>Ga0164241_10002712_pt1 | contig 18737 bp, 17 predicted proteins | sample OricomyardsoilBY_FD_108780 | JGI IMG/M metagenome (GOLD analysis project Ga0164241, IMG submission 108780) | Backyard soil microbial communities from Emeryville, California, USA - Original compost - Back yard soil (BY) | ecosystem: Environmental > Terrestrial > Soil > Unclassified | place: USA...
ACCCGCCCAACGCCTGGGGCGAGACCGCGAACATCCTCTAGCCGCGCGCGCTGCTCGAGACGCTCGGCGGCTTCGACGAGACGTTCCCGGTCGCCGCGGGCGAGGACACCGACCTCTACCGCCGCGCGCTCGCCGGCGGCGCGCGCTGCGCCGGGGCGCCCGAGGCGCTCAACCACCACTGCGTCGAGGTGCTCGGCGCCCGGAAGACGCTCAAGCGGCTGTGGCGCTGGCGGTTCCTCCCGGCGGTCGTCAAGCGCCACCCGGAGCTGCGCGATCCGATGCCGCTGCGGATCTTCTGGAAGCCGCGCCACGCGCTGTTCCCGCTCGTGCTCGCCGCGCTGCCGCTCGCCCGCCGCCGCCCGCTGGCCGCGCTGGCGCTCGCGCTCCCGTGGGCGCTGGCCGCGAAACCGTCCTACGGGAGCTCGCCGCGCGGCCTGCTGCGCTCCGCCAGCGAGCTGCCGACCGCGGCGCTCGTCGACGCCGTCGAGATCGCCGCGTGCGCGCGCGGCTCGGTCGACCATCGGAGCCTGCTGCTGTGAAGGTCGCGCTGCTCAACCCCGCGTTCTGGCCCGAGGTCCGCCGTGGCTCCGAGCGCTTCGCCCGCGAGCTGGCCGACGGGCTCCTCGACCGCGGACACGAGCCGCGGCTGATCACCTCGCACCCGGGTCGCACGGCGCGCACGGTCGAGCACGGGCTGCCGATCGCGCGCCACTGGCGCCCGCCGCAGGCACGGCTGCGGCGGCGGCTCTACGAGCCGTGGCTCACGCACCTCCCGGCGACCTACCTCGACCTCGTGCGCGGCGACGACGATCTCGCGCATCCGCTGTACCCGAGCGACGGCGCCGCCGCGGCGCGCTGGAAGCGCCGCACCGGCAAGCCCGTCGTCCTCTCCTACATGGGCCTGCCGCACCGTGCGGCGCTCGCCAACCGACGGCTGCGGATCGAGCTGACCCAGGAGGCGATCGCGGGCGCCGACGCGGTCGTCGCGCTGAGCGAGACCGCGCGCGACTGGTTCGCGCGCTGGCTCGGGGTCGAGGCGCGCGTGATCGCGCCCGGCGTCGACCTCGCCGCGTTCACGCCCGATCCCGCGGCCCGCGCGGCCGATCCGACGATCCTCTGCGCCGCCGCGTCGGGCGAGCCGCGCAAGCGCGTGGCGCTGCTCGTCGAGGCGTTCGCGCTCGTGCGCCGCGCGCGGCCCGCCGCGCGCCTGCTCCTCAGCGCGCCGACGGGCTTCTCCGGGCCGGGGATCGAGGCCCGCGACCTCGACGACACCGCCGCGCTGGCCGCCGCCAACCGCGAGGCGTGGGTCGCCGCGCTGCCCTCGTGGGGCGAGGCCTTCGGGCTCGTGCTCGTCGAGGCGCTGGCCTGCGGGACGCCGGTCGTCGGCTCCGACCGCGAGGCGATCCCCGAGGTCGTCGGCGGCGACGACGCGATCGGCCGGATCTTCGCGGGCGAGGACCCGCGTGCCCTGGCGACCGCGCTGCTCGAGGCGCTGGACCTGCACACCGACGCCGGGACCGCCGCCGCGTGCCGCGCCCGCGCCGAGCGCTACTCGTGGGACGCGACCGCCGACGCCTACGCGGCGCTCTACGCCGAGGTCGCGCGCTGATGCGGGAGCCGCGCCGAGCGCCGACCCCACCGTCTCGCGCGCAGCGCCCGCTCCCCGCCGCGAGGGCGCGCTGATGCTCCCCGCCCACCGCGCCGAGCTCCTGGAGCGCGTGCCCGACGGCGCCCGCGTGCTCGACGTCGGCGGCTGGGCCGCGCCGCTGCACCGCGCCGACGCCGTCATCGACCTGATGCCGTACGCGACCCGTGGGCTCTACGGCACGCCGGATCCCGCGCCGGAGCGCTTCACCGCCGCCACCTGGGTCGTGCGCGACGTCTGCGCGCACGAGCCGTGGCCGTTCGCCGACGACGCGTTCGACTTCGTCGTCTGCGCGCACACGCTCGAGGACCTGCGCGACCCGATCCGCGTCTGCGAGGAGATGAGCCGCGTCGCGAAGGCGGGCTACCTCGAGGTCCCGTCGCGGCTGGAGGAGCAGGCCTGGGGCGTCGAGGGCCCGTGGACCGGCTGGAGCCACCACCGCTGGCTCGTCGACGCCGATCGCGAGGCCCAGGCGCTGACGTTCACGTTCAAGTCGCACGTCGTCCACGCGCCCGGCCGGTACCTGCCGGAGGGGTTCGCCGCGACGCTGACCCCCGAGCAGCGGATCGAGTGGCTGTGGTGGGAGGGATCCGTGCGGGCGAGCGAGAAGGTGCACCTCGGTGCCGACACGCTCGAGCCCTACCTCCGCGACTTCGTCGCCGCCCACGCGCCGCCGCCCACCGGGTGGCGCGCTCAAGCGCGGCGGCGCCTGCGCCGATGACCGACGGGTGCCCCGGGTCGTCCTCCTCGCGCTTGCCGTGCTCGGCCTCGCCGTCGCCGCGCCCGCCCCGGCGCTCGCGGCCGACTACCAGAGCACCTCGACCCTGACGCGCAGCGGCGACGTCCTGACGTGGGCCGTCACCGGCGGCTACGCGGACGTCCACGCCGTGATCCCGGCCGGCGGCTGCGAGTGGAGCGACCTCTCGACGATCCCCTGCGTCGTCGTCGAGGACGCGCGCTCGCCGCAGTTCTCGAGCGTCCCGGCGGGCTGCCTGATGCCCGTCGACGAGGGGCACGCCTACGCGCGCTGCCCGCTCGCCGGCCTCGTGCGGATCCTCCTTACCGCGCAGGCGACCGGCGCGAGCAAGATCGACGTCCGCGCGACCTGCTCGCCGGTGCCGATGGACATCCACCAGGAGCGCGGCGACGGCATCGTCCAGGCCGACGACGGCTGCGCCGAGTCCGTCTCCTGCGGGGCGTCTTACACCGGGATCGTGGTCAGCGACAGCAGCGACTTCGTCGACCCGTCGTGCGGCCGCGTGAAGGTCGGCGACGACTGGGTCCGCGGCGGGGAGGACCCGTCGCTGACCGGGATCCCGGTCCAGCAGCCGTCGACGACGACCACGAGCACGACCACCACGCCCGCGAGCGGCGCGGGCTCCGGCGGCTCCTCGCCGGCACCGGCCGCCAAGCCCGTGCCCAAGCCGACCCAGGACCCGCTCACGATCCGGCCGCGGCCGCTCGTGAAGGTCAGGATCACGCCCAGGAGCCGCAAGCTCGCGGTGGCCGTGACGCTCCGCCGCGCCTGCACGATGACGATCGTCGTGCAGCGCTCCACGGCCAAGGGCTGGAAGCGCGTGACGACCCAGAAGGTCAAGGCGAAGGCGGGCACCGTCCGCCGCACGCTGGCCGCCGCGCACGGCCGCCGGTTCGCGAAAGGCCGCTACCGGGTCGTCGTCTCGTCGCCCGACAGCGGCTACGACCTCGTGTCCAGCGCGCTCTCGCTCCGCTGACCTTCATAGAATCGGGCGTATGTCCGGACATTCGAAGTGGGCGTCGATCAAGCACAAGAAGGCGATCGTCGACTCGCGCAAGGGCAAGCTCTTCACCAAGCTCGCGCGCGGGATCGTCATCGCGGCCCGTGAGGGCGGGGGCGACCTCGACGGCAACCCGTCGCTGCAGCTGGCCGTCCAGAAGGCCAAGGACGCCTCGATGCCCAAGGACAACATCGAGCGCGCGATCGCCAAGGGCAGCGGCGCCGACAAGGACGCCGAGACGTTCGAGGCGGTCCTCTACGAGGGCTACGGCCCGGGCGGCGTCGCCGTGCTCGTCGAGGCGCTGACCGACAACCGCAACCGCACCGGCGCCGACATCCGCCACGCCTTCACCAAGGCGGGCGGCAACCTCGGCGAGCCGGGCTCGGTCGCGTACCTGTTCGACAAGAAGGGCCTGATCGTCGTCGACGCCTCGCGCTACGGCGAGGACGACCTGCTGGTCGCGATCGAGGCCGGCGCCGAGGACATCGCGGTCGACGACGACGTCTTCGAGGTCATCACCGACCCGTCGGACCTGACCGCCGTGCGCACCGCGCTCGAGGAGGCGGAGATCGAGATCGGGTCCGCCGACGTCCAGCAGCGCCCGAAGACGCTGGTGCCGATCGACGCCGAGGTCGCCGGCAAGCTGATGCGGCTGATCGACGTGCTCGAGGACAACGACGACGTCGACTCGGTGCACGCCAACTTCGACGCCCCGGCCGAGGTCATGGAGCAGATCGCCGCGGCGAGCTGAGCTTGTCGGACGAGGCCCTCGAGGCGGCCGTCGCCGGCAACCGCCGCTGGTACCACTCGATCGAGCTCGCCCCGGGCGTCGTCACGCCCGGCCAGGTCGACCACCGCCGCGTCGCGAGCCGGATCCTGCCGGGCGACCTCCGGGGCAAGCGCGCGCTCGACGTCGGCACGTTCGACGGCTTCTGGGCGTTCGCGATGGAGGCCCGCGGGGCGGAGGTCGTGGCCACCGACGTCGAGACGATCGACGCCGCGCAGTGGCCACCGATGCACCGCGAGCGCCTGCGCGCGGTCACCGAGGACTGGGACGTGCGGCTCGGCCGCGGGTTCACGGTCGCCGCCGGCGCGCTGCGCTCACACGCGCGCCGCGTGGTCTGCGACGTCCACGCGCTCGACGCGACCGCGATCGGCGGCCCCGTCGACCTCGCGTTCATGGGCGCCCTGACGCTGCACCTGCGCGATCCGGTCGGCGCATTGGAGCGCGTGGCGAGCACGCTCAAGCCCGGGGGCACGCTGATCCAGATGGAGGGCTTCTCGCCGTGGGCGACGCTGCTCGCCCCGCGGACCCCGCTGGGCCGCTTCAGCGCCGTGCGCACCGACTTCAACTGGTGGTGGCCGAACGTGTCGCTGCTGAAGACCTGGCCGTGGGCGGCCGGGCTCGTCGACGTGAAGCTCAAGACGATCGTGCGCCCGAAGGCGGCGCGCGAGATGCGCGGCTTCTACGCCGTCATCGAGTCGCGTCGTCCGGGCTGAGCCGCCGCGCGCGCCACAGCGGCACCGGGTCCGGGACGCCCTTGATCGGGCGGATGCCGGCCTTCGACCAGTGGTACGCGTCGGCCGCCGCGCGCTGCACGTCGGCGGTCGTCAGCACGCTTCCGGGCCGCGCGATCCCGGTCAGGCGGCTGGCGAGGTTGACCGGGCGCCCGAAGTAGTCGCCCACGCGCGCCAGCGCCGGCCCGTAGGCGACGCCGGCCCGCAGCTGGGGGAACTCGTCGCCCTCGGCGTCGGCGGCCTCCACGAGCGTCAGGACGGTCTCCAGGAGCTGCGGCGCCGCGGGCGCCACGAGCATCGCCGCGTCGCCGATCGACTTCACGAACCGCACCGGCGGCTCGACGACCTCGAGCACGAGCGTCTCCAGCCGGCCCGCGACCGCGCCGAGCGCGTCGGGCGGGACCTGCTCGCCGAGCCGCGTGAAGCCCACGAGGTCGGCGAAGGCGACCGCCATCGGCCGCGCGCCCGGCAGCCGGCCGGTCTCGCGCTCCTCGGCGCTGAGCAGCTCGGTGTGGACCATCTTCGACAGGTGCAGGCGCAGGAGGTTGCCGAGCAGCGGCTCGACCATCGGCGCGAGGACGCTCGCGGTACGGGCGTAGCGGACGGCCAGCTCGCGCTCGTCGAGGCCCGGCTCGAGCACGATCTTCAGCGCCACGCCGCGCATCGCCTCGGCGGCCTGGGCGAAGCCGCGGCCGAGCAGCCTCCCGATCAGGACGACGTCCTCCTCGGGCACGCCGCCGGCCAGGAAGTCGGCGGTCGTGCGCAGTATCCCGATGTCCGAGTCGGTGTAGGAGACCTCGCCGTCTGCCGCGCGCGGCAGGCCCTGGGCGCGGATCAGGCGCTCGACGACCTCCGCGGCGAGCCCGGACCGCGCGACGAGCTCGGCGAACGTGTAGCGGACCTCGATGTCGATCGAGCGGCCGGCGAGGAGGAACAGCAACTCGCCCTCGGCGTGGGAGCGCCGGATGTCCTCGATCGGGACGCCCTCGTCGGCGAGCATCTCGAGCAGCTCGACGCGGGCGCGCCGATCGGCGCCCTCCAGCCCGTCCAGCAGGCCCTCCGCGGCCCAGTCGACCCCCATGACCGGAGCATCGCACGGTGGGAGGCGTCCGGGCGTCTACGGAGAATCACCACCGTGGTGCGCGTGCTCGGCATCGATCCTGGAACGGCCAACACCGGCTACGGCGTGGTGGCGCGGGTCGGCGGGCGCCTCGCGGCGCTCGACGGCGGGGTCATCGAGACGAAGGGCGGGCTCCCGCTGGAGGAGCGCCTGACGCGGATCCACGCCCGCGTGACCGAGCTGATCGCCGAGCACGAGCCCGAGGCCGTCGCGCTCGAGGATCTCTACTTCGGGGCGAACGCCAGCAGCGCGCTCGCCGTCGGCCACGCGCGCGGGGTCGTGATGCTCGCCGCGGGCCAGGCCGGGCTGCCGTGCGCCGGCTACACGCCGCAGCAGGTCAAGGGCGCGGTCTGCGGCAGCGGCCGGGCCGACAAGGACCAGGTCGCGCGGATGGTCCAGGCGCTGCTGACCCTCGCCGACCTCCCGCGGCCCGACCACGCCTCCGACGCGCTCGCCGTCGCGATCTGCCACATCAACCGCGCCCCGCTGGCGCTGGCGATGTCCGGCGAGGCCCACCGCACGCCGGGGATGTCGCCGCTGGCCGCCGCGATCGCCGCCGCCGAGGCCCGCGCGTGATCGCGTCGATCGCCGGCGACGTCGCCGTCCGCCGCCCCGACCACGTCGTCGTCGAGACCGCGGGCGGGGTGGGGTACCGCGTCGCCGTCTCCGCCGAGACCCTCCGCCAGGTCCCGCCGATCGGCGGGAGTGTCTCGCTGCTCACCCACCTCGTCGTCCGCGAGGACGCCATGCAGCTCTTCGGGTTCGCCTCCGAGGAGGAGCGCGACCTCTTCGAGATGCTCGTCGGGCTCCAGGGCGTTGGGCCGAAGGTCGCGGTCGCGGTCCTCGGCGTCGGCACTCCGCGCGACGTGATCGGCGCGATCGCCGCCGGCGACGCCCGCCGCCTGCAGGGCGCGCCCGGGGTCGGCAAGCGGATCGCCGAGCGGATCGTCGCCGAGCTGCGCGACAAAGTTGGTTTTGACGGCCCGGCGATCGACGGACCCGTAGCCGCCGCACGCTCCGACGCGCCGCACGAGCTCGCGCGCGCCGGCCTGCTCGAGCTCGGCTACGAGCCCCACGAGGCCGACGTCCTGCTGCGCGGCGCCGCCGGCGACACCGCCGAGGAGCTGCTCTCCAGCGCCCTGAAGGGCGCCCGCGGATGACCGACCGCATCCAGACCCCCGCGGCGATGCTCCCGGACGACGAGGCGCTCGACCGCTCGCTGCGCCCGCGGCGCCTGGAGGAGTTCGTCGGCCAGCCCGCGCTGCGCGAGCAGCTGTCGGTCTCGCTCGAGGCGGCGTCGGCTCGCGGCGAGGCGCTCGACCACGTGCTGCTCGCCGGCCCGCCCGGCCTGGGGAAGACCTCGCTCGCCCAGATCCTGGCCGCCGAGCTCGACGTGCCGTTCGTCCAGACCGCCGGCCCGGCGCTCGAGCGCAAGGGCGACATCGCGGCGTTCCTGACCGCGCTGGAGCCGCGCAGCATCTTCTTCGTCGACGAGCTGCACCGGCTGCCACGCGCCCTCGAGGAGACGTTCTATCCCGCGATGGAGGACCGGAAGCTGCCGATCACCGTCGGCGCGGGGGCGGGGGCGAGGGTCGTGACGCTCGACCTGCCGCCGTTCACGCTCGTCGGCGCGACCACGCGCGCCGGCCTGCTGACCACGCCGCTGCGCGACCGCTTCGGCATCCAGCACCGCCTCGAGCCCTACGCCACCGACGACCTCGGCGAGATCGTCACGCGCTCGGCCGCGATCCTCGACATCGCCCTCGACGTCGCCGGCGCCCGCGCCATCGCCCGCCGCAGCCGCGGCACCCCGCGCGTGGCGAACCGCCTGCTCAAGCGCGTCCGCGACTACGCGGAGGTCCGCGCCGAGGGGATCGTCACGGCGGCCGCGGCCGACGCGGCGCTGGCGATGCTCGGCATCGACGAGCACGGCCTCGACCCGCTCGACCGCGAGATCCTCGACGCGATCTGCGTCAAGTTCGCCGGCGGCCCGGTCGGGCTGTCGACGCTCGCGGTGGCGGTCGGCGAGGAGCAGGACACGATCGAGGACGTCTACGAGCCCTACCTGCTGCAGTGCGGCTTCCTCAAGCGCACCCCGCGCGGCCGCTGCGCCACGCCCGCCGCCTTCGCCCTGCTGGGTCTCGAGGTCCCGCCCGAGGCACGACTCTTCTGATGGCCGGCCACGAGGCGATCGAACGGCATGAGCACGGCGCTCATGCGGTGAACCTCGGCCCGCTGGGCCGCCGCGCCGCGCTCCTGGTGGCGATGCTGGCCGCCGTGCTCGCCGTCTCGGAGATGCAGGGCGAGTCGATGATCAAGAAGGCGATCACGTCCGAGACGAAGGTCGCCGGCCTGCACGCGCGGATCGAGACCGACGAGGTCAAGATCGCCATCGACCACCTCTCCGGGACCAGCGCGCCCGCGATCGAGGAGCGGGCGCTGGAGAAGGACGTCGCCAAGTACGAGCACCGGCGCGACGAGGCCTCGGCGGCCCACACGCGCTACGAGTACGCGACCGTCATCACCCAGGTCGGCATCGTCCTGGCCTCGGTCTCGGTGATCGCCGGCGCCGCCTGGCTGCTCGGTCTCGGAGGCCTTGCGGGCCTCGCGGGCCTCACGCTCCTGCTGCTGACGCTCCTCGGCCTCTAGCCTGTCCTCGAGCTCCATGGCCCACCTGTTCATCTGCCCGTCCTGCGGGAACCGCTCCAGCCAGACCGATCGCACGGCCGGGTTCACCCGTGCCCCGAAGGGCTGCGCGAAGTGCGGGTTCCCGTTCCTCTTCGAGCTGCTCGACGACTACTACCCGGCGCCCGACGCCGCGTTCTTCGTCGCCGACCGCGACGGCCGCGTGATCGGCTGCGGCCGCGGCACGTTCGAGCTGACCGGCCTGCGCGAGGAGAAGATCATGGGTCGCCCGCTCAGCGAGGTCCTCGGGCTGAAGTTCGCCGGCGGCGACGACCACGTGCAGACCGTGCTCGAGTGGGGCGTCCGCCAGCTCGGCAAGGAGGTCGAGGTCAACGCCGAGGGCGATCTTCCCGCTCAGGCGACCGCCGATCTCTTCCCCGCGTACGACGACGACGGGGGACTTCTCCTCGTGTTGACTCCCTCCAAGTAATAAGGTGCGTCAAGGCCCCTCCGCATGACCGACCGCCGTCGCAATCTCTTCGTCCTGCTGCTTGTCGCGGGCCTGCTCATCGGGTCTGCGCTCGTCATCGCCACCAAGTCGACCCGTCAGGGCCTCGATCTGAAGGGCGGCGTCGAGCTCGTCTACCAGGCGAAGCCCACCCAGTTCGCCAAGGTCGACAGCGAGTCGATCCAGCGCGCGCTCGACATCATGCGCGACCGCGTCGACGCCCTCGGCGTCTCCGAGCCGGAGATCCAGCGCTCGGGCTCGGACCAGATCGTCGTCAGCCTTCCCGACGTCAAGAACCAGGATCGCGCGATCCAGCAGGTCGGCACGACCGCCCAGCTGTTCTTCTACGACTGGGAGCCGAACGTCCTCGCGGCGGACTGCAAGCCCGACCCGACCAACCAGGCGGTCACCGGTGGACAGTCGGCCGGCGACGCCTCGGTCGGCCTCGACAAGTACGGCGCGGTCATCCGCGCGTCGCGCTGCCCGCAGGCCAAGTACCCGGACATGTCGCGGACGGTCCCGGCGTACTACCTCGTCGACGACAACCTGAAGACCGTCGTCGCGGGGCCGGAGGAGAACCAGAAGGACCTCTACGACGCGATCAACGAGCGCAAGGACCCCGCCAAGGGCGACGCGCTCCAGACGAAGCCGGCGAAGACGCAGTCGATCCGCACCCTCAAGCCCGGGGTGACGATCCTCCAGGCCGAGTCCGCCGACACCAAGCATCCGGAGAACAAGTCCGGCAAGTGGTTCGTCCTCAAGGACCGGGTCGCGCTGCGCGGCACCGAGATCAAGGACCCGGAGCAGAACTTCGACAACGGCACGGGCGGCAGCGGCGCGCCGATCGTGACCTTCAGCTTCACCTCCAAGGGCCGCAAGATCTGGCAGGACGTCACGCGCGAGATCGCGCAGCGCGGGTCGGCCAACGCGGCGCCGGGCGACAACCCGCTGACGGCCTCCAACCACTTCGCGATCGCGCTCGACCAGGACCTCGTCTCGGTCCCGTACATCAACTACGACGAGAACCCGGACGGGATCGACGGCCGCAACGGCTCGCAGATCTCCGGCAACTTCACGATCAGCACTGCGCAGACGCTCGCCAGCTACCTGAAGACCGGCGCGCTGCCGCTGCGGCTCGACCTCATCTCGGCCTCGCAGGTCTCGGCGACGCTCGGCCAGCAGGCACTGCACCAGGGCCTGATCGCCGGCATCGTCGGCTTCGCGATCGTCGCGCTGTTCCTGCTGGTCTTCTACCGGATCCTCGGCCTGATCGCCGTGGGCGCGCTGATCGTCTACAGCCTCTACTTCTTCGCGCTGATCAAGCTGATCCCGATCACGCTGACGCTGCCGGGCATCGCCGGCCTGATCCTCACGATCGGCGTCGCGGCGGACGCGAACATCGTCATCTTCGAACGGGTCAAAGAGGAGATACGCGCGGGCAGATCCGTGGGCGCGGGCATCGCCCAGGGCTACAAGAAGGGCATCGCGGCGATCATCGACGCGAACGTCGTGACGTTCATGACGGCCTTCATCCTCTTCATGGTCGCGACCGCGGGCGTGAAGGGCTTCGCGCTCGTCCTCGGCATCGGCACGCTCACCTCGCTGTTCACCGCGGTCCTCGCGACGCAGGCGGTCCTGAGCACCCTCGGCAAGTCGCGGATGCTCAACTCGCCGAGCGCCCTCGGCGCCGGCAAGCCGCACCGCGAGTACGCGTTCGACTACATGGGCGCGTCCCGGTGGTTCTTCTCGGCCTCCGGCATCATCCTGCTGATCGGCGCCCTGGCGATCGGCCAGAAGGGCCTGACGTTCGGCATCGACTTCAAGTCGGGCACGCGGATCACGACGGCGTTCGAGAAGAAGACCGACGAGGAGGGCGTCCGCGCGATCCTCGGGCCGCTCGGCTTCGACGACGCGAAGATCCAGCGGGTCTCGAACAAGGACGTCGGCAACGACGCGTTCCAGATCTCGACGAAGGCGCTGGACAAGAACCAGCTCAGGAACGTCAAGGACACGCTCGACAGCAAGCTCGGGTTCGTCAACGAGCAGGACCAGACGGTCGGACCGACGTTCGGGAACACGGTCGCCAAGAGCGCCCTGATCGCGATCATCGCCTCGCTGCTGGTGATCTCCGCCTACATCGCGCTGCGGTTCGAGTGGAAGTTCGCCGTGCCGGTGCTCATCGGCGTGATGCACGACATCCTCATAACGAGCGGCGTGTACTCGCTGACGGGCCGGGAGGTGACTACGTCGACGGTCGCGGCGCTCTTGACCATCTTGGGTTACTCGCTCTACGACACGATCATCGTGTTCGACCGTGTCCGAGAGAACATGCCGCGCATGCCTCGGGCCGCGTTCTCGCAGATCGTGAACCGCTCGATGAGCGAGGTCATCGTCCGTTCGATCGCGACGTCGGCCTGCACCTGCCTGCCGATCCTGGCGCTGCTGCTCTTCGGCGGCGAGACGCTGAAGGACTTCGCGTTCGCGCTGCTCATCGGCGTGCTCTCGGGCGCCTACTCGTCGATCTTCATCTGCTCGCCGGTGCTGACGCACTGGAAGGAGCGCGAGGGCACCTACATGAGCCGCCGTCGCCGGATCGCCGAGGCCAACGGCGGCCACGTGCCGGCCTACGCGACCGCCGCGGGCGGCGCGGCGATCGAGGTCGCGCCCAAGCAGTCCCGGCGCGAGAGCCGCCGGCTCACCTCTCCCGAGGATCCGGAGCGCGGCGTCTCGCAGCGCGAGTTCCAGGAGATGGTGCGCGAGCTGCACACCGATCCGATCGTGACCAAGGATCCGGAGCCCGACCTGTCACGAGATCTGTCGCCCGACGAGGTCGTCATGCCGAACGAGTCCAAGCGCGACAAGGAAAAGCGCCGCGGGCCGCGCAACAAGCGTCACGGGAGGAGCCGCTGATGGGTGCCTTCGCCTGGGTGATGATGGGTCTCGCCATCTGGCACTTCGCGATCTTCCTGCCGGACCGCTACTGGGGCGGGATCGTCGGGGCGTTCCTCGGCGCGCTCGTCGGCGCGTTCGTGACCGGCCTGCTGATCAACGGCCTCACCGTCCCCGGTGAGCACGACACGCACCTCCTCACCGCGCTCGAAGCGCTCCCCGGAGCCCTCCTCGGCCTCGCGGTCGTGTACTTCGAGGGCGTCCGTCGCGGCAACGAGGCGCTGGAGATCTAGCGCCCCGGGCCGGCGCGCTCGCGCCGGCGCCTCAGACGCCGAGCTGGTCGCGCTCGCGGCGTCGCCGCCACCAGACGGTGAGGATCCAGCCGTTGAGGCTCACCCAGAGCCACACGACCAGCTTGACCTCGCGCGGGACCTCGTCGACGAGGAGCGCGATCGCGGGGAGGTTCGCGGAGACGCGGAGCCACCACGGAGGCGGCGGCTCGGACTCGCGTGCCGCGGCCCACTCGGCGCCGTGGCGCGGGACGTTCGCCTGGTCGGCGAGGTACGTGGCGGGGTCCTTGGACGGCCAGGGCATGCGCGGAGCATCTTGACCGAACAGGCCTCGACCGCGCAAGCACCCGTCACAGCTTGGCGACGCGCTTCTCGCAGCCGACGAGCTTGTCGGACTTGTCGGCGCGGACGCGGTCGCGGCCCTTGCCGCAGTCGATCGTCTCCTTGACGCCGTCGCGGCTGTCGATGCGGTCGTTGCCCGCGCCGCCGGAGATCGTGTCCTTGCCCTTGCCGCCGGTGATGCGGTCGTTGCCGGCCTCGCCGAAGAGGCAGTCGTTGCCGGCCTTGCCGTCGATCGTGTCGTTGCCGGCGCCGCCGAGGATCCGGTCGCTGCCCGCGGTTCCGTTGAGCCGGTTGGCGCGCTTCGTGCCTCGGCGGGTCTTCGAGCAGTCCTTCGGCGGCTTCGACGTCGGATTCTTGAAGACCGGCGTCGCGATCGGCGCGGCGATCGGCGTGGCCGCCGCGGGCGCGGCGGCGACGGTCACCGTGAACGCGGCGCTCGCGCTCCCCGCCAGGTCGGTCATCGTCAGCGTCTCGGTCGCGGAGGCGGCCGCGGTCGGGGTCCCGGAGATCGTCCCGGTCGCGGCGTCGAGCGAGAGTCCCGCCGGCAGCGCGGGGGAGATCGACCACGTCGCCGTGCCCGTGCGCTGGACGGCGGTCGGGCCGAACGCGGCGATCGGGGTCCCGGCCGTGCCCGTGATCTGCGCGCCGAGCGCGAACGACGGCGGCCCGAAGCCCTGGACCACGTAGGTCGTGCCCGCGTGCGTGCGACCCGGCGGGCTCGTGTTCTCGGCGCCGCCGATCGCGTCCGCGCGTCCGTCGCCCGTGACGTCGGCCATCGCCACGCCGCGGCCGAGGTAGTCGTCGGCGACGGCACCGGCGACCGCGAAGCCCGCGGTGCCCAGCGACGCCAGCGCGACCGTGGTCGTGCTCGTCTTGCCGTAGACCACGTACATCGCGCCGGCGTGCGAGCGCCCGAACGGATCGGCGAACAGCGCGCCGACGACGACGTCCGGGCGGCCGTCGCCGTTGACGTCCCCGCCGCCGCCCAGCGAGCGCGCCGCCTGGTTGCCCGCCGCGATGCCGTCGATCCGGTAGCCCCGCGTGCCCAGCGCCGCCGCGTCGACCGCGGCGGCGCTCGCGGAGCCGAACACGACGTACGCCGAGCCGGAGGACCCGTTCGCGTTGGAGGAGCCGACCACGACGTCGGAGAGCCCGTCGCCGTTGATGTCGCCGGCCGGCGAGATCGAACGGCCGAGCTCGTTGCCCGTGGCCTGGCCGCCGATCTCCGTGAAGCCCGTCGCGGCGAGGTCGACCTCCGCGAGGGAGCTCTTCCCGTAGACGACGTAGACCGCGCCCGAGTCGGACCGGGCGTTGAACACGGCGCCCTGGGCGGCGATCAGCACGTCGCCGCGGCCGTCGCCGTTGAAGTCGCCGGCGGACGCGACGGGAGAGCCGGCGCCGTCGTCGTGCGCGGCGCCGTCGATCCGGAACCCGGGCAGCGGCGCGCCGATCGCCGAGACCGCGATCGACGACCCACCCGGATGGCCGCCCCCGAAGAGCACGTAGGCGAGCCCCGACGAGGTGCGCGCCCCGAACGTCGCCGTCGGATCGCCGATCACGATCTCCGGCACGCCGTCGCCGTTCATGTCGCCGGCGCTCCCGACGGTCGGCCCCGTGCCGGTCCCGGTGATCGTGAACCCGCCGGTCCCGAGCGCGGTCGGGTTGACCGTCGCGCCGTCGGCCTTGCCGAAGATGACGTCGATGTGGTTGGCGGAGTCGGCCACCGCGACGTCCGCGAGCCCGTCGCCGTTCTGGTCGCCCACCCCGGCCACCGAGTGGATCGCGCCGCCGTTGACGATCCGGAAGCCCCGGGCGCCGAGCGACGCGGTGTCGAGCGCGCCGAACACCGAGGAGCCGAAGACGACCGCCGCGTTGCGCGTCGCCGAGCCGACGATCATGTCGCCCACGCCGTCGCCGTTGACGTCCCCGGCAGGGGCGATCGCCTCGCCGGTCCCGTCGCCGGCGGTGGCGCCGACGAGCGAGCCGTCCACCTGGGTGAGGAGGTCGACCGCGCCCGACTGCTGCGGGAGCGCGGCGTGGGCGCCGGCCGGGAAGGCGAGCGCGGCGAGCAGGACGAGGGCGAAGCGTGAGCGGACCATGGTGCGACCGTACGCGCGCGGACCACCCTGCGCCAGTAGCGGTTCGGTCCCGCATCGGTCTCGGCGACGGATTCCCGGTGATTGCGAGGTCGGGCGGGCGACAACGGCCGTTCCGTCCGCCCCGCGGCGCATCCTCGGTTCCATCGTGGATGAGGTGCGCCTCGACATACCCCCTGCCCCGACCTCCGAGGTCCTGGCCCTCGAGCGGGAGCTCGGGGTCGGCCACGCGGTCGCGCAGGCGCTCGTGCGCCGCGGCCTGGCCGACGCCGCGAACGCCCGCGCCTGGCTCGCGGCCGAGGACCGGTTCGACGGCGAGGGCTTCGGCGGGCTCGCCGACGGCGTGGAGGCGATCGGCGTCCACCTGGCCGCCAAGAGCCGGATCGTCGTCCACGGCGACTACGACGTCGACGGCGTCTGCTCGACCGCCGTGCTCGTGCGCACGCTCCAGGAGCTGGGCGCCGACGTCGGCTGGTACCTCCCGAGCCGCGGCGAGGACGGCTACGGGCTCAACGTCAAGACCGTCGAGAAGCTCGCGGCGGCCGGCACCAACCTGCTGATCACCGTCGACTGCGGGATCACGTCGGTCGACGAGGTCGCCACCGCGCACGCGCTCGGCATGGACGTCGTCGTCACCGACCACCACACCCCGCGCGCCGACGGCACGCTGCCCGACGCCCCGATCGTGCACCCGCGCGTCGGCGGCTACGCCTGTGGCGACCTGTGCGCCACCGGCGTCGCCTACCTGCTCGCCCGCGCGCTGTTCGCCGCCGCGGGCCGCGACCCGGCCGAGGCGGAGGTCGACCTCGACCTCGTCGCGCTCGCCACGGTCGCCGACGTCGTCCCGCTGCACGGCGAGAACCGCCGCCTCGTGCGCGATGGCCTGAAGGCCCTGGCGGCCACGAAGCGCCCGGGCCTGCGCGCGCTGATGGCGATCTCCAAGTGCGACCCCAGCGCCGTCGACGCCCGCGCCTGCGGCTTCCGCCTCGCGCCCCGGATCAACGCCGCGGGCCGCCTGCACCGCGCCGACGCCGGCCTCGAGCTGATGCTCACGACCGACGAGGCGCGCGCGACCCAGATCGCCGACGAGCTCGACCACGCCAACGCCGACCGCCGCCACGTCGAGACCCGGATCCTCTTCGAGGCCGAGGCGCAGGTCGCCGAGCAAGGAGAGCAGTTCGCCTACGTCCTCGCCGCCGAGGGCTGGCACCCTGGCGTGATCGGGATCGTCGCCTCGCGGATCGCCGAGCGCCACAACCGCCCGGCGGTGCTGATCGCGCTGCCCGAGGGCGGGGGAGGCGAGGGCAGCGGCTCGGGCCGCTCGATCCCGCGCTTCGACCTCCTCGGCGGCCTGAACGCGTGCGCGAGCCACCTCGTGCGTCACGGCGGCCACCGCGCGGCCGCCGGCCTGACGATCCGCGCCGAGGACGTCGGAGCGTTCCGGGCCGCGTTCGTCGCCCACGCCGCCGCGACGCTCACGCCCGAGGACCTGATCCGCACCGAGCGCGTCGACGCGGTCGTCTCCGGCGACGAGCTCGGCCTCGGCCTCGCCGAGGACCTCGACTCGCTCGCGCCGTTCGGCGAGGGCAACCCGGAGATCTCGCTGCTCGTCCCCGCCGCGCGCCTCACCGACGCGCGGCCGATGGGGGAGGGCAAGCACATCCGCTTCACCGTCGAGTCCGGCGGCGTGCGCGCCCGCGCGGTCGCGTTCGGCACCGCGCGGCTGCCCGAGGGCGCCGAGGACGGCCTCTTCGACGCCACGTTCGGGCTCGAGCTCAACGAGTGGAACGGCACGGTCGAGCCGCGCCTGAACCTGCGCAAGCTGATCCCGTGCGCGCCCGCGGCGATCGCGCTCGTCGCCGAGCCCGAGGACCCGATCGAGGCGGCCCTGGCCGAGATGGCCTTCGACGCCGGCGGCGAGCCCGCCGAGGTCACCTGGGCCGCGCTCGGCGTGGCCGCGACCGCTCCCGGCACGGGCCACGAGGCCATCGCCCACCGCGCGCACGTCCGCGACCGCCGCGGCGGCGGCATCGCCGGCGTCGTCGCCTCGCTCGTCGGCTCCGGCGAGAAGGTGCTCGTCGTGGCCGCCGACGCGCGCGCCCGCCGCAAGGCCCTGCAGCCCCGCCTCGGAGGCTTCGCGATCGCCTCCTACGCGACCCTCGCCCGCGCGCCCGAGACGCTCGCGCGCTACGACCACGTCGTCGCGATCGACCCACCCACGGAACCGCTCCACGAGGGCCTGATCGCCGGCGCGACCCCTGGACCCATGGCCCACCTTGCGTGGGGCGAGCCTGAGCTAGCCTTCAGTGAGCATGTCCATCAGCGCGACCTCGACCTGCGGGCGCCGCTACGCGACCTGTACCGCGCACTCCGCGCGGCTCCCGGCGGCGGGCTCGACGCTGCCCTGGAGGGAGTTCCGCCGATCCTCGCCGGCCGCGCCCTGCGCGTCCTCGCCGAGCTGCGGCTCATCGAGGTCGAGGGCCGCAGCGTCGTCGTGCCGCCGCCCCTCGAGCGCACGGTGCTCGAGCAGTCGGCGTCGTTCCGGGCCTACGGCCGGCGCCTCGACGAGGGCCGCACGTGGCTGAGCCGCGGGACATCCCTCGCGGCGTGACGCCGCCCGCCGACGCCACGAACGGCAACGGGCACCGCAACGGCGCGGACGAGGCCGGCATGAGCCGGATCCCGGTCGACGTGGTCATCCACCCGGAGGCGCACGGCACGGTCGCGCGCCCGGAGCTCAACGAGTTCGAGACCGGCCTGCTGTCGGACCTGTTCGCCGTCGTCGAGGAGCACGCCTCCGACACGACGTCGCACATCGACCGCGCGCGCGTCGAGGAGGCGTTCCTCTTCGCCTGCGAGCACCACGCCGACCAGCGCCGCAAGTCGGGCGAGGACTTCATCGTCCACCCGAACGCCGTCGCGAAGATCTGCGCGGGCATGCGCCTGGACACCGACACGCTGTGCGCCGCGCTGCTGCACGACACCGTCGAGGACACGACCGCGAGCCTCGACGAGGTCCGCGAGCAGTTCGGCGAGGAGGTCGCCAACCTCGTCGACGGCGTCACCAAGCTCACCGGGATCACGTTCCAGTCGCGCGACGAGGCGCAGGCCGAGAACTACCGCAAGATGATGGTCGCGATGGCCTCGGATCTCCGGGTCATCCTGATCAAGCTCGCCGACCGCCTGCACAACATGCGGACCATCGGCGCGATGGCCAAGCAGAAGCAGATCGACAAGGCCAAGGAGACCCTGGAGATCTACGCGCCGATCGCGCACCGGCTCGGCATCCACGCGATCAAGTGGGAGCTCGAGGACCTGGCGTTCGCGACCCTGCACCCGCGCAAGTACCAGGAGATCAAGGGCCTGGTCAACCAGCAGCGCGAGGAGCGCGAGAACTTCGTCGCCGAGGCGGGCCAGTACCTGTCCTCCGAGCTCGAGGCGCTGGGCATCGACGCCGAGATCTCCGGCCGCGCGAAGCACTTCTACTCGATCCACTCGAAGATGACCCGCAAGGGCCGCGAGTTCAACGAGATCTACGACCTCACGGCGATGCGCGTCATCGTCGACTCGGTGAAGGACTGCTACGGCGCGGTCGGCGTCATCCACTCGCTGTGGAAGCCGCTGCCGGGCCGGTTCAAGGACTTCATCGCGATGCCGAAGTTCAACATGTACCAGTCGCTGCACACGACGGTGATCGGGCCCGAGGGGCTGCCGCTCGAGATCCAGATCCGCACGCGCGAGATGCACGACATGGCCGAGTTCGGCGTCGCCGCGCACTGGATCTACAAGTCCGGCTCGCGCGACAAGCCCGCCCCGCAGGGCGAGGAGAAGCTCAAGTGGCTGCGCTCGATGCTCGACTGGCAGAAGGAGCTCCAGGACCCCGAGGAGTTCATGGAGAACCTGAAGGTCGACCTCTTCGACGAGGAGGTCTTCGTCTTCACGCCCAA
>Ga0164241_10002713_pt1 | contig 18729 bp, 13 predicted proteins | sample OricomyardsoilBY_FD_108780 | JGI IMG/M metagenome (GOLD analysis project Ga0164241, IMG submission 108780) | Backyard soil microbial communities from Emeryville, California, USA - Original compost - Back yard soil (BY) | ecosystem: Environmental > Terrestrial > Soil > Unclassified | place: USA...
AATAAAGTCCCCCTGGAGGCTTGGTATTAAGTTTAAAAATTTCTAATTGTCCTGCCGATTTTATGAACACTTTTTTATACTCAATAAGGCGGCCTTGCAAATCGCTGAGTTCAATTTTGTATTCGCCGGCACCGGCTTTGTCGAAGGAAATTCTCACCTGGCCATCGCTTACGGGGTTTGGATAGATTGTAATAAAACGATTTCCGGTGACGTCAGCCTGGGGCGGCGTAGCCTTACCCATCGTTGCTTCATTTTGATTCAAAAGATAACTGCTCGCAAGGTCTGAAGCGTTAAAAACCTGGCTGGTGGTGTGTAATTTAGTAGCAGAAAGGCTCTTCATATTTATTTTATAAAAACCTTCAAACGTGTTCGCACTGCTCACTATTACATCGCCGTCATTATCTACTGCCGCACCGTTAAGTGAAAAAGTTCCGGGCAGGTTAAGCACACTTCCTTTATAGATAGCAATTCTTGAATCCACGTTAATTTCAAAAACCAGGTGCGCTGGGCTAAATAAAAATAGTCTGCCAAAAGCATCGGCTACCATATCGCCACCCCAACTGCTGCACTGATTATGAATAGAGACTCCTTTGTTCACTTCCGCATCCACGATATTTCCGAGGTCTGTAATTACGGTCTTATTGCCCGTGGTAAAACTGATGAGATGATTGGCATCATTAGTTAGCGCATAACCATTACCGTTAGCCCCAATTGTCATTCTTGTGATATTGAAAGCCTGATCGTCTGCATGGGCATTTTCCACCAATGGCTGGTCAACCGTATAAAACGCAGGATCAGTGTTGGAAGATTTCATATCAAGCCAAACCAATTGATTCGACTTCATAGAGGCAAAGAATAATTTTCCATGTCTTTGGTCGTAAGCGATGGCAGCGCTCATCATTAAAGTTGGAGAGGGATTGGTGACCAGGGCCGCTGGAGCTGAAATATTTCCATTCAGTTTTTTAGACACAAAAGGCGCGACGTTTACGGTTGTTTTGTCAACCGGCAAGTTGCTTTCCGCATTAATGAAAGAAAAATTTGTTTTTCCATTTTGAAACAGGACTGAATTTACATTTCCCGAAATGATATCAAAGCTCCTGATGTCGCTCCAGTTGAAATCGCCTTTTCCTTGTCCTGTGATGGCGAAGAAAGTCCCGCTTTGCGAAAACGAATTGATTGAAAAAGCGGTGAAAATGATAACGGGTAAAAATCTACATTTCATAGCGTTAATTTTTATCAGAAAATTTTATAAGCAACTATAAATCTACGTTTATTTTAATTTCTTAAAAAAAGAATTTTTTACTCAAATTGTAAACCTTTAAGCATCGTTGCCGATTATAGCTATATGGTAAACCTTCCACTAATTTGAAATAGAGGAATGGTAAGAAAAATACCTGTTACAAACTCAGTACAAGGACGACTGTTGCACTGATAGGCGCATTGATTCCATGGTTAGAGGCAGTCTTTTTTTACAATCTGAAACTAAAATGCCAACTGGTATAATAGCGGGTTGCGTTTGGTGATCGGACGCATGGCTAAAGGATAATAAGCCATTGTAATCTTTATTTTAGGAAATACGTAATCTTTATTTTAAATTGAGACGCAAATAAAATGCTGGTTTGACGAGCAGATTTTAATCCCTTTTTGATAATATTTTTAATAATAATGGCCAAAGCTAAAAAACAGGAAACGGAAGAACCTTTAGAAAAAAAATTGTGGAAAGCTGCGGATAAGTTGCGCAAGAACATGGATGCGGCTGAATATAAACATGTGGTACTTGGCCTTATATTCCTTAAATATATTTCCGACGCTTTCCAGGAGTTACATGATAAATTAATTGCGCAGGTAAGTGAAGGAGCAGATCCCGAGGATAAAAATGAATACACTGCCGAAAAGGTCTTTTATGTTCCGCCTTCTGCAAGATGGAAATGGCTGCAGGGCAGGGCAAAGCTCCCAACTGTTGGAAAAGATATTGACGAAGCCATGGAGGCCATAGAAAAAGACAATGTTTCATTGAGAGGTGTTTTGCCCAAGGTGTATGCTCAGGAAAAATTAGACAAGCAAAACCTGGGCGGATTGGTGGATTTGGTAAGCACTGCCACATTAGGAACCAAAGAAGCCCAGAGTAAAGATTTATTGGGTAAAGTGTTTGAATACTTCCTGGGTGAGTTTGCCCTGGCTGAAGGAAGAAAAGGCGGCCAGTTCTATACACCTCAAAGTGTAGTAAAGTTGTTGGTTGCTATGTTAGAGCCTTTTGAAGGCCGGGTATTTGACCCGTGTTGCGGAAGCGGCGGCATGTTTGTACAGAGTGAAAAATTTATCAAACACCATCAGGATCATTATAAGAACGCTTCGACAAGCTCAGCATCAAAAAAACTTTCCTTAAATCCTGAAGATTATATTTCCATTTATGGACAGGAAAGCAACCAGACTACATGGCGATTATGCAAAATGAATCTCGCCATTCGGGGTATTGACAGCAGCAATGTGAAATGGAATAATGAAGGAAGTTTTTTAAGCGATGCACACAAGGATTTGAAAGCTGATTATATTATTGCAAACCCGCCCTTTAATGACAGCGACTGGAGCGGCGAATTGCTGCGCGATGATGGAAGGTGGAAAGTATTAGGCGAGAAATTAGTGCCTCCCGCCGGTAATGCCAACTACGCCTGGATACAACATTTCCTTTATCATTTAGCGCCAACCGGTAAAGCCGGATTTGTGCTAAGTAAAGGCTCGCTAACTTCGCAAACCAATACTGAAGGAGAAATAAGAAAAGCTTTAATTGAAAATGATCTGGTGGATTGTATTGTAAACCTGCCGACGAAACTTTTTCTGAATACGCAGATACCAGCATGCCTTTGGTTTTTATCAAGAAATAAAACGAATGGTGGATTCAGAGAAAGGAAAGGCGAGATATTATTTATTGATGCGAGAAATAAGGGAGAGTTGATTAGCCGAAAAAATCGTGTACTGACTGATGTGGATTATTATAAAGAAAAAGGCATTGAAAACAAAACCGGGGACATTGAAGAAATAACCTCCATCTATCATAATTGGCGAAACCTGCCTGACCGGCCAGGTAAAGGCGGCCATTATGAAGACGTTCCGGGCTTTGCAAAATCGGCGACCATTGAAGATGTAAAAAAACTAAACTATGTGCTAACGCCTGGAAGATATGTAGGTCTGCCGGATGAGGAAGATGATTTTGATTTTGCAGAACGCTTTACAAAATTGAAAGCAGAGCTGGAAAAACAAATTGCAGAAGAAGCGGAGTTGAATGAAAGAATAAAGGAGAATCTTTCTAAAATAATTATTGATAAAAAATAATATTATGCCTGAAGTAGTACGTAACAGAACGATAAGACCTTCCACCAGAAAAGAAACCTCGGTCAACTACCGGGTACACATTAATGGTATAACTTCCGGCGATACATTAATTGTAAATGTAAAACATGAAAGCAAGCCTTTCTTTAAAACCTACAAGTTTAAAGGCAGTGAGGTAATTAAAAAGAAAAGTTTAGGCTTTAAAGTAAATGATGATGGTAAACGAATTGTTATTAACTGGATAAGTACACAACCAATAAATGGATAATAAAGACATACGCTGGATACAACGTTTTAATAATTACAAAAAGGCACTAGCGAGGCTTACCAGTGCTATAGAACTAAATGAAGAACGGCCTTTATCCGATTTGGAAGAACAGGGATTAATTCAGGGGTTTGAATTTACGTTTGATATGGGATGGAAAACTTTATGTGACTTTGTAGTGGAACAAGGATATGACGGAGAAAGAGAAAGGCCCATTCTTGTTATTGTAGAGGCTGCCGCTAAAGGTCTTATTAATGAAAAAAGCTGGAGATTAATGTATCAGTCGCGAAATAAAACATCACATACTTATGATGAAGAAACAGCAGATGAAGTGGCGGCGAATATTATTCAGGTCTATCACAATTTATTTATACAATTAGAAACAAGATTGGAAGTGGAACGTTTAAGATAATTTATGCAATTTGGTTTATCAGAAAATATTATTGAGCAGCTAAATAAAATCTTCGAAGAAAATCGGAAGGTGGATGAGGTTATACTTTTTGGTTCAAGAGCGAAGGGTAATTACCGGGGTGATTCTGATATTGATCTTGCATTAAAAGGAAGAAATGTTTCTTCTGAAGATATTCTGTCCCTCGGTGTAAAGCTTGAATCACTAAACCTGCCTTATAAAATTGACCTCATTAATTATGCGACTATTAAGGATAAAGATGTTGTTGAGCATATTGATAGGGCTGGAATTGTTTTTTATGAGAAATGGAAGAAATATAAAATCAGGGATATTATAAGCCTTGAATACGGTAAGAGCTTATTAGATTATCGAAATGAAAACGGTGAATATGATGTGTATGGAACGAATGGGAAAATTGGTACAACGGGTCAATCGCTATATGATAAACCTTCTTTAGTAATCGGAAGAAAAGGCGCTTATCGAGAAGTACATTTATCCAAAAGGCCCTTTTTTGTAATAGATACAGCCTTTTATACAAAAAATAAATTAAAAGATTTAGACACTTTATTTCTTTATTATTGGTTTAAAAATATTGATATAAATGAAATGGATAGCGGCTCTGCTATTCCGTCTACAAGCAGGGATGAGGTTTACGATTTAAAAATTAAACTACCTCCACTACCTGACCAGCAAGCGATTTCTTCGACCCTCAGCAGCCTTGATGATAAAATAGATTTACTGCACCGCCAAAACAAAACCTTAGAGCAATTAGCTGAAACACTTTTCAGGCAATGGTTTGTGGAGGAAGCAGAGGAGAGCTGGGAAGTTGATGTATTGGAAAATGTTTTTGATATTGGTATAGGAAGAACTCCGCCAAGAAAAGAACCACATTGGTTTTCAATGAATCCTAATGATGTAAAATGGATTTCAATTAAAGATATGGGAACCGATGGTGTTTATGTTGATGCTGTTTCAGAATATCTAACAGAGGAAGCAGTTAAACAATTTAGTGTGCCTATTATTCCTGCGAATGCTGTGTTGTTAAGTTTTAAGATGACAATAGGTCGTTTAGCAATAACAACAGAAAGAATGTTGTCAAATGAAGCAATTGCGCATTTTAAGCAAAAAGAAAATTCAGTCTTATTTCCCGAATTTCTTTATCTCTTTTTAAAAACATTCAGGTTCGAAAATTTAGGAAGTACCTCTTCAATCGTTGAATCAATAAACTCTGAAATGATAAAAAAGCTGGAAATTATAATTCCGGATATTAAAAAACTTGATGAGTTTAAGAATTTAATCAACCCTCATTTTGAAAAAATTAAAATAAATCAAAAACAAATTCTTAGCCTCACTCGACTTCGTGATACAATATTGCCAAAGTTGATGAGTGGAGAGGTGAAAGTAAAAATATAAGTAAATGTCTAATTTGAAAGAAATAGAAAAAATGAAGTTGGAGAGTATCTTTTCTATGGGTGGTGGTTATGTTTTAGATTTCTCTAATCAATCTCTTCAATCTTTTATTTATAATACGATTAAAATAGACCTATATAATCCTAAATATGAAAAATATGGAACTTCAAAAGCTAAAAGATTGAAAGCTCTTTGGGAAATGGAAGCAGATATTTCAGTTGGAAAATTAATCGAAGAACTGTTACTGTATCAAGATGCAAAGGCCACGATTAATGGTCAATCTGATTTTAATAAAAAGCTGTTTAACGAATGCCTTCAAATTGGATATAATTTGCAAGGAAAAAAACAGCACCAAAATTCTGCACCAATTAGCCTTGATGACTTTCTAAAAATGGAAGTCGATGAAATTTCTATTAGTTCATTGAAAATTGATGCTTCGGTTACAATTGTTTTAGAACAAAGAATTATAGAAGTGAAAAAATGCCTTAAAAGTGAAGCATCTCTTTCTGTTATTTTTTTATGCGGAAGTATTCTGGAAGGAATTTTGTTAGGAATTGCTACAAAAAAGATCATGGAATTTAATCAGTCTGAGGTGAGTCCAAAAGATAAAGAAACAGGGAAGGTTAAGCAGTTTTATAATTGGACATTAAGCAATTTCATTGATGTAGCATCTGATATAAAACTACTTGGATTGGACGTGAAAAAGTTTAGTCACTCATTGAGAGATTTTAGAAATTATATTCATCCTTACCAGCAGATGAGTTCAGGGTTTAATCCTGACAAGCACACAGCACAAATTAGTTGGCAGGTATTAAAAGCAGCAATACATGATATTCATGAAAAAATAAAATAAAGTAAAACCAAAACCATAAACTTACACAACTGTTGATGCGATATTGTCAAAGCTGAAGAGCAATGAACTGAGGATAATAAATTAAAATAACATTATGGCAGATTATACAAAATATAAAAGAGGGTCCGAATGGCGTAAATGGGATCTGCACATACATACACCTGAAACAAAGAAAAACGATAGATTTGAAGGCTCAACGCCCAAAGAGAAATGGGAGAAGTATATTGAAGCAATTAATAATTCTTCAGAAGAAATATCAGTAGTCGGCATCACGGATTATTTTTGTATCGAAAATTATTTCAAGTTTAAAGAGCTAACAAATGATGGAACAATTACAAAAAAATTCGACCTCATATTGCCAAATATAGAAATAAGAGTATTACCAGTTACCGGCTCTGCAACTCCTATAAACTTACATTGTATATTCAATTCGAAAATTGATTCAGATATTGAAAATCGGTTTCTTGCAAAGCTTAAATTTAGTTACGCTGGTAGCGATTATTCTGCAAAAAAAGAAGAACTTATTCGTCTTGGGAAAACATTGCCAGGAAATAGTTCGTTAGACAATATTGCTGCATTGAAAGCAGGCATCGGACAATATGTTGTTACAATAGAATGCCTTAGAACAATTTTTGAAAAAGATGAAAGATTAAGGGAGAACACAATAATAGTTGTCTCAAATAAAAGTACCGATGGGGCATCTGGAATAAGAAATCACGAGGATTTTTTTATTAATACCAATTCTTCACAACTAGATGCAACTCGTTGGAGCCTTTACCAGTTTTCCGATGCAATATTTTCTTCTAATCCAAACGATATTCTTTATTTTGTAGCTCTTGGCCCTGATAATAAAGAAACGGTGATTGAAAAATGTGGAACATTAATGCCTTGCTATCATGGCTGTGATGCACATGAAAACGATAAAATATTTAAGCCAGATGATAATAGATTTTGTTGGATAAAAGCAGACCCCACATTCGAAGGATTAAAACAAACTTTATATGAGCCTGAAGATCGAGTTAAAGTTCAATCTTTAAAACCAGATATTAAAAATGAACGATTTGTAATTTCCGAATTACAATTTTTGGATAACGGTAAACTTTTCGGAAATCAAAAAATTTTGCTTAATGAAAATCTGAATGCTATTATTGGTGGGAAATCTTCTGGGAAATCATTATTACTTTATTCCACAGCAAAAAGTATTGATCCAGAACAAGTAGATAAAACATCTAAGCGATTAGGATTTGAGGGTTATAAATTTGGAGAAGAATTCAATTTTGAAGTCATTTGGAAAAATGGCGAGAAAGATATTTTAAACAGTTCCTTGAATAAAAATAATAAGATAACATATATCCCGCAATTATATATTAATTACCTGGTTGAGAAAAATAATAAAGAAGATTTAAATAATTTAATAGAAAATATCCTAATTCAAGATTTTTCTTTTAAACAATTCTTCGATCAAAAAAATAACTTAATCGAAAATGCAACCTCAGAACTGGAGAAGTTACTTACCAATTATTTACAAATAAGAAACAAGGCGTTGGATACACAACAAAAATCGAAAGATTTAGGAAAATCTGATGCAATTTCAAAAAGCATTGAAAGTTTACAAGCAGCAATTCTAAAAGGGCAACAATCATCTAATTTATCCAAAGATGAGTTTGATAATTATAACAAATTAATTGCTAGCAAATCCCAAATTGATAAAGAATTAAAAGACTTAGGTGATAAAGAAATTATTTTAGATAAAATTCTCCTCGAAACAAATAATTCTAAAACAAGTTTATTAGGAAAACAAGAGGCAGGAACTATACCATTAAAGGGGAGAATAGATAGAGTATTAGATGAATTGACAATAGTACCACAAGATATTCTTTCAATTGTAAAAAAAATTGAAACTGACTTTTCGATTTTAATTTCTAATTTGGAAGAGAAAATTGAAAAGCTTGATTTATTAAGTAAAAAAAGAGAACAAAATCAATTACTAGGGACTCTTGAAACAGAACTACAACCTTATACAATAAAAATTGCCGGCCAACAGGAACTGCAAAAATTGACCATCCAACTTGAAAATGAAAAGCAAAAATTGCAGCTAGCCTTAAATCTTGAAAAGCAATTATCAACTTTACTTAGCGATTATAAAAACGTAAGAGATAAAACAGTTGAAGTCCTTAAATCTCGATACTCACATTATTTGGATTTGAAAAATCAAATTAATGGCACCAAAAAGGAGATTGGCTCTGGAATTACAATGGAATGCTCACTCATTTTAAAACAAGATGAATTTCCTTTTTTTGATCAAGTTAATAAAGCTGCTATTCCCGGAGCAAATAAATTTTATGAAATGTTTTCTAATGGGTTAGTGAATTATGAAAGGATCATGGATTTATACAGTAATCAATTAAGAGTTGTTGAAAACAAATTAGTATTAGATAAGGATAATTTAATCACAATTCCTTTAAAACAAAAGGTTGATTTAGATGAAGTACTACGTGGGCTACTTGTTGATGCGTTTAAGTTAGATTATACAGTCACATACAAGGGTGATGATTTACTTAGCATGTCTCCTGGTAAAAAAGGAACAGTATTATTAATTTTATTCCTTCAGATTAATTCGTCTGAATATCCAATTTTAATCGATCAGCCTGAAGACAATTTAGATAACAGGACTATTTATGATTTGCTCTGTAAAATGATTAAAGCAAAGAAAAAGGAAAGGCAAATTATCATTGTTTCACATAATGCTAATCTGGTCGTTGCTACAGACACTGAAAATATTATTGTTGCAAACCAAGAAGGCCAAGATTCTTTTTCTGCAGCCAACAGATATAGATTTGAATATGTAAATGGTTCTCTTGAGCACACGTTTCCTAAAAATGATAAAATAAAAGAACTTTTACTTCAGCAAGGAATTAAAGAACATGCAACGGATATTTTAGAAGGTGGTGATGAAGCATTTAAACAGAGAGAAAGAAAATATGCGATAAAGTAATGCCAATGAAACCCATCACCGAATCTCATATTGAAACGCTCACAATAGAAACCCTTCAATCACTCGGTTGGGAATACATTTATGGGTTGGCAATAGCGCCCGGTGCGGAAAAGGAGGAAAGAGAAAGCTTTGAACAAATAATTTTAATAGAGCGTTTACGCAAGGCCGTTAGCATCTTAAATCCTCGCATTCCAAAAGATGCTCAGGAACAGGCGATACAAAAAGCATTGCGCATCTATTCCCCTGATCTTCTTTTTAATAATGAAACTTTTCACCAGTATTTAATTGAGAAAGTAAAAGTGCCTTATCAAAAAGATGGTTATGAAAGAAGTTATGAAGTGGCATTAATAGATTTTGATAATGTAGCTAACAATGAATTCCTAACGGTAAACCAATACATCATTATTGAGAACGGGCAAAACAAGCGCCCGGATGTATTGCTTTTTGTGAATGGAATTCCGCTAGTAGTGATAGAATTAAAGAATGCAACAGATGAACACGCCACCATAAGAAAGGCGTATGAACAAATACAAACTTATAAAGCCACCATCCCGGGCCTGTTTACTTACAATGAACTCTGTGTTATCTCAGATGGTCATGAATGCAAGGCTGGAAGTTTATCAGCAGGCTTCACCCGCTACATGGCATGGAAAAGTATGGATGGCGTAAAAGATGCGTCAAGGTTTAAACCGCAATTAGAAGTAATGATAAAAGGTATGCTGAACCAGACTGCCGTTTTGGATTTAATCCGCAACTTTATTGTATTTGAGAAAACAAAAAAAGAGGATGCGAGGACAGGGCTTACTCAAATAGAGACTGAAAAAAAATTAGCTGCCTACCATCAGTACTATGCGGTTAATAAAGCTGTTGAAAGCAGTATAAAAGCATCAAGCGCCGAAGGAAATAAGAAGGGTGGCGTGGTATGGCATACGCAAGGTTCGGGTAAAAGCCTGAGCATGGTTTTTTATGCCGGTAAATTAATTACTGCGCCGGAAATGGTGAACCCAACGCTTGTGGTACTTACCGACAGGAACGATCTCGACGATCAATTGTTCGGAACATTTGCAGCATCGCGACAATTGTTGCGACAGGAACCTGTACAGGCTGAAAGCCGTGAACATTTAAAAGAGCTATTGCAGGTGGCCAGCGGTGGTATTGTTTTTACTACCATTCAAAAATTTTTACCTGAAAGCGGTAAGGCTTCATTTGAGCAGTTAAGCAGCAGAAAAAATATAGTAGTAATCGCTGATGAGGCACACCGCACGCAATATAGCTTTGAAGCGGTAACGCATGATATAAAAGATAAACAAACACAAGAAGTAACCGGAAAACGGATTGGTTATGGCTTTGCCAAGTATATGAGAGATGCTTTGCCTAATGCTACTTACATTGGTTTTACAGGCACACCCATTGAAAGCACCGATGTAAATACACCGCAGGTATTCGGCCAGTACATTGATATTTATGATATTTCACAGGCGGTAACGGACGGATCAACTGTAAAGATTTATTATGAAAGCCGGTTGGTAAAAGTGAGCCTTGATGAAGAAGGAAGAAAATTAATTGAAGAGTATGACAGGAGTCTGGAGGACGAAGAATTAACAGATCAGCAAAAAGCAAAAGCAAGATGGACAAAGATGGAAGCAATTATCGGCCATCCAAGAAGGATTAAAAATGTGGCTAAGGATATTGTTACCCATTTTGAAGAAAGAGAAAAAGTATTTGAAGGCAAAGCAATGATAGTGGCCATGAGCAGGCGAATCGCCGTTGATCTTTATAAAGAAATAATTGCTTTACGCCCTGAATGGCACGATGATGATTTGGCGAAAGGAACGATTAAAGTCATCATGACTGCTTCCAGTTCAGACGGTGTCGAAATGGAAAAACATCACACTACCAAAACGGAAAGAAGAAATCTTTCAGACAGGATGAAAGATGAAAATGACCCATTAAAACTAGTGATTGTAATTGATATGTGGCTTACGGGTTTTGATGCGCCAAGCTTGCACACTATGTATTTGGATAAGCCAATGAAAGGCCACAACCTGATGCAGGCAATAGCCCGTGTAAACAGGGTGTTTAAAGACAAACCCGGTGGTTTAATAGTAGATTACCTCGGTATTGCTACCGATTTAAAAGAAGCCCTTTCATTTTATTCAGCCGCTGGTGGCAGAGGAAAGCCAACAGAAGATTTGGAAAAAGCAGTTGAACTGATGATGGAAAAAATGGAAGTGGTAAAGCAAATGTTTAATGAAGATACGAGGACAAGAAACGATATTCTTGTTGAGGAGCCGGAAGCTTATTACGAGAACAGCTTGTTGTTTAATTACCGACGTTTCTTTCATGCAGATGCAAAGGAAAAGTTGTCTATTATTCTACAGGCTGAAGAACACATACTTGGGTTACAGGATGGTAAGGACAGGTTTGTAAGAGAGGTGACATTATTAAGCCAGGCATTTGCATTAACTATTCCGGATGAAGAAGCGATGGCTATAAAAGACGACGTGGCTTTCTTCCAGGCGGTAAAAGCCAGATTGGTAAAGTTTGAAGGAACCGGAACCGGTAAATCGGATAAAGAAATTGAAACAGCGATTAAGCAAATTGTTGACCAGGCATTAGCCTCGGATAAGGTAATCGATATTTTCGACGCAGCAGGAATAAAGAAGCCTGACATCTCTATTCTTTCTGATGAATTTTTAAAGGAAGTGGAAGGAATGAAACATCAGAACCTTGCTTTTGAATTATTAAAGCGGTTATTGAATAACGAGATAAAAAGCAGGGCAAAAACTAATTTAGTAAAAAGCAGGGCGTTACTGGAAATGCTGGAAAGGGCGATCAAAAAATATCAGAATAATTTGCTTACTACTGCGGAGATAATACAGGAACTAATCAACCTTGCGAATGATATTAAAGAAACAGATAAAGAAGGAGAAAAACTTGGTTTAAGTCCGGATGAAGTAGCTTTTTATGACGCGCTGGAAGTGAATGATAGCGCCGTTAAAGTACTGGGTGATGCTACGTTAAGAGAGATCGCTAAAGAAATTGCTGATAAAATAAGAGCGAATGCCACCATTGATTGGAGCATTCGCGAAAGTGCAAGAGCGAGAATGATGGTGATTGTAAAACGCACGCTGACCAAATATGGGTATCCGCCGGACAAGCAGGTCAAAGCCATTGAAACAGTTTTGAAACAGGCAGAGTTAATGGCGAATGGGTTGATGGAGTAATTAGGATTTTGCAGAAGAAGGGAAGTTAAAAATCTTTTCATTTCAAATATGAAAAAAAAATAAGAAAATTATCCCTTTGTTGGTGTTGAGCGAAGGAAAAGTGCGCCTGCTTCACCAACAAAAAGGATTGGGCGAAACCTTATCTCTGAAATTGAATAGGCAAGCAGCCCACGCTCAGCACCAACTTCGGTGAGAAATTGAATTAAAAAATACTTCACAGCGGTCTTCTATCCTTCCTCATAAAATTCATCAAGTGAAGCAAAATAATTGTCATTCCAGCCGTCTGTTATTTCGCTGTATTCTTCGTCAGGAATGTTGGTATGCCTTAGTTCTACCGATGTGCCATCTTTATGGAAATGTAGTTTAATGGTGACTATGGATGGCGTTTCCTGGTCAAAATACCATTGCTGAACAATCTTTTTATCTGTTTCAAACTCAAGATTTTTTCCTGTAATGCTTTCATCCCATAATGAAAATTCACTACCGGGTTCGGTTGACATGTCCGCCTTCTCGCCTGTCCATAATTGAATGATGGCGGGATTGGTTAAGGCAAGGTATACTTCTGCAGGAGAAGCGGTGAGTGTATAATATTTCTTAAAGTCTTTCAATTTGTTTTTATGCCATTTGGTTTAAAGCGGTATGATGTAAATATACAAATGTTTCCATTTTGAAATTTAACAAGCATGGTTAAAAGCTACCCTGAACATCAGATAGGGTGAAGTGCTGTGTTATGATAAGAATTCACAGCCATGTCGCCTTAGGCATTTACGACAAGAATAGAAATTAATTGGGCTATTCGCAAGAATCGCTAAAGGTGGCTCCACGCAATAATGTGTTGGAAAAAACCCGTGAACACGGGTTTAGGTGGTCGCGACTAAATAGTTCAGGCCGCGGAAGGCAATCGCACTGGCCGGCCAGAATGAAAATCCTCGTTATATGCTGGTTCACTGAGCCATTGTGAATACGGCATAGCGTTAGCTATGCCGGAGAAATTAATAATTATCCAAATCGACTTTTTAATTATCCCGTAATCAATATTTTTGCCGAATGCAAAAGCAGGTAATTGTGATTAAACTGGGCACCGCTTCCATAACCGACGAAAGTGGAGTCATCAGCAAACCGGTTATTAAAAAAGTGGCGGCATCTATTGCCGATCTTTCAAAAACGTATAACGTGGTGTTAGTGAGCAGCGGCGCAGTGGGCAGCGGAAAAGCGTTTATTCAAAATTATAAAGGAACTTTAAGCGAAAGGAAAGCCGCGGCAGCTATTGGCAATCCCATTCTGATACAATTGTATCAAAAATATTTTGCTGACTATAAGATACCGGTGGCACAGGCGCTTTGCGAACGGCATCATTTCAGTAATCGTACGCAGTTTCTCCAACTGAAAGACACGTTTGAAGCTTTTTGGAACAATGGCGTCATACCTGTTGTAAACGAAAACGATCTCGTAAGTAATGTCGAATTAAAATTTTCAGACAATGATGAACTGGCCACTTTGATCGCCATTGGTTTCAGCGCACAGAGCCTTATTATTTGTACATCAGTGGGTGGATTTTTAAACGACAAGAAAGAGATCATCCCTGTAGTAGGAAAGATTGACAGCACGGTGATGGGCTATGTAAAAAAAGACAAAACTAGCCTTGGGCTCGGAGGAATGATTTCCAAACTCACCTTTGCCAGGTTGGCTGTTTCACTCGGCATCCAGGTGATTATTTGTGGCCTGTCGGGCGCCAACCCTTTTGCTGATGCACTTGCGGGAAACAATGGTAGTATATTTACAGCGCAGCAAAGTAATTTGAAAGCAAGACAAAAATGGCTGGCAAGTGGCAGCATCACTATTGGAAGCATTACAGTGGATAAAGGAGCAGTGAAAGCATTGGAACAGCGCCGCAGTTTATTAACAGTTGGTGTTACTAATGTGCAGGGTAAATTTGCTGCAGGCGAAGTGGTGCAGATTATGAATGATGAAGACAAAATTATCGGAGTCGCTAAGGTAAAGATTGCGGCGGAACCGCTACGCCAAAACCTGCTTGTAAAACATGTAATGGCAGCGCATGCAGATGATATTGTGCTATTTTAATTCATTGATCAACCCTATCCCACGACTAAAGAAATATTAATTTTTATAAAACACATACAGGAACTAATCTCTACGCCCCCCTCTCTTTCGGGCATGTCCTCCGAGCTTGTCGAAGGAGGAGTTGGGGGTGAGGTCAAAGAAAGAAACTAAATATTCGAATCAAAAAACAGAACATGCAACCCGTAGAACCGCTCATCATAAAAACATACAAGGCCGCAATTGATTTGCGAAACTGCACTGACAAGCAGATAAAATCTGCTTTACAATCAATAGCAGATGGGCTTTTAGAAAATGCTGCAACCATATTAAAAGCGAATGCTAAAGACCTGGCAAAACAAGATCCGGATAATCCGAGAAATGATCGCTTACTGCTGAATGAACAACGAATCGGGAACATTGCCAAAAGCATCCGCAACATCAGCAAACTACCAAACCCCGCAGGCATAAAATTGCAGGAAAGAATGTTGCCCAACGGATTGCAATTACAAAAAATTTCCGTTCCGATGGGCGTGGTAGGCGCCGTATTTGAATCAAGGCCCAATGTAACTTTTGATATTGCCGCATTATGCCTGCGCAGCCAAAATGGTTGCCTGCTCAAAGGCAGCAGCGATGCGGACGAAACGAATAAAGCTGCTATAAAAATTATCAAAAATGCACTTTTGAAAAATGATATTAATCCAAATTGCGTAACGCTTTTACCATCCGACAGAGAGGCGGTAAAGGATTTGTTTTCGGCTACCCGTTATGTGGATGTGATTATTCCGCGTGGCTCTGATGGCCTTATTAAATATGTGCGCGAAAACAGCCGTGTGCCTGTAATTGAAACCGGCGCAGGTGTTTGCCATATTTATGTGGAGAAAGATGCTGACATAAAAAAAGCGGTTGACATTGTGGTCAATGCAAAAGTTTCCCGCCCATCCGTTTGCAATTCAGTTGATGCAATTTTGGTAGATGAAAAGATTGCTCCTGCATTCCTGGAAAAATTAAAACCGGGAATGGATAAATATCAGGTAGAAATATTTGCAGATAAAAAAGCTTATCCCTTATTAAAAGGATATCCAAACCTTGTGAAGGCAACTGCTGAAGATTTTGGCCGTGAATTTTTAAGCCTTAAATGTGCCGTTAAAATTGTAAAAGATACGGACGAGGCTTTGCAGCACATTCAAAAATATTCTACCAAACATTCGGAGGCGATTGTTTCGGAAAATAAAAAACAATGCGCCCGGTTTTTAAAAGAAGTAGATGCAGCAGCCGTTTACTCCAATGCATCTACCCGTTTCACCGATGGTGAAGAATTTGGCCTTGGAGCAGAGATTGGTATTTCAACTCAAAAGCTCCATGCACGCGGGCCGTTTGCTTTAGAGAAATTAGTTACAGAAAAGTGGGTGATAAAAGGGAACGGACAAATAAGGGAGTAGTGTATTTTAACGCTGCCAAAGCAGGATTAAGCTGTAAACTTTTTAGGACGGGTAAAACTTTATAACGGAATACGGGTTGTTTATTGCTTTACGGTTATGTCTTGCAGACATTGTCTCTTACGCTTCTTCCCTGAAAAACACTTTATAATAGCTCATTTTCATTTGTTCATCATATCCTTTCTCAATCAGTTCTTTATTTCCATGTATGTATATGTGAAAATTTTTATCAAGCTTCAACACACTTTTAAATGCCCTGGCTTGCTTTTTCACCGCAGAATCTGAGATCGAAAATGAGTCGCCAATGGTGGCATCATATTCATCTTCATAATTTCTTTTAAATTTTTTAAATGATTCTATACCTTGTTCATTGGCCAACACTTCATTTGAAAATTCATCAAAATCAAAATGTTCTTTTTCCTTAAAATATTTAATAGATTTATTTAATAAATCTATTTTATCGGTCTTTGAAATTTCAAATTCTTCATCAATCTTATGAGTTACAAAATCCTTATAAACTTTCAACACGGTATTCGTCTGCGTATAATTATCATTCCTGATTTTCAACTTCAGGAAATTATCGATCCAATAAGCCGCTTCCGTGCTGTTTGTCTGATCCACGATGGCCACCCGGTACCCTTCTTCTTTTTCAACATTAAAAATTAAACATCCCTTGTCCAGCTTTTTAATATTGATGGCTTCCTGTTCATAACTAATTTCGAAATCATTTACCTGTTGAATTACTTTCAGATAAGGTTCTTTGGATTCTGATTTAAAAATTCCTATGGCATCTAATAATTCTCCATCTATTTGGAGATTGGTAAAATAGCACACATACAATTCACCAGATTTTATTTTAGGATGGTTTGACATATCATATAAATGCTTCGCAATCTCCTGTGAGCTTTTGTGAAACTTACTTTTGTCATTAAAAATAATTTCAGCAAAATGAAAAACCTCATTAAGATTCCGGTCTTCGGTAGGATGATAGAAGCGGTATGTCTCTACTGTTTTCTCAAATGGTTTCAAAAAATAGTTCATTAATAATCCATCCAAAATTTCATCATCTACTTCTAATGGATGCTCTGACAGGCTTAGATGCTCATCTAATAATTTATTTCCCACTTTATGCACCGAAACTTCAAAAAGACTTGCCTCAAAAAATGAAATCATACTATTTTTCAATTGAAATTGTCACAAAAATTTTTGCAATAATAGACGATATGAATCATAATATTTGAATAGTTTGTTTTCGCAAAAACCGAAACTGCTACAATCCCCAAAAGCTACTGCGTATGGAAATGGCACATTGATGAAGTTGATAGAAAGTGAACATTGACTTGGATACAAAAAAAAATTACTGTGGCCAGGGCACAGGGAAGCATTTGTTCAAACTTAAATTCTAATTTTATAGAACTCAAAAAAAGTCAAGATATGAAAAGTCAAAAAGCGGTTGATTTGTCTCAAAATGTTTTAAAGGCTGGGGTTAATAAAAAAATAGTGGAAACATCTTTCGGCAACATAATTAAAATCCCTTTAGCAACTCAACACTCAACTATCTCCGAAGAAATTACCAAAAAATTGTTTGCATTAAAGGACGATGCAGGCTTATCACTTGTGGAAAATAGAGCGCCCTTAAGATTACTCTTAACCGACGCTGACAGCGACGTCAGTCAAAACGTTCCGTTGATTCTTTCGTCGTTATATAAAAAGGACATTTACCGAATTGACCTTTCACAACTAACCAGTCAATATATTGGCGAGACAGAAAAGAATTTAGAAATCCTTTTTAAAACAGCTGAAGAAAAAGATTGGATAATATTCTTTGATGAAGCCGATGCGTTGTTCGGCAAACGCACACAGGTGAACGATGCTCATGATAAATATGCGAACCAGGAAGTGAGTTATTTGTTGCAGCGAATAGAAAATTATACCGGCATTCTGCTGATAAAATGCTTATCACCGGAATGTTTACAATTAAGAAGCCTGTATCATTTTAAAACGCTTGGATAAGATGATATGGTTATTAGGAGTTACACAGCAAATAAAAATCCTGGTTATTTTTTGATTTACTATCAGGAACAAACAAAAAAGGACGAGCTGAAAACTCCTCCTTATTTATAGAAATCAACGGCCCTAACTTTTAAAAGGGTCACATTATCCGAATGAGCGATTTATTTATCTGGACAGGATTTCTCAACTATAGTTTTTTATCTTTTTAAAATATTCTACTGATTTACTGTTAAAATAATTTTTGGTATCAAAAAAGAAATTAAATTTAAATATTATTTGAGCTGAACTGCTAATCTCTTCCACAATATTTTTCCTCCGCTTCAATAATAACGCTGACTTGAAAACATAATTATTTTTAAATTTTAAAAAAAAAATTATGAAAAAGTTTTCAATGTTCTCTCTCACTACTATAGTGAGTTTTATTTTCATCTTTTCCAGGTGTAATCAAGGTCAGGCCGATAACACAGAACCAACGCAAGATTCAACTCAAACCCAGGCCGCGCTTCCGGCTTATGGCGGTTTTGAAGACCAGGTGGCGTGGGGTAAACACATTGTGGCTATTGGCGGTTGTAATGATTGCCATACTCCCAAAAAAATGGAACCAATGGGTCCGGAAGATAATATGGATTTAGAATTATCCGGAGCACCTTCACAGGCGCCGAAAATAAGTATTAACAGAAAAGAGATTGAAAGTAAAGGGCTTGCGGTGTCTAATTTCACAGAATGGATAGGG
>Ga0164241_10002714_pt1 | contig 18727 bp, 10 predicted proteins | sample OricomyardsoilBY_FD_108780 | JGI IMG/M metagenome (GOLD analysis project Ga0164241, IMG submission 108780) | Backyard soil microbial communities from Emeryville, California, USA - Original compost - Back yard soil (BY) | ecosystem: Environmental > Terrestrial > Soil > Unclassified | place: USA...
CTCAACACCACCGACAAGCGTTTACTCCGCACCCACACCAGTTCCGTGCAGATCCGCGTCATGGAGAAACAGCCGCCGCCCGTGCGCATCATCGTGCCGGGCCGCGTGTATCGCCGCGATAACGCCGATGCCACGCACAATCCCACGTTTCACCAGATCGAAGGACTTTACGTGGATAAAAACGTCACCGTCGGCGACCTCAAAGGCACGGTGGAATTCGTCTTCCGCGAACTCATGGGCAGCGACGTAAAGATTCGTTTTCGCCCGCATTATTTCAGCTACACCGAGCCGAGCTATGAGATTGATTTCACCAACGCGCTCGTGAAAAAAATGGGCAAAGACTGGCTGGAGATCGCCGGCTGCGGCATGGTGCATCCGCAAGTGTTTGAAAATGTCGGCTACGATTCCGCCGTGTGGACTGGCTGGGCGTTCGGCTTTGGCATCGAACGCATCGCCATGCTCCGCTACGGCATCAATGACATCCGCCTCTTCTACGAAAACGACGTGCGGTTTTTGAAACAGTTTTGACTACCGGCCCAAGGCAGCACCAGAGAAACAAGCAGGCCGGTTGCTCGGCCAGGTCAAGATTATTTCAGCGGGCCAATTCGGAATGAAATGGATCGGTGACAGCAAATCAAACCGCCGGCGCGGGCTGCTTCAGAGGCCGCATAATTGTCATTTTATTCCCGGAAGGCCGCCTGCAACTGCGCTTTGAACACGCTGATGATTTTTTCATGCGCCAAGTTCACTTCCGCCTCGGTCAGCGTCTTGTCCGCCGCACGGTAGGTGAACGCATAGGCCAGGCTTTTCCGGCCTTCGGGAACGTGCTTGCCCCGGAATACGTCGAACAATTCCACGCTCTCCAGATTTGCGGCCTTCGCCTGTTTTACCGATTGCAGCACGGCCTCGTGCGTCACCGTTTCCGGCACGATCATGGCCACGTCACGGCGGCTGGCAGGAAACTGCGGCAATGTCTTGAACGACTTGGCGGCATTTCGTTTCGCCAGCAGCACGTCCAAATTGAATTCCGCAAGGAACACCGCGTCGCGCAGATCGTATTTCTTCGCCAGCGCCGGCAGCAACTGGCCAAGTTCACCGAGCGGCAGTTTTCCACCCAGCGTCACGGCGGCGGATTCGAGGAACAAGGCCGTGCTTTCCGCGCGCTTGCCATAAACGATGCCACGCAGGCCGAACTGTTCCAGCGTTTCCTCGACGAGCCCTTTCAAATCATAAGCATCGAACTTCGCGTCGCGTTCATCGCCATTCCAGAAAGGCAGGGCGCGCTGGCCGGTGACGGCGATGGCGAGACTGCGGTTTTCCTTCGTCTGCCCGTTCACGTTGACGAACACGCGGCCAACCTCGAACAGCGCCACGTCGTAATTTTTGCGCGAAACATTGTGCCGCAGCGAATGAATCAAGCCCGGCAGCAAGCTCGGACGCAGCACGTCCATATCCGAACTCAACGGATTTGCCAAGGCGACTAATTCTTCATTCTTAATTCTACATTCATCCTTGGAAATCAGCGTTTGCCCCTGCGCCTCGTTCAAGCCGAGGCCGGCAAGGATGCGTCGCACTTCGCCGATCTGGTCATAGACGGCGTCATACGCGTTTGATCCCAGCGCCCCGCGCGGCGGCGTGCTGGGAATTTTGTCCACGCCGTAGAGCCGGCCGACTTCCTCGATCAAATCCACTTCGCGTTTCAGATCCACGCGCCACGTCGGAAGGCTGAACGTGCAGACGCCGGGCGACTGTTCGACGATGTTCAGGCCCAGTTTTTCAAGGAAAGAAACCTGTTCGGCGTGCGAAATGCCGATGCCGAGCAAATCTTTCGACTTCGCGAAATGCAGCGTGAGCGTCTTGGTTTTGACAGGCTGCGGATAGACATCCACGACGCCTTCGGTCAATTGTCCACCGGCGGTTTCCAGAATCAATTGCGCCGCTCGCCGGCTCGCCCAGTCGCAAATGCCCACGTCCGCGCCGCGTTCATAGCGGTAACTGGCGTCCGTGCGCAAACCCAGTTGCTTGCTCGTGCGGCGGATGTTGGGCGGATTGAAGTAAGCACTTTCGATCAACACGTCCTGCGTGGAATCGTTGATCTCCGTGTTCGCGCCGCCCATGACGCCCGCGAGCGCAACGCCTTTTTGTTCGTCGGCGATCAACAGCATTTCGTTCGTAAGCGCGCGCTCCTGATTGTCGAGCGTCTTGAATTTTTCACCTGCATTTGCGCGGCGGATGACGATGGCTGGTTTGCCGTCCGCGCCTTTGGCGATGAGATGATAATCAAACGCGTGCAGCGGCTGGCCGGTTTCGAGCATGACGTAATTCGTCACGTCCACGACGTTGCTGATGCTGCGGATGCCGACTTTTTCCAAAGTGTTTTTCAACCAGTCCGGGCTTGGCCCGACTTTCACGCCTTTGATGATCCGCGCCGTGTAACGCGGACAAAGTTCCGTATCTTCAATCCGCGCTGCGACAAGGTCTTCAATTTTGAATTTTAAATTTTGAATTTTGAATTCAGGAATCCGCAGCGCATTGCCCGTCACCGCCGCGATTTCACGCGCGATGCCGATCACGCTGTTCAAGTCGGGACGATTCGGCGTGACCTCCAAATCATAAACCACGTCGCCGCCGCTGCGGCCAAGATATTCCGCGAACGGCTGGCCGACCTTCGCGTCCGCGCGCAGGATGAGCAGGCCGTCAATTTCATCGGGCAGACCGAGTTCCTGCGGTGAGCACAGCATCCCGTGCGATTCCACGCCGCGAATTTTTCCAACCTTGATGGTGAACGGCCCCTTCTCGCCGGCTTTCGGCGGCAACGCCGCGCCGGGCAAAATCAACGGCACCTTGTCGCCCGCCTTGAAATTCTGCGCGCCGCAGACGATTTGCCTTTCGCCGTTGCCATCATTCACGCGGCAAAGCGAGAGCTTGTCGGCATTCGGATGCTTGTCGCGCGTGACGACCTGCGCCACGACGATGCCGTCGAACGTGGCGGAAATTTTCTGCACGCCCTCGACTTCGAGGCCGAGCATGGTGAGTCGCTCGGTCAATTCCTCGGGCGACCAGTTGAAATCAACGTATTGTTTGAGCCAGTTAAGGGTGACTTTCATTTGAAAAATATTTTAAGCGAAGCCTCTGAGAAAAGTAATGGCTTCGGCGCGCTTGGGGAAAGTTGCTTCTATCTTTGCGCTGGTGTTGAATCGAATCTGAACTTCAAACGCCTCGCGCTGCTCGCCTTCTTCGCGTAACCGATACGATTTTTCTTCCTCAATCAAATAGGCAATTGCACTATCAACATCCGAACATTCGACAGAATGACCGCGTAGCACAGTCAATCGAACCGAAACCACCTGACGGGTAAGTGCGGCTTCAAGACGTTGTTTGAAGTCGGCAATCTCGCGTTGGTGAAGCGCGTGAAGTTTTACCAGCAGTCTGTTAGTCGCCTGTGGTTGTGGCTGCGATTCCCATTTTGCGATTTTTTCCTGAAAATGCTCCTCGGTTGTGCCGCCAACGCCGTCTTCAGACGAAGCATCAATGCCGAGTTCACGGAAAGCTGCCAAAATTGAGTCGTAAGGAATGTGCAGGACGCCGAAGCCTTTTGATTCCAATTGATGAAGTGCGCTGCTGGTAAATTCACCTGCCAGCACTGCGCCGCAGAATGGTTGATGGCGCGAAAAAGTTAATGCAATCGGCATCACTGCCGCCTCAATTTCCTGAACTTTGTTTTTAGAGTGCTTGGTGTAACGCCGCCACGCCGATTCAACAAAAGCCATCGGGACGCCGAGCGTGTCCTCGGTTCCGCCGCGCTCCAAAACATAGTCGAGATCGTGTTTATTGCCGTAACCATCTTGCCACGTCACTTTGCCTTGGCCGCCTCTGGTTTTACGTGGACGTTTGTAGTCGAGATAGAGTCCGTGCTGCTGCGCGACTTCACCAAGGATGTTGCGGACGAAAAACTCCAAAGCATCTCCGATACATTGTCCCCATTTATGAGCGAGTGATTCAGCCATAATAATGCCTTGCTATCCGCGAACCCAAAGATGCCCCTCGCAAAGCGGAACACGATGCTTGCGGTTTTTCCACTTTATATTTCGGTCGCGAAGTTTTTCAAAAGTCCACGAGTCAAAACCCGAAGCCAACGCCAGCTTGCCGAACCATTCAATGACCGGCACATAAACACCGTAAGGCGCGGAATCACCAATAACGAAACAAACCTCCGAAGGCGAAGCGCAAACTCGCCGGAGGGCATTCCAAGTCTGTGCCATGTCTAGAAAATAGCAGGCAATCATGTTGTTGTAGCTTTTCTTCCCGCCACGTTCCAAACGCAAAGAAGAAAGTTCACGACACACCGGCACAATCTCGTCGCGAATCGGCGCAAGTTCTGGTGATTCCAGAATTTCATCGAGGTTAACTGATTTTGGCGGGACGTGTTGAGAGCAGGCGCGCACAAGATGCCGTCTCACTGTTCCTTGAAGATCACCCCAACCACGAATTTCACCCATGAAAGCCATCTCCAATCGCGTGGCATCGGCGTAGTCATAATTATTCGCGTAAGGTGGCGATGTCATAACCAGTGTCGCCCAACCATCCGGCACGGTCACGCACTTGCGCGCGTCATCCACACGCAGTTTTGCCAGCGGCTTGGCTCGACGTGCCATGAAACGAATGTCGGCGGCGATCATTTGCACCGACTTGTGCAGCGTGACTTCGGGCGATGGCGGCACGGTCTTGCGTCGGCCCGGCAAGACATACTGCCACGGCGCTGTGCCAGCTTCGGAAACCGCGCGCAATGATGCCACGAGTGCCATCCAAAGAAGTTCGGCTTCGGGCGTGCCGTCCAACTCGGATTCGACGGCCTGACGGAAACGATCCAAGTAATTCAATGTTTCTAACCCGTAACATTTTCCGATGATGTCCGGGTAGTGCGATGTTTCCCCCGTCGCGTTTCGGGCAAATTTGAAAGCTTTTTCTGTCTTTGCAATGAACCGCTCCGGGTCGGTGGCATAACTCAGCTTGGCCAAGGCAACTCGATAAACGAACGGATGCGCTTCAATACCGTGGGATGGAACGTTCATTTCATCGCAAGCCAGACAAGTTGTTCCCGAACCGAGGAATGGATCAAGCACTCGCAGATCGCTGCCTTCGCGTTCTGCCAGCAACCATTTCACCCATTCGGCAGAAAAGCCTGCGCTGTAACGAAACCACCGATGAATCGGCAGGCGCATGTTGTTCAGAAAATTGGAGGTGTGGCCGACAACACCAAGCTTTGGATAAGCTTCTTTGGCTTCGACATTCCCATCATAAATATCAAGCACGGCTTGCTTGTAGTTTTCCCGCAGCCGCAGAAGAACGCCATCGCCCTCTTTCGGCTCTGGATATTTAATTGTCGAAGCCATGCGCGAGTAATTCTAATTCATTTTGAATTTTTCACGAGTTTTCAAAACTGTTTCAAAAACCGCACGTCGTTTTCATAGAAGAGGCGGATGCCGTTGATGCGGTGGCGGAGCATGGCTGGTTGAACATCATTATTCAAACGCGCTCGCTACCGGGCGGCCCCAGAAACTTTCCGGCACCGGCACGTTCAGCAGCCAGAGCGCGGTGGCGGCGGTGTCGTATTGCACCACCGGCGCGGTGATCGTGAAATTTTTCTTCACGCCGCAGCCCCACGCGACCCACGGGATGGTGACATCGGCGGTTTCCGCCGAGCCGTGCGTGCCGCGCGTGTTCCCATTCTTATCTTTGAAGTCATGTGAGCCGTGATCCGCCGTCATAATGATCACACTGCTGCCGGCCAACCCGGCGTCGGCGATGGCGTCCGTGATGGTTTTAAGCGCGTCATCGCAATCCTTCAACGCCGCCATCTTTTCCGGTGAATTCGCGCCGTGCGCGTGGCCCGCCGTGTCGGGATCGCGGAAATGGATGAAGCACAAGTTCGGTTTCAACTTGCCTGCTTCGGCCGCAAACGCCCGGGCCACGGCCTTGGCGTCATCTTCCGGCTGTGGCCAGATGAAATAATCCACGCTGCCGGGGATAAGCAGATGCTTGAATTTTTCCTTGCCCACAAACATCGCCGTGGTTAAGCCCTGCTGCTTGGCGAGACTGAAAATGGTCGGAACCTTGACGACGCCTTTGGCCGGCTCGTAGTCGTTCCAAAGAACCTGATGCACCTGCGGCCCTACGCCCGTCAGCATCGAGGTGTGCGAGGGCAGCGTGATGCTGGGCACGATCGTGTAGGCGTTCCAATCATGCGCGCCCGCCGCCGCCATTGCGTGAAACACCGGCATGTCGCTCCGCCGGATCAAAGCCGGATTGCCCTGGTCAAAGCTGATGATGAAAACGTGTTCCGCGCGCGGCGCATTGGTCGTGGCGGACAAATGCGCGCAGCCCGTCAGCAGTGAACCGGCGAACAGCCCCAACAACAGTTTGAAAAAGGAAGTGTGCGTGAATTTCATGGCGAAAAATTGCGCGCCATTGAATCACAAACCGTTGGGCTGTGAAATAAAATTATGGGGCCGGCAACTTAAACACGTTGCCCAAGCCCGCCAATATTTTGAGTTTTGATACCTGCCCGGTTCCGATACTGTGGCCGGACACATATTGAAATGAACAGTTGGTTAGCATGAAGGAAGGCGTCATCAAATTTCAGGCCGAGAACGAACCGATGACCGGCTGCGGCGCGGATGACATCGTGGAACTGGAACACTGGCGCGACGAACTGCGGGCCGCCGGTCTGGTCGGGCAAAACCCGGCGTGCTACGACGGTTTTGGCTACGGCAACCTGTCGCGCCGGATGCCGGACGGAACTTTTCTGATCACCGCCAGCCAGACCGGGCATCTGGAAAAGCTGACGCCGCAGGCATACGCCCGGATCATCCGTTTTGACGTGCGGCAAAACCGGGTCTGGTCGCGCGGACTGAAACTTCCGTCGGCCGAAACCATGACGCATCTGGCCGCCTACGGCTGCGATCCGAAAATCCGGTTCGTGTTCCACGCCCACAGCCCGGCAATCTGGAATGCCCGGGCCGTTCTCAACCTTCCGGCCACCGATCCGGCGGTGGAATATGGCACGCCGGAAATGTTTTACGAAGTGCGGCGCTTGCTGCAAAAACCCGCAAATTATCAGAAAGGAATTCTCGCGATGGGCGGACACGTTGACGGCCTGCTGGCCTGGGGCGAAACGGCGGAACAAGCCGGAATCAATCTTTTGTCGCTTTTATCGCGGATTGCGCCGCCAATTCTTCGATGACGGGCGAAATCAAACCTTGGCCACAACAATGATGAGACGCTATGATGACGCCATAAGAACAATCATCACACTGCCGGATGGCCAGTTGAAATCATCGGCAGATAATTTTTGCTCGTTGCGCTTGGGAAGAAACCCGCTGGCACCCGCTCAACCAGGAAGGATTTTTGAAATATGAAAACATTGTTTTGCTGGGCATTTATTCTAACGACAACGCTGGTCGCCGACGCCCAAGGTTCCATGGAGGCGATGTCGAATTTCAGCCTCACGAACGCGGTCTATTCAGCGATCGGCTCCTCCGTCAACCGGTCGTTGGGCTGGACGTTTCAACCAACGGTTGATTTGGAAGTGACGGCCTTGGGGGCGTTTGATTATATCTTGTCCGGCTCCCAACAAATTCAAGTGGGATTGTGGGATGCCAGCGGCGTTTTGCTGGCTTCTGAAATCATCAATGCTGCCAGCACGCCCAATAACCAAAGCCTGTATCAATCCATCCCGCCGGCATGGTTGGCCGCCAATCAAACGTATTTTTTGGCCGCTTATTTGATGAATTCCCCGGCGGGGGCCTTTCAATTCTACGCCGTGGGGCCGGACGTTGACGAACCCGGAGGCCAGGCCACGATGTCGCCGGAAATCCAGCTTGGCTCGATCGCCTACACTCCTGACGCCGGTTTCGCGTTTCCTTCGATCACGGAAGGTTCCGGCGGCGATGCAGTCATCGCGCCCAATTTTCAATTTCAAGCCGTCCCTGAGCCATCCACCTTTTGTCTGCTAGGCGGTGGCCTGGCCGGCTGGTTATTCATACGGCGAAAAATTAAATCGCCAGCAGCAGGCGCTTGATTTCTTTCAAGCGCGCCTTGGGTTCTTTTTTGGTGAGGCGCGGAAATTTGCCGCCGAGCGTGATGAAATCGCCGGAGCGGATCAGTTTCAATTTGTCTGCTTCCACTTCGATGCTTGTCACGCTCTTTTCGCCGGCGAGAATTTTCAATTCGCCGACGGCTAGCAGCAATTCCACATTCGGCGGCAGCGGGCCGAAACGATCGCGCAATTCCTTTTGCAGCGCGGCGAGCAACGACTTTTCATTCGCCTGCGCGAGCTTGCGATAAATCTCAATGCGATGATGGGGTTCGGGAATGTAACTTTGCGGCAAACCCGCATGGTGAGGCGGGCTTCCGCGCGAACCGTTTGAACCCGCGATGTCCGGTTCGCGCGGATGCCCGCCCCGCCGGTCGCCTTCGGTCGCAGAATTCATTTCCAAAAAATCCAGCGCCACGCGGACTTCCACGCGTGGTTTGACTTTTTCACCTTTCAGCGCGCCGACGCTTTGCTTGAGCAACTGGCAGTAAAGTTCAAAGCCGACGGCGGTGATGTGGCCGCTTTGCTCGGAGCCGAGCAGGTTGCCCGCGCCGCGAATTTCCAAGTCGCGCATGGCGATCTTAAAACCGCTGCCGAGCGAGGCGTATTGCTTCATCGCGCTGATGCGTTTGCGCACGTCGGTGAGCAGGCGCGCATGACGCGGCAGCAGCAGATACGCGAACGCCTGATGTTTGTAACGCCCGACGCGGCCACGCAATTGATAAAGTTCGCTCAGGCCAAAACGATCCGCGCGGTCAATGATGATCGTGTTCGCGTTTGGAATGTCCAAACCGCTTTCGATGATCGTGGTGGACAGCAAAACGTCCGCCTCGCCATTGACGAACTGCGTCATCACTTCTTCGAGATCGTCCGCGTTCATCTGCCCGTGACCGACCACGATGCGCGCGTTGGGAACGAGCGTTTGCAATTTCACGCGCATGGTTTCAATCGTCGTCACGCGGTTGTGCAGGAAAAAAACTTGTCCGCCGCGATTGAGTTCGCGCTGAATCGCATCACGAATGACGCGCTCGTCGTAGGCGGTCGCAATCGTCTCGACCGGCAACCGGTCGTGCGGCGGCGTCTGAATCGTGCTCATGTCGCGCGCGCCGGTGAGCGCGAGATACAACGTGCGCGGAATCGGCGTGGCGCTCAAGGTCAGCACGTCCACCAGCGTGCGAAGACGCTTGAACTTTTCTTTGTGCTGCACGCCGAAGCGCTGTTCCTCGTCAATCACCACGAGGCCCAAATCTTTGAACACGATGTCTTCCTGCACGATGCGGTGCGTGCCGATGACGATGTCCACCGCGCCGCCGGCCAGGTCTTTGACGACGCGATCCTGCTCGCGCCGGGTGCGGTAACGCGAAAGCACTTCGACCCGGATGGGGTAATCCGCCATGCGCTCGCGGAAATTATTGAAATGCTGCTGCGCCAGCACGGTCGTCGGCACGAGAATCGCAACTTGTTTTCCGTCCATCACCGCTTTGAACGCGGCGCGAATCGCCACTTCCGTTTTGCCAAAACCCACGTCGCCGCAGATCAAACGATCCATCGGCTTGGCGCGTTCCTGATCGGCCTTCGTCTCGGCGATGGCGGAAATCTGGTCAGGCGTTTCCTCATAGATGAAGGCGCCTTCAAATTCGCGCTGCCATTGCGTGTCGGGCCGGCACGGATGGCCGGGCTGCGTTTCGCGCACGGCCTGGATGCGGAGCATCTCCGCCGCGATGTCGCGCACGGCTTTTTCGGTTTGCTCTTTCGCCTTCGCCCAGCGCGTGCCGCCGAGCGTGTTCAGCGGCGGATGCGCCTTGCCCGCGCCGACGTATTTGCTGACGAGATGCGCCTCGCTGACGGGAACGTAAAGTTTTGGCGGCTCAACCGCGTCGCCGGCGGGCGCGTATTCGAGGACGAGACATTCCGTTTCCGATTTCCGATTTTCGGTTTCCGATTTTGCATTGTTCGTCGCCGGCAGGTTTTTCAAACCGAGATAACGGCCGATGCCGTGCTGCAAATGCACGACCAGATCGCCTTCCTCCAGATCGGCGAAATCAATTTCCATCGCGGAGCGGACGGCGTTGGCGTGCGGCGATTTCAACCGGCGCGCCCGTTGAATTTTGTAGCGCCCGAAAATTTCCGCATCGGTGACGACGACCAGTTTCGCTTCGTTGCAAATAAAGCCGCGCGCCAGCGAACCGAGGTGAATAGTGGGACCGGTATCTTGCCGGTCCAGTTGATGTTTGCTTTTAGAACTGGACCGGCTGGAAGCCTGTCCCACTATTTCATTCCAAATTTCTTCAAATCGCTCACGCTCGCCGTCATTGTTGCAAAAGATGTGAACGGCGTAATCCTGCCGCAGCCAGCGGTGGATTTGCTGGAAAAATTCCCGGCGTTGCGCCTCGGCGATCGGCGGTTCGGGCGGGCGTTCCGCGAGCGGACGGAAGGCGTCGAGGCTGGAAAACTGCGGAGCGCGAAGTTCGGAATGCGGAACCGCTTCGCCAGTTTCCACGTCGCCAGCCAATTCCACCGACGTGAAACCGCGCCGGTTTAATTCCATCAAAAAATCCGGCCAGGCAATGAAGAACGGATCATTCGCTGGAACCTGCTGTTCGTAGCCATCGGCGTGAACGGCGAGTGATTCAGGATCGCAAAATAGAAAAATGGTTTCACGCGGGAGATGGTCGAGCAGCGTGGCCAAGCTGGGCGCAGAATTCACGGACAGGCTGTCCGCGCTCCGTTTGAGAATGCCCAATTCACCGGCGGGCGGCAAAGTGACGCCGGGAATTTCTCCGCGCGAAATTTGCGTGAGCGGATCAAATTCGCGGAGCGATTCCAGTTCGTCGCCGAAAAATTCCAGCCGCACCGGCCACGGACTCGTCGGCGGAAAAATGTCCACGATGCCGCCGCGCAGGGCGAGTTCGCCTTTCTGCGTGACCTGCGCTTCCGGCTCGTAGCCTTGTTCTTCGAGAAATTCAATCAGGTCCAGCGGCGCGATCTTATCGCCGCGATTCAAGGCGCGCGTGCGGCCCTGAATGTCGCCGGGCGCAAAGGTTTTCTGCAGCAGCGCGGTGACGCTGGCGACGACCATTTTTGAATTTTTATTTTTTAATTTTGAATCGCCCGCGAGCGCGACGAGCGTTTGCAGGCGGTCGCTGATGACGTCGGCGTGCGGCAATTTGCCTTCCTGTGGCAGAACTTCCCAGGCGGGATAAAACAAAGGGTGGCAGGTTGCAGGTTGAAAGTTGCCGGTTGTGTTCGCGTTGGGTTCAACCAGCAACCAGCAACCAGCAGCCTGCAACCACGTCTCCAAATCCTGCTGGAAACTTTCCTGCGCCTTCAAATTTTCGGTGACGATGACGACGGGCCGTTGCGGAAACAAATGCCGGAGCCACGCGGCGAAGAACGGCCGGGCGGACGCGGCGACGCCGGAAAATGACAACGCTCCGCCCGCTTCCAGCCGCCGGGCAAGGGTTTGCGCGGCGGGAAGTGGCGTGAGGTCAGCGAACAAGTGGCTCGTCGCCTTGACTGATGACTCCTGCGGCAAGCGCGGGCAAGTTCGCAGCGAATCATCGCGCCGTCAAGCCGCCGGCGGCACCCTAATCCTAATCTTGCTCTTAATCGTAATCGTTCCGGTGCTTTGATTAAGACTACGATGACGATTAAGATCAGGACGCTGCCAGCCGCGCTTGACAATTCCATTGCAGCCCGTGCTTTACACTGGCCTCGCATCCGCCCCATTCTTTGCTGGTTTGCAGCCACAGACATGACGACCTTAACCCCAACTCCAATTGAACTGCTGGCCACCGCGCTTTTTGGCCTGGCGGTGCTTCACACATTTTGCGTCCAGCGGTTCGCCAACTGGTCGCGCCATTTCCCCGCGAATTCGGTGGCCGCGCATTGCCTCCATCTTCTTGCGGAGACGGAAATTGTCTTCGGGTTTTGGGCGGCCGCGCTGTTCACCGGCATCGCCGCCCTGAAAGGTTCCTTTCACGCGGCGGCGCAATATGTCGAATCGCTCGACTACACGGAGCCAAAGTTTGTGCTGGTGATCATGGTCATGGCGGCCACCAGCCCGGTGGTGCGGCTGACCGAGATGATCATTTCGCGCGCCGCCCGGCTGCTGCCCGGACGGGAAAGCGTCACGTTTTATGCCGCCGCGCTGGTGATCGGCCCGCTGCTGGGATCATTCATCACCGAACCGGCGGCGATGACCTTGCTGGCGTTGGTTTTGAAACGAAGATATTTCGACCAGGGCATCAGCCGGAAATTCGCCTACGCCACGCTGGGATTATTATTCGTCAACATCTCCATCGGCGGAACGCTCACGCATTTTGCCGCGCCGCCGGTTTTGATGGTCGCGGCGAAATGGAAATGGGATCTGGCGTTCATGCTGCAAACCTTCGGCTGGCGGGCGGCGGCGGCGTGCGCGGTTTCAACCGGCCTGATGACCGCCCTCTTTTGGAAAGAATTGAACGCGCTGGCCGTCAAACCGGAACCGGAAAATAAAATTCCGTGCTGGCTGATTTTTTGCCATGTGCTGTTCCTGGCGCTCGTAGTGGGGTTTGCCCATCATCCCGATGTTTTTTTCGGCATCTTCATGATGTTTCTCGGCCTGGTGACGGCCACGCAGAAACATCAGGAATCGCTCAAGCTGCGCGAAGGCCTGCTGGTTGGATTTTTTCTGGCCGGATTGGTCACGCTCGGCTCGCTACAAACTTACTGGCTGAAGCCGCTGATTGAAGGCTTGAACGCCGGCCCGCTCTATTTCGGAGCCGTCGGGCTGACGGCGATCACGGACAACGCCGCGCTCACCTATCTCGGCTCGTTGGTGAACGGCATTTCGGACGAATTAAAATACGCGCTCGTCGCCGGCGCAGTCACCGGCGGCGGCCTGACGGTGATCGCGAATGCGCCCAATCCGGCGGGCATCGGCATTTTGCGGGGCGCCAAAGTTTTCGGCGCCGACGGCATCAGCCCGCTCGGACTTTTTTTGGGCGCGCTGATTCCCACCGCCGTGGCGGTCATTTTCTTTTGGCTTTTGTGACGGCGGCCGAATGATGGCTGGCTTTTCCGGGATTGAATTCGTGTTACGTTTTTGAAATAATTTTCCGGCCTGGCCGTTAAAACAGCGGGTCGAGGGAATTCAAAGTGCGAACGCTTTACAACATCCTGTTCCTGATATTCTTTGCGCTGTCGTCGCCGTATTATTTCTGGCGGCTGCGGCGGCGCGGCAACTGGACCGCCGGCTTTGCCCAGCGTTTTGCCAGTTATGACGCGTCCGTGAAACAGGCGCTGACGAACCGTCACGTCATCTGGATTCATGCGGTCAGCGTCGGCGAAGTCGGCCTCTGCGCGCAGTTGATCAGCGCCTTGGAACCGTGCGCGCCGAACGCCAAAATCGTCGTCTCCTGCACCACGACGACCGGCATGGCGGAATACCGCCGTCGCCTGCCCAACCATGTCACCAAGATTTATTATCCGGTGGACCGCCGTAAATATGTCCGGCGCGCGCTGGCGACAATTCGGCCGGAGGCGATCATTTTGCTCGAGGCGGAAATCTGGCCGAACTTTCTCTGGCGCGCGCGTGACCTGAAAATCCCCACCTTTCTGGTCAATGCCCGGCTGTCGAACCGTTCTTTTCCGCGCTATAAAAAAATCGGCTTCCTGTTCCGTCCGTTGTTCGCGGCGTTTGCCGGCGTCGGCTGCCAGAACCAGGAAGACGCCCGGCGCATGATCGAGGTCGGCTGCCGCAGGGACATAGTGCAGGCGGTCGGCAACCTCAAATTTGACGCGGCCAAATCAAGCGAAGCCAGTTCGCCCGACGTGCGCGGCCTGCTGCGGCAGGCGGGCATGCCGGCCGACGCGCTGATCCTGGTGGCGGGCAGCACGCATGACGGCGAGGAAATTTTGCTGGCGGACATGGCGCAGCGGCTGCGCGAGAAATTTCCAAAATTGTTTTTGATCCTGGTGCCGCGCCATTTTGAACGCTGCAAAGAACTCGGCCAAAAACTGCGGTCGCGCGGCGTGAAGCTCGCGTTCCGCAGCGAAATTTTTCCGAACACCCAACTGGAGCCGGGCACGGTGGACTGCCTGCTGGTGAACACGACGGGCGAACTGAAATTTTTCTACGAGCCGGCCACCGTGGTGTTCATCGGCAAAAGCCTCACGGCCAGCGGCGGGCAGAATCCGATTGAGCCGGCGGCCTTGGGCAAGCCCGTCATTTTCGGCCCCCACATGCAAAATTTCGGGGACATAGTGCAGACCTTCTTGAAAACAAACGCCGCCGTGCAGGTGAAGGACGCCGGCGAACTCGAACGCGCGTTCGCCGGACTGCTCGCCGATGCCGGGCGACGCGACGCTTTGGGCCGGGCGGCGCAGGCGGTTGTCGCGGAAAATCTCGGCGCCGTCGGGCGCACGGTGGCGATGATTTTGCCGCACCTGGAGAGCCGGGGCATCTGGTTGAATCCGAAAAGATGACCGGCGGCGGATTTGCCGCCAGCATTCGCCGCTTGACGTGGCCGCCGGGGCTTTTCATATTCGCGCCGCTCCCGATTTTTTTTTGAGAGCGACGTTGCCAGTATGCCAAAATCAAAGCCTCGCAAAAACCCGGCGGTTGCCGACGTAAAGAATTCTCCGCCCGTTCCCGGCCCTGTCTTCGCGCCGCCCGGTGCGCCGATGGATGTGGCGGAGAAAATCAAGGAACTCGTCCGGCTGGCCCAGGAACAGGGCCATCTGACTTTCAACGACATCAGCGAGGCGCTGCCGGAACAGCAGTCCACGCCGGAGCAACTGGACGAAGTGCTCGCCAAGCTCCGGGAACTGGAGATTGAAATCGTGGACCCGGCGGAGGTGGACAACGTCAAGGCCGTCGAGGAGGAGGAAGAAGCCGACGCTCGCCATCTCGACTCGTTGGACGATCCGGTGCGGATGTATCTCAAGCAGATGGGCGCGGTGCCGTTGCTGACACGCGAGCAGGAAGTGACGATCTGCCGGCGCACCGAGGAGGCGGAAACTGATCTCTGCGACGTGATTTACGGCTTCGGCTTCTGCGGCAAGGAACACATCGCCATCGCGGAAAAACTGCTGGCGAATCCGCCCCGGGAACGCTTCGACCGCGTGGTGCTGGACACCCAGGACACGAGCCGCGAAATTCACCTGAAAAAACTGGAGCAGCTCGTCATCAAGGTGCGGGCGATGGACACGGAAGTGGATCAGCATTTCAACCGCTGGCGCGACGCGCACCAGCACGCCAAGCGCAACCGCGAACATGATGAATTCCTGAAGTTCGACAAAAAACTGCGGGCGACCTTCCCGAAATTCAGCTTCAAGCAAAAGGTGAACGAGGAAATTGCGCTCGTGGCCGAGAACATTCACGACAAATTGCAATACAGCCTGCGGGCGCTGGCCGACGCGCAGCATCAGCGCGAATCTTCCGCGCAGAAACATCTGGTCGAGGCGGAGCGGCAGAAAATCCGCGCGCTGGAGGAGTTCGTGCGGATGCCGGCGGAGGATTTTCTGCGGACGTTCGACCGGCTGCGTGACGCGGCGGCGCGCGCCTTGCAGGCCAAGACGGAAATGGTGGAGGCCAACCTGCGCCTCGTCATCTCCATCGCCAAGAAATACACCAACCGGGGAATGTCGTTCCTCGACCTGATCCAGGAAGGCAACATCGGCCTGATGAAGGCGGTGGAAAAATTTGAGTATCGGCGCGGTTACAAGTTCTCCACCTACTCGACGTGGTGGATTCGCCAGGCCATCACCCGCGCCATTGCCGACCAGGCCCGCACCATCCGCATTCCGGTTCACATGATCGAGATCATCAACAAGCTGTTGCGGGCGCAGAAAAAATTGTTCCAGGAACTGGGCCGGGAAGCCACGCCGGAAGAAATCGCCGACGAGATGCTGATTCCCGTGTTCCGCGTGCATTCGGTCCTAAAGATGGCGCAGCAGCCGGTCTCGCTCCAGACGCCGGTGGGCGACGGCGACGAGGCCAGCTTCGGCGATTTCATCGAGGACAAGGCGGCGGAAAATCCGCTGGACATCACCAGCTTCAGCCTGTTGAAAGACCGCATGGGCGACGTGCTGTGCAGCCTCACGGAACGGGAACGCGCGGTGCTGGAACTGCGCTTCGGCCTCGGCGACGGCAATGCGCGGACGCTTGAGGAAGTGGGCCACCAGTTTAATGTGACCCGCGAACGCATCCGCCAGATCGAGGCCAAGGCGCTCCGCAAGATGCGCCACCCCACCCGGCTCAAGCAGTTGAACGGTTTCCTGGAAATGGAAAACTTAAAGCTGGATTAAGCCGTCACCGTTCACGCCCGCTGCGTCAATCAAAGCAAATTGTCCCATCATCCATGACTCGCAACTGGCGCGGCATGGGCTGCTCTGGCTCAATCTCTTATTTTGTATCAATAGTTGGGACTGACCTCTTTTACGATACTTCTGGAAGCCATCCCCTACCAGCCGCAGGTGTTGGTGGTGACGACCATGGAGAAGTAGTTGATTTCACCCAAATCTTGGATCACCACGCCAATGTCATTGGTGCCCCAATGCAGCAGGCCGGGGGCAACTTGTTCAAAGGCTTGGAACGACGGCCAAACAGCATAGCCTGCATGATCCACGGCATCAATATAGTTGGTCGAATGATTGAGATACAATTGGTAATCATTGTCAATCGCGATGGAATACATCACGTTCATCAGGACGGTGTTGGTGGGAATATACAGGGCGATGTGGTTCGTCCACGTTGCCCCAAACGGCCAATAGTTATTCGGCAAGGGATAGAGGCCCGGGTATTGATTGGTGCCATAGCTGGAAAAGGGCGCTTGCAAGCTGCCCAGATTGACGGGATGGTTTGTATCGGTTATGTCCGTCACCTCCCAGACGGCGTCCGCCGCGATCAAATCGTCGGGCTGCCGCGCCGATGCCTTGACTTCATTGGACGAAGGTGATTGGTAGGTGATGCCCGCATCGAGAAGTTCAAATCTCACAGCATAATAGTTCGTCTGGCCGATCATGGTGTCCCTGTCCTCATAACTCATTTGGTTGAGGTTGTAATTGGTGTAGATGGCCGTGTAGCCGCCGCCGGCCGCGGCGGAGCGATACACGACGAAATCACTGAGGTTCTGGATTAGTTGCGGCCACATCTGCTGCATGGCGTCATCCAGGCCCCACTCCAGCCGCACCGCCGTCCCGAACGGATTGCACTCGACGGCCAGCAGCGGCCCCGCGACGACATAAAGGCTGACCGTGGCCGGCGCGGAAACCCAGCCGCCGTCGCTGACGGTGAACTGGAACGAATCCGCCCCCTCGTAATTGGTGCCGGGCCAATAGGTGAGATTCGGCGGCGTGCCGGTCAAGGTGCCATTGGTCGGGCCATTGATAATGTTGTAAGCGTAATAATTGGTGTCCGCAATGCAGGTGTCGCCAGAGTCCGTCGCGCTCAAGGTGACGGCCACGTGCCGGTTGGTGGCGGTCAGCACGCTTTGAGCCTTGGGCGAAAGATTGGCGTCGCCGACGGTGATGGTGACGGTGCTGGTGACGGCATCGCCGCAGGCGTCATAGACCGTGTAATTGAAGATGTCCGTGCCGGTGAAGTTCGTGCCGGTGGATATATAAGCATACTCCGCCCCCGACACGTTGGTCACGGTGCCGTTAAGCGGGGCAGAGACCACATAGTTTATGGCTTCGCCGCAGCCATAATCCCCGGCGTCCAGGTAAAAATAAACCGACCCGCCACGGCAGGCTTGCGCCGCCACCGGATTGGCAAAGAGTTGATTGGTGATGGTCAAAGTGACGGTGGCCGGCGTGGAATCATACTGGCCATCATTGACTTTGAAAGTGAAGCTGTCCTGGCCTTCGTAACAATTTGTGGGCGTGTAAGTGACACTTGGCACACCGTTGGTATTCAGTATTCCGTGTGTTGGCCAAGTTAAGATGACATAAGTCACGTTAGGGTCACTCGCTTGCAGGTAGATATTGTTCGTTACATTCGGACATATCTGCTCCTTATCGCCGCGAACTATCGGATATACTTGGGGATTGGCGGTGAGGTTATTGGTCGCTGAATAATACCCAGGATCAATCAAATAATTCGTGTTTTGCAGCAACGTCAGGATGACCGTCTGGTTTGGCTTCAACCCGTCGGCAGTTGGGTCAATTTCAATCAGCGTTGAACTTTGGTAGGCGGGAATAGTCACTTCGCCCGTCAGATTGGAATAGTCAATTCCGTTCTGCGCCGTGCCGCTAATGGCATAATAAAGGGCAAGGTCATTGGTCGCCGCCGGGCCAATGTTTTGAAGATAGAAGCTGCCGGAATGCCCAGGATCATAGATGTTGGTCGGGTTCAGTTCCTCTGAATCCCCGTTGTCCCAAATCTGCATCACCGGATTGGCGTGATGCGCCCGGTAAAAACTCGCGGCATGGGTCGTGGGAATGGGCGAAAAATCCGTATAACCATCATTGGCGTAAGGCAAAATTTCTCCCAAATCCCAGTTCGTGTTCAACAGGTTGGAAGTGGAAAGCAGTTGGTAATTATCCCCGCTCACCGTCCCGTGCAGCCGCAGCCAAAGGCTGGCACCAGAATTAGTGTTCAAACTTTCAATCCAAAGTCCATTGGTATCTATGCTCAAATGGTAATCA
>Ga0164241_10002715_pt1 | contig 18726 bp, 15 predicted proteins | sample OricomyardsoilBY_FD_108780 | JGI IMG/M metagenome (GOLD analysis project Ga0164241, IMG submission 108780) | Backyard soil microbial communities from Emeryville, California, USA - Original compost - Back yard soil (BY) | ecosystem: Environmental > Terrestrial > Soil > Unclassified | place: USA...
GCGCGGCGGGTCGGGATTTTTCGGAGCCGGATGCGCAAGACTGCCGGCCCTCGAAGGCCGTTCGCGTGCTCGCGATCCATGGCACCGATGATCGGACGAACCCCTTTGCCGGCGGCGGCGGCGTGCGTTGGGGATATTCCGTCGAGCGTGCAGCCGCGCGTTGGGCGAGCCTCGATCACTGCAGCAGCGCGCCTCGCAGTGACAAGGTCTCATCGCAGGTCACGCGCGTCCAGTACGGCGCCTGCGCTGGTGGCAGCGCCGTCCTGCTCTATAAGATCGACGCGCCGGAAGCCCAGGGTGGCGGACACGTCTGGCCTGGCGGCCGGCGCTCGCCGCCTTCCCAACTCAAGGCGACCGAGCTTGTGCTGGAGTTCTTCGGACTTCAATAAGGCGGGATACATGAAGACCATCGTCATGCTGTGCACGATCGCCACGGTCTCGACCGCGACCCTGGCCGCGGAGCCCATGCGAGCGACTGAGACCTGCGATCGCGCCTGTCTCTACCATGTGCTCGACGACTACCTCGCGGCGCGCGATGCGCACGACGCGAGCAAGGTGAGGTGGGCGGCGCGCGTGAAGAACACCGAGAACAACGTGGAGCTGCGCCCGGACGATGGGTTGTGGGGCACGATCACGGCACGCGACGGCTACGAGATGCGCTTCGCGGATCCGCAGACCGGGCAGGTGGCGATCTTCGGCGTGGTGCAGGAGACGAAGACACGCTCGCCATACGCCACGCGGCTGAAGGTGGTGGGTCGCGCGGTGGCCGAAGCGGAGACCATTGTCGTCAGACCCGAAGACGCGGGCATCCCCTTTGTCACCGCGGATATCAAGGCGAAACCGGTCTGGAACGAATTGCTGGCGCCCGCCGAGCGCACGCCGCGCCAGAAGATGATAGACGTGGCGAACGGCTATTTCGACACACTGCAACTCAACGATGGCAGGCTGCATACCCAGTTCACACCGGACTGCGACCGACGCGAGGACGGCATGCAGTCGACCAACAACGCGCAGGCGGGTCTGAACGCGGCGAACTCGGGTCTGGGCTGCGTGGCGCAATTCGAGCTCGGCTGGTACCGCTATGACGACCGGCTGCGCGACCGGCGCTTCGTCGTCGTGGATGAAGAGCGCGGCATCGTGCTGGCCGCGGCCTTCATCGACCACGAAGGCCGGCTGGGGGAGTACACGCTGACCAACGGCACGAAGCGAACCTCGAATTACCGGCGGCCACACACCTACGTGCTGTTCGAAGCCTTCCGCATCAAGGGCGCGAAAATCCAGCAGGTGGAGGCGGCGTTCATTACCGTGCCTTACAACATGCCTTCACCATGGGTGACCCGATGAAAACAATGCAGCTCATTGCGTTCCTCGACCGGCCCTCTCAGGAGCGAATTACGCGAAGTCCCTTGCGCGCAGCATCCGTTGCCCCATCGCGGCAATGTGCAGGGTGACGCGTCCCGCGTTGAGCCGCACAGTCCTGGTAACCGCATCGCGTGCGGCTATCCTTGCGCGCACCAGCTTGCCGTCCCGCCAGTGGATATCCACCGTGCATCCGCCGCGCGTCCTCAGTCCCGTGACCTCTCCGGTGCGCCAGGCGTCAGGCAGTGCCGGCAGCAGGTGAATGGTCTCGCCTTCGTTCTGCAGCAGCATCTCGGCGATCGCCGCGGTGCCGCCGAAATTGCCGTCGATCTGGAAGGGCGGATGCGCATCGAACATGTTGGGATAGGTGCGCGACGGATCGAGCAGCAGCTGCAGCAGGCGGTGCGCGCGATTGCCGTCGCGTAGCCGCGCCCACAGGTTGAGCCGCCACGCGATCGCCCATCCCGTCGTCAGATCGCCGCGCATTTCCAGCGACTTGCGCGCGGCGGCCGCCAGCTCCGGCGTTCGCTCGAGGTCGATCTGTCGCGAGGGATAGAGCCCATAGAGATGCGAGACATGCCGGTGCTGCGGTTCGGGCGCGGTGGCGTCCCAGTCGATAGGCCATTCCATCAACTGTCCCTGTGCACCGATCCGCATTGGCAACAACTTCGCGCGCGCCGCATCCAGCTCGGCGGCAAATTCTTCATCGCGTCGCATGATTCGCGCCGCGGCCGCGGTGCTGTGGAACAGATCGGTCAGGATCTGCATGTCCATCGTCGGCCCCCACATCAGTGAAGCGCCGCCGGGATGAACATTCTCGGGAGAAAGCGAGGGATTGGTGACGAGGTGGCCATCCGGGCCAGCCTGCAGCGTGTCCAGGAAGAAGCGCGCCGCGCCTGCGAGTATCGGGTAGATCCCGGTCAGGAACTGCCGATCGGGTGCGTATTCATAGTGCCGCCACAGCGTCAGGCACAGCCATGCCCCGCCCGTCGGCCACATCCCCCACTGCGCGCCATCCACCGGCGCGCTCGCCCGCCACAGATCGGTGTTGTGATGCGCGACCCAGCCGCGCGCGCCGTACATTTCGCGAGCGGTACGCGCGCCGCTCACTGCAAGCTCGCGCACCATCTCGATCAGCGGCTCGGCGCATTCGGCCAGGTTGGTGGAATGCGCGGGCCAGTAGTTCATCTCGGTGTTGATGTTGATGGTGTACTTGGATCCCCAGGGCGGGTTGGCTTGCTCGTTCCACAACCCCTGAAGATTCGCAGGTTGCGAGCCGGGGCGTGAAGAGGCGAGCAGCAGATACCGGCCATACTGGAAGTACAGCGCCGCCAGCGCGGGATCATCGGTCGTCGCGGACGACCGGATGCGCTCATCGGTGGGCCGCTCAGCCGCCGCGGTTGTCCCCAGGTTCAAGGTCACACGCCGGAATAATCGCTGGTGCGCCGACGTGGCAGCCTGCGCAATCGCCTCGAAAGATCGCCCCCGCGCTGCTGCCAATGTCGCCGCGGTTGCCGCCAGAGGATCGCCCGCTACATCGTCGGGTCCCTGGTAACTCGTGGCCATGGCAATCAGCAGCACAGCTTCGCGTGCGCCGCGGATCGTCAGGCAGTTGCCCTGCGCTTCGGTGCTTGCGCCGCTGGTCGACACCGCCAGGCGTGCGGCGAAGCGCAGCGATCCCGGCCGTCCGGCATGCGCGCCATTGCGACCGGTGAGCAGAAGCTCATCTGCGCGCGCCACGGTGGCTGCACCCGGTGCCTCGCTTTCGAAACTCAGCGTGGCCTCCATCCCGCCAGGCCGGTCTGTGGTCAGCCGTACTGCAATGACCTGATGCAGGGGACAGGCCAGCACTTCGCGCCGCCAGCTCGCACCGGCCTCGAAGACGGTTTCCGCCACCGCGCGATCGATGTCGAGGGATCGGCGGTAACGCTGCGCGTCGTCCCCGACGCCGGCGAGCGCGATCCTCAGGCTGCCGATGCTTTGATAGGCCGCCTGCTGCACAGGCCGGCCCATGAGCCTGGCATTGGCCAGCGCTTCGGCGGCGGCATACTCCTTCGCGAACAGTAGCCGCCGCACCTCGGCCAGATTCGCGAGCGCTTCGGGGTTCACCGGATCGTACGGCCCGCCCGACCAGAACGTGTCCTCGTTGAGCTGCAGACGCTCGTTGCCGATGCCGCCGAAAACCATCGCACCAATGCGCCCGTTGCCCACGGGCAGTGCCTCCACCCATTCGCGCGCCGGGGCGCGATACCACAGCAGGTGCGGATTTCGCGGGGCGGTCTTTGCCAGACCGAAGGGCGGCGCGCCCAGTCCGATGGCCGCTCCCGACGCTGACAGCCAGCCGAGCAGCCGGCGACGTGCGACCCATGGTCCAGTAATGCTCATGGAGACTTCCGGCGGATGATGTTCCGATCAGGTTACGACGTCGCTATCTTGCGGTCGACTTGCCTGCCGGCCGGGTTAGACTAATCCGGCTATTCCACGGCGCTACTCAACAGGGCGAATACCAAAATGACACTACAGTTCGATCGCCGCACATTTCTGATGACGCTTCCGGCCTTCGCTGCGCTGCGTGTGTCCGCGCAGGAGCCTGCGGCTTTCAAGACGAATGGACTCAGCCAGTTTGTCCTGACGGTCAGCGACGTGAAGCGATCGCTGGAGTTCTACCAGGGGCTGTTCGGCATGCCGATCCAGGCGCGCCAGGGTTCCACGGTGCTGCTGCGGGTCGGCGAAGGGCCGCGATTCGTCGCGCTGCGTCAGGCTGCCGCTGGCGAACGCCCAAGCATCAGCGCGCTGGGCTTCGGGGTCGAAAACTTCTCCATCGATGGCGCCATGAAGGTTCTGACGGCGCATGGTTTCAGTGCCGCGCCTGCAACCGCGGCGAAACCCGGCCCTCGACAGGTACTGGTGCGAACCAGGGCGCAGAATGAAGGCGGCTCGCGCGATGGCAGCACGCGCGACCTGTTCGCCGCGGATCCCAGCGGCGTCGTGTTCCAGCTGCATGACACCGCTTATTGCGGTGGCAGCGGTGCGCTGGGCAAGACCTGCGGCAAGGCTGAACCTTCGCCTAAGCCGGGGCTCATTGCCGTCAAGGATCTGAGCCACTTCACCATCGCGGCCAGCGATCCGAACACGGTGCAGACGTATCTGGATCTGTTCGGCTTCAAGCCATTGGCTTACCAAGCGGCGACGCCGGCCTGGCACGTGGGCAATGGCGTGCACTTCCTGATGTTCATCGGCGGCGGCGGTCCGACGCGTCCCGGCTTCGCGGGCGGACCTCCGGGTGGTGGACCCCCGGGCGGTGGCGGTGGACCTCCTGGCGGTGGCCCTCCAGGTGGCGGTGGTGGCCCAGGGCGCACGGCGGGCATCGATCACGCCTGTCTGAGCATGACCGGCTTCGATCCGGCCAAGGTGACCCAGATACTCGTGGACTACGGTCTGAAGAAACAGGAAGGGCAGGCCCGCAATCCGCTGGTCACCTACATCTCGCTGCGCATGCCCAATCGCGGTGGCGCCCAGGGCGGTACGCCGGAGCTGTACTTCACCGATCCTGACGGCCTCGCGATACAGCTGCAGGACACTACCTATTGTGGCGGCGGCGGTTTCCTCGGAGAACTCTGCCCGCCTCTATAACGAGGCCTGACGCCGGCGAGGCTAGCGCCCGGTGAGCGCGGCCTCGCCCCAGGTGACGCAAAGCGCTTCGTTCTGTGTGGCGGCGCTGCGCGCAACGAGTTCGACCAGCTTGATGCCGGCGACATCCACCTCGATCGGCATGGCCTGCATGCCCCATTTCAGCGGCGCCGTTTCGGCCAACCGCTTGCCGTCGCCGTAAACCGTGAAAGTTACCGCGTGGATCTTGTCGGTCGCGGAATCATCGACACCGACCTTCGCGGTGAAACGCCGATAGCCGTCATTGCGCACTTCAAGGCGTGAATTGGCGAGGATTCCGATCCCTGACTGATAGGCCTTGCGCGCGATCTGCAGCGTCTGTCCATACGGAGCGCTGTCCGCGCGGGCGCCACCCCAGCCGGCATATTGAGGCCGATCCCCGGCGCCGCGCGTACCGCCCCAGCCAGCGGCCGTGCGGAAGATCGTTGGATCGGCGATCGGGCGCGTCACGCCATCGACCGCGGGGTTCACCTTGCCCGGTTGTTCCGAGAGATAAAACCCGTCCGCCAGCGCGTGCGTGCCACGCGCACGAAAGATCGCGGTCTCGCGCGGCGCGACACGCAGTTTTGTTTCCCCCGTGAAGCGGATCTTCTTCTTCGTCCACAGATCGGTCATCTCGACCGGCGCGTCGGCTTTGTATTTCAGCTGCGCGGCCTGCAGGTTGACCTCATAAGCGCCCGAGCCACGATTGAAAACAGCAACGGCCTTCTCGCCATTGCTCAGCGTCTTGATCAGGATCTGCAGGTCACTGGAGTCATAGGCGACGGTGGCCTGGTTGCCCGCGGCATCCTGATCGAGTGCGATGACATCGGCGTCGCCAAGGATGTTCATCAGCGTTTCGGGCGTCTTGCGCAGATCCGCGCCGATCAGCAGCGGCGCGTTCAGCATGGCCCACAGCGCAAAATGCGAGCGCGCCTCGGTGAGGTGGTCGGCATCGAAATCGCCGGCGCCGATATAGAGCATGTCCGGATCGTTCCACGAGCCCGGATGGGCATAGAGCGCGCGGTGCACGGCGCTGTCGTAATTCACCAGCAGACGTCCCCAGGCCGGAGACAGATCGTCGCTGGTGCGCGATACGTTGCCGACGTCTTTCGCCCAGGCGCGCACGTTCGCGGCACCCCAGATGCACAGCGAATAGATGAAGTTCCCGTCAGGCCTGTTGCGCGCAATTGCCGCGCCCACCTTCCGGAACAAAGTCTGAACGGCGGCAACGTCGGTGCGCGTGACGGCACCCAGATCCATGATGGGCGTCAGTGTGCGGGTCTGACCGGCTTGCACCTTGGCCGAATTCGGGCCGTAATCGCGCAGGCCGCAGCCATCCACCTTGAGGTAGTCAAAGCCCCATTCACGGAAATACAGCGCGATGTCCTGCTCGATGTGATCGTGCAGACCCACCTCGCGTTCCGCGATGCTGCCCTTGGGCAGGTCTTCGTCCGTGGTGCTCCAGGCCTGCGAGCAGGTGTTGCGACCCATGTCCGAGTAGATGCCGGCCTTGAGACCCATGGCGTGCAGCTTGTCGGTATACGGCCTGAACGACGGCGTTTCCTGGTTCGATGTGGCGGTCGAAGGGAATTTGTCGGCGCGGATCATCAGATGGCCATCGGACAGACGACGTCTGGCCATCCAGCCGTCATCCAGATTGATGTAACGATAGCCCTTGCGCGCCAGGCCGCTGTCGACGATGCGCCGCGCCGAGCCCATCACCTTCTCTTCGTCGACCGCGCCGGCGAAGGCATTCCAGGAATTCCAGCCCATCGGCGGCGTAGGGGCGCTGCCGCCCGTGTAGGCAGTCCAGCGGCCGGTCGGCGCCAGTGGATCGGCGCTCTGCGCCTGTGCGGCGGAGCATGACAATATCGCCGCGCAGGCCGCCGCCGTGATTGTTTTCATGCTCCGGGTTTCCCCTCGGCGAGCTAACGTTGCAGATTGAGCTGCGGCCAGCCCGATCCCAGCCCCACCGGCAGGTTTTTCATGAACGCCTCGACGGCGTGGATCTTGCCGTCATAGATCTTGAATGACTCCCAGACCGCCAGCTCCGTGCGTTGAGCGCCTTCCCGGGGCGGGCGGTTGCCGCCCCACGCCATGCGCAGCCAAACGATGCCCATGCGCTCGTCCACAGCCGCCACACGCGTCTCCACCTTGCCGCGATCGCCATTGCCCAGCGGCTGCGTCTTGATGTTCTTGCATCCCTCATTGCGCTGGCATTCAGGGCCCGCCATCACCGAGCCGTTTTCCAGTCGATAGGCTTCGGGCGTGAAGGGCGCGTCGACCTTGACGAAACTTTCTGCCTCGAGGCCGGCCGGGTAGAGCAGCGCGATGCGGATCATCTCCTCGCGCTTATTGAGCTGCGACTTGCGCGGTGCATAGTTCATCGTGGCGGTCGTGGTTTCCACGCCGTCGATGTTGAAGAGCGTGCCATCGGCGCGGCTGCGGGTGGCGACGGTTTCCAGTTCGGTGATCTTTTCGTTCTGGATTTTCATGCGCACCACCAGCAGCACCGGCGCGCCGCTTTCTTCGACCACCACGTCGGAACCGGCGATGCCTTCGCGCTCATCGAGGAAATCCTGGCGATAGCCCCGGAGTCTGGTGACGGAGCGCACCAGGTCGACTTTGTCGACGGCCTTGTCCTTGCTGTCTTCGGTGATGCGCACCTTGTCGGCGAATGGCAGCTTGCTGATGTCGTGCTTCACCAGCGCATGCAGGTAGGCGGTGATGGCGCCCCGCAAGCACTCGCGATCGCAGGAGGCGGTGGTCTGCGCGGCGGCGTATTCAGGCAGGCAGGCAACTGCCGGTGCGAGCATGAGGATCGCCAGTGTTCCGGGTTTCATGGTGTTCTCTCCGGGGCTGTCCGACTATAGCGCGAAGGCTGCCCCGGGATGGAGCGTCGCACCAGAACGCAGGCCAATGTCGCCGCCGCGATCGCCACGGCAAACACCGTAAAGAATCCGACCGCGCCGCCCGCATCCACGGCCCGGGCTCCCACCCACGAACTGGCCACGGCGCCCAGGCGGCCGATGCCCAGCACGGCGCCGATGCCGGTGGCGCGCAACTCCGTGGGATACAGATGCGCACCCAGCGCGTACAGCGTGGTCTGCGTGCCGGCGGCGCCGACGCCGACGAAGGCCATCAGGCCGCCGATCATCACCGGTGTCGCCAGCCCGGCGCGGAACAGCGCAATCAGCAGCACGCCGGCGATGATGCCAGTGGCGCCGATGAGGATCTGCGCGGTGCGCGATCCAAAGCGCTTGATCACGAGGCCGCAGCCGAAGCTGCCGAGAATGCCGCCGATGCTGAAGGCCGCGATCGCCGTGCCGGTGAAGGACAGCGGCATGTGTTCGGCAGCCAGCATGGCCGGCGCCCAGCTCAACACGCTGTAGAGTGCGAGCAGTGACAGAAAACATGAGAGCCACGCCAGCAGCGTGTCGCGGCGGCGCTCGGGCACCAGCAATGCGCCAAGGTTGGCCCGGGATGCAGCGCGTGCGACACCTTTGGTCGCCAGATAGCCCGGGGATTCCGGCAGGCGCCACAGGAACAGCAGAACCAGCGCGAGCGGAGCGAAGCTGCCGATCAGGAACTGGGTGCGCCAGCCGTGGCTTTCCAGCAGCACCGCCGCCAGCAGGCCCGCGGCCATCGAGCCCGTCGGCTGGCTCAGCATCGCGATGGACATGCCGATGCTGCGATAACGCACGGGTGTGAACTCGGCGATCAGCGCGCTGGCGTTGGGCAGCGTCGCGCCGAGGCCGAGTCCGGCGAGCGCGCGCAGTGCGCCGAAGCTGTCCTTGCCGTGCGTGAGCGTGGCAAGGCCGGTGGCGAGGCCGAACAGTGCGAGGCTGCAGATCAGCGCCGCGCGCCGGCCGATGCGATCGCCCGCCACGCCGCCGAAGGTCGCACCGATGGCCATGCCCAGCAGGCTCGCGGCTGCGATGGGTGAGAAATCCGCGCGCGTGAGGTTCCACTCGCGCATCAGCGGAGGAATGGCCAGGCCGAGCGCCTGCGCGTCCACGCCATCGAGCAACAGCGCAAAGGCAACCATCGTGACGACGATGATCGCGGGCCGCGTCCACGCCGTGGTGTCGGTCATTTGATCACGGCCTCGATCAGTCGTGGGCCGCGCTGCCTGAGCATGGCCGCCAGCACATCATCAAAGGCTTCGGCCGTGGACACGCGCGTCGCCTCGACGCCGAAGCCTTTCGCCAGCGCGACCCAGTCGATGTCGGGGCGGTCGATATCGAGCAGGTTGCCCGCCAGCGATTCATCGACCTTCGCGCCCACGCGAGGAATCTCGAAACGCAGCACCGCATAGCTGCGGTTGGCCAGAATGATCGTCAACACGTCGAGCTGCTCGCGTGCCTGCGTCCACAGCGCCTGCAGCGTGAACAGCGCGCTGCCGTCGGCCTGCACGTTCACCACCTTGCGGTTCGGCGCCGCCACGGCCGCGCCGGTGGCCACCGGAATGCCCTGACCCAGCGCGCCGCCGGTGTTGGTCATGTGCCAGTGCGGCGCGGCCAGCGCGGTGCCCGCTGCGACAGGCGGTCCGTTGCTGATGGCTTCCTCCGACAGGATGGTGCCTTCAGGCATGTGCCGGGCGAGCGAGCGACCGATCGCGGCAGCATCGAGCGGGCCCCGTGGAATGCTCGACGTCACAGCCTGGCGAGCCGCTGCAACGGCGCGCGCGTCGGCCGTTACCGCCGGCGCACTCAATGCATCCGCCAATGCTTCCAGCGCCAGCAGTTCATCCTCATGCTCGTGCGCAAGCCAGGTCTGCGTCGTGCCTTCGGGCGTGAGCCAGCTCGGAAACTGCGGATACGCGAAGGGCGCCACCGGTGCGGGTGCGGCGACGAGCACCACATCGCTGAGTCCCGAGAGCAGCGCCACGGCGTCTTCCGCGCGGTAGGCCACGCGCGTGATCGAGAACTGATTCGCGCCGCGCAGCACGCGCGGCGCCATCATGTCATGCAAGGCCCGCGCGCCCGTGGCCGCGCAGATGCGCTGCAGGGCCGCGACGCCGCGCGGCTCGCCGGCTGCCGCGCGCACGATCAGTGCGCAACGCCCTCCGCGTTCGCGCAGCATCTTCGCCACGCGGTCGACAGTCGAAGGATCGGGTGCCTGCGGCGAGGGCGCCGGCAGTGGCTGCGCGTGGCCCTGAGTCTGGCCCCAGGCGATGTCCGCGGGCAGGATCAGTGTCGCGATCTGTCCCGGCGCCTTGCGCGCCGCGGCCACTGCGGCCGCCGCATCGGCCGACAGCGTGTGCGTGGACTGCGCCATGCGCAGCCAGTCCGACATCGGCCGCGCCAGCGCTTCGATGTCGGACTTGAGTGGACTATCCCAGCGCTTGTGCGTGGTGGCGTGATCGCCGACCACGTTGACGATCGGACTCTTCGCGCGCCGCGCGTTGTGCAGGTTGGCCGCGGCGTTGGTGAAGCCCGTGCCCAGGTGATACAGCGTCAGCGCGGGCTTGCCCGCGACACGCGCGTAGCCGTCGGCCATGCCGCTGACCGCGCCCTCGAACAGCCCGAGCACAGGGCGAATCTGCGGCAGCGCGCCCAGCGCCGCGACGAAATGCATTTCGGAGGTGCCGGGATTCGCGAAGCACACTTCGATGCCCGCAGCGGCCATGGTGCGCAGCAGGCTGGCGGCGCCGGTGAGCGAGCCGGCGTCGGCGTTCGACCTCGAAACTCCCATCGTCCTCATTCTTGAGGCGGATGCAATGCCGGTCAAGCTGGAACTTCCGGTCTATCCTCGCCGCGGTTGTCCGCGATTCCACCACCAATACACCAGACCACCGACCGCACCGGCCAGGAATCCCAGCGGGCCGGTGATGAGGATGCCCAGCAGCGGACCCTGATTGGCTTCTGGCGCAAAGATCAATGGACCGAAGAAGCCGGCACAAAAACTGATTCCGCCGACGATGAAGGCGCCGAGCGCAATGGAACGCAACGCGCCGTTGTTCGCAGCCGCCATGCGCCGCCAGGTGAAGCGGCCCGCATACCAAGCGCCGGCCACCGACAGCGCGGCGCGGATCAGCAACGGTGTGTTTTCCGGCAGCAGCAGCGCACCGAACAGCCACAGCGTCAGGTAGAACGCCGCGATTGCCACGAAGCCGGTAGCCAGTTTTCGGATCATGAAGGCTGCTCCTGTCAGCGCAGCGGCAAGGGGTGCGAGTAGCCGGCCAGCAGCCGCAGAGCGAAGCCCGTGAGCCAGGCACCGGCCGCCGCGTAGACAGCAAACATCAGCCAGTAGCCGACGGGCTGTTCCTGTCGATGCAGTTCGAGACCTCCCTTCCAGTTGGGCCCGCAGGGAAGCCAGCCACGTGACAGGCTCATGCCGTCGATTGCCAGCAGGCCGACGCCGAAGAAGAGGAATACAAGTCCCTGGAAGATGGCCATGCAGAGTTCACCCGGCTGATGCTGGCTGCTGCGCGATGACGGTATCGCGTGCCTGCGACGCGCGTCACGGTACCACTGCCGTATCATTCCACCCGGCCGTCCACAGGTAGACCTGCTTGCACAAGAAATTCGCCCCCGGCATGCCCTTCGTCCTCAGCACGCTGCTGATCGACATGATCGGCTTCGGCATCATCATTCCCGTGATGCCCGGCCTGATCCAGGAGCTGACCCACGGCTCCGTCAGTCTGGCCGCAACCTACGGCGGATGGCTGCTCGCGGCGTATTCCATCACGCAGTTCCTGTCGTCGCCCGTGGTCGGCGGCCTGAGCGATCGCTTCGGACGCCGGCCCGTCCTGCTCGCGTCGCTGTTCGGTTTCACCATCGACTATCTGTTCCTGGCGGTGGCGCCCACCATCGGCTGGCTGTTCGTCGGCCGCATCATCGCGGGCATCATGGGGGCGAGCTTCACCACGGCCAGCGCCTACATCGCGGACATCAGCACGCCGCAGAACCGCGCGCAGAACTTCGGCATGATCGGCGCGGTATTCGGGCTGGGCTTCATCATCGGGCCGGTGATCGGCGGCTTCCTGGGCGACATCGGCCCGCGCATGCCGTTCATCGTCACAGCCATGCTCACCGCGCTGAACTTCATCTACGGCTGGTTCTTCCTGCCCGAGTCGCTGCAGCCCGAGAACCGGCGCGCATTCGACTGGCGGCGCGCCAACCCCGTGGGCACGCTGATGAGCGTGCTGAAGTACAAGGTGGTGGCCGGCCTGTTCCTGTCGCTGGTGCTGCTGAACGTGGCCACGCATGCCGTACAGAGCAACTGGGCCTATTACGTGATCGAGAAGTTCCAGTGGACGACGACGATGATCGGCCTCTCGCTCGCCGTGGTCGGCCTGGTGTTCGTCGCCGTGCAGGGCGGGCTCATCCGCCTCATCCTGCCCCGGCTCGGCCAGCACCGCACGGTGTACGTGGGACTGCTGCTGTATGCCACGGGCTTCCTGCTCTATGCCTTCGCGAGCCACAGCTGGATGATGTACGCGATCACGGTGGTGTATTGCATGGGCGCCATTTCAGGCCCGGCCCTGCAGGGCATCATCGCCGGTGAAGTGCCGCCCAACGCACAGGGCGAGCTGCAGGGCGCGTTCGCGAGCCTGATGAGCATCACCTCGGTCGTCGGTCCGCTGCTCATGAACAGCATTTTCGCGTGGTTCGTGCGGCCCAATGGGCCGGTGTATTTCCCGGGCGCGGCGATGGTGCTGGCGGCGCTGCTGACGGTGGTGAGCTGCCTGCTCGTGCGTCGCACATTCCGGCGCGTGCGCCATGGGACGGCCGCGCCCTGACGCAGCGCGTCCAGCACATCGTTCCGCGACTGAGGGCTGGTGTGTTAGGTTGCGTGCGGGCGTCCGATTAGTAACGAGGATTACAATAATGAGCAGATTTACAGTCAGGGTGGGGCTCATCGCGACCCTGCTCAGCGCTTCACTGATTGCAGCCGCGCAGGTCGCGGCGCCGCAGCCGGGCGCGCCGCCCGCCGCCGCACCCAACGGGCCACCGCGCGCACCGGCGCCGCTCGATCCGCGCGTGCAGCAGCGCACCTACACGTTCAAGGACACGAACGAGGTGCTGCCCTATGCGGTCTTCGTGTCTTCGAAGGTCACCAAGGACAAGAAAAGTCCGCTGATCGTCGCGCTGCACGGACTGGGCGGCGACCAGAACACGATGATGCGCTTCGGCGCGGTCCAGGCCGCGGAAGAAGGCGGTTACATCCTTGTCGCCCCGATGGGCTACAACTCTTCGGGCTGGTACGGCGCGCCATCGACGATGGCCGCTGGCACGGGCGGCGCCAATGGCGGCGTCGGCATGGGTGGACCGCCGCGCGGTGGTCCAGGTGGTCCTCCCGGCGCGGGTCGCCCGCCGGGCGCGGGGCCTGCCGGTCCCGGCGGTCCGCCACGCGGCCCGGGCGCGGCGCGCCCCATTCCGACCACGCTCGGTGTTTCGAACGAGGTGAGCCAGCGCAGCGAGAAGGATGTGATGACCGTGCTCGACATGATCCGCAAGGAATTCAATGTCGATGACAAGCGCATCTACATCATGGGTCACTCGATGGGTGGCGCCGGCGCCCTCTACCTGGGCGTCAAGCATGCGGATATCTGGGCCGGCATCGGCGCCATCGCGCCGGCGCACGCGCCGGCGGGCATCTTCCCCCAGAACTACAGCCTCGCGGCCGCGAAGAACATTCCGATGATCATCGTGCAGGGCGACCAGGATCCTCTGGTTCCGGTGGCCGGCGTGCGGCAGTGGATCGACCAGATGAAGGAACTGCACATCACGCACCAGTACATCGAGAGGGCGGGCGGTGACCATGGCACCGTGCTCAGCGATGTGCCCGAGGTGATCGCGTTCTTCAACCAGCACTCGAAGAAGTAGCGTCGAGGTCAGCGCTGGGGATTGAACTCCACTTTCCAGCGCCCCTCCTTGCAGTAGCCGCAATCGGCGCCGACGAACCACTTGCCGGCGCTGGCATCGGCCTTGAGCTGCCAGTCGAGCCACTTCACCGCGATCGAAGCCCAGTCGCCGCCATTCGGCCGCGAGAACGTTCCGCCATGACCCACCGGCAACCAGCCGAGGAACACCGGCACATGCTTGATGCGAGCCGCATCATCCATGGCGTTGGGATGTGCCTGATCGGCAGGCCCGCCCGTGATGTAGGCAGTGGGGCCGTGAATGGCATAGAGATCGAACTTGCTGACCTTCACCCGGCTCATGCCGCCCGGCACGTTGTACACGCCGCTGTCGAAGATCATCGAGGTCTTGATGCGCGGATCGGCCGAGAACTTGATGGTCTGCAGGCCGCCGCAGCTATGACCGGCCACCGCGACGCGGGTCATGTCGAGATGACCTTTCAGTTTGCTGCTCGACAGCTCGTTCATCGCCGCGGCCCAGGCCAGCGCCATGTCCATCTGCGCGACAACGGTGGGATCGGTCTCGGTGGGATCCACGGGCAGCTCGCCACCACCGCCGATCTGTCCGCGTCGCTGTGGCGCCCCTGCCGGCGCAGCGCCAGGTGGCGGGCCGGGTGGACGCGCAGGCCCCTGCGCGTTCGCCGGCCGCACGACCGGCTCGGTGTGCGGATAGCCCAGCGCGATGATGTAGTAGCCGTGCGAGGCGATTTCACGCAGGAAAATGCTGTGCGAAAGGCCATTGTCCGAACAGCCGCCGTTGCCCCAGATCAGCACGGGCAGCGGCGCATCCGGCATCTGCTGCGGGTGATAAAGCGTGTGGGCGCGCAGGTCTTCGCGCGCCTCTGCCACCGCAGGCCACTTGCCCGTGCCGGCAGGGGCGCCAATGATGCCCACGGGCTGGAGAACAGGTTCAGCGGCGCAGGCGAGCGTGGCTGTAACTGCGAACAGGCAGGAGAAATTCACTGCCTTGCCGATCAGATGTCGCATGCGCAAGCCCCCGTAAGGTAGTGGGGCTATCTCATTCGTTCACCGATGGATTGTCAACAATCCGGCTGCGCCGCCGCAGCCATGATTTCTACCTGGACCGGGATTTATGGAAGGACCCGCGCTACTTCCGCTGCAACAAACATCCAGGGCTGGTTCACGCATTCGAGCTGGGAGTATTCGAACAAGCTGCAGACCATCGAGATATGGACCCCGCGCATGTCCGGTCGCGGAGTGCTCATCGGCCTGCAACAGGAGACGGTGTTCTACGATGAGGAAGGTCTCGTGGATCCCATTCGCAGCGTGCGCTTCTTTCCGCGGCTCGGCGATTTCAATGCGGTGGCGCCCAACAACCTGACCGCATGCAACCAGAATGTGTTCCTGGTGAACGGACGGGGCAAGCCCGTGCCGCCGGGCACGGTGATCCCGTACAAGGTTGAGGATCCCTTCGGCCGTCCCTGGGCCGCGGTGTGGGAGGAATACTTCGAAAAAGGAATGCAGCGCCCGAAGGCGCAGGAGATCTTCGACTTCCGTTAGACATTGCAAGCCTGCGTGCCAATGCCCACGCATCTGCTTCATACTCACGGCGGATAACAAGACCCCAGGACGGGCCGGTAAGGGAGAAACATGCACAAGGATAGCCTCATCGCTCGGGCGGTGTTCACCATGCTTGTCGTGGTGGTGCCAGCACTGGACGTATCACAGGCCGCCGAGACGCCTGTCCTGGAGGACTTCATGGCGGGTCTTCGGGTGCGGGATGTCGCGATTTCGCCGGATGCCCGTTACCTCTCGATGATCGCCACCCAGGACGGACACACCGCGGTGCTCATCCTCGATCGAACCCGCGACAAAGTCCCACGGCCCCTGCTCAGTGCGCAGGACAAGGAAAAATACACACCCGAGTGGTGCGGATGGGCCAACGCAACCCGACTGCTATGTGGGTTTCGCGCCATCGATTCATTCCGGAGCAAGTACTACAAGTTCACCCGCCTGCTGGCCATCAACGCGGACGGTTCCAATCTGATCCAGATCACGAATCGCCTCAGCGTGACCGGCGGACAGTTCGAGGATTCGGTTCTCGACTGGACGCCCGAGGATCCGGATACCGTGCTGCTCGAGGTCAACGAAGGTGCGGAGTCCAGCATGCCGGGCGGCAATGTCAGCGTGGCCGGTGGTTTCGCCGATGGCTATCCCGAGATCTACGCCGTCAATGTGAATACCGGCCAGCGCAAGGTCGCGCAGCGTGAGCGCGCGCCCATCGAGCATTTCGTGACGGATGGTCACGGCAAGGCGCGCCTGGGGATTGGCTACAAGCATGACGAAATCCTGTACTACGGGCGGCTCGAGGGTCAGGACGGCTGGCGCGAACTCAAGCGCGTCAAGGCCATGGAATCAGACGAAGACATCACGCCTGTAGCGGCCATCGCCAACAGCAACTTCGCCTATGCCACCGGCAGTGACCATGGAAGGTTAGCTCTATTGAAGATCGACCTGACAGACGCCACCGATCCGGTGGTGGTCTTTTCACACCCCGATGTGGATGTGGCTGCGCCCCTGTTCACGCGCGACGGCCGGCTCATCGGCGTGAGCTATCACACTGAACGCCCCGAATCGTACTTCTTCGACCCGCAGGTGGCGGCAGCATACGGCGCCCTGCGCAAGGCGCTGCCTGGCAAGACGATCTCGATCGCGGACATGACTCCGGATGGCAAAGCGTTCGTTGTCCACGCGGAACGCGATACGGAGGCGGGCACCTACTATGTGCTCAGTCTCAACGGGCGGGAGTCGCGACTCGATGCGGTCGCCGCTGTGGCGCCTGGTCTTGCTGGCAAGGCGCTGGCACCCATGCGGTCCGTGCTCATTCCCGCGCGCGATGGTGCGAGCGTTCCAGGCTACATCACGCTGCCAGTCCATCCGCCTGCCAAGGGCAATCCGCCGCTCGTCGTCATGCCACATGGTGGCCCCCGCGCACGCGATACATGGGGATATGAACCCTGGGTGCAGTTTCTGGCAAGCCGGGGCTATGCCGTACTGCAGCTGGAATTCCGTGGTTCCAGTGGGTATGGCTCCGCCTGGTTCCGCGCTGGCTTTCGCGATTGGGGCGGCGTGCCCTACAACGACGTGTTGGATGCGACCAAGTGGGCGACTGCCCAGGGCTACGGTGACCCACAGCGCACCTGCATAGTCGGCGCGAGTTACGGTGGCTATATCTCGCTGCTCGCAGCTACCCGCAATGCCGAGAAAATATTCCGTTGCGCGGTGAGCATTTCCGGCGTGAGCGATCTGGCCGAATTGCGGGCGGACAACCGCTTCTTCCGCCATTGGGAAATCGCCAATGCGTCATTGGAATCCGATGTGCGTAAACTGCGCGCCGACTCGCCCCGGCTGCACGCAGCAGACGTGAACATACCGGTGCTGATGGTCCACGGCGAACTCGATTACACCGTCGAGGTCGATCAGACGCAGATGATGGATACCGCGTTGACGCGCGCCGACAAGGCGCATGAGACCGTGTATGTCGAAGGCACGGATCACTACTTCCAGGAGGATCCGGCACGGCGCAAGGTTCTCCAGGCGATAGCGGATTTCCTGGGTCGGCAGATCGGCGTGGCCGCTGCGCCTTGAGGGATTTTTTGCTTTATCCCCTCACCCGTGTGAGCATCGAAGCGTCGCGAAAAGGGGGGTGGGGCATGCGCCGGAAGCATTTCTTGTTCAGTGCGATCGTGCTGGGTCTCGCATGCCGCGTGGCCTTCGCCGACGACAGCCAGCGCCTGCTGCGCATCGACCACTACGTGCCAGTTACGTCCACAGCGCCCTCCATGTCCGGCCAGATTGCCCAGCTCTACCTGCGCGAGGTGGTGCTGGCGGGCGCCGCGCTGAGGAAACCCGATCCCGAAGGCGTGTTGCTGTTCGTGCATGGCGCCGGCACGCCGGCCGAAGTCGCCTTCGATCCCTCGATCCGCGGCTACAGCTGGATGGCGTATCTGGCCCGCGCGGGATACGACGTGTTCTCCGTTGACATGACGGGTTACGGCCGCTCGACACGCCCGCTGGCCATGAACGACGCCTGCAATGTGGCCAAGGCCTCACGGCCGCAATTCGTGCCGCAGCTCATCGCCGCGAACTGCGCGCCCTCGCGCACGCAGGCCATCACCACGATGGATTCGGACTGGCACGACATCGACGCGGCCGTCGAGCACCTGCGCAAGGTACGCCATGTCGCCAAGGTGTCGTTGCTGGCCTGGTCGCAGGGCGGACCGCGCGCGGCGGGGTATGCCGCGAAGAATCCCGACAAGATCGCCAAGCTCGTCGTGCTGGCGCCCGCCTACAACCGCACCGGTCCGCAGCAAGCGCCGAATCCACTGCCAACGGTCGACGGACCAATGACCGTCCAGAGCGAAGCGGATTTCAAGGCGAACTGGGACAGGCAGGTGGGCTGCGCTGGCCAATACGACAACGACACCGTCTCCGCGCTGTGGCGGGACTTCCGCGATTCCGATCCCGTGGGGGCCACCTGGGGCGCCGGCGTGCGGCGCGCGCCGCAGGTTCCCACCTGGGGGTTCAACCAGGCCGTCGTGGCTCGGATGCAAACCCCCTTCCTGATGGTGGTGGGCAGTCACGACAAGCAGGTCGCGCCGGAGCGCGTGCGCGAACTGCATGCGGACCTGGGCTCGAAGCAAAAGCTCTTCATCGAGCTGGCCTGCTCGTCACACAACGCGATGTGGGAGAAGAACCGCGCGCTGCTGTTCAAGGCCTCGCTCGACTGGCTGCGCGACGGCAGTGTGAACGGCGTATCGACCGGGGAACTGAAACTGGGGGACTGAATGCGAAGTGTCATGGCCGTGCTCTTCACGGTAGTCGCC
>Ga0164241_10002716_pt1 | contig 18725 bp, 12 predicted proteins | sample OricomyardsoilBY_FD_108780 | JGI IMG/M metagenome (GOLD analysis project Ga0164241, IMG submission 108780) | Backyard soil microbial communities from Emeryville, California, USA - Original compost - Back yard soil (BY) | ecosystem: Environmental > Terrestrial > Soil > Unclassified | place: USA...
ATAGCCGGCGCCATAGTCATCGGCGTCGGGCTGGAAGTAGAGACGCCCCGCCGCGATGTCCGCCGCCGAGACGAATACCCCGGCACCCACGTTCGACAGGTCGATCGGCGCCGCGCCGCCCGGTCCGTCGACGTCGAGGAACAGCGTGCCCTGACCCGGGAAGGTCTGGATGCTGACCGCGTTGAAGCCGTCGCCATCGACCGGATCGCTGAACCCGAAATCCGCCACCGTGAAGACGTAAGGATCGTCCTCGCTCGCGGTCACGGTCGCGTCGGTCCCCGATGGCGCGTCGTTCACCGAGTTGATGGTGATCGCCACCGAATCCGCATCGCTCTGCGTGCCCCCGGTACCGGACTGGCCGCCATCGCTGGTGGAAACGCTGATCGCGTCGGTGCCGTGATAGTTTGGTTCGGGACTGTACATCAGCCCGTCGCCGAGCGCGGCGTTGATCGCGGCGGCGGTGCCCGTGAAGGTCATGGTCGTGTCGCTCGTCCCGTCGCCGGTGGCGAACGAGAGGCCCGCCGTGTTGCCGATCGTCAGCGCGCCATGCGCCACCGACAGTGTGACCGTCAGCGTCGTCGCATCGACATCGGCGACCTGGATCGCATTGCCGCCGCCGGTGCTCAGCGTGAACCCGCCATCCTCGTTGATCACCTGCGTGCCGGGCAGCGTGTTCACCGGCGCGTCGTTGACCGCGATGATATCGGGCTGGCTGAGCACCACGGTGCCGGCCGAATAGGCGGTCGAATCGCCGGTCGCGCCGCCACCCGAAAGGTCGACGACCATGCCGTTGGCGATCCCGAACCCAAGCGAATTGTCGATCAGGTGAACGGTCAGCGACGGGGCAGGGCCGTTATAATCCTGCGCCGGGTTGAAGCGGATCAACGTGACGAACGGATCGCCGAGCAGCTTGGCCGCGCCGTCCGAGGCGGCGCCGATGTCGGTCCACACACCACCGCTGAAATATTGCCACTGGCCAGTCGCGCCGCTCGAGTCGTTGCCCGTCACCGCGATCCCCGAGAAGGCGCCGGGCGAGGACGCCCCGCCACCCGGCACCTGGTTGTCGGCCGCATCCGAATATTGACCCGCGAACAGCGCCTGGACCGTTTGCCCCGCACCCGCCACGTCCTCGGTAACCTGCGCCGCCACCTCGGTCCCGTCGCCCGAAACCACCGGCGCGTCGTTGATCGCTGTGAGGCTGATCCCGACCGACGTGCTGGCCGTCCCAACCGCGCCGGTGCCGGTCTCACCGTTATCGGTAACTCCGATGCTGAGCGCATCCGAGCCATTGAAATCGGCCGCCGGATTATAGGTCAGCCCGGTGCCCAGCGCAGCGTTGATCGCTGCTGCGGTGCCGCTGAAGGTCATCGTCGCATCGCCGGTACCGTCGCCGGTGCCGAAGCTCAGCCCTGCGGTGCTCGCGATCGTCAGCGTGCCATGCGCCGCGCTGAGCGTCACGGTAAGCGTCGTCGCGTCGACATCGGCCACCGAGATCGTGTTGCCGTTGCCCGTCGACAGGACGATCGAGCCGTCCTCGTCGATGGTCTGCAAGCCCGGCGCCAGAAGCGTCGGCGCGTCGTTCAGCGCAGTCACGTCGAAGGTAATCGTGTTGGGCGACTGATCGGCGTCCACGCCGCCATTGGCGGTGCCGCCATCGTCGCGCACCTGGAAGGTGAAGGACGAATAGGGAACACCATTGGCATCCGCGACCGGCCTGTAGGTGAGGAGGCCCAGCGCGACGTCACTCGCCGAGATGAAGGTACCCGCCGTCACCGCGACCGCCGCCGAGCCGCCGTCGCCGTCGGCATCGTAATAGAGCGTGCCGGGGGCCGGGAGCGTGGTGATCACCACGCCGGCGAAATCGTCGCCGTCGATGTCGCTATAGCCGAAGCTGGCGGCCGTGAAGCTGTAGGTCGCATCCTCGTTGATCGTGAAGGTGGCGTCGGCGCCCTCGGGTGCGTTGTTGGTGCGGATCACTTCGACCGTGCTGGTGAAGGCCAGCGTATCGTTGCCGCCATTGGCCGTGCCGTCGCCATCGGCCAGTGTCCAGCCGATGGTGCGGATCCCGCCGGTCGGGCTGATCGCATCGCTGTTGGTATAGCCGATCGCCTGCACCAGCGCCTGCACCGTCGCCGGCGTGGCATCCGGATCGAGGAAGAAGGTGAATGCGCCACCGCCCGAGCCGCCGCCGGTGAAGGTAGCGATCTGGACGCCACCGACGGACACCGCGTTACCGGCGACACTGACCGTGCCCGACGTATCGATGACGAGCTGGTCCTCCGCGGCGACCGCGCCGTTGGCGATCGAGACGGTGAGCTGGCCACCCGAAAAATCGGTGCTGTCGAGGTCGGCGAAACTTGCGTTGCCGCCGACGTCGAGCAGGACCGAAGATGCACCCGCGACATAGGTCGCCGCATCGCCCGACAGGTTAGTCGATGTCGGCGCGTCGTTCACTGCCGTGACGTTGAACTCGAAGGTGTTCGGCGACTGATCGGTGTCCTGGCCGCCATTGGCGATGCCGCCATCGTCGCGGACCTGGAAAGTGAAGCTGCCATAGCCATTGCCGCTGGCGTTTGCCGCGGGAGCAAAGGTCAGCATGCTGGCGGCAATGTCGGCCGCGCTGATGAAGGTGCCCGGGACTGTGATCGCCACGCCGTTCAGGAACAGTGTTCCGTCCGCCGGTAGCGTAGTGATGACCACGCCCGCGAACGCATCGCCTTCGCTGCCGTCGCTGAAGCCGAAGCTCGACTGGGCGAAGGTGTAGGCGCCGTCCTCCAGAACCGCCGCCGCGAAGTTCGTGCCCGACGGCGCGGAATTGACCGGAGCCACGTCGATCGTGCTCGTCGCGGTGACCGTATCGACGCCGGTATTCGCGGTGCCGTCGCCATCGACCAGCGTATAGGTGACCGTGCGCGGGCCGCCCGTCGGCGCATCGCCGGCGCTATTGTAGTAATTGACTGCGCGCACGACCTCCTGCGCCGCCGTGGGCGTGGCATTGTCGCTGGTGAAGCTGACCGTCAGCGTGTGGAAATCAGCGCTCAGCGCATAGGTGCCGATCTGGTTGCCGCCATAGATCACCTCGCCAGTGCCCTGGAAGGTGATGTTGCCGTTGCTGAGCAGCAGGATCTGGTCCTCGGTCTGCGCGCCGGCTGTCAGGGCAATGGTGAGCGAGCCGCCATTGAAATTGGGGCTGTCGACGTCGGCGATGGTTGCCGCGGTGCCGGCATCGACCGGCAGATAGGTCTGCGCGCCCTCGACATAGGTCACCGAATCGCCGTCCAGATTGGCGAAGGCCGGCGCGTCGTTGACCGCCGTGACGCTGCCCCCGATCACTACTGACGCCGCCGAATAGGCCGTCGTGCCGCCCGAGCCGTTGACGCCGGAGATGTTGACGGTCTGGCCATCGGTGATGCTGAGGCCCGGCGAATCATCGACCAGCCGGACGGTCAACGCCGGCTCGGTGCCGTTGAAATCGGTTGCCGGAGCGAAGCGGATCGCGGTGTTCACCCCGATCAGCGTCGCCACCGTCGATGAGGCGGTGGTGGGGATGTTCACCCAGCCGGAGCCGTCGAAATACTGCCAGTTGCCGGTGCCTGCCGTCGCCGCGTTGGCGACCACGGCAATGCCGCTGAACGCGCCCGGCGACGAGCCGTTCGGGTTGCCGCCGGCATTGAACAGATTGTCGGTCGCGTCCGAATATTGACCGCTGAGCAATGAGGCGACGGTCTGGCCGGCCGCGCTGGGAGTATCCTCCAGGATCGTGACGGTGCTTTCGGTGCCGTCACCGGCTACGATCGGTGCGTCGTTCGCCGCGACGATCGTGATCGTCTTGGTATCCTGGTCCTGCTCGCTGGTTCCGGTTCCGGTGAGGCCCGGATCGTTGCCGTTGAGGCCGCCATCGTTGCTGGTCATCGTCAGCACATCGCCGCCGTTCCAGTTTGCGGCCGGGCGATAGGTGACGCCGTTGGCCGCTGCGAAGGTGGCGTTGATCTGGTTCTGCGTCGCGGTGATCGTCACCGTATCGGTGCCGTTGCCGCTGACATCGGCGACTTCGAGGCCGTTGCCGATATTGGTGAAGATGGCGATCATGCCGTGATCGACATGCAGCGTCACCGTGATGTCCTGCGTCGCGGGATCGGCATCGACATCGAAGACCGAGAGGCCGGTGATGATCGAGTTGGCGTCCTCGGTCGCGGCATGGGTGCCGCCGACCGTGTTGACCGGCGCGTCGTTGATGCCGGTCACGTTGAGCGTGACTGTCTTCGCGTCGGAGAGGAGCATGCCGTCGGAGACCGCGACGCTGATCGTGCGTGTGGTCGCAGCGCCATAAGCAGTCGGATTGTCGCCGCTGGTCGCGAAGCTAACCTGGGCAAGCGCGGCCGCATATTCCGCGGCGGTGGCCGCGCCCGTCAGCACCATCACGCCCAACGTGGCGTTATAGCTGTAGAGGATGCCCGAAGCGGTCGTGCCGCTCGTATTGCCACTCAGCCGCAGCGTATCGGCGCCGGCCTGGAAATTGCCCGAAACGCGAACCACGGCGCCCGCGAGTTCGTCGCCGCTGTCGGGCGTATCGGTGTCGCCAAGCGTGATGCCACTCAACAGCGCGATGTTGGTCGTCGCGCCGGATCCCGGTGCGTTGGTCGCTTCGGTGGCGCCGGTGCTGGTTCCGATCGCCGCAATCGTCGGCGCGCGGTTCAGGAACAGGCTGGTCGGAATCACGCCGCCGACATTGTTGAGCGCCGCGACGAAGCTGAGCCCGGTGCCGTTTGGATTGATCGCCCACACGCCTTCGTCGCCCGGCGGATTGCTGCTCGGGCCGATCTGATCGCCCGACAGGTCGGTGAAATAGAGACGGCCGGTGGCCGAATCGACTTCGATATCGTCGAGCAGGCCCTGGGGCCCGTTGGCGGTGATCGCCTGCGACCCGTCATTGCCGTCGTCGGTCGGCTGATAGACCGCGTTGAAGATGCCGGTCGCATTGCCGGTCAGCGCGTACGAATAGATGCCGCCCGGGGTCAGGACCGGAGGCGTGCCGAACCCGCCGGGGCCGCTGAAGCCGCCATCGCCATCATTGTCGTACAGCGTCCTGGCCGTGACGATGTAGAGCACCAGTCCATCCGGGCTGAGCGCGATGCCCTCGACCGTGCCGAGCTCCTGCGGGAATTGCTCGCCGCTGTTGAAGAGCGTGCCGCTCGCCGCGTCGTCGGGAGTGAAGGGCAGCTGGGTGATCGCGCCTCCCCAGGCGTAGGCGCCGGCGCCATCGGTCGGATCGACGCCCACGATCTTGCCGATATAGTTGCGCGAAACGGCGTCGCCGTCCTGCGCCACCACGACGCGGTGCGCCGAGAAATAGAGCGTGCCGGTGGCGAAATCGATCACGAAATCATCGACAAAGCCGCTGTTCGTGGTGCCGGCCGGGTTTCCGCTGCCGGTGCCGCCAAGCGTGGCGAGCGTGACCGCGGCCTGGCCCGGCGTATTGTAATTGACCTTCGCCAGCGTCTGGCCATGGTCGAAATAGACAATGCCATTGTCCTTATCGACCACCAGATTGAAGATTCGCGAGGCAGTGGTGGTGCCGGTATCGCTGTACAGCACGGTTACCGCAGGCGCGACTCCGGGGTTGCCGGTCAGGTCGGAAAGGTTGAGCTGGAGCACGCGATTGTGCCCGCCGTTGATGTCGCTGTCCGCAATGAACACCTTGCCGTGGACGGTGTCGATCACGACGTCCTGGATCTGGTAGAACAGGTGGTTACCCGACACGTCCAGATAGGCGTAGAGCTGGTTGATGTTGAACGCGGCGGTGCCGCCGCTCACATTGGCGTCCATGCTGGCGGTGAAGATGCCGCCCGAGCCGCCATTGCCGCCGCCCTGGCTGCCGCCAGCCACGATCGCGAGATCGGGCGAGACAAAGAAATTGGTGTCGTCGGGCTGGTCGAAAGCATTGATGTTGCCGCTCGTGTTGCGGTCGCCGCCGACCCAATTATTGGTGTCGGCGATGTTCCAGACGAGATGCGCGCCGTTGAACAGGTGCGCGCCGTCCTCGGTGGTCGGGCCATGATAGGAACCGCTGTCGAGCCCGACCGCGACGGCGGAGACGCCATTGATCAGGCCGGTGCCGGCGAGGCTGCCGTTGAAGGTCGTATTGCCGTCGCCAATCTCGATCGCGAACAGGAATTGCTGCGGCGCGTCGGCCGTGCCGGTATAGGCGTAGATCGTGTCGCCGGCCTCTTCGAGGTTCAGCGTGCCGAGCGCGGCGCCGGTGAGGCTGACCGTGGTTCCCGCGGCGAGCCCGCCGCCGGGAACGGTGTAGGTCGCGGTGCCGTCGTTCGCGGCGCTGGTGAAGGCGGTGCCGGTCCAGGCGCGGTCGGTGAAATAAAGGACAGTTCCGGCCGGCATGTCCGTCAGCGCGACGAAGCGCAGCGCGTCGACCGTGTCGGCATTGCCGGTCGTGTCGTGCTGACCGGTATTATAGCCGACGATCGCCAACTCGCCCGGAGTGATCGTCGAGGCCGCGTCGAGCATCGCGGCGAGCTTCGTATAGGCGACATCCGCCTTGATCATGCCGTAGCCCGAACGGTTGTCATAACCGTCGCCGATCTGGGTGCCCGTATAGGTCACCTGCACATCGACCGCCGACTGGCGCAACGCCAGCAGGATTTGCTCGTTGGTCGCGGTGGGGAAGGCGCTCTTGAGCAGCGCCGCTACTGCCGCCGCGTTCGGCGCCGCCGCCGAGGTGCCGTAGAAATTGGGCGAAGTATCCGCCTCGAAGCCCGCATAGGCGCCGCTATTGGGGTTGTCCGAACCGAAGAAGGTGTTGTTGCCGCCATCCGCGGCGCTGAAGTCCACTGTCGAACGATAGACCGGCGCGGCATAGCGATTGCCCGCGGTATCGAACAGGATCGGGATATCGCCGCTGGAGGAGAAGGTTTCCAGATAGGGCATCGGCTCGCCGGCGATATAGGGTGCGGCGAAGCGGCCGCTATCGACCCAATCCACCGCGCCGATCGCGTTCGCATTCTCCGCATTGCTGTGGCCGAATGAAGTGCCGCTGTTGGTGTTCCATTCGTTGATCGTGACCGACCCGGAGATCACGGTCTTGACGAAGGTCGGCGCCGCGAAGCCAGCGCCTTCGCGGACGCCGATCGCGAAGCCGGCCCAGGCCGTCGATGCGTTTTGTGCGACTTCGATCGCGTTCGCGCCGATATTGTTCGAGCTGAAAGCCGCGATCGGCGTGCCCGCCGCGTTGAAGATGATGATCGCGAGGTCCGCGGTAGCGCCAAGGCCGCCCGCGGCCGCGCTGGCGTTATCCCAGTTGAGGACGTAGGTCGCCGCGCCAGTGCCGGTCTTGGTGAAGCTCTGGACGAAATCCTGGCCCGCGCCGGGATCGAAATCGTGGAAGCGATAGACGCCGGCGACGGCGGGTGAACCGGTGATGTTGATGGTCGTATCCGACGGGCGATAGACGCTTTCGTACGACGAGGTCCCCTGGTTGCCCGCCGACGAGAAGTACATCGCGCCCCCCGCCGTCACCGTCTGAACGGCCTGGGCGATGACGCCGTCCTGGAACATCGGCTCTTCATAATAGCGGACGTCATCGACGATCACGCGCGCGCCCGCGTTGTAGAGATCGATGATGCCCTGCGCGAAGTCCGCCTGCGAAATGAACGCGGTGTGGAAGGCGAGGCTCGCGCCGGGCGCGATATCCCAGGCGAGCTGTGCCATGGCGCGGCCCTCGTCGCGCACGCTTCCCGAAGCGTCGGCGAGGATATTGACGTTGTTCGGCAGGTCGCCCGAGGCAATGTCCTGCGCATAATGGATCGCGAGCGCGGTGTTGCTGGTGGTCAGCGTCGCGGTGTTGAAGCTGTCCGACAGGAAGCCGATCGTGACGCCGGCGCCGGTGAGGCCATAGCTGTTGTGGAGATAATCGACGTTGATCGCGGCGACGTCCTGGCTCTGCACCGCGCCGGCATTGGTCTCCGCGCGAACCGGCGAGGCGAAGTTGAGCAGGCCGAGGTTGGACACCTCGTCGAGCATGTCGATCGGGATCAGGCCTCCGGCCATCGCGCCGAACGACGCGCCGCGCTGCATCCCGAGCGCCTCGAGCTGCGCGAGCAACGCCGCGCCGTCGCCATTGCTGGCGACGGCATCGATCGCGACATAGCCGCCCTCATAGATGCGCGCGCCCGAAATGGTGCTGACGAAGTCGGCCAGCGCCGCGTCTCGCGCCGCGCCGCTGAGGCTGGCGACCGACATCTGAGCTTCGAGATAGATTTCGGCCAAGCCGTATTGCAGCTTGCCCCAATTGCCGTCGGACACTTCGAGGCCGGCCGCCGAGAAATTGGCATCTGTGAGCGCGAAGGCATCGCCGCCCCAGCCATTGGCCGCGATGGTGAAGTTCGCGCCGATCGTGCCGATCGAGGTGTCGCCTTCATTGGCGGTGGTGGCGGGGCCCGTCTCCGCGACTGCCGAGTGGCTGCCAATATCGGGGGTGCTGCCGGCGCCGTGACCGGTCAGGAGCGTGTCGAGCAGTTCGCTGGCGGGGACGGTCAGCCGGCTGCCCAGCGCGCTCACGCCGCTGGTGTCGAGAACCTTGCCGGCGATCTGGTGCCAGCTATGCGAAACGGCTTCGTTGCTGATGTCGAAGCGCGAGACATGCGCGGCGTGGAACGCCTCGTTGACCGAAGTGACGCGCACGCCGACATCGAGGCTGTTCGCCAGGCCGAAGCCGTAGCGGTTGGCGACGCCCAGCGCGTCGAGCACGGAGAAGACATGGTTGTTGCTGGCGAAGCGATCGAAGCCGGTGATGGCCGAAACGAGCTGCGTGTCCGCGGCTTCGGAGGAGACCCAGCCGGCATATTGGAACGGACCCCAGCCAGCACCGGAAACACCGCGAAACGCATCGCGCACATCGAAAATAGCCATTTCAAATCCCCCGTTGCAGGTCGGCAATGTCGAAAGACACCCTCCAAGCCGACCGCGCGAATCACGCAATGATGCGCGATGCTCGCACGTTAAGAAGTCCTGCACCATAGGCTTTGGTCCATATTGAATGGCTGTTCGGACAGTGCCCGCGAAGGGAGGGACTGCGAACCCGTCAGGGCTCGCAAGACCGAACCGCCGCCCGAGCTTATGCGAGGAACTTCAAACAGGATTTGGCGCACCCGAAGGAAGCGACATCGAACCCGTCAGGGTTCGCAAGGCCGAAGGCCGTCCGAGCCTATGCGAGGCGCTTCAAAAACAAAGAATGGCGCGCCCGAAGGGAGCGACATCGAACCCGTCAGGGTTCGCAAGACCGAACGGCCGCCCGAGCCTATGCGAGGAACTTCAAACAGGAAATGGCGCGCCCGGCTGGATTCGAACCAGCGACCACAGGCTTAGAAGGCATGTGCTCTATCCAGCTGAGCTACGGGCGCGCGCTGGGCTCCGTTAGCGCGGATTGCGTGGGCGCGAAACCGCGATCATGGTGGTGGCGAGCGAGGGGATGACGATGAAGCACCAGAAGCTGCTGATCACGGTTTCGACGATCGCGCTGGTTTCGATGGCGACCGCGGCCTGGGTGCTGCCGATGACCGCCGATCCGGTGGGGGAAAAGGATTGCGGATCGGTCCTGCCCGCGATTCCCAAGCTCATTCCCGCGGCGGCGGCCGTGCCCGAGCCGCGGTGGGCGCAGAAGGGCGGGGACGTCAACGACGCCTCCTGTCTCAGCCGCACCCAGGTCGCGGGTGTGGTCGCGGTGAAGCGTGAGGAGGACGTGACCGCCGCCATCAACTGGGCACGCGCGCATCATCTCACGATCAGCCCCGCGGGCATGAAGCACTCCATGGGCGGACAGGCTTTCCGCAGAGGCGGGGTGATGCTCGACATGCGGCCCTACAACGCGATCAAGCTCGATCCGGAGAAGCGCACCGTCACCGTCGGCGCGGGCGCGCGCTGGCACGATATCCAGAACGCGATCCACCCGAACTTCGCGGTCAAGGCGATGCAATCGACCGATGTGTTCACCGTCGGCGGATCGATCTCGGTCAACGGGCACGGAATGGACCATCAGGCGGGCGCGGTGATGGATTCGGTACGCAGCATCCGCGTGATGCTCGCCGATGGCCGGATCGTCACTGCCTCGCGTACCGAGGAGTCCGAGCTGTTCCGACATGTCATCGGCGGATACGGGCTGTTCGGCGTGATCCTTTCCGCCGAGCTCGATGTGGTTCCCAACGATATCTACCGCTCGGAACGCCAGCTGATCGGGTACAAGGCGTTCCCGGCGACCTTCGCGGCGATCGAGGAGAATCCCGAGATCGGCCTGATGTACGCGCACTTATCGACCGCGCCGGGGTCGCTGCTCGATGAGGCTTTGGTCTATACCTATCACAAGGTCGACGACACCGGCCTGGTCCGCGCCCCGCTGACCGAAGTCGCCTCGACCAAGATGCGCCGCCTGACGATCAACCTGTCCAAGCGCGGCAGCATGTGGGCCTCGCTCAAATGGTGGACCGAGAAAAATCTCGAGCACCGTTTCGAAAGCTGCACCGTCACGCGGGCACAGGCGATGGGGGACGGGGAGGCCTGCCTGGTCTCGCGCAACGATCCGATGCACGACAGCGTGGCCTATCTCTACAATAACCTCCCGCGCGAGACCGACATTTTGCACGAGTATTTCGTGCCGCGCGATCAGCTCGTCCCCTTCATCGACGGGCTGCGCCGGGTGTTCAGGGCGGAGCACGCCAATCTGGTCAATGTCTCGATCCGCGCCGTGAATGGTGAGGACAATGCACTGAGCTATGCGCCGGGCAAGGCATTCTCGGTGGTGCTCTATCTCAACCAGAGCACCGATGCCGCGGGCAGCGAGAAGATGGCCAGGCTGACCAGCGACCTGATCGACCTGACCGCGAAACATGGCGGGCGCTTCTTCCTGCCGTACCAGCTCCATTACACGCCGGCGCAGCTCGAACGGTCCTATCCGGAAATCCGCGCCTTCTTCGCGGCGAAGAAGCAATGGGATCCGGAGGGGCTGTTCAGCAACAGCTGGTACGCGCGCTACGGCCCTGCGTTCGGGGGCTGAAGGCGCAGAATTCCTCTCTTTCCGTCACCCTGAACTTGTTTCAGCATGGCGGCGCGGAATATCAGCGTTTGCCGAAGCACCCGGCGGCGATCCGTCCTTCGATCACCAGTGGTGCGCCGGCATCATAGAGCGCGGCGGCGAAGCCGGGGCGGGCCGAACGAGCGAGGACGGCGCCCTTGCGGATATCGACCACGTCGCCCCCAGCCGCCCGGATCGCGTTGATCGCGCGTACCTTGTCGCCGACCACCGCGATGTCGCGCCCCGATGGCCCGAAAAAGGGCATGGCGAGCATGATCAGCAGCCACCCCGCCAGCACCAGCGCGGCGCGACCGGTCCATTCAATAATCGTAGACATGCTCGATCTCGCCCCCGCCCGGCGACCGCAGCAGCGGCAGCAGCGCGGGGGTCTTCACTGACACGCCGATGCGGCGCCAGCCAGGACGGTCGCCCAGCGGCTGCTCGAACAGCAACACCGTCCCCTTGGGGATGGGGGCGGCGTCGGGCATCAGCATGGTCACGAGGATATCGTCATTGCCGGCAATCTCGACCAGTTCGGTCCCTGAACGCGCCAGTTTGCCGAGCAGGTCCGTGAACTGGGCGTAGCGCGGCGCTTCGACCAGCACGAGCCCGGCGGGGAGGACGGTCTGCGGTTTGAGGCGCGAGTCGATCGCGGCGATCTGCGCGGGGGTGGCTTTCGCGACGAAGGTGAGGGTGAGTTCGTCCGGCCCCAGCGTCGCACCTGAAGCTGCGCCGATCGCCTTGGCATAGCCCTGTTTCACGACATATTCGGTGCCGATCGCCAGCCGCCGCTCCCAGTCGCGATAGCTGTTGCCGGGGGTCCGCCACAGCCCGCCCGCCGCGCCGCCGAAATCGAATTTGTACCACGGCGTTTCATGCATGAACGCGCCGTAGCGTTGCCAGACCTGGGCGTTGTATTTGTCGGTGCTGCTATGCGACCCGCCGATCCATTCGGCGATGCGGCCAAAGACATTCTCGTAGAATCCCTTCACTGCCATCTCGACCGAGAAGCTGAGCCCGATCGTGTAGAGCATCACCTTGGCGTCGGCGGTGTCCTTCGGGTCGGCGGCGCGATTGACCGCGCAGAGCCCGGTCCAGAAGCCCTTGATGTCGCGGCCATAGCCATAGCCGCTGGGGGCGCCGCCGTGCGCGAGGTAGCGGGCATAGCTGTCCGCCGAATAGACGATGTACCATTCGGGATAGGTCAGCCAGCTGCGCCCCTCCGCGCGCTTGCCGGCCGCGCTTTGCTGGATCGGCGTGTAGGGCGCACCGGCGGTCCAGCCCTCGGGCGATCCCTTGCAGCTCGTCTCGATATAGAAGATCGGCGACGCCATGATCGCGCCAAGCCCGCCCAGCGCGATGGCGAATTTCCAGCGGCGCTTCACGCGGCGGCTTCGATCGAGGGCCTGTAGACATAGCCCGCCCAGATCGCCCCGCCGCCGATCACGAAGTGCGGCAGGTTCGCGAAGAACTTGATCATCAGCGGCAGATCGATCGGCCCGTAGAGGAAGATACCGAGATCGAGATAGCCACTGCCGGTGATCAGCCCGAGCACGCCATCGAGGAAATAAAGCGGACCGAACAGCTTGAAGTAATTCCGCGCCGTCTTCGGCCCGAGAAAGCCCGCGATCCCGGCCCAGACGCCCGAGGCCATGTGGAGGCTGTGATCGTAGAAATCGAGCGTGAACAGCCCGAATTGGCGGCCCTGCACGTCCTGGAGCTGGGGCATGAGCCCGCTGATCACGACCCCGACGAACAGGAAGAAATAGCCAAAGGCGAACAACCTGATCCGGTCCATCGATGCCCTCCCGAAACCCCTCGCCACCACGGTGACGTTCGAACCTCTACAAAGCCCTACTCCGGATTGCACTGGCGCGGAACCGGCATCATAACCACGCAGATGAGCGCGGGAACGCAAAGGCCGGCGCCTGTCGCCGCGGGGGAGCTGCAGAACCGGCAGTTCCGCTATTTCGATTTCGTGATGGCGGCGTTCGTCGCGATCATCCTGCTCAGCAACGTGCTGGGGGCGGGCAAGTTCGCGCAGGTCTGGCTGCCCTTCTACAACGGTTATTGGCCGTTCGGGGCGGGCATCTTGTTCTTCCCGATCTCCTACGTCATCGGCGACGTGCTGACCGAGGTCTATGGCTATGCCCATGCCCGGCGCGTGATCTGGGTGGGCACGGCGGCGGTGCTGTTCATGGCGCTGATGGCTTGGGTGGTGGTGGCGCTGCCGCCCGCGCCCGACTGGAAGAACCAGCCGGCTTACGAGGCGATCTTCGGGCAGGTGCCACGGATCGTGTTCGCCTCGGTCTGCGCCTTCTGGGCGGGCGAGTTCGTCAACTCCTACGTCCTCGCCAAGATGAAGCTGATGACTCAGGGCAGGATGCTGTGGGCGCGCACGATCGGATCGACGATCTTCGGAGAGGGCGTCGACAGCCTGATCTTCTATCCGCTCGCCTTCATGCCGATCCCGTTCCTGGGGCTCGAAGGATCGCCGGTGGCGCTGGTGCTCCAGATCCTCGTCACGCAATGGGCGCTCAAGGTGGGCTGGGAAGTGCTGCTGACCCCCGTGACCTATGTCGTCGTCAATTTCCTGAAGCGGCGCGAGGGCGTCGATGTCTTCGACGAAGGCACCGATTTCACGCCGTTCCGTACCGCCGTGTGACCGGCAATATCGTCTATCCGCCTGCGATCGTGGAGCCGGGGAGCACCTGGCTGCAACAGGCCAAGCATTGGCTGATGGGCGCGGCGGGGCTCGAGAAGGATGCGCTGCACGTCTATCTGGCGCTGAGCCTGTTGTTCGGGAGCGCCTGGCTGTTCCGCTGGCAATTGCGCAGCTGGAAGCCTTCCGCGCTGATTCTCGCGGTCGCGCTGGCGGGGGAGGCGTGGGACATCCGCGACGGGCTGCGCACCAGCGTGCCGCTGGTGGTGAGCCTGCCATGGAGCGTCCACGATATCTGGAACACGATGTTCTGGCCGCTGGCGATCATGCTGCTGGCGCGGTTCACGCGAGTGTTCGGCGGTGACGATCCCAGACCGGCATTCGAGGACGATTAGCGCTCCAGCAAAATGTCGAGGAGCTGGTGATTTCCCGCCGCGAACGGATTGACCAGCATGACCCCGGCGATGGTGACGCCGTTCGCCATGTCCTCTGATAGAAGCACCTCCGCGCCGGCGGAACGCGCGGTTTCGAGGATGACGCTGTCCCAGAACTGAAGCTGATAGCGGAGCGCCAGCGCCGCACCGTCGATCAGGTTTTGCGATGCGGTATCGATCGTCGGGAACAGAGTCGCCCAACGCTCGGCTTGTTCCGCCGCCGCGGTGAATTGCTCCGGCAGCTTGCGGCGGACGACCGCGAGAAACTCGCCAAGAACTTGGGTGCAGAGGACTGCGTCGAGTTCGGCGGCGCGATTCATCAGCGCCATGGCGATCACGTGCTTAGTGGAGGCGCCGGAATCCGCCGCATAGACCAGGACGTTCGAATCGATGCTGAATCTCACAGATCGGTATCGCCATACTTGTCGTCTTCGCTAATCTTGCCGGCACCGATGGGGAGCCCGACGCGCATGAATTCCACCGATTCACGATAGGCCTTCAGCCACGCCTCATCGCGCTCGCGGGGCTTGGGACGAATCTCCGCGACCACTTTGCCGTTCTTGAGAATGTCCAGCGTCTCGCCGGCTTCCACCCGCGCGATTGCCTTGGAGATGTTCGTATTCAGCTCGCGGATCGTGATGGCATTCATAGTACCGACTCGTGTTGCTACGGTAGCAACATATCTGAGGGCTGATTGCTGATCAAGACGCACGCGGTTGCTGAGTTGCGATATGCGCACTTGCACGGCCGTGCACACACGCAGTTAGTTACGCTTTCGACTCACCCGAAACCCGGAGGATTTTGCGATGACCGACGCACTCGAACTGGCGGCCGTGAAGCAAGAGGATTACCAGAATTCCGATGGGCTTCGCATCCACCTGCGCTCGTGGCGGCCTGAGGGTACGGCGCGCGGGGTGGTGGTGATTTCGCACGGGTTCAATGCGCATGGCGGGCAATATGGCTGGGTGGCCGAGCGGCTGACCGCGATCGGCCTGGCGGTCTATGCGATGGATTTTCGCGGACGCGGGCTATCCGAGGGCGAGCGATTCTTCGTCACTAGCGTGGATGAATATGTCCGCGATCTGGCCCAGACCGTGGCGATCGCCAAGAGCCGCGAACCCGGGCTGCCGGTGTTCGTGCTCGGGCACAGCGCCGGCGGCGTGGTCGGCGCGACTTATGCGATCGATCACCCGGGCGAGCTGGCGGGTTTCATCTGCGAGAGTTTCGCCTTCCAGGTCCCCGCCCCGGGCTTTGCGCTGGCCGCGATCAAGGGGCTCAGCCATCTCGCACCGAAGCTTGGCGTGCTGACTCTGCCCAATATCGCTTTCTCGCGCGATCCTGCGGTGGTCGCGGCGCTGGATGCCGATCCGCTGATCGCCGGCGAGGCTCAGCCCGCCGCGACGGTGGCGGCGCTGGTACGCGCGGACGAGCGGCTGCACGACGAATTTCCGGCGATCACGCTGCCGCTGCTGATCCTCCACGGCAGCGAGGACAAAGCGACGGTCTATAAGGGCAGCCAGTTCTTCTTCGATACCGCAGGTTCGGCGGACAAGACCTTCAAGCTGTACGAAGGCCATTTCCATGACCTGCTCGCCGATCTGGGCAAGGAAGCGGTGATGGCGGACGTGACCGGCTGGCTGGAGGCGCACCTCTAGCCCAACGGGTGAGGGTGGCTCAGGCCACCGCTTCGAGCAGTCCCTCGAACATCCGGCGCCCATCGGTGCCGCCATGCGCGGCTTCGATGCGGCGTTCGGGGTGCGGCATCATGCCCAGCACATTGCCCGCACCGTTGAGGAGCCCGGCGATATTGCGCGCGGAGCCGTTCACGTCTTCGGCATAGCGGAAGGCGATGCGGCCTTCGCCTTCGACGCGGTCGAGCGTCTCGGCGTCGGCGAAGTAATTGCCGTCATGGTGGGCGACGGGAATGCGGATCTCCTCACCCGCCTGGTAGCCGCTGGTGAAGATTGACTGGCTGTTGTCGACGCTCAGCGCGACATCGCGGCAGACGAAATTCAGTCCCGAATTGCGCATCAGCGCCCCCGGGAGCAGCCCGGTTTCGGTGAGGACCTGAAAGCCGTTGCAGATGCCCAGCACCGGCACGCCGCGATTGGCCGCCTCGACCACTGCCCGCACCACCGGCGAGCGCGCGGCGATGGCGCCGCAGCGGAGATAATCGCCGTACGAGAAGCCGCCGGGCAGTGCGATCAGGCCGAGGCCCGCGGGCAGTTCGCTCTCCCCATGCCAGACCATCGCGGGCTTGGTGCCCGTAATGTCTTCGATGGCCACCGCGATATCCCGGTCGCAGTTGGAGCCGGGGAAGACGACGACCGCGGTCTTCATGCCCGCTCGACTCGGTAATTTTCGATGACGGTGTTCGCCAGCAGCTTGCGGCACATCTCGTCGATCGCGTCGTCGCTGGTCGAGTCCGCGACGTCGAGTTCGAAGATCTTGCCGGCGCGGACGTCATCGACGCCCTCGAAACCGAGCCCGCCAAGCGCGTGCTGGATGGCCTTGCCCTGGGGGTCGAGGACCCCGTTCTTGAGCGTGACGATGATGCGGAGCTTCATGCCCGCGCCCTATGGCGGGCCCGGAGGATTCGGGCAATCGGAAATAGCAGGGCGGGCCGGCTAGTCCGTCTGCTGGAGCGTGTGCCGATCCTGCTCGCGCAGCCAGTTGTGCGCGGCGGTGGCGGCGAGGGCGCCGTGGCCCATTGCGACACTGACCTGGTCGAGACCCTCCAGCACGTCGCCCGCTGCGAAAAAGCCGGGGACGCCGCTGTCCCTGACCGCGCCCGAGGCAATACAGCCGCTATCGTCGAGAGCGATCCCGAGCTGTGCGGCGAGTTCGCTGCGGGGACGGCAGCCAAGGGCGGGGTAGATGACGTCGAAGCTCTGCAAGCCGTGCTCGCCCTCGAGGCGGACGTCGACATGGTCGCGGTACGGTTGAAGGGCGACCATCGCGCCGGTCCGCACCGATATCCCGGCATGCGTTACTTCGCGCATCTGCTCCGGCGAGAGCTCCGGGTGAGAGAGGGGCATCAGCGTGATGTCGTGCGAATATCGGCGCAGGAACAGCGCCTCCGCCGCGCCGTTGCTGTCGCAGCCGATCACGCCGATCCTGCGGTCGCGATGCTCGTAACCATCGCAGATCGGGCAGTATCGAAGGACGCCGGCGTCGATCGCCGCCTCATGCACCTCGTGCGGCAGATCGACCTGGTTCAGGAAAATCCCCGTGGCGAGGATTAGGGCGCGGCTTTCCCATGCCCTGCTCTCCGAACTCAGCCGAAAGCTGCTGGGCAGGTGTTCGATGCCGGTGACTTCGGCCGTGTCGATCCGCGCGCCATATTCGGTGGCATGCCGCGTCATGCGGCTGATCAGGTCAGTGCCTTCGATACCGTCCGGGAAGCCAGGCGCATTGTGGGTTTTCGGAATTCGCAGCGCGCGGCTCTTGCCGTCGTGAAGGACGAGAACGTCGCGCCGGTAGCGCGCGAGGTAGAGCGCAGCCGTCAGGCCGGCTGGCCCCGCGCCGATAATGATGACCTCGGCCTGTTCGACGTGTTGCATTGCGGCCCCTCGCGACTTCCAGTGCGCTGGACGCACCGGCGCGGGGCAAGTTCCGGTCTATGCCGCTCAGAAATAGCGGGCTAGCGCAAATCTGAAGCGAAGGCGGTCGTTCGAGAAATAGGCGATGTTGCTGTCGGTGCGGGTGTAGCTCGCGCTGATCTGGGGCGAGAATCCGAGCAGGCGCCAGCCGCGGTTGCCCAATGTCGCGCGGGCGGAGAAGCGCCAGTCGGCGCGCGGATCGAACGAGAAGATCGGGATTTCCTCGTCGTAGCGGGCGCGGCTCGCGGTGCCGCTGATGCCGAAGGTGATGCCGTGACGCAGTTCGCCGCCAAAGCCCGCGGTCACGCCGAATTCGGTGTTCGAATAGGCAGGGGCGGTCAGCCAGTCGCGCCGCATGAAGCCGCCACCCGAAACCACCAGGCTGCGCGTGACGGCGCGTTCATAGGTGACATAGGCGCCAAGCTGAGTGCCGTCGTAATTCTTGTCGAACAGCGCGTCGGTACGGCGCACATCGAGCTGGACGCCGATCTGTTCGCGGTCGCTGAGACGCGCCTGAAAGCCGGTCTTTACCCCCGCCTGCCGGCTGACGACATCGCCGCCATACCAGCGCTGCGCCCCGACCGCCTGGACCGAAACGCTGGCGCGGTCGCCGAAGCGATATTCCACGCCGGCGGCCGTCTGGGCCTGATAATCGTCATACGCGACGCCTTCGTAATTGCTCCCCGCGCTGTCGACATCGACGATGGCGGAGACATGATCGCCGACCGGCACCCGCACGCCCGCCGAAATCGAGGCGGTCTGGCCGATCCCCGAATGCGCCTTGGCCTGCGGATCGAGCGTGAGGGGCAGGGTGGTGCCGCCCCAGTTGATCGAGACGGTATCGGCCGCGGTCGCATTGTTGATGTTGCTGTCGGGGGCGATGCCGAAATCCACGTCGAAGCGCCATGCGCGGTTCGATCGGATCACGTTGCGGACGAGGCGGATGGTGC
>Ga0164241_10002717_pt1 | contig 18721 bp, 13 predicted proteins | sample OricomyardsoilBY_FD_108780 | JGI IMG/M metagenome (GOLD analysis project Ga0164241, IMG submission 108780) | Backyard soil microbial communities from Emeryville, California, USA - Original compost - Back yard soil (BY) | ecosystem: Environmental > Terrestrial > Soil > Unclassified | place: USA...
CACGGTCGACAAGAAGAAGGGCCTCTCCGTCCGCCTCGAGCTGACCGGCGTCTCGAAGGACGGGCAGTGCCCGCTCTTCTCGCTCGGCAGCAACGTCGCGATGACCGACGGCAACCCGGACAAGGCCGACGACGTCGCAGAGCTCCGCAAGGGCGCGCTCATGTCCCTCCTCGATCAGCTCGAGCAGACCTCGCCGACGGTCAAGCCGACGAACAACTGCACCGTCAACAAGCACTGACGCGACGCGACCCGGGTCGCGCTACTTCGAGCGGACGCCGAGGATGGCGTCCGCTTGCGCGCCGAAGACGAGCGCGTCGAGGACGCAGTCGTCGTCGACGAGCGCCAGATCGGGGTGGTCGCGATCCACGAGCGTGACGCCGCCCTCGTCCTCGAAGCCGATGGCGCGAGCGCTGTCGACCGAGCCCGCGCGCCAGAGCCACGTCGCGGGCGTCTCGTTCGCGTTCGGTCGCGCGACGACGCGTCTTCCGGTCCGCAGCCGCTCGCCGAGCTCTACGCCGCGGAGATCTTCGAGCGGCGCCGTCGCCACGTGGCTGTCGATCCCGAGCGAGAGGGTCACGCCGCATCCGATGAGAGCCGTCACGTCCGGGTGACCGTCGCCGAGATCACGCTCGGTCGTCGGACATAGGCAGACGCCCGCGTGCGCGTCGCCGAGAAGTTTCGGCTCGTGAGGCGCGAGGTGCGTCGCGTGGACGCCGACGAAGGTCGGCCCGAGCACGCCGAGGTCGGCCAGGAGCTCGACCGGGCGCTTCCCCGTCTCTGCGACGCACGCCGTGATCTCGGCGGGCTGCTCGGCGACGTGCATGTGAAACGGGAGCGCGTATCGAGCGGCATACTCTGCGATGGGCGCGAGCCACGTCGGCGGGACGGCGCGGACGCTGTGAGGCGCGACGCCGATGCGAACGCGTGCATTGCCTGCGTAGCGAGCTCGCAGCGTGTCGACATCGGCGAGCGCGTCGTCCAGCCGGGCGTCCGAGAACCGCTGCTGCGCACCCTCTGCGGGACGACCGGCGCCGGCGCGGTGATAGATCGCGCGCAAGAGAGAGATACGAAGCCCCGCCTCGAGCGCTGCGTCGATGACGGCGTCGGCGAGCACGGTGCGGTCCGCGTAGGGCGCGCCGCCAGGGGCGTGGTGAACGTAGTGAAACTCGCCGACGGTGAGGACGCCGCGCCGCGAAAGCTCGCGAAACGCGACGAGCGAGACGCGACGGATCTCGTCGGGATCGAGCGAGTCGGCGAGGGCGTACATCGCCTGTCGCCACGTCCAGAAGTCGTCGGTCCCGGTCGGGCCCGGGCGCTGCGCGAGGCCGCGCATCCCGCGCTGAAATGCGTGCGAGTGGGCCGTGGCGAGGGCGGGCAGCTCGAGGAGGCGTCCCATGCAGGCGCCTACTTTCCCCAGTCGACCTTCGGTCGACCCGGCGGCGTGACGTTCGGCATCGAGTGGTAGAGCTCGCGCGCCAAGTCGGGCAACGGCGCGCACCGACGCTCGCCGAGATCGACCTTCTCTTCCGGATCGGCGAGCACGTCGAAGCAGTGGTACGCGGCGTCCCACTCGCGCGCTTCGACCTTCCGAGAGCCCTGCATCAGACCCCAGTTGCGAAACGAGCACTCCCACACCCAGGTGCAGTTCGTGATCGGCACCGGCTCGAGCGTGCGCTCCGGTCGCGTGATCGGGTGGCCCATCATGCGAGCCTCGTACGGAGCCATCTTCGGATCGTCCCACACGCCGAGCAGATCGAGGAACGTGGGCGCGAGATCGAGGTGCCAGACGAGCTGCTCCTTCGCGGCGCGGAGGTTCTTCTCTTCGCTCTCGGAGAGCGTCCCGGGCGGCGCGTCGATCCAACCCCGCACGCGCGTCTCCTCGTCGTAGATCGAGCTCGTGTGTCCCATTTGCCAGTGTTCGCGGAACGACTCGCCGTGGTCTGCGGTGTAGACGATGACCGTGCGCTTGCCGCTGTCGCTCGCGCGAATGAAGCGCACCAGCTCGGCGACGGCCATGTCCGACCGAAAGACGACGTCCTTGTAGTAGTTGAAGAAGTGCCAGTTCTCGGCGGCGGAGTGGTCCTTCTTCGCGGGCTGGAACGGCGCCAGCTCTTCGTCGTAGACGTACGGGTAGTGCGGATTGGAATAGTGAATTACGGCGAAGAACGGCTCCTTCATCTCGCCCCACTCTCGTTCGACTCGGTGGGTGAGCAGCTCGTCATTCGCGCCCGTGTCGAGATCGGCCTCTGGGTCGAGGTTCGTCGCGACGCAGCCGTGCGAGATGGGGAGATCTTGGACGTACTCGCGCGCGTTGCCGAACATCAGGTTCTGGCTCGTCCAGTAGGCCGTGTCGTAGCCCGCCGCATCGGCGTACTCCCAGAGCAGCGGCACCGAGTGCAGGAGCTCTCGACTCTCGGTCGGACGCACGCCGCTCCAGATGTTCGAGATGCTAATCGCCGTGGTCGAGGCGTTCGAGCGCAGCTGCAAGAGCGGCATGCGATTGGGGACGATCGCGTTCGTCCACGGCGTCGAAAGCTCGCATCGCGGGTCGTGCTCGGCGCAGACGACGTCACCGCGCTGACTCTCTTCTAGGATCAGGATGACGTTGCGCGGACGTGCGGGCTTGCGCGTGAGCTCCGGGACCGGCTCGGGCTTGCGGCGCTGGACGCGGAGATCGGGGGACTCGTTGGTGATGTCGAGCGCCTCTTTCACGAGGCCCGTCATGCCGTGCAGGTAGAGAGCGTCCGGCGGCGAGGCCTGGATGCCTCGATAGCTGGTCGGGATCTGAGTCGAAGCCGCGAGCACCGCGGGGACCAGCGCGACGCTGACGATCCAGAACGGCAGGCCCTTCGCGCGGACGACACGTCGCGCGGTGCGCAAGATGACGGCGCCCGCGACCATCGCCATGAGGAAATGGAGCGCGACGAGCGGGCGCAGAAGCGGCAGCGTCCCGACGATGGACTGGACGACGTTCTTCGAGTGGAGCTGGCCGTCGACGCACAGGTAGACGTTCCACACCGCGTGGAACGCGGACTCGCTGCCCATGATCACGACGAAGAGCAGAAAGAAGAGCCCCGCCGCGAAGGAGCCGAAGCGCGACCGACGTCGCGACGCCGCGTAGAGAAGGACGCCCCAGAAGAGGAGGCTCTGCGCGACGCCGCCGACGTACGAGCCGACGTACTTCGTCGGAAACTCGAGGATGCGCGCGCCGCGCCGCGCGAAGTCGCCGTACACCATCCAGAGCGCCGGCATCGCCAAGACGAGCAGCACGAGCTGCCGACGACGACGACGCATGCGACGTCGATGATCTCGCGGTCGTTCGTCATGAGGCGGCGCATAGGCGCTGTCCTCCAGGTCGCGTGCCGTCTCGGTCACCGCGCTCCTGGGAAGCCGCCGTCGGACGCTTCGGCGAACGCCGGCAGATCGCCGCAGCCTTCGGGCCCGAGATCATTCTTCTCGAACGGATCGACCGAGACGTCGTAGCAACGCCACTTCGAGTCCCACTCGCGCGCGATGAGCTTCTTCGTTCCGCGGATCGCGCCCCAATTACGGAACGCGCAGCCCCAGACGCCGCTGCAGTTCGTGACCGCGAGGGTGTCCGGCTCGGTGCGCGGCGCGCGGATCCAGCTGTCTCCTGGCATCGACTTCTTGAAGCTCGCGAGCTCGGGCGTGTCGTAGAGGCCCATCAGATCGAGCATCGTCGGGGTCATGTCCGTGTGGAACGCGGGCACGTCCTTCCACGCACGAAGGTTTTTCTGCTCTGCGTCGGTCAAGACGCCCGGCGGCGCCCATACCCAACCCGGCACGTGGATCTCCTCGTCGTAGAGCGAGCCCGTGTGCCCAGTCTGATCGTGCTCGCGGAACGCCTCGGCGTGATCGCTCGTGAAGACGACGACCGTGTGCGCGCCCCACTTCGAAGCCTGGAGCGACTTCAAGAAGCGTCCGACGGCCTTGTCCTGCCGGTAGACCGCGTTCCTGTAGTAGTTGTGGTAGCCCTCGTTTTCGTCTTCGGCCTTGCTCTCGAGCGACGGCTGAAACGGTGAGTCGTTCGGGTCGACCTTGTACGGCACGTGCGTGTTGCCGATGTGCACGACGGCGAAGAACGGCTCCTTCATCTGGGGAAGCTGGGAGAGCGCGCGGTCGACGAGGAGGCCGTCATCACCGCCGACGTCGAGATCTGCCGTCGGCTCGATATCGGACGCGCCGCACTGAAAGCGCGTCGGGAGATCCTGCACCCAGAGCCGACTGTTCGCGAACATCATGTGGTGGCTCGTCCAGTACGCAGTGTCCATGCCCGCCGCGTGCGCGTAGTCGAAGAGCAGCGGCACCGTGTGGAGCTTCTCGCGTGGCTCGACCGGTTGGAGGCCCGACCAGAGGACCGCGAGCTCGATCGCCGTGGTCGACGAGTTCGAGCGCAGCGCGAGGAGAGGAAACCGATCGGGGACGGCCTCGTTCGCACGAGGAGACACGGCGCAGTCGGCGACGTGCTCGGAGCAGTGCGCGTCGGCGCGGACGCTCTCTGTGAGCAGGAGGATGACGTTCCGCTGCGAGCTCGGGTGCGCCTCGAGCTTCGGGAGCACGGGCGGTGTCCGACGGCCCGGCCTTATCTGCGCCGTCGTGTGGACGCCGGTCAGCTCTTTGATGAGGCCGCCGATCGCGTGGAAGTAGATGACGTCCGGGGTCGAGGCCTGCACACGTCGGTACGAGCACGGGATGAGGAACACGGCGATGACGCAGATCGGGGCGACGACGCGCGCGACGAGTCGGCTCCTGCGGCGTGGGCGAAGCAGACGTCGCGCGACGAAGACCAAGAACAGCGCGCCGAAGAACGGCGGCGCCATGCTCCACAGGAAGTTCGGTCCGTCCGCGTTCAGCTGCCCGAGCAGACTGCCGGCGAAGCTCGTCCCGAAGAGCGTCGCGTCGAGGTTCAAGTACGTCGCGTACTGACTGTGAAAGTAGCTCTGTCCGCCGACGGAGAGCGTGAAGAGCAGGACGAACACGACGGCGGCGACCCAGCGCACGGCGCCCTTGCGCGCCGCGCCCAGGCAGACGAGCGACCCCCAGAGGAGAGCGCTCTCGAGCACCGCGAGCGCGTAGCTCCCGACGTACCTCGGCGGCAACGTGACGAGTCGCTGGCCGCGCGTCAGAAAATCGAGGCCGAGCACGACGAGCACCGGCAGGAAGAAGATCGCCCAGCCCATGCGACGACGCACGCGACCGAGCGAACGAACGCCGGTGAGCGATGGGCGGGCGGGCGGCTCCTCTTTGACTTCGGACATCTCGAGACGCTTTCGCGCGGACGGACCCGCGCAAACCGAGACCGATCTCTAGTAGGCCCGCGCCGCTGATTCCAGTCGCGCGCGAAAAGAGGCGGCGCTATTCGGAGGAGCGTGACGCCGGACGAATTCGACAGCAACTCACGCGACCGGGCGCGCCTGGGCGCAGAGCTCGAGACCGCGCTGATTCGCGAGATTCAGCGCGAATACCACCGCTTGAACGATAGCTACTTCCGCGGTCGGCTCGACGTGCCGACGCTGCTGCTCTCGGACGCGCAGGGTCGCCTCGGTCGTTACGACAGCGGATCGAGGACGCTCGAGCTCGCGCGACACGTCGCGCTTCGCGAGCCTTGGGGCGTTTTGACCGAGGTTCTCAAGCACGAGATGGCGCATCAGTTCGTCTTCGACGTCCTCCATGTCGAAGACGAGACCGCCCACGGACCGGCGTTTCGCGACCTCTGCCAGAAGCTCGGCTTCGACGCGAAAGCCAGCGGCGTCCCGCTCGATCCCACGCGCTCGGACGAAGAGACGCGCGTACTCGAGCGCATCGCGAAGCTCCTCGCGTTGGCCGAGAGCCCCAGCCAACACGAGGCCGAAGCCGCGATGAACGCGGCGCAGCGCTTGATGCTGAAATACAACCTCGAGAGCGCGGTCGTCGCCGCGCGCTCGACGGCGCCGACCTACGGCTGGCGCGCGCTCGGCAAGCCGACCGGGAGAGTCACCGAAGCCGAGCGTGTGCTCGCGGCGATCCTCCATGCCCATTTCTTCGTCGAGGTGATCTGGGTCTCCGTCTACAGGCCCTTCGAGGGAAAGCGCGGCAGCGTCATCGAGATCTCCGGCACGCCGGCGAACCTCGAGATGGCGTCCTACGTGCATTCGTTCCTGGGCCACGCCGCCGATGGGCTCTGGGTCGAGCACCAACGCACGCGCGGCATCCGGTCGAACAAAGATCGCCGCACGTTCTTGGCCGGCGTCATGAGCGGGTTCATGACGAAGCTCGACCACGAGAAGAGGGCCCAAGAGAAGAGCGGCCTCGTCTGGGTCGGCGACGCCGATCTTCACCGCTACTACCGAAAGCGGCATCCGCACGTCTCGACGGTCCGCTACAGCGGGGGCCCTCGCAACGACGCGCGCGCGTCGGGCCACGCGGCCGGCCAGAGCCTCGTTTTGCATCGTCCGGTCGGCAGTGGCCCTTCCGGGGGCGTGAAGCTCCTCGGCAGATGACCGACGCGGAAACGCGGCGCGCCACATCTCTCACACGAGACGCGCACGCGTGCTCGGCTATCCTCGCGGGCCCATGCGAGTCCACCACCTGAATTGCGCGACGATGTGTCCCTATTTCGGGTCGCTCATCGTCCTGAAGGGCGAGACGCCGCGCGGGATGGTCGCGCACGTCCTGCTCATCGAGACGAACGATGGCCTCGTCCTCGTCGATACGGGCTTCGGGCTCGGCGATATCGCCGAGCCGTCTCGGCTCGGCGGTGGATTCGAGCGTGTGGCTCGGCCGGCGCTCGATCCCGCAGAGACCGCGATCGAGCAGGTGAAGAAGCTCGGGTTCTCGCCGAGCGACGTGCGCCACATCTTGCCGACGCATCTGGATCTCGATCACGCGGGCGGCCTGCCGGACTTCCCCGACGCGAGCGTTCACATCTTCGGCGCCGAGCTCGACGCCGTCACGGCGCGCGCCACCCTGAACGAGAAGAACCGATACCGACCGGCGCACTTCGCGCACAACCCGAAGTGGGTGCGCCACGAGGTGAGCGGCGAACGGTGGAACGGCTTCGAGGCCGTGCGCGATCTCGAGGGGCTGCCGCCGGAGATCTTGCTCGTCCCGACGAAGGGTCACACGCGTGGGCACGTCGCGGTCGCCGTCGACGATGGTCGCGGCTTCATGCTGCACGCGGGCGACGCGTACTTTCACCACGCCGAAATGGATCCCGAGCGTCCGAGGTGCCCCGTCGGCCTGCGCATCTTTCAGCGCGCCGTGGCGATGGACGACGTCAGCCGCCAGCGCAACAGCGAACGACTGCGCCTCCTCGCGAAGGAGGGCAACGTCCGCGTCTTCAGCGCGCACGATCCGCTCGAGCTCGATCGGATGCGAGAGGCCAGCTAGCCCGCGTGGCACAGGCGACCGAAGCGGCGGCGGATTGTCCGTTCTGCGCGATCGTGCGCGGCGAGCTCGACGCCGCCGTCGTCGGGCGCGGCGAGGGGTGGTGTGCGTTCCTCGATCGCTCGCCGGTGTTTCACGGGCACGTGCTCGTGGTGCCCGCAGAGCATCACGTGACGCTCGCGGATTTGCCGATCGATCAGATCGCCGTGCTCTTCGCCGCGGTGCAGAAGATCTCGCGCGTCCTCCCACGTGCGCTCGGCGCGGACGGGACGTTCGTCGCGGCGAACAACGTCGTCAGTCAGAGCGTCGCGCATCTTCACGTGCACGTCGTGCCTCGGAAGAAGAAGGATGGGCTGCGCGGCTTCTTCTGGCCGCGCGTGAAGTACGCCGAAGGCAGCCTCGAAGACTACCGAGCGCGCATCGCCGCGGGGCTCGAGGAAAGCTGACGGCGAAGCTGACGGCGACCGTGCTCTTCGGCCCTGACGGTCAGCCCCAGGGCAGTCAGCCCGGGCGACGCTCCATCGCGAGCGCGACGAAGTTGCTCATCAGATACGCGAAGCGCTCTTCGTCGACGTCCCACGTGCGCGGCGCGGCCAGGTGCTCGTGGCAGACCACACCGACCATGCGACCGCGCACCCAGATCGGCACGTCGAGCATCGCGTAGATGTTGAGCGGCTCGAGGTAGACCTCTTTGAAGCAGCTGGTCCGCGGGTCGATGCGCGCGTTGTGCGCCATGATCGTCCGCTCTTCTTGGATGGCTCTGAAGTACGACGGAAAGTCCTTTGCAAAGAGCTCGGTCCCGGCGGAGTGCTGGCCCGTCGTCGTGTCGAACAGATCGACGCACGTGATCTTCGAGCGCTCGTCGTCGAGCGTCCATACGCTGACGCGGGCGACCTGAATGGCGTTCGCCGCCGCCTCGTCGACGCGACGCGCCGCGTCGGTCACGGCACCGAGCACGAGCGACCGCTGGCTCAAGAGGTCGACAAAGACCTCGATGTGACGACGCAGGCGCAGGGTCGTCGGGTCGCTCGCGCGATTCGACCCGCTCGAGATCGAGCGACCCGGAGGCGCGTTCGCCGAGGGACCGACGCCGCTCGCGAACTCGGCTTTCACCTTGGTGTACGCCGCCTCGAGGCGAGCGATCAGCTCGGCGTCATCCTGGGCCGCGAGCGCCTGCGCGCTCGTCACTCTCGAGAGCGACGCGAGACGGACCTTCGCGGGGATCCCAGCGAGCTTCTCTGCTTCACCAAAAAACCAGACTGCATCGACACCCATGGCGCGTGCATAAAACCACGGGAGCGCTGCGACCGACAGAGGCGCGCCGTCCTCGAACGGGCAGTTTGCCCCATGACGCCGAGCGCTGTCGCACCTTTATCTACCGAGAAATACCTATGGAATCAGCAGTATAATTTTTCACTCATCTTTCTTCCTCATCACCGCCGCGCTACTTCCGCGGCGTATTAGGAGGCTCCATGCGCCGCATCGCACTCACTGCTCTCGTCCCGCTCGCTCTCTTCATCGCAAGCTGTGAACAAGATCCCGCGCCCGCCGAGTTGAGCGAGCCCGCAGCCACTTCGAACGAAGAGATCTTCGGAGGCACGTGGGACAGCGGGAACACGTATCCCGCCGTCGTGTGGCTCTACAACGAGACCGGCGGCTACTCGTGCTCGGGCACCATCGTGCAGATCACGGGCTCGACGGGCTACGTGCTCACCGCCGCGCACTGCACCGGCATGGAGTACGTGATCGTCGACACGGACTACAACTGCATCCAGAACGACACCTGCGACCAGGTCTATCAAGTCGTTCCCGGCAGCCAGCAGTACGATCCCGCGTTCGACGAGAACAGCGTCCAGAACGGCCACGACTTCAGCATGCTGCGCATCAGCGGCGTCTCGGGCATCACCCCGATCCCTGTGGCGACGAACCCCGACGGCTTGAAGGCGAACGGCGGCGACTCCGTCATTCAGGTCGGCTACGGCGTCACGAAGACGAATCAGAACAACTCGAAGCGCAACGTCGTGAACATCACGACCGACCAGGTGTTCTCGAACCTCATCTACCACGACCAAACGGACGGCAAGGGCACGTGCAGCGGTGACTCCGGCGGCCCCACGATCTTCAACGGCAAGGTCGTCGGCGTGACCTCGTTCGGCGATCAGACCTGCGCCTCCGATGGCTACGACGGCCGCGTCCAGTTCGCCTACAACTCGTTCATCGCGCCGTACCTCAACGCGACGGTGACCGAGACGTGTGACACCTGCTTCGATGAAGAGGTCAACACGCAGACCGGCAGCTGCTACTCGAAGGTCCAGGCATGTCAGGACGACACGGAGTGCAATGCGCTCAACGATTGCCTCAACGCGTGCGGGGCGAACGACCAGAGCTGCGTCAACGCGTGCGCGAGCGCGCACCAGAACGGCATCGACAAGTTCAACGCGATCTTCGACTGCTTCTGCACCTCGTGCGCGAGCCTCTGCTCTGACGAATGCGCGCAGTCGACCACCAGCGCCACGACCGGCTCGGGCATGACGACGAGCTCGAATGGCGCAGGCGGCGGCGCGGCGAACGGCGCGGGCGGCGCGAGCGCGAACGGCTCGGGCGGCTCGACCAGCGCCACAGGTGACAGCGAGACCGACGACGGCGGCAACGCGACGAGCTGCAACTGCTCGACGCCCGGCGCCGCGAGCGGCACGACCTCCGGCGCGCTCGGGCTCGCAGGCGTCGCGATCGCGATCGGCGCGATGCGCCGACGCCGTCGCGGCTGAGCGACGAGAAGGAAGCGCGAGACAGGGGGCGGCGCCGCGAGGAGCCGCCCTCTTCGTTTTCCATCGTTGGTCCGCGTCGGCCAGGTCGACGCGCGACGCTGCCCGTCCCCTAACTCGCTTCGAAGTCTCCGCCAGCGCCGGCCTTGACGCGTTCGGCTTCCAGCCGGCGAAGCTCGACGCGCCGAATTTTCCCGCTCACGGTCTTCGGTAGCTCGCGGAACTCGATGCGCTTGACGCGCTTGTACGGCGGGACGCGCGCCTTCACGAACGCGAAGAGGTCGTCGGCGAGCGACGCGCTCGGGACGTAGCCGGGCGCGAGGGCGACGTAGGCCTTCGGGACTGCGGCGCGCAGCGGATCGGGGCTCGGGACGATGGCGGCCTCTGCGACCGCGGGGTGTTCGAGCAGCACGCTCTCGAGCTCGAACGGGCTGATGCGATAGTCGCTCGCCTTGAAGACGTCGTCGGTGCGCCCGACGTAGGTGATGTAGCCGTCGTCGGTCCGAGACGCGACGTCGCCGGTTCGGTAGTGCCCCCCGCGCATCGCCGTCGCCGTCAGCTCTGCGTCGTCCGAGTAGCCCACCATGAGACCGGTCGGACGTGGCGACAGCGACAGCGCGATCTCGCCCTCGTTGCCGGCGGCGTCGTCCGCGTCCAGAAGCGCGACCTCGTAGCCCGGGAGCGGACGTCCCATCGAGCCGGGCACGAGCCTCTGACCAGGTGTGTTGCCGACGAGCGCGGTCGTCTCGGTCTGTCCGTAGCCGTCGCGCACGTCGAGCTTCCACGCGCGGCGCACCTGCTCGATGACCTCGGGGTTGAGCGGCTCGCCCGCCGCGGCGATCTCGCGAAGGACGGGATGGTACTTCGAGAGGTCCTCCAAGATGAGCATGCGAAACACCGTCGGCGGCGCGCAGAGCGTCGTCACCTGTTCGTCTCGCAGCGCAGCCAGCACCGCGGTCGCGCTGAAGCGTGCGTAGTCGAGCGCGAGCACGGTCGCGCCGGCGTTCCATGGCGCGAAGACGTTGCTCCACGCGTGCTTCGCCCACCCGGGTGAGCTGACGTTGAGGTGGATGTCGCCCGGCTGGAGGCCAATCCAATACATCGTCGAGAGGTGCCCGACCGGGTAGCTCTCGTGCGTGTGAAGGACGAGCTTCGGCTTCGCGGTGGTGCCCGACGTGAAATAGAGGAGCATCGGATCGCTCGCGCGCGTGTCGCCGTCGGGCTCGAAGGCGGCGCTCGCCGTTTCGCTCGCGCGAAAGGCATGAAAGCCATCGGCCTCGCCACCGACGATCACCTTCGTCGTGAACCCCGTCACCTCGGCGACCTTTTCGCGAACGGACGCGTCCACGACCGCGAGCCGCGTCATTCCCCGTGCGACGCGGTCCTCGAGATCGGCGATCGTGAGCTGGAGCGTCGCAGGGACGATGACCGCGCCGAGCTTCATACACGCGAGCATCGTCTCCCAGAGCTCGACGCAGTTCGGCAACATGACAAGAACGCGATCGCCTCGGGCGACGCCAAGCGTCCGCAGGAAGGACGCGACGCGGTTCGATCGTTCGCCGAGCTCTGCGAACGTTCGTGACTCGCGAACGCCGCCGTCACGCAACACGACGAGCGCGACGCGCTCGGGGACGCTCTTCGCCAGCGCGTCGAAGTGGTCGAGCGCCCAGTTGAAGCGCTCGAGCTTCGGCCAAGCGAACGCGCGGCGCGCGGCGTCGTAGTCCGTCCGGTGCTCGAGGAGCAGGTCGCGCGCCGCGAGGAAGCGTTGGTAGTCGCTCATGGGCGAGGCTCTTTTCGGTCTCAGGGTTTCGGCGATGGGTGCTTCGCGAGCCAGTCGTCGCAGGCCGCGGCGTCGTCGTTGTGGAGCGCGAAGCGCTTCGCTTGCTCGGAGCACACGCGGTAGGCGCCGCGCACGCGTTCGCGGAGCGGCGCCAGGCTCTGGTCGAGCGCGTCGCGATAGAGGCTTCGAAGCTCGGCCTTCGGCGTCTGCCCGATCGTGCCCTCGCCCTCCCACTCTCGGGGCGTGGGCACGGACGATGTCTCCGTCACGAGCTCGTCCCACATGCCGCCGTCCGCTCGGCTCGCAGCGATCGTCCAGATCGGTGGTGGGAACGGCTTCACCTCGAGGATTTTCAGGTACGCGCGCTCGGCGTCCTCGACGAGCTTCCTGCGCTCGGAGAGCCAGGGGCCGAAGTCCTTCCGGACGAACGTGGTGACGCCGGCCGAATCTCTCGCGCCTCGAAGTACCGGCGGACGTCTCTGTTCCGCGGCGCGGCGGGCTTCTTCGGCGGTCGCAAACAGCGCTTCGGCCGCGGCGAGCGCGAGTCGCGCTTCACGTACGTGACGCCGTCCCTCGTCGCCGTCCGAGGCGACGAGCGAACGCGCCGCGTCGGTCGCCGCAGACGCGGCGTCGTACTCCTTCTTCGCGCTCTTGAATTCGTGCAGCCCGAAGTGCGCGCGCCCGAGGAGCGTGTGGGCCACGAGGACGTCGTCCGGTACGCCGACCGCGTCGACCTTCGCCACTGCGGGCGTGAGCGCGGACCTCGCCTTCACCCAGGACTTCGACCGGAGCAACGACGCGCCCTCGGCGAGCACCTCGGGGAGCGGGCCCTCGGTGAGGTCGAGCGGAGGCGGGGGCGCCGCGACCGGAGCCGGCTGTGCGCTCGGCAGCGCCGCGACGCCGGTGTCGGCGGGTGTGGCGTCTTTGGGTGCGGGAGGGGTCGATGCCTCCTCCGGAGGCGGCGTCAGCATCGACGCCGGGCCGAGGATCCGCGCCGTGTCCGCGTCGCCGCTCGCGTCGTCGCGCGGCGCGGTGGATGGGGGCGCGGAGGCGCACCCGGCGAAGACCATGAGGACGACCACGCGCGCGCCACGCATCATGGCGTGCGCCCGCACCCTTCGCTGTTCGGCGCGGCTTCCTTCGTGACGTCGGCAGGCAAGAGCTGCCGCAGGCGATACGCCTGCGCGAAGTTCTTTCGCTCGGCCTTCATGATGGCGTCCCCGGCGCGCGCCACTGTGAGCACCGTGAGCACGATGATGCCGACCGCCATCGAGACGAGGAAGATCTCGGTCCGCACCGGGCGAAACTCGATGAGTCGCGGCAAGAGCTTCAACGCGCCGTCCTCGAAGACGTAGGACGGCGACAAGATCCCGAGCCACTCGAGCCCGAGCGGGATGAACACCGAAGCGAGCCCCAAGACAAGGAGGAGCCGCTGCGTGATCCGGTTCGCGCGGATGCTGATGACGAAGACCGCAGCGACGGTCGCCGCAGCGCCGGGCAGGAAGAGGAGTGGCCCGAAGAGCATCGACATCGTCCCGAGCATCGTGAAGTTCAAGATGATCTGGTTTCGCATGTGAAACGGATGCGATCGTCCGCTCCAGCCGATCCAGAGGGCGTGCAGCGCAACGGTCGCGACCGCCGTATCGAGGACGATGGCCGCGGTCCAATTGCGCACGCCGACCCAGAGCAGCAGCGGCACGAACACGGTCCACGACGCATACACGAGCCCCGCGAGGCGAGCGCCGCGGGCGCGATCCTTCAGCTCGACCTGCTTGAGCTCGAGCTCTGCCTCCGCAGGCATCGCGTCGGGTCCTTCGAGGATCATGTCGGTGAGCAGGCGCATCGCCTGCCGATCGTTCGGCTCGAGCGCGAGCGCGCTCCCGAGCTCGCGCATGCCCTCGGCGCGGAGACGCTCGCCTTCGCCGCGGGCGGCGCGCTCGAGCGCGGCGCGAGCGCGCTCCAGGTGCTCGGCGGCGAGCTGCTTTCGACGCTCGCCGTCGCGCGCACCATCGAGATACGCCTCGATGGCGAGGCCGAGCGCGCGCGCCGAGGGCCTGTCGTCCGGCTCGGCCGCGAGAACCTGGACGACCAGATCGTCGAGCTCTGGCGGGATCTCCCGTGTCAGCGCGCGCTCGCTCGGGCGGGCCGTCGGCTTCGTGAACGCCGACACCAAGAGCTCGTGGACCGTGCGCGCCTTGTGGAGCGGATCGAGCGCCAAGATCTCGAAGAGCACGGCGCCGAGCGAGTAGACGTCGCTCGCCGCGCCGACGAGGTGGTTGTCGCCACGCGCTTGCTCGGGCGACATGTAGCCCGGCGTCCCGACGAGCGAGCCGGCCGCCGTGGCCACGACGTCGCTGTCGCCGCGGTCTCCGGTGGTCGGTTGAAGCTTGATGCCCGAGCCTGAGCCTGAGCCCGAGACGGAGCCATCGTCCGCGCTCAGATCGTCTGTTCCGGCGAGGTGCGCGACGCCCCAGTCGAGGACGTACACCTCGCCGAACTCGCCGAGCATGATGTTCTCGGGCTTCAGATCACGATGCACGACGGCGCGCGCGTGCGCGTACGCGACGGCCAAGCAGACCTGCGCGAACGCGGCGAGGAGCTTGCGCGCGGGGAACGTCGCTTCGATCTTCGCGTCCCCATCGGCGAGGGAGTCGATGATGTCCTGCAGCGTGAGGCCCTGGACGCGCTTCATCGTGAAGTACGGTGCGCCGTCGTCGCCGAGCGCCAGATCGTAGACGGGGACCACGCTCGGGTGCTCGAGCTGACCCTGCAGCCGAGCCTCGCGGAGGAACCGCGCCTTGCCGTCGCTGCCTCCCGCGCTCGGCCGCATGACCTTCATGGCGACGTCGCGACCGAGCCAAGCATCGGCCGAGAGGTGGACCTCTCCCATGCCGCCTTGGCCTAGGATCCGCAGCGACTCGTAGCGCGTACCCGCGACCGGCGCCGGCGCGAGATCGACGACCTGGGGCTCGGACCGATGCGCGCCCCAAGGAGAGCTGACCCCGTCGCTCGACTCGGGCTGGCGGGTGGTGTCCCGCGACGACAGCGGCAGCGTGGACGCGGAACCGAGCGTCGAACGCGGGCCTTGACGAAGAGAGGCCATGGGCCGCGATAGTAGCCTCCCCCACCCAATCAGGCCCGATTCGACCTCGGGTGACAGGCCGATCGGGCCGGTTTATGCGACTGCAAGGCGGCCGGACCCGGTCGCGAAGAGAACCACCATGCTAGAGCCGACGCCCTCTCCCGCCCCGAAGACGGACCCCACGAGCTCGATCGCGTGCCACGATCCCGCGACGCTCGAGCCGCTCGGCGAAGTCGGCGTGATGAGCGAGGCCGACGTGCGCGCCATAGTCCTCCGCGCGCGCCGCGCACAACCGGCCTGGGCCAAGACGTCGTTCGCAGAGCGACGCGCAGTGCTGCGTGATCTCCTGACCGCGATCGTCGAGCAGCAGGACGAGATCTGCCGCCTCGCCTCGAAGGACAGCGGCAAGACCATGGTCGACGCGCTGCTCGGCGAGGTCTTCCCGGTCTGCGAGAAGATCCGTTATGTGCTCTCGCACGGCGAGAAGGACCTGGCGCCGGAGCCGCGTCCGAGCGGCTTCCTGATGCACAAGAAGGCGTGGGTCGAGTGGTCTGCGCTCGGCGTCGTCGGCGTGATCTGTCCGTGGAACTTCCCGTTTCACAACATCTACTGCCCGCTCGTGCCGGCGCTTTTCGCGGGCAACGCCGTCGTGTGCAAAGTGAGCGAGCACACGTCTTGGTCGGCCGAGCCGCTCGTGCGCATCGTGAAAGACGTCCTCCGAAAGCGTGGACACGCCCCGGAGCTCGTCGAGTTCGTGACGGGCTACGGCGAGACGGGCGCCGCGCTCGTTCGCTCTGGCGTCGAGAAGATCTTCTTCACCGGCTCGCCCGAGAACGGCGCGAAGGTCATGAAGACCGCGTCCGAATCGCTGACGCCGGTCGTGCTCGAGCTCGGCGGCAAGGATCCGATGATCGTGTGTGACGACGCGGACGTCGATCACGCTGTCCGGCAAGCGATGCTCGGCGTCTACACGGCGTGCGGACAGATGTGCGTCGGCGCCGAGCGCATCTACGTCTTCGATGCCGTCTACGACGCGTTCCTCGAGAAGGTCGAGGGGAAGGTGCGCGCCCTCCGCCAGGGCGCCCCGCACGAGGGCGCGATCGGCGACGTCGACGTCGGCGCGATGACGATGCCGGGCCAGCTCGACATCCTCGATCGCCTCGTGACCGACGCCGTCTCGAAGGGCGCGCGGGCGCTGGTCGGCGGCAAACGCAACGCTTCGCTCCGAGGTCAGTTCTTCGAGCCGACGATCTTGGTCGACGTCGATCACACGATGCAGATCGTGAAGAAGGAGCAGTTCGGACCCATCATGGTCGTCGTCCGCGTCAAAGACGAAGAGGACGCGATTCGGCTCGCGAACGACTGCCCCTACGCGCTCGGCTCGAGCGTGTTCACGAAGGACGTCGCCCGGGGCGAGCGGATCGCGCGGCGCATCCGCGCGGGCATGAGCGTGGTGAACGACTACGGCCTGGCCTACATGATCCAGTCGCTGCCTTTCGGCGGCGTCGGGATCTCCGGCTTCGGGCGCATCAACGGCAAAGAGGGCCTGCGCGCCTGCTGCAACGAGAAGGCGATGGTCAGCGACCGCGTCTCGCTCGCGGCCGGCGTCAGCGTCTACCCGATCCGCAAAGCGACGTTCGACGTGACGAAGAGCGTGATCGGCCTGATCTACGGAGACGGCGTCGTCGCGAAGGGCCGCGCCGCGGCGAGGGCGTTGGTCAGCGTCGCCGGCGCCGCGCTCGAGTCGATGCGACGCTGAGCGCAAGGCGGAGGGCCCGCCTACGCGCCCTCGCTGACGCGTCGACCTTCCATCGTCATCTCCCAGCGAACGCCGCGACGTGAGAGCTCCGCGGCGTAGATGGATTCGGGCCGCAATCGACGCGAGATGAGCGTCGCGATCGCCGTGGCGAGCACCAGCGGCAGCACGATCGCGTAGTCGCCCGAGAGCTCGAAGACCATGACCGCGGCCATGAGCGGTGCGTGCGTCGTCGCCGCCGTCGCCGAGGCCATCCCGACCAGCGCGTAGCCGCCCGGCGGACCGATGTGGACGCCGACCGCGGCGAGCGTCCACGCGAAGGCGAAGCCGATGGCGCCGCCGATGAGCAGCGTCGGAGTGAAGACGCCGCCCGGACTGCCGGATGAGACCGAAGCGGTCGTAGCGACCGCCTTCCCTGCGAGCAGAAGCAACACGAAGCCGATGACGAACTTGCCGTCGAGCAGCTGGTCGAGGGTCTCGTAACCGTTGCCCGAGACCTCCGGGAGGAACGCGATGATCGCGCCCGCGAGCGCGCCTCCGAGCGCAGCGCGTGGCGCCCGTCCGATCGGCAACCGTTGAAACGCGCGCTCACCCGACGCCAAGAGGCGCATGAAGCCCTGCGCACCGAACGCGGTCACCAGCCCGAGCGCGGCATACGCGCTCAGCTCGCTTGGGCCCTCGAGCAAGAACGCGCGCTGCCCATAGATGGGCGCCTCGCCGCTGACGGCGCGCGTGATGGCGACGGCGATCACCGTCGCGATGAGGGCCGGCAAGATCGCATCGAGGACGACGACGCCCGTCACGACCTCGAGCACGAAGAGCACCGCGGCGAACGGCGTGTTGTACGCAGCCGCGAAGCCCGCCGCCGTCCCCGCGGCGACCAAGAGCCGCGCGTCGGCGATGGGGAGACGCAAGCGATCTGCGACGACTTTGCCTGACGCACCCCCGAATTGGATGAGCGGGCCCTCGCGACCGAGCGAGCCGCCGCAAGCGATCGCGCACCAAGAGCCGAGCGACTTGAGCAGCGTCACGCGCATGGAGAGGCGCAGCCGGCCAAGCGCGACCGCCTCCATCACGTCGCCGACGCCTTGCGCGCCGCGACCCCGCGCGATCAGGTGACCGAGGCCACCTGCGAGCAGCCCACCCAGCGCTGGCAACAGCAGACGCACGAGCACCGGCGCGCCGCGCATCGCCGTCACGACGTCCCCCGCGCCGAAGGCGAAGCGCAGCAGCGCGTGCAACGTCGACTTGAAGACGATGGCGAAGCCCGCGGACGCCAGCGCGACGGCGACGAGGCCCACGCCGAAGCGAAAGACGGACCGCTCGCCGGGGACGGGAGAACGTTCGATCGGCGCGTCGTTCTCTGTTGGTTCGTCCTCGTCGGCCTGGTCGCTCACGAGGCTGACCCTACCACCCACGCGAGACCACGAAGAGAAACTGCGCTCAGCTCGCGGCGCGGAACAGCGCGAGGACGCCGCTCATGAGCTGCATACGCGCCTCGCCCGGTCCCCACGGGACGATCTCGAACGCGGAGTGCATGCCCGCGATGGGGATCTTCGGGAAGCGTTTCTTGAGCACGCGAATGTCGACGTCGGATTCGCCGTAGAGCGCACGCCCACGACCAGCGCAGCTCAGGTAGAGCGCGAACGTCGGTGTCGAGCCGAGCGCGCGGCGTTCGGCCCGACGAGCCGCGGCGGCGAGGCCCTCTTTTGCGGCAGCCGGCTCGCGCACGGCGAAGCTGATCCGCGCGCCCACGTCGAGCTCGGCCGCGATCGCGATCGCGCGGCGCTGCGGATCGATCCCTCGAATGGGACGAACGAGGAACCGCGTGGGATCGCTCTCGTCGTGGACGGCGATCAGGATGAGGCCGCCGTGCTTCCCGCCACCCGCGCGAGCGCTGAGGACGTCGAGCGCTGCCGTCTCGTCGAGCTCGAGGACCATGCCGCGGTCGA
>Ga0164241_10002718_pt1 | contig 18718 bp, 15 predicted proteins | sample OricomyardsoilBY_FD_108780 | JGI IMG/M metagenome (GOLD analysis project Ga0164241, IMG submission 108780) | Backyard soil microbial communities from Emeryville, California, USA - Original compost - Back yard soil (BY) | ecosystem: Environmental > Terrestrial > Soil > Unclassified | place: USA...
CGTGCCGACGCGGGAGCTCGCCAAACAAGTCGTGCAAGAGCTGACCTGGTTGTACGCGCCGCTCGACGCCAAGGTCGCTTCGGTCACCGGCGGCGCGGTGTATCGCGACGAGCATCGCGCGCTCGCTGCGGGACCTTCGGTCGTGGTGGGCACTCCCGGGCGCATGCTCGACCATTTGAATCGCGGTTCGATCGATCCCAGTGATGTGGCGGCGGTCGTACTCGACGAGGCGGATCGCATGCTCGATCTCGGCTTCCGCGAAGAGCTCGAGGCGATTCTGGGCAAGACGCCCGAGGAGCGCGCAACCCACCTCGTGTCCGCGACCTTCCCGCGTGACGTCGAGGCATTGGCAAACCGCGTGCAGCGCGACCCCGCGCGCGTCGAAGCCACGCGCTTGGGCGTCGCGAACGTCGACATCGAGCACATCATGCACGTGCTCGAGCCACGTCAACGGCTCGACGCGCTGATCAATTTGTTGCTCGCCAGCCCCGAAGCGCAGACCCTCGTTTTTGCCCGCACGCGCGCGGACGTGAGTGACGTTGCCGAGCGCCTTTCCGAAAACGGATTCGCCGTCACCGCCTTGTCCGGTGAGATGGAACAACGCGAGCGCGAACGCGCCCTCAACTCATTTCGACGCGCCGATCACCGTATTTTGGTGGCTACGGACGTGGCCGCCCGCGGTATCGATGTGCAAGACATCACGCTCGTCATTCACCTCGATCCGCCCACCGATCCGGACAGCTACACGCACCGCAGCGGACGAACCGGACGCGCCGGGCGTAAAGGTCGCAGCGTGCTCTTGGTCTCGCCCTCCGCGGTCGGCAAGACCACGATGCTGCTCAAGCGCATCAAAGTGGTCGCGCGCACCGAGCCTGTGCCGAGCGCCGAGCAAATTCGCGAAAACGCCGATCAGCGCTTCTTCGATCTCCTGACCCGCGAAGACGACGCAGAAGAGAGCGTCTCGGAGCGACAGAAGGCGCTCGCGGAACGACTCGCTGCGCGTGAAGACAACGTACGCAGCATCTCGCGCTTGCTCGCGATGGCGCGCTTTGCAGGGCCGACCGAGCCGCGCGAAATCCGCCGTATCGATCGCGGGCCGGATCGCAAGATGTCGTCTCGTGAGCGCGAACGCGATGCGCGCGGTCCTGCCCCGCGTGGCTCGCACCGTGACCGCGACGAGTACCCGGCGCGCCCGCGCCCGGACGGTGCGCGCGGTGCTCCGCGTGCTGCAGAGCGCGATTCCGGAGATTGGGTTCCCTTCCGCATCACCTGGGGCGGTGAGCACGGAGCCGACGCGCGCAAGCTCTTGGCGATGGCTTGCCGTTGGGGCGAAATCCGCGGCTCGGACGTAGGCGCGATCGAAATCGAGCGCGATTACTCGCGCTTGAGCGTCAAAGCGTCGGTTGCTGCGCGCTTCGCCGAGGCCACCAATAAGCCGGATTCACGCAATCCGCGAGTGAGCATTCAGCCCGATCGCTCGAACCTTGGCTTCGCCCCGCGCACGATGCCGCCGCCGCGTGATGACCTCAAAGGTCGCGAAGCACCGAAAGCGCGTGACGCCGAGGCAGAGGCGGAATCAGTGCCGCGACAGCCGGAACGCGCCAGCCACAAGAAGCACGGCGAGCGGTCTCGCGAAGCCGCTCCACGTGAAGGCGGACACGCGCGACGCGACGCTGCTCCGCGTGAAGGCGGACACGCGCGACGCGAAGCCGCTCCACGTGAAGGCGGACACGCGCGACGCGACGCTGCTCCGCGTGAGAAGACACACGGACCACGCGGAGCGGCGTCGCGCGAAGCTGCGCATGCGCCGCGCGCCGCCGCGCCCCGAGGGGGTGCCCACGCGCCGCGCGAGCACGCGCCTACACCGCGTCCCGCCGCCGGCTACCCGCGTGAGGCCTCTCGCCCGCGCGCGGTGAAAGGCTATCCGGGCGACGCCAAAAAGCGCCAACGCGATGCAGCTGACCCCAAAACTGCTCCTCGCTTTGCGTCGCGCACCGCGGATGCCCCGCCGCGTGATGGCGGCGAGCCGCCGCGACGTCGTCGCGTCGTCACGCGCTGAGCGCCGGATCCTCTGCCATGGCGGAATTTTCTCCCGAAGAGCTGGCGCGCTGTCTCGAAATCTTGGAGCTCTTGGTCGAGGATCGGACCAAGCTCGTCACTCTTTCGGCTGAAACTCGGACCGCGCTGCTGATCGCTGCCGGCCGCTTGTCGCGCCCGACTCGTCACGAAGGGATGCGCGAAAATAAGGCGTTTCGCCGCTATTCCAAGAAGGTCGCGCGCGAAGACGACCGCGCCGCGCGCGCCGAAACCGCGATCCGACAGGCGCGTCTGTCACCGGTGTACGAGGCCCCGGCGCAGCTCACGGGTGAGGTGGATGGTGCTGCGGTGCGCGAGTTGAAGAATCCGCGCGGCTGCTACGTGTGCAAGGCCGAGTATCGACGGCTGCATTTCTTCTACGACTCGATGTGCGAGTCGTGCGCGGATTTCAATTACAAGAAGCGTTTTCAGACGGCGTCACTCGTCGGTAGAACCGCGCTCATCACCGGGGCGCGGTTGAAGATCGGCTATCAAGCGGCGCTGATGATGTTGCGAGCGGGAGCGCGCGTGATCGTCACGACACGCTTTCCGCGCGACGCTGCGCAGCGTTTCGCGCGCGAGGCCGACTTCGATGCCTTCGCCGAGCGCCTGCAAATCCACGGTCTCGATCTGCGTCATTGCTCGAGCGTCGAGCTGTTCACGCGCTTTCTCAATCAGACGCTCGATCGCTTGGACATCGTGATCAACAATGCGGCGCAGACCGTGCGTCGCCCGCCCGGGTTTTATCAGCACTTGTTGGAGCTAGAACTTGGTCCTCTCTCGGCGGTGGACGCGCGCGCTCAGCGTCTCTTGCACGATCATGAGGCATGCAAAACCGCTCTCGGCGGCTCTACCGCGCAGCCGTTGCAGCTCGGTTTCGGTGACAGCGTGAGTCTCAGCGCGCCCGCGTCGAACTCCGCGGCCCAGGGCATTTTCCGCTCTGCCGCGCTGTCGCAAATACCGCTCGCCTACGACGCGACCATGACCGAAGGCGAGCTCTTCCCGCTCGGGCGAGTCGATGCCGACCTACAGCAAGTCGATCTGCGTGTGATGAACAGCTGGCGCATGGCGCTCGCGGACGTCCCCGCGCCCGAGATGCTCGAAGTGCAGTTGGTGAATGCCGTCGCGCCCTTCATTCTGTGTAGCAAGCTGAAGGCCTTGATGATGCGCGTGCCCTCGCGCGACAAACACATCGTCAACGTGTCGGCGATGGAGGGTCAGTTCTCGCGTCACACCAAGACCGACAAACACCCGCACACCAACATGGCCAAAGCGGCGTTGAACATGATGACGTTCACCTCCGCGCCCGACTACGCCGAGCACGGCATCTTCATGAACGCGGTCGACACCGGCTGGGTCACCGATGAAGATCCGCTTCATCACGCCGAGCGCAAACAACGCGAAGCCGACTTTCAACCGCCACTCGACATCGTCGACGGCGCGGCGCGCATTTGCGATCCGTTCTTTTCGGGATTGCTTACCGGCGAACACGCGTTCGGCAAATTCTTGAAAGACTACAACCCAGTCCCGTGGTGACGCGTGAGAGGGCGAGTTGGGTTGATGGTCACGCGCCACGAAGCAGCGCGTCACAGCCTTCGGCGTCCCTGACGCCTGCGAGCCGAGAGCTCGCTTCACTTCGATAAGCGAAGTAGCTGCGCGCACTTGCCCCCAGCATGGACCGACAATGTCCGCGCTGACGCGCTCGGCGACTGGCGCACTGAACAAAGGTGCAGTATATCAGGCCCATGCTGCAGCGCCTGAAAATCCAGGGCTTTACGCTTTTGGACGACGTAACCATCAACCTGACCCCGGGGCTGAACGTGCTGAGCGGTGAAACGGGCTCGGGTAAGTCGCTCGTGCTCACCGCTCTCGGCCTGCTGCTAGGAGCGCGCAGCCCCGCCTCCTGCGTGCGCGAAGGGCACGAGTCTGCGTTGATCGAGGCCGAGTTTCGAACCGAATCGGGAACTCTCCGTCTAGCACGCAACCTGCGGCGTAACGGCCGAGGCACGTGCTTATTGGGGGATGACGCCGTCCCGCTGTCGAAGCTGGCTGAGTCGGGCAAGTCGCTCTTGTGCTTTGCATTTCAGCACGCGCAAATCGAAATCGGTAGTCCCGCGCTGTTCATCTCCGGACTCGACGTGCTCGCCGGACAGGGGGCTTTGGTGCGTGAGTATATCGCAGCGTACGCAGATCTCTCGCTCGCCCGAGCCGAACTTTCTCGCGTGCGCGCCGAACTCGCAGGTCGCGATGCGCGACAGCATTTGGTGCGTGATCAGCTGACGCAGCTCGAACGGCTCGCGCCGCGTCAGGGGGAGCATGGTCGCTTGGCGGAGCGATTGCGCGTGCTGCGTCGCGCACAAACTTACCTGGAACTCGCCAGTCACGTCGAACACACGCTCTCCGAGCGTGAGGGCTCGGTTTCTCAGGAGCTGTCCGGGCTGATGCGCGCGGCTGCTCGCGTCGCTGATGATTCGAGTCAAGCTCGCGCCGTCCACGAAGCCTTGCAGCGAGCCGCCCTCGAGGTGGAGGAAGCGCTACGCGCCGCCGAGCGGCTTCGGGCTGATTTGGACGTTGAAGCGCATGATTTGGATGCCCTCGAGCAACGCTTCAGTGAGCTTCATCGCCTGGCGCAATCGCTCGGGGTGTCCGGTGATGCGCTGCTCGAACGGCTCGAGGCCCTCCGTCAGGAACTCACCGTGCTCGAGGGCGCGGAGGAGCGAGCGGGTCTGGCCGAAGCGGAGCTTGCTAGCGCGATGAATCGCGCTCTCGAACTTGCGCGCAAGTTGCACGCCGGACGCGTTCAACACGTCGCAGATCTGGCGCGTCGCATCGAACTCGAGTTGGGCGCGTTGTGCTTGTCCGGCGCTCGTATCGAGCTGGCTTTGGCGGAGGCAAAACCGAGTGATCTCGGTCCGCACGGCATCTCGGTGCTCGACCCGCGCTTTGCCGCCAATCCCGGTGAGCCCTTTGGTCCGCTCGCAGAGGTGGCTTCGGGCGGCGAACGCTCACGGCTACTTGTTGCCTTGCGCTGCGCTGGCCTCGAGACAGGCAGTGAGACTCTGGTTTTCGACGAAATCGATGCGGGAGTGGGCGGCGCAGCCGCAGAGGCGGTTGCGGCCCGTTTGCGGCGCGCGGCGGAGTCACGGCAGATCATTTGCGTGACGCACCAAGCCTGTGTGGCGGCGCGCGCCGCTGGCCACTTTCGCGTACACAAGCTGGAGAGCGGCGGTCGAACCCGCACCGAGGTCGAGCGCCTGAGTCAAACCTCACGGGTGGACGAGCTGATGCGCATGCTCTCGGGGTCGCGCACGGAGAACGCTCGCCGCTTGGCCATGGACCTGGTGAACGCAGCGCGCTCGGAGCGCAAACCGGATCGCAAGCGCCCCGCAGCTTGAGCGGCTTCGAAGGGAGCCGCTCGTCGCGCAGCGGGGGGATCCGAGTGTGCAAGGTGTGGCGCGCCGCTTGCGCTTGGCGTAAGCCTCGCCAAGTATGACTTACACGCCTACCGAGCTCGATTCGCCATTCGCCCGTTTGGGGGGCGAGGAACCGGTGCGTCGCCTGACCGAGTCTTTTTATGACCAAATGGAGGCCACCGAGCCCGAACTCGCGAGCCTGCACGAACTGGATGGGCAGGGGCGGGTGAGTCGTCGTTCTCGTGACAATTTCGGGCTATTTTTGGTTGAGTGGCTCGGTGGGCCACGCAATTTCAGTGCGACGCGTGGTCATCCGCGGCTTCGAATGCGTCATGGGCGGGTCGCCATTGGTGAGGCCATGCGTGATGCTTGGCTGCGCGCGATGGGCCGCGCGCTCGATGCGCAGGGTGTGACGGGTGACGTGCGCGGCTTTCTCGACGCACGCTTCGCAGAGGTCGCCAATTTTCTGCGCAACGTACCCGAATAGCGCGGCGCTCAGTCGCTCGTGGTCGCCGTTCGCGCAGCGGCGACGCGCCGCGCGAAGACGGCTAAGCGTCGACCCGCGAGCAGCGTTTCTTTATCGACTCGCGGTAAGCGCTTGACCGCGATTTCGAGACGCAAAGCGTCCCCCTTGTTCGAGCAGCGGCGCTGAGCGCAGACCGAGAGCGGGCCGCGGCCACGGGTGTAGCGCGCGCCTCGACCCGCGTTGTGAGCCGCGATTCTCAACAGCACATCGCGCGCAATGCCGGTATATAGCGAGCCGTCGTTGCAGCGCGCGATATACACGAACCAAGCTTCGTTTCTCATCGCTTCTCGGGTCAGAACGCGACCTTCTAACACTCCGAGCCGAACGGGAGAAGTTTTGGGAGCCAATCGGGTGAGGCTGGGCAGGCCGTCAAGCGTGGCCGCGGCTCGTCACACGCTTCCAGCAACCAGCCGCCCGCAGCCTGTTCGGGGCCGCTCTTTCCGTAGAAGGTGCCGGTACAAAGCCAGATTTCCTCCAGGACGCAGGGATGTTGCTTCGAGACCTTTCGCAGCGTGTCGATCAGACTGGGGGGCGGCGCGCCGTGGACCCGCAGTAGCTCGACGCGCGTCACGCGCATTTCGAGCACGGAGGTTCGGCGCACCAAGCGAACGCTGAGCGCGTAGTTGGGCCAGGGCCAGCCGCCGAGTGTCGCCACGACGCGTGATTGCTTGGCGAGCATCGCCAGTAACGCAGCTTCGACACGTGCAAGGGCGGTGTCGTTGCCGCGCAGTGCCGCCAGCAACGGGTCTTTGCGTCCCCACGCCTCGAACTCTGGGACGGCCTTGGCGACCCGCTCGAAGAAGCGACGATAGAACCACAACCCGAGCGCGGCGAGCGCCCAGGACTTGATCACGAAGAGCGGGCCTTCCATGAGCTCATGATCGTGTATTCGTGCGCCATTTGCCGGACCGAGCGCGCCAATTGTCTTGTCCCCGTGCGCCAAGATCCTGGGCACTGATGACCCTCAGCCCGAGTTGGAACGAAAGCTCCGTGGTGTCCGCCCGGTCCAGCGCACGAACGCGCGGTGAAAGGCGCTGGCTTCGGAAAAGCCGAGCAAGAAAGCCGTCTCTTGAAGGCTGATCCGTGGATCGGCCAAGTAGCGCAGCGACAATTGGTGTCGGGCTTGGTCGAGCTCGGACGCAAAGCTCGTCCCCGCCGCGCTCAGCTGCCTCTGAAGGGTACGACGCGACAGGCGCATGCGCATAGAAACCGCTTCGATCGACGGAGTTCCGGACGGGAGCAGTTCTTTGACCTGCGCGCGGACTCGCGCGGCGACATCGCTCGTGCTCGGCAGGCGCGATAGAGCGGCCTCTGCGTGAGCCTCGACGATTCGAGCCAATGTCGGGTCTGCACCCAGCACCGGAAAGTCCAGCGTGCTGCGATCCAACACGAGCTCGTCGACGTCGGCCGAAAACGTCAGTCCATCGCCGAACCAGGCGCAGTGCCGAGAGGCGTCGCGCGGGGCGGCATGCCGGAACGACATGCGTCGCGGTAGGACGGGGCGACCGGTGAGGCGTCGAGCAAGTTGTAGAAACGACAGAAAGCCGAACTCCAACGCGGGGCTCGGCGCGCGAAACGGAGGCTCGCCGATTTGATGTCGATACCCGACTTCGTCGTGACTCGTGCAGAGCTGACTTCGAGCATCATCATGCAGCAAGCGCTGGTAGCGGAGCGCGCGTTCGAACCCTTGTCCCAATGTGGCGCTGCTGCTGATTACCCAAGTCGCCACGCTGAGCGGCGGCGCCTGAAGTCGCTCAGCAAGCCAAAATCCGAAGCTCTCATCAGCGCAGCGCGTCGGCAGGTACTCCCAAAGGCGGAGCAGCAGTTCCGCTGGTACGCGCCCATCCGGATCGCTCAGGGTCGTTTCGGAGAAGGTCGAATTCGGCACGTTCATGGTAGCGGCTAGCTGCTCGATGCCGAGCCCAAGCTGGGCCGCGCCCGACACCAGCGCGCGCAAGAGCAACACCGACGCGGTGTTGCCTGCACGCGCTCGGGTTGAGACTTCGGGGCTCTTCCGCCGCGCGCGCGTTCCGCCGCTCATTGGCCCAGATGATGCTACTCTGCCGGCTCCGTGTCGATCCCCGGGACCTCGCTCGATGTCCGTTCGCCGCGTAAGCGGCGCGCGCCGAGCCTCTATTTGCAGGTATTGCTCGCAACTGCGCTGGCGGTATTGCTCGGCACATTGCGTCCGAGCTGGGGGGTGGCAATGCAGCCCCTCGGTGATGGCTTCGTCAAGCTGATCAAAATGTTGATCGCTCCGGTGGTGTTCACCACCCTGGTCGTCGGCATTGCGGGCATGGAGGATCTGAAGGCGATCGGGCGTACCGGCGCGAAGGCACTGATCTGGTTCGAGTTCACGACCACGCTCGCGCTCGCGATCGGAATCGGGATCGCGCACCTGGTTCGACCGGGCGACGGCTTGCACGTCGTCGTGGAGAAGCTCGACCACAGCGCGTTGGACAGCAAGCTCCTCGCACCGGGGCCACGCGGCTTCGTCGAGCACGCGCTTTCGCTCATCCCCGATTCTTTTTTCGGTGCTTTCGCCAAGGGCGACATGCTTCAGGTATTGCTGCTGGCGCTCTTGACCGGGGTCGTCGTATCGCGGTTGGGGATGCGGGCGCGACCACTGGTCGACGTCTTGGAGAGTACCCAGTCGGTTCTGTTTGGCATCGTTGGGATCGTGATGCGCCTTTCGCCGGTCGGGGCATTCGGCGCCATGGCGTTTACCGTCGGGAAGTACGGTTTAGGAACCCTGAGCAGCTTGGCCAAGCTGATCGCGGTGTTCTACGGCACTTCCGTGTTGTTCGTGTGCTTGGTCCTGGGGCTGGCGCTGCGCTCGCTCGGGCTATCCCTGGTGCGGCTGCTCGGCTACCTTCGTGAAGAGCTAGCGATCGTGCTCGGTACCTCGTCGTCGGAGTCAGCCCTGCCTCGCTTGATGGCGAAGCTCGAGGCGCTCGGTTGCGCGCCGCCGATCGTGCGCTTGGTCGTTCCCTCCGGCTACTCGTTCAACCTCGATGGCACGTCGATCTATCTCACCCTCGCGAGCTTGTTCGTGGCGCAAGCGCTCGATATCAGGCTGAGTTTCGGCCAAGAGTTATCCCTGCTCTTAGTGTTGCTCCTAACTTCGAAAGGAGCGGCTGGTGTCACTGGCAGCGGCTTCATCACTCTTGCCGCGACGCTTTCAGCGACTGGTAGCATCCCCGTGGCCGGCTTGACGCTCCTGCTCGGCGTCGATCGCTTCATGTCCGAGGCGCGCGCGTTGACCAACTTCGTCGGCAATGCGGTGGCGACGCTGGTTGTTTCACGTTGGGAAAATCAGCTTGATTTGCCGAAGGCACGCGCGCTCCTCGGCGTGGTCCGCGGTGCGGATGGAGCCGCGGGAGAGCCTCTGTCCAGTGCCGGAGGAATGCCACCCGGATCGACCTAAGCGTCCCGCGATTCGCGCGCGGCGGACCGAAGCGGATGGCGAACTCGCGCGATCAGTGGCAGCATTTTGGTTCGGAATGCCGCTCTGGTCATTGCTCCGCGCAGGTCGGTTTTTGCTTTCGGCGCCGTTCATCGTCTGCACAGGATGTGGCGCCACGGGGCTGGACTGGGTCGGTGAAGCGCATCTCGAGGCGGCGGCGTCGCAGCAACGAGTTGGCTCCGCGCACTCATCAAGCTTCACCGGCGCGACTTTGGCTTCGATTCCAGCGACAGCAGAGCACTCTGGGAGTGAGGCGCGGCCGCGTCTGAATCATACTGTCACACTCGGCGAAATCGACGTGAGCGTCGTGGAATCACCCGGCGACCCGGGCCCATCTGCCCCGACGGTGATCGTCAACAACTACAATCAGGTTAACGTCGTGACGCCGGCATTCGGGTATGGAAACTACGGCTACTCACCTGTGTCTGGCGGCGTTTCTCCTGGCCATGTCACACCTTATCGCTCGGAATCTCGCGGTTCTAGCCCGCTGCCGGGCCAGAGCTGGCCGGCGGTCGCGGACCATGGTCCGAGCTTTCCCTACCAATCCGCGCCGGCGTCGCCTTGGACTCGCACCCAGTAGGTTAGAGTCGGAGTTGCGCTCCGCCACGTGCTCGGGTGATGCTCGGGACTCGCTTGGCGCGCTGTCGGCCACTCGAGAGTTCGTTATGTTGGGTCGTTAGGGATGAGTAAACGACGCGAAGACAATTCGCGGCCGAGTGCTAGCGCAGTTTCACAGCGCGCCACTGTGCGCGAAGTGCCCGCCGCCAAGTACAAGGACGCCTCCGTTGGCACCGTTGCACCGCGCGGATTGCGCGGACCTTCGTTGCTCCCTGGGCAAGGTGCTCCCGAGCGAATCGTTCCTGAAGAAGTCGAACTCGCGGTGCTGCGCGATGCCGAGACACTCGACGGTCCGAAGGTCGCGCGCGCAGTAGTAAGTAAGGCTCGTCCATCGTCACCGACGCCCGTTTCGGTCGAGGTCCCGCGCGCGCGTTCGATGCCTCCCGCACAAGGCGAGTACGGCTCTACCCCGCCAACTCCCAGCGCACGTTCGATCCAAAGCGGCACGTTGATGTCGATTGGTTCCGTCGATCCGCGTGCGCCGACCGAGCTCTCTCTGCCGAACCCGCGCCCGCTCTCCGTCTCGGAGAGACCAGCCTATCTCCCGCCGGCGGCCGTGGTCGATCGCAATCCGCTGCCTTCCCGCCGAAGTCAGGCCGAGGGCGCTGGAAATACCCGTACGGGTGGGGTTAGCGAGCGCCCGGGGCGTCCGAGCGCGGCCCCTTCCGCGCGGATGAGCCCCAGTGTGCCCGCGCCTTCCAACGGTGTTCGCCCTTCCCTCAAGCCCGACTCGACGCTCAAGCCAGAAACGGTCGCGCCGCCAGCCCAGAACTTTGCGCGCGCGCCCACTTCGAAAGTGCCGTCGTCGCTGTCCCCGGCGCCCACGCCGCTGCTTCCGCCGCGACTTACGCCCACGCCGATGCGCCCCCCGCGGCCAACGCCCAAGCCTCCGCGCCCATCGACGGCGCCGCCGTCGCTCGCTCCAGCCGCCGTGAGTTCGCGCCTCAGCGAGCCGCCGCAGTTTCAAATCCATTCGGAGCTCGACGCCGTTCAGCTCGAGGCTCAGGACGATGCCTTCGATCTGCGCAGCGTATCGACGCAGCGTGAGCCGCTCGCGGGGCGCAAAGTGCAACCCTTGCCCGAGCGAATCGCGCCGGAGCTCGTGGCTGCGCCGCCGCCGAGTGAGCGGGAGCGCAATCTGCGCGCGAATCGCAGCAGCTCGCCGGCTGTGACGATTCTCGTCGATCGCAGCCGCGATAGCGTTGCGCCCTCGAGCGAGCGAGCGACTCCAGCACGTGCTGCGGTGCCGCTGAGCTGGGTCTTGGGTGCAGCCGCGTTCGCGGTGATCTTAGCGCTCTTCGTGGCGTTTGCTTTGCGGCCGAGCACGCCGCAGCAAGCGGTTTCTCCGCTCGACGGTCACAGTTCGGCTGCTGCGCCCAATACGGCGGAGCCGGCACCACCTGACTCTTTGCCACCCTCGGTCGCGCCAGGCGCCAAGCGCCCGGGTGGGGCGAGCTCGGCGCGTCCAACGACTTCGGCGGCCAAGTCCGCGGCACGTCCGGTCGTCAGTAGTCCGGCGAGTTCTGCGAGTGCGGTGCCGCAGAGCTCGGCCGACCCCAGTTCCCAAGCCCACCGATCGATCTATTGAGCTAGGTCCCCGCAGGGCTCGGCTCGACGTCGCGCACGCGCGACGTGGCAGCGCAACCGGCGAGAAACACGTTTGGCCCTAGCTTGGCGCTAGGCAGCTGTTCGAGAGGTCGCCATGAGCTTCGAAGATGACCGGCACTGCGACTCGCTATCGGGCAGCGCGTTAGGCACGAAAGCGTCGCCCGGAACATTGCGAGGCGCTGTCTTCCAGGACAACCGCGTCGTGAAGCTTGGGCGCTGGCTGTTGGCCAGTGGTGCTCTCGTCGCGGCTTGTTTCGTCGCCGTCATGCAGCGCGGCTCGACACAGAGCCCTCCAGAGCTACGACTCGTTGATGACCATACCCTGAGCTACTCCGAAGCGTTTGCCGCGCACGCGGGCATTCGTACCGTCGAGGTGCGAGAAGCAGCGTTCACTCCCGTGGTGTTGGTGGCCGGAAACGTCAGTTTCGACCCCGAACAGGTTGCTGTGCTCAACGCGAGCGCTCTCGGAACGGTGCGTCAGGTTTCCAAGTACGAAGGCGACAACGTGAAACGCGGCGAGGTGCTGGCAGAGTTGTGTAGCCCCTCTCAAGCGAGACGAGAGGCGAGGGGTTTGCTGCAGAGGCATGAACTCCCGCAGCACAGTCTCGGGACGTCGCTGCTGCGCTCACCCTTGGACGGCACCGTGGTCGAGCGACGGATTGTCACTGGCCAAGCCGTGCGCGGCGAGAGTGCGGCGTTCGTGGTCGCCAATCTCGATCGCTTGGCCATCCGCGTGAATGTCGATGAACAACGGGCGCGCGGCATCACGGTTGGTGATCGCGTCGAAATCTCGAGGGACCCTGCACTGGGCAGCGTCGGAATCGGCACGGTGACCGACGTCGCAGCGGGCGCGTCTGAGGAGTCGGGATCGGAGCTTAGGATCCGCATTGGGGTCGACAACCGGGCTCGACGGGTACGCGCGGGCGAGCTCGTATCGGCTAGAATTTTCGTCTCTCACGCGGGGCGTGCGTTGCTCGTCCCGAACCGCGCCTTGACCTGGATTGGGGGGCAGCCGACGCTCTTCGTGGCTGCGTCTTCCCACTCCGCGAGCATTGCGGCGGTCACGCTCGGCCGCGGTGACGGGGAGCAAACGGAGGTCCGGGGCGGGCTCACATCAGGCCAACGTGTCGTGAGCGACGGCGTTCTGATGCTCAAAGATGCCTCCTTTCTCTAGGGGCGTACCGTCGAGACTGCAGGAGCGGCAGCAGTCGCGCGCTTCGTCTGCTATCGTCTCGACGTGACAGCTTTGCGCAGACGGCGCGCTCCTCGAAGCTCTTTACGCGGCACTTTTTCCTTGGTGGTGCTGCTGTCGACCGCAGCGCCCTTCACGCTGCTGCAATGCGAAGCTCGCCACGCCGAGCCTCCAGTGACGCCGGCGACTTTGCCGCACGAAAGCGAGCCTACGGTTCCGCCAGTGGGCGGTACCGCAAATGTGATCCGCGGGACCGAAGCGAGCGTCCTACAGAGCGTGCACGTGGCCCTTGGCACCCCACGTGATGACGATCCTTCAGACGAATACTTCCTCGATCAGAGAGCATTCGTGCTGTCCTACAGCCCGGAAAAGCGCGTCCCCAACTGGGTCGCGTGGCAGCTCGATCGCAGGCACCTCGGGCACCTTCACCGCAAGCGTGATTTTCGCGCCGATCTGGCGTTGCCCGCGCGCTTCTACCGCGTGACGGGGCGCGACTACTCGCACAGCGGCTACGACCGTGGCCACCTCTGCCCGTCCGCAGACCGTCAAGAGTCGGCGGAGGAAAACTCGCGCACGTTTCTGTTCACGAACATCGAACCGCAATTGCACGAGTTGAACGCGGGTCCTTGGGAGCAACTCGAGAGCTACGCCCGCGCTCGCGTTCAAGGAGGGGCGCTGCTCTACATCGTTGCAGGTGGCGTTTTCGGCGCGCCGTTTTCGACCATCGGCAACGGGGTAGCGGTGCCGATCGCCAACTTCAAGATCATGGTCATGCTCGCGCCGGGGCAAGGCTCGAGTGACGTCGACGAGAATACGGAAGTGCTGGCGGTGCAAATGCCCAACCAGCGAGGTGTCGGTGAGCACGCGTGGACCGAATACCTCACGACCGTCGATGCCATCGAGCAAGCGTCCGGGTACGATTTCTTGAACGCCGTTCCGGAGCGCGTACAGCGTGCGATCGAGGCCCGCTTGCATCCAGCGCCTGAACTGCACACGGGCAGGCACGATGGGAACCGTGCACGATGACGCGAAAGGAGCGAGAGCAAGGTGGTGTTTGGCCGGCGGCCGTCGTAGATTCTGGCGCAGTTTTGGGCTTTCGACCTATCCGAGTTTTCATGCGCAGCCTGCCGAAGTTCCTGGTCCTCCTTTCCGTGTTCACTTTGGGATTCGTTGGGGGCTGTAAGAAGAAGTCCGAACCGCCGGTACCGTTGACTCACGGTGCCGAGCTATACGGTCGCATGTGCGCCGTGTGTCACGGCGAGAAGGGCGAGGGCTACAAGGCGGATCGCGCGCCTCGCCTCGCCGGGGGCGAGTTCCAGGCTTCGGTGAGTGATCAACACTTGCGCGAGGCGATCAAACACGGGCGCAACTCGACGACTATGTCGGCGTGGGCGAAGGAGCGCGGTGGTCCGCTGAGTCCCGAAGACATCGAACAAGTGATCGCGTTTCTCCGCACGTGGCGCAAAGACCCGCCGGTGGTCCTCGATGAAGCTGTAGTCTCCGGCGATCGCACACGCGGTGAAGCGTTGTTCGCACGTGAGTGCGTGCGTTGTCACGGGGAGCGCGGCGTAGGCGGTCCGAACATACACATCGGCAATCCTCAGTTCTTGGAGACCGCGAGCAACGGGTTCTTGCGCTACGCGATCAAGAACGGGCGCCCTGGCACGCTCATGCCGGCTTTCTCGCAGACCATCGGCCCCGAGGGCGTCGAAGACTTGACCGCGCTCTTACGCAGCTGGGTCAACCCGCCGGCACCGCCGCCCGCTCCCGCGCCCCCACCGCCGATTCCGCTCGGCCCGGTACCGCTCAATGCCAAAGGTGCGGATCCCGTCGGTTTCAAGGTTTCGCCCGAGACGACCTCCCTGGAGGTGATTCACGCGCAACTGCAACGGGGTGCGCGAATGGCGATACTCGATGCCCGCGCCCCTTCGGACTATGTGAACCAGCACATTGCCGGCTCGGTTAGCGTGCCGTTTTACGATCCGAGTCCGTATCTGGAAAAATTACCAAAGAACTCCTGGCTGGTCTGCTACTGCGCCTGTCCACACGCCGAATCTGGAACGCTTGCCGCGAAGCTGTTGCAAGCCGGATTCAAGAAGGTCACCGTCCTCGATGAAGGACTCGGAGCCTGGGTACAAAAAAAATATCCGGTAAGTAGCGGAGAAAAGCCTTGAGCGGCAAATTGGCACACCCGCCGTCTCAACTCAGATCAAGTCCCGGTATTTACGGCGTTTGTTCGTGAGCAGCGTGCGCAAACGAGCGCATTTCAACGCGCCAGTGTGACGTGACTGTGGCGATGGTGTCGCCGACTTCGGCCGATTGCTGGGCTGTTGCTATTCGCCGCACTGCGGAATTTCCGGGCACGACCGTTCACGCTTCTATGGTCCCGGGACGACAACGTGAGCTGGCAATTGCTGCGCAATCCTCCGATCCCCGTGCGCGTACCTCGCTCGACCTGCTGAGCCTGCACGCCGACACGAAGGTGCTGCTCGTCGATGACGATGCTGCAGTGCGCAACGCGCTCCGTCGTGTGCTCGAGCGCCGGGGGTACCAAGTGTTCGCTTGCAGCAGCGGTAGCGAAGCTCTCGAGCTCTTGGCCGCGGGTGGCTTCGACGCGATGGTCAGTGATGTGCGCATGCCGGGCATGAGCGGCCTCAAGTTGCTACGCGCTGTTCGCGAGCACGACTTGGACTTGCCGGTGATCTTGGTGACGGGGAACCCGGATCTGGCAAGTGCCACCGAGGCCGTCGAGTACGGCGCCTTTCAATACCTGATCAAGCCAGTTGAAAGTGATCGCTTGGACGAGGCCGTCGACCGCGCTGCGGCGATCGGGCGCATGGCGCGGGTGAAACGCGAGTACGTCGAAGAGTACGGGAGTTCGACGTTTCGAGTCGGTGACCGAGCAGGTATCAGCGCGACGCTCGAGCGGGCTTTGAGTTCGCTGTGGGTTGCCTATCAACCCATCGTTCAGGCACACAACGGCGCGCCGTTCGCCCATGAAGCGCTGATGCGCAGTGAAGAGCCCGAACTACCCAACCCACAAGCCGTGCTCAAAGCTGCGGAGCGCGTTGATCGCCTGCACGACTTGGGCGGTACGATGCGGCGTCTGACCGCGCGCGATTTGGCAACGACCCAGCATTCGATCTTGTTCGTCAACTTGCACCCGGCGGACTTGATCGACGAAGATCTGTATGAGGCGACTTCGCCGCTCACTCCGTTCGCGCATCGCGTGGTGCTCGAGATTACCGAACGAGCTTCGCTCGAGCACATCACCAGTCTTCGCGATCGCGTGGCGCGGCTGCGCGCCCTGGGCTTTCGCATCGCGCTCGACGATCTCGGCGCGGGCTACGCTGGGCTGACGAGCTTCACGCTGTTGGAACCCGAATTCGTCAAGCTCGACATGGAGCTCATTCGCGACATTCACCGAAACGACATGAAGCGAAAAATCGTGCGTTCGATGGTCGAGCTGTGCCACGACATGGGCAAATCGATCATCGCCGAGGGCGTGGAAGTCCTCGAAGAAAAGCAGGCGCTGGTCGACTTGAAGTGTGATCTGCTCCAAGGCTACCTGCTCGGCAGGCCGAGCAAAGCCGGGCTGGTTCCCGCTGCGAGCAAGCTTCGCGCATCCAACGAGTAGGCTCAAACCTCAGTTACAGAACCAGCCTCCGCTGACGCACACGCAGGCGCCCGCTGTGCCGTACGTGCACTGCCCCGCGACCGCGCCGCAACTTCCGCCTGGCGTCGGTTTACTCACTGGGCAACCCGGGTTGAAGCAGTTCCACTTACCGCTCTGGCAGTTGCATTGATCACCCGCTGGGTACGGACATTGTAGGTTGCCCGTGCACGTCGAGTCGGCCACGGGGTGCGCGGATGGACAAGCATCTCCGCTGCCCGTGCAACGCCACACCGTGTTGGTGCCGATTTGACGACAACGGCAGCGCTCACCGACATACGAACATGTCAGCGAAGTATCGCTGCACATGAGATTATTTGAAGGCGCGTCCGCCGGACATGAAACGTTGTTGCCGCCGCTTGCGCCCGCGACGCCTGTACCGCCTGAGATTCCGCCGCTGCCGGCAGAAAGCGTCCCTGCAAAGCCGCCCGTTCCTCCGCCGCCATCGCCTGCGCCCGACGCTCCGCTGCTGCCTGCGACGGAAACCCCGCCGCTTCCGCCGAGCGACGTGCCGCTGGTTCCGCCCTCGTTGGCCGCACCGGCTTCGGGAAAAGCCCCGCTCGAACCCGCGACGGCCGAGCCGCCCTGCGCGAAGCCGCCTTGCGCAAAGCCGCCCGCGCCGGCAATGGCGCTGCCACCGGCAATTGGCGAAATCCCAGACGAGCCGCCTATCCCGATGTTGCCAGCCGCGCCGGCAGTGGACGAAACGCCGCTGCCCGAGCTCCCGGCGAGGCTGGAGCCACCTGACGCCGAGGAACCAGCGGTGCCGAAGTCTTCACCGGCTTCACCGAGATCTCCAGCGCCACTAGTGCCGCTACGACCGAGCGGTGCCTCTCCGGCGCTCGCTCCGGGTAGATAGAGATCATCGGAGCTGCGCGAACCGCAGCCGCTCACCAGGCCCGAAAAGCCCGTGAAGAACAGGGCACCGTTGACGATCAGGCGCTTCATGGTTTCTCCGTCGGCGGCCGCGCGGGCGCCGTAAAGCTACGAAGAACCAGGTACCCTCTGCCTAGCGCAGGAGGCAGGTCATCGTATTGCGATTTATTGCGGCGCAGCTCCCGGCAAACATAAGCCGGTGAGCGGGTTGCACGTCGCCCCTGCGGCACAGTCGACCGGTCCCGCACAGGGGAACGCGCACTTTTGGAATTGCACGTTGCACCGGCCAAGCCCACACGATGCGTCGCTCGTGCAAGGTAAGGCAAAGGCGTTGGGCGTTGCCATCGCGCCAGCGGGAGCGGCACCAGGTACCGCTGCGGGCGCCGCCGCGACGGGGGCCGGCGTCGCGGCAGTGACTGCGGGTTGGGGTTGAGCGAGCGTGGGAGCAGGGGCGACATAGGGCTGCGGCGCCGCTGCGGGTTGATCATTGTCTTTGGCACAAGCACTGACGATCACGACTCCGGCGAGAACGATGAGGGTCTGGCGTAGCATCGAGCATTCCTCTTTCCGCGCCGCATCGGGCGCTTGTCCAAAACGTTACGCGTGCATTAACGAGCGCTATTCATCCTAGCCGCGACTTTGCGGCCGGGATCAGAAAAGGGTGTGTGCGTTTGTTACGCGGCCCTCGCGCGACGACGGACCGAAGCCGAAATGCGCCCTTTCCGGCAGCATCTGTCAGGAGTATGTCAGTTGACGATGCAGCGCACCGAGCGGCTCTTCGCACTGACCGAATACCTTCGAGGCCGGCGCACGGGCGTCACCGCGGAGGTGCTCGCGGAACGCTTCGGCGTCACTCTGCGCACCATCTACCGCGATCTCGATACATTGCGGACAGCCGCCTTGCCGCTCTCTGCGGAGCGTGGGCGAGGCGGCGGCTACGCGCTCGACCGCAGCTACAGCTTACCGCCGGTGAATTTCACGGCGCGAGAGGCCGCGCTGCTCGTTGCGCTCGGCCGATTCGCGATCGAAATGCGCCTCTTGCCGTTTGCCGAAACACTCGATTCAGCGCTCGACAAGGTGCGCGCCGCGTTGTCGACCTCCGCGCAACGTGAGCTACTCACTCGACTGACTGAATTGTCGTTTCACGGCGTTCCCGGGTTGCCGACGAAGAAGCCCGTGCGCAGCGCGCTCGAGCGAGCTTGGTTCGAGCAGTGCCCGTTGCGCATCGTGTACGTCGACGGCAACTTCTTACAAACCACGCGCACGATTC
>Ga0164241_10002719_pt1 | contig 18712 bp, 13 predicted proteins | sample OricomyardsoilBY_FD_108780 | JGI IMG/M metagenome (GOLD analysis project Ga0164241, IMG submission 108780) | Backyard soil microbial communities from Emeryville, California, USA - Original compost - Back yard soil (BY) | ecosystem: Environmental > Terrestrial > Soil > Unclassified | place: USA...
CACGGCGGCGGCGAGCTGATGCAGCCCGAGCTCGCGGCGATGTACGACGCGTTCGAGACCCCGCGCGCCGTCCGCGGCGACCTGCCGCTGCTGGATCGCGCGCAGGCGCTGGCGTACCTCGCCGAGGTGCGGGAGCGCACGCTGGACGTGCTCGCCGAGCGGGGCGCCGGCAACGGCGAGCTGGTCGAGCTGGTGCTGCGCCACGAGCTCCAGCACACCGAGACGATGCGCCAGGCGATGGCGCTCGGCGGCGTGCTGCCGCCCGGCGAGCCCGCGACCGCCGCGGTCGACGGCACCGGCTTCGAGTGGCTCGACGTCCCGGCGGGGCGCTTCACGCTCGGCGCCGGACCCGACGGGTTCGCCTACGACAACGAGCGCCCCGCGCACGAGGTCGAGCTTCCCGCGTTCCGGATCGGCCGCACGCCGGTGACGAACGCGTCCTGGCTGTCGTTTGCCGAGGGCGGCGGCTACGTCCGCCGCGAGTGGTGGAGCGACGAGGGCTGGGCCTGGAAGGAGGAGTACGACATCACGCACCACGAGGGGTGCGAGGCCGGCGAGGCCGCGCATCCCGTGCTGTGTGTGTCCTGGTTCGAGGCCGACGCCTTCGCCCGAGCGCACGACGCGCGACTCCCCACCGAAGCGGAGTGGGAGCGGGCGTCGACCTCGACCCAGGGGACCGGACAGGCGTGGGAGTGGACGTCCACCGTGTTCTCCGGCTACCCCGGCTTCGTCGCGCATCCGTACCGCGAGTACTCCGAGGTCTTCTTCGACAAGGGCTACTACGTGCTGCGCGGCGGCTCGTGGGCCGCGTCGCCCGTCGTCGTCTCGCGCACGTTCCGCAACTGGGATCTGCCGCAGCGGCGACAGATCTTCTCCGGCCTTCGGCTCGTAGAGAGGTAGAGCGATGGAACCCGTACTCGATCAGCCCGGCGTCGTCGTCAACTCGGTGTTGGGCGACGGGGAGCAGCGAACGCTCGCCGACGACGCGCTCGACGGGCTCACGCGGCCGTTCAAGGAGCTGCCGCCCAAGCACTTCTACGACACCCGCGGGTCGGAGCTGTTCGACGCGATCTGCGAGCTGCCCGAGTACTACCAGACGCGTACGGAGCGCTCGATCCTCGAGGCCTGCGCCGCGGACGTCGTGGTCGCCACGGGCGCGGCCGAGCTGGTCGAGCTCGGGTCCGGCTCGGCGACCAAGACCCGCGTGCTGCTCGACGCGATGCAGGCCGCGGGGACGTTGCGGCGGTACGTGCCGATCGACGTGTCGGAGTCGGCGCTGCGCGCGAGCGCGGCGCGGCTGATCACCGAGTACCCGGGCCTGCGGGTGCACGGGCTGGTCGGCGACTTCGAGCGCCATCTCGACGAGCTGCCGGAGCCCGTGGGGCCGCGGATCTTCTGCTTCCTCGGCGGGACGATCGGGAACTTCCCGCCCGGCAGCCGCAGGCGCTTCCTGCGCGGCCTCGCCGAGCGGTTCGCTCCCGGCGACCACCTGCTGCTCGGCACCGACCTGATCAAGGACCCGCGGGTGATCCGCGCCGCCTACGACGACGCCCAGGGCGTGACCGCGGAGTTCAACCGCAACGTCCTGCACGTCCTCAACCGCGAGCTCGACGCCGACTTCGTGCCGTCGGAGTTCGACCACGTCGCGCTCTACGACGCCGAGCACGACTGGATCGAGATGCGCCTGCGGGCCCGGTCGCCGCAGGTGGTCGAGGTCAAGGACCTGGGGATCACCGTCACGTTCGCCGCGAACGAGGAGCTGCGCACCGAGATCAGCGCCAAGTTCACGCGCGACACGCTGGAGAGCGACCTCCAAGCGGCCGGCCTCGACATGGTCGGCTGGCACGTCGACCCCGACGACCTCTTCGCCGTCAGCCTGGCCCGGCGGGCTCCCGCGCGGTTCCGCGCGTAGCGAACACGAGGCCGGCGAGGATCGCGGCGACGCCGGCGGCCTGCAGGAGCGTCGGCGCCTCGCCGAAGATCGCGATGGCCAGCAGCACCGAGCCGACGGGCTGGATGGTGATCAGCACCGACGTCAGCGCGGCCGGCAGGCGCGGCAGCGAGCTCGTGATCAGCAGCCAGCCGACGACCTGCGAGCTGAGCGCCAGCAGCACGAGCCAGCCGTGCGCCGGCCACGTCGGGACGAAGCTGTCCTCGCCGGCCGCGAGCCCGATCAGCGCCGCGGTCACGGCCGCGACGAGGGTCGCGTCGGCGAGCGGGCCGGCGGGCCGCCGGAGGTCGGCGCCGCTGGCGCGCAGGACGAGGATGAAGCCCGCGTAGCTGATCCCGGTCGCGATGCCGAAGACGACTCCGCGCGCCGGGTGGTCGCCGTAGGCCCCGTGCTCCAGTGCGCCGGAGATCAGCACGATGCCGGCGACGACCAGCGGGAGCGTGACGAGGATCCGGCGGCCGGGCCGCTCGCCGAGGACGGCCCACGCGATCAGCGGCACCATCGCGACCTGGAGGTTCCCGAGCACCGTCGCCAGGCCCGCGCCGACGTCCTCGATCGCGTGGTGCCAGACGACCAGGTCGACCGCGAAGAACGCGCCCGCGACCGCGGCGAGCAGGCGGCCGCGCCGCGGCCGCGGCCCGTAGCGGGCGTCCTCGCGGGCGGCGAGCCACAGCAGCACCGGCACCGCGTAGAGGCAGCGGAAGACCGCGGCCGTCGAGGGCGTCGTGTCGGCGAGGCGCACGAGGATCGACGACCACGCGATCGTGAGCGCGCCCAGCACGGCCATGGCGCGAGGGCGCGCGAGAAGGGGCTCCAGGGACGGCACCGCGCTCGGCAGGCTAGACGGTGTTCGCTAACGGCGTTACGCGCGGGTGTGGAGCGCGCGCTTGCGCTCGTGCAGCGAGTGGTCCGCGACCCGGATCAACCCGGCGGCAGTGTCGGCGTCGCGCGGGTAGAGCGCGCAGCTGATCGTCGCGCCCATCATCGCCTCGCCGTCGCCCGCGCGGACCGCGCTCACCGCCTCCCCGAGCGCCAGCGCGAGCCGCTGCGCACCGACCGTCCCGGCGCCGGGCGCGACGACCGCGAACTCGTCGCCGCCGACGCGGGCGAGGCAGTCGTGGTGGCGCACCGCGGCGGCCGCGCCGACCGCGATCTCGCGCAGCACCCGATCCCCGACGGGATGGCCGAAGCGATCGTTGACGGCCTTGAACCGGTCGAGGTCGATGAACACCAGCGCGAACGGCTCGGCCGCGACGATCGCCGTCTCCAGCGCGGCGTCGAACGCGCGCCGGTTCGCGAGGCCGGTGAGCGGGTCGCGGTGCGCCATCTCGCGCTGCCGCCGCTCGGCGACCACGAGCCGCCGCTTGAGGTGCCCGAGCGCGAGCCCGGTGGCGATCGTGCCGGCCGCGAACGCGAGCAGCCACGACGCGTAGTGGATCTCCGCGGCCCGCCCGGAGTCGTAGATCAGCGGCGACGCGGAGACCAGCATCAGCTCCGCGAGCAGGCCGACCGCCCACCGCGGCGGGAAGAAGTAGGAGACGAACAGCGCCGACAGCAGCAGCATCGGCGTGATGTAGGAGAACGCGCCGTCGGTCGCCCAGATCGCGATCCCGACGAGCGGGTACAGCAGCACCGAGCCGATCCCGTGCGCCCGCAGCGACGCCCGCGTCCACGTCGCGCCCGACAGGCACGCGGCCGAGTGCAGCCCGATCGGCACCGCCAGGACCAGCAGCACCCAGAAGTGCTCGCGGGGCGCATTGGGCAGCGCCTGTCCACCGAGCGTCACCGTCATCGCGGTCAGCCAGAGCAGACCGGCCATCCGCGCCATCACGGTGCGTTCGTCGTCGACGACGGGTCGCTGGATCTGGACCTTCTCCATGCTCATCCGTTGGTTCGGCATCCTCGCCGCGAAGTTGAGGGAGCGCAAGGCTCCAACCGGACACTGCCGTGGAGACGGAACGCCGGGGCGCTAGCGGTGGTCCTGCGGGTACAGCCCGTGCTCGAGCGCGCCCTTGACGGTGGCGTCGAGGGCGTTCAGGCGGTAGAGCGCGAGCGCCTCGGGCGAGCCGAAGCGCCGGTTCGGCGCGGCCTCCGGCCCATGGTGGCACAGCACGCAGTGCGCGAGCGCGAGCCGGTGCGCGGCGTCGAGGCCGACGGCGTCGCCGCGCACCTCGAGCAGCCGCAGCCCGAGCTCGACGTGGCCGAGCAGCCGGCCCTCGTCGGTCAGCCCGATCTCGGCGCCGTAGGTGAACTCGCGGGTCTTGCCGAGGTCGTGGACGATCGCCGCGGTGACGAGCAGCGCGTGGTCGAGCCGCTGATGCAGCGTCCACGCCTCCTGCGCGAGCGTCGCGACCGCGACGGTGTGCTCGAGCAGCCCGCCGAGGTAGGCGTGGTGGCCGCCGCGGGTGCACGGCGCGCGGCGCCACGCGGCGCGCAGCTTCTCGTCGCCGAGCAGGTTCGCCAGCAGCGCGCCGAACCCGGGGTCGCGGACCTCGCCGGCGAGGTGCTCGAGGAACCCGTCGAGCTCGTCGAGGTCGCGGTAGGCCTTGGGCAGGAACGTCGCCGGGTCGGCCTCGCCCGGCGCGGCCTTGGCGATCGCGCGGACGTCGAGCTGCAGCTCGTCGCGGAAGCGCTCGACGCGGCCCGCCACCTTCACGAGGTCGCCGCGCTCGAACCGGCCCGCGAGGAGGTCGGCGTCGCGGAACGCGCGCGCCTGGATCGAGCCCGTCTGGTCGCGCAGCTCCAGCGCGAGGTACGGCGTCCCGGAGCGGGCGACCAGGCGGTCCTTCCGGGTGCAGGCGAAGACGTCGGCGACTTCTTCGCCCGGTCGCAGGGTGGCGATGGGCACGAGACCATGATGTACCGTGATCCGGATGCAGCCGCTCATCTGGGAGCGCCGTCCCGACGGTCTTCGCGCCCCCGCCTTGGTCTGCGCGTTCAAGGGATGGAACGACGCGGGAGACGCCGCGTCCGCCGCCCTCCAGTACATGGGCGCGTCGCTCGACGCCACACGCTTCGCTCAGATCGACCCCGAGGAGTTCTTCGACTTCCAGGCCACGCGGCCGAAGGTCACGCTCGTCGACGGGCAGACGCGCAAGATCGAGTGGCCGGCCGTCGAGCTCTACGAGGCCCGGGTCCCGCGCGCGCCGCGTGACCTCGTCCTGCTCGAGGGCCCCGAGCCCTCGATGCGCTGGCGGACGTTCTGCCAGCAGATCATCGACCTCGCCGAGGCGCTCGGCGTGCAGATGGTCGTCACGCTCGGCGCGCTGCTCGCCGACGTCCCGCACTCGCGCCCGGTCCAGATCACCGGCCTCTCCTCCGACACCGCGCTCGTCGAGCGCCTCGGCCTCCAGCAGGGCAGCTACGAGGGCCCGACCGGGATCGTCGGCGTCCTCCACGGCGCGTGCCAGGAGGCGGGCATCCCGTCGGCGAGCCTGTGGGCCGCGGTGCCGCACTACGTCGCCGCCGCCCCAAACCCGAAGGCCGCGCTCGCGCTCGTCCGCAAGCTCGAGACGCTCGTCGGCATCACCGTCGACGCCGGCGAGCTCGAGTCCGCCGCGGGCGACTACGAGCGCCAGGTCTCGCTCGCCGTCCAGAGCGACCCCGACGTCCAGGCCTTCGTCGAGCGCCTCGAGGAGGCCGCCGAGGAGGAGGAGCCGTCGATGGACCCGACCGACCTCCCTTCCGGCGACGTCCTCGCCCGCGAGTTCCAGCGCTTCCTGCGCCAGCGCGGCCCGGACGAGCGCTAGCGCGCGACCACGCGGTCGCGCCCGGCCGCCTTCGCCTCGTACAGCGCGGCGTCGGCGCGGGCCACGAGCTCGTGCGGCTCCTCGGTGCCGTCGAACTGCGCCACGCCGACCGAGCACGTGCGCCCGTTGGGCGTCGCCTGCCGCAGGCGCTCGGCGAGGATCGCGCCACCGTCGAGCCGGCAGTTGGGCAGCAGCGCCGCGAACTCGTCGCCGCCGCAGCGCGCGAGCACGTCGCCGGCCCGCAGCGACTCCTGCCAGGCGGCGGCCGCGGAGCGCAGCAGCCGGTCGCCCGCGAGGTGCCCGTGGGCGTCGTTGTAGCTCTTGAAGCCGTCGACGTCGGCGATCGCGACGCACACGCTGCGGCCGTCGCGCATCGACGAGGCGAGCTCGCGCGAGAGCGCCTCGTCCCAGGCGCGGAGGTTCGGCAGGCCGGTCAGCGGGTCGGTGCGCGCGGCCTCCTCGAGGTCGCTCACCAGGGCGGCGCGGCCGAGCGCGATCGCGGCCTCGTCGGCCAGCAGCCGCATGACCGACGCGGTGCGCTCGGGCAGCTCGCCGACGTTGCGGCTCCAGGCGACGCCGAGCACGCCGAGGCTCGCCCCGGCGCGGCTGACCGGCTGCACGAGCCCGGAGACGGTGCCGAGGGCGCGGACCGTCTCGCGCACCACCACCGAGCCGTTCGCGCCGACGTCGGGGACGAAGACCGCGCTGCCGGACCGGTGCGCGTCGATCGCGGCCGACGGCTCGTCGTAGGGGAGGATCGCCGCGGGCCCGTCGCGCAGGTGGGCGCCGGCGACCGCGGTCACGACCAGCCCGCCGCGCTCGTCGTCGGGCTCGGCGAGGTAGGCGATCGACGCGTCGCACGCCTCGAGCGCGGCCTCGCAGATCGCGTCCCGCGCCGCGGCCGGGTCGTTGCTGCTCGACAGCCGCCGCACCGCGCGCGTGACCGCGGCGAGCGTCAGGGTCTCGTCGGCCGAGGCCTCCTCGGCGCGCCGCCGGCGCTCGAACTGCCCGAGCGCCGCCGCGACGGAGCGCAGCACGTCCTCGGCGTCCGGCGCCGGAGGCTCCCCGTGCTCGGTCGACCACATCGTCAGCACCCCGGCGACCTCGTCGCCGACGACGACCGGCAGCGCGACGCCGCCGCGCACGCCGTCCGCGACCGCCTCGGAGCGCCGCAGCGCGTCGCCCTCGAGGTCGTCGAGCGTCACCAGCTCGCGTCGCTCCCAGGCGAGCCCCTGCAGGCCCTCGCCCGACGCCGAGCTCAGCCGCCGCGCGGCCTCGAGGAACTCCGGCGCGCCGTCGCCCCACTGCGCGCCGCAGACCATCACGTCGCCGCGGCGCTCCCACCACTCGCACAGCTGCCAGTCGAGCGCGCCGCCGATGACCTCGAGCACCGCCTCCGCCGGCCGGTCGCCGGTGCGGGCGTTGGCGAGGATCCGGACCACGTCGTGCTCGGCGGTGCGCAGCCGCTCGGCCCGCAGCGGCGCGCGCAGGTCGCGCAGGAACGCGACGAGCACGAGCATCCCCCCGAGGTGCGCGCCGGTGACCGACGCCTCGACCGGGATCTCCGACCCGTCGCGGTGGCGCAGCGTCAGCTCGGTGCGCAGCCCGGCCGCCTCGCGGAACGCGGGCCACTGCCCGGGCGGGAGCACGAGCGTGTCGAGCCGCTCCCCGAGCGCCTCGCCCTCGCCGAATCCGAGCAGGCGCTCCGCCTCGGCGTTCCAGCCGAGCACGATGCCGTCCGCGTCGATCTCGACGATCGCGTCCAGCGCACCGTCGAGCACGCGACGCAGGTAGTAGTCCTCGTCGCTCATGTGTCCGACGGCGTATTCCACCGCATCGCGCCCCTCCTTCGCAAGGAGGAACGGGAGTGTTGGTCAGGGATCGCTTATCGTTCGGCGGCCGGACACGCGATCCGGTAGTCGCAGACGGCGCACGCCGCGTACGACGGGGTCGGCTCGAATCCCTGGCCGAGGATGCCGTCGGCGACGACCATCACGGTCTCCGCGATCCAGTCCCGGTCGATCTCCTCGGTGGGCACCGGGATCTTCTCGTCGTCGAGCACGTAGTGGTAGCTCTGGCGCTCGGCGTCGAGCTGCCACGCCTCGCGCGCGCCGACCGCGTAGAGCGAGAGCTGCACGTCGTCGCGCAGCTGCGACGCGGTCTTCGGGCGGCCGGTCTTGTAGTCGATCAGCTCGTAGCGCCCGTCGGGCAGGCGGTCGACGCGGTCGACGCGGCCGCGCAGCGTGTGCGCCCCCATCCGGAACGAGAATGACTTCTCGAGCCAGATCGGCTCGGCCCGCTCGGTGCGGAAGCGCTCGTGGTAGAGCCGCAGCGCGTTGGTCGCCTTCTCGTGCAGCTGGAGCTCCTCGTCGGAGCCGCCGAAGCCGCCGCGGCGCCAGCCGGCCTCGAGCAGCCCGTAGATCTCGTCGAGCGAGTGGTTGCCGGCCGAGTGGTAGCGGTCGAGCACCTGGTGGATCAGGATCCCGAAGCGCTGGTTCATCGTCGGCTCGCTCGGGATCCGGAAGACGCGCGCGAACTTGTACTTCAGCGGGCACGTCCGATAGGTCTCGATGTCCGAGGCGCTGAGCACGAGGCCCTCGCCGCGCTTGGGCAGGAACGGCTCCAGCGACGGCTCGGCGCGCGCGGCCTGGGCGGCGGCGCGGACGCTGTCGGTGCGCTCGGCGTCGAGCAGCGCGTCGTCGAGCGAGGACGTCAGGAGGATCTCGCGCTGGACCGGGGTCACGGCCTGCAGCAGCCGCGTGTTGATGTCGGGCAGCGCGTCGGCGACCGACTGGCCGGCGGGGCGCTCGAGCAGCGCGCCGAGCTTGATCAGCTCGAGGTAGCGGACGACCGCGTGCGCGACGTCGACGTCGGTGTCGAAGCGCAGCTCGCCGAGGCTCGCGCCGACGCGCGTGACGTCGGAGAGGAGGTCCTCGCGCAGCGCGCGGAACGCGGCGTGCAGCGACTCGGCGGGGCCGAACAGCTCCTCGCCGCGGTCCTCCCAGTCGGCGCCCAGCGCGGCCTTCGCCTCCTCGACGAACGGGGACGGCGGCTGCGTCGCGCCGCGCTCCGACGCCGCGGCATAGGCGAGCACGAGCCCCTCGCGGGCCCGCGTCATCGCGAGGTGCGCGAGCCGCCGCATCTCGGCCATGTGGACCTCGCGCGTGTCGGCGGGCAGCCGCTCCCGGATCAGCTCGTCGGGGATCGGCTCGGAGAGCGTGCGGCGCGCGCCGGGCATCCGCGACGACTGCAGCCCGAGCACGAAGACGTGGTCGAACTCGAGCCCCTTGGCGGCGTCCATCGCCAGGATCCGGACCGCGCCGGTGCGCTGGGTGGCGAGCTCGTCGTCGCCGCCGAGCCCGGCTTCGGCGACCGCGGCGAGCGAGCGGGCGAGCTCGCGGGCGGTGGCCTGCGGGCGGCGGCGCACGAAGTCGCCGGCGATCTCGCTCAGGCGCGCGAGCGCGCGCAGCCGCTCGACGACGTCGGCCTGCGCGGCGAACAGCTGCTGGCGGCGCAGGCCGAGGCGCTCGACGAGCCGGTGCACGAACAGGTCGGGCCGCGCGGTGTCGAGCGCGCCCGCGGCGGCGCGGTGGAGCTTGAGGAAGCCGAGCACGCGCTCGCGCGCCTCGGGCGGCAGCTGCGGCGACTCGGTCGCGGCGACGAGCGCCGAGACCATGTCGAGCTTGCGGCGGCGCGCGATCTGGATGCAGCGCGCGAGGTCGGCGGCGCGCAGCTCGACCGGCGGCCGCGCGAGCGCGCGCACGACCGCGCCGGCGTCGGACGGGTCAACGAGCAGCCGCAGCCAGGCGAGCACGTCGCGGACCTCGGCGCGGGCGAAGAACGCGGCCGCGCCCTCGATCCGGTGCGGGACCGAGCGCTCGTCGAGCGCCGCTGCGATCGGTTGGCCCTCGTTGCGGACCGAGCGCACGAGCACCGCGATCCGCTCCGCGGGCGTGCCCTCGCGCACGAGCCGCTCGGCCTCGGCGGCGACGGCCTGCGCCTGCGCGCGCTCGTTCGAGCAGCGCCAGAAGCGCACGCTCTCGGGGTCGTTGGCGCCCTCGCGCCCCTCCAGCCGCTTGGCGATCCGGCCGGAGTTCGGCGCCACCACCGCGGTCGCCGCGGCGATGACCGGCGCCGGGCAGCGCAGGCTGCGCTCGAGCCGGATCTCGGTCGCGTCGGGGCGGTCGGCGGCGAGCTCGCGGAGGTTCTTGGCGGCGGCGCCGCGGAAGCGCCGGATCGCCTGGTCGTCGTCGCCGGCGACGGTGAGGTTGCCGCTGTCCGACGACAGCAGCGTCACGAGCTGCGCCTGCGCGAACGAGAGGTCCTGGTAGTCGTCGGCGAGCACGTGGCGCCAGCGCGCCGCGACCCGGGCGCGCACGTGCGGGTGGTCGCGCAGCAGCGCGAGCGCGCGCAGCAGCAGGTCGCCGTGGTCGAGCGCGCCGGCCTCGGAGAGCATCCGCTCGTGATCGAGGTAGATGCCGGCGAACTCGCGCTCGCGCTCGGCCCGGGTGCGCGCCGCGTCGTCGACGTCGTCGCCCTGCGCCAGCCCGCGCGCCCAGGCGTCGTAGTCGGCGGCGGTGATCGCCTCCTCCTTGAGCCGGTCGATCCGCGCGACGACGCCGCGCAGCACCGCCGACGGGTTGCCGCGCAGGTCGTGGCGGCGCAGCGTCAGCTCGTCGATCCGCTCGAGCAGCATCGCGGTGCGGTCGTCGCCGGAGAGGACCACGACCCACGGGTCGATCCCCGCCTCGAGCGCCTCGTCGTGCAGCAGCCGGTGGCAGAGCCCGCCGATCGTGAAGACCGCGAGCTCCTCGTAGCTGCCCTCCATCGCGTCCTCGACCGCGGCGCGCAGCGCGTCGGCGGCGGGCTCGGAGTGGGTGATCGCCAGCACGGCCTCGGGGAGCAGGTCGCCGCCCGCAAGCCACGCGAAGCGCTCGGCGAGCACGCTCGTCTTGCCGGTCCCCGCGCCGCCGATGACGATCAGCGCGCCGGACGGGTGGGTCACGGCGCGGCGCTGCTCGGGGGTGAGTGCGTCGAGCCGTGTGGGCACGTTGCAAGGATATGGCGCCCATGGACCCCGGAACCGCAAGACCGCCCGCACTCGACGCCGACTGGCTCGGAGTGTGCCGGCGGGCGGGCGAGGGGCTGCGCGCGATCATGCGCGACAACCCGACCTCGAACGAGCGCGTCCGCGAGACCGGCCTGACCGGCGAGGGCGGGGACCAGACGCTGGTCATCGACCAGGACGCCGAGGACGTCGTCTTCGCGGAGCTCGAGCGGCTGCACGACGGGGGCCTGCGGTTCTGCGCGGTCTCCGAGGAGCGCGGCACGGTCGACTTCGGCGACGACGCGGTGCGGGTCGTGATCGACCCGATCGACGGCTCGCTGAACGCCAAGCGCGGGCTGACCCACCACGCGCTCTCGATCGCGGTCGCGGATGGGGCGACGATGGCCGACGTGGCGTTCGGCTACGTGCTCGACCTCGGGCCGGGCGAGGAGTGGTGGGCGCGCCGCGGCCAGGGCGCGTTCCTCGACGGCGCGCCGCTGCACCCGCCGGGCGAGCGGCGCACGGAGGACGGGCGGCTGGAGGTCGTGGCGATCGAGTCGGCGAGCCCGCGGGCGATCGCGCTGGCGATCGACGACCTCGTGCCCAGCGTCCGCAGGATCCGCGCGATCGGCTCGATCGCGATCTCGCTGTGCCAGGTCGCCGCCGCGCGCGTGGACGGGATGGCGAGCCTCTGGAACTGCCGCGGGGTGGATGCGGCCGCGGCGCAGTTCATCGTCCGCGAGAGCGGCGGGCTCGTCTCGTTCGTCGCGATGGACGACCCGCTCGGCGCGCCGCTGAGCACCGAAGCGCACTCGCCGGTCGTGGCGGCGCGCACGCCGGAGGCGCGCGCCGCGATGGCGCGCGTGCCGGTGACGCCGCCGGACCGGCCGTCCGGAGGCTGAACCTCCCGCGTGCGGAGCGCCGCGCGGGCCTAGCCTGCGTGGTGTGGTCGATTGGCGCGTCGCACGACGGATCGCGGGCGGGGTCGCGGGTGAGCCCGACCCGGTGCTGCCCGCCGGCGACCTGATCGCGCTGTGCGCCGACGCCGAGGAGCGCGTCGTCGCGTACACGAAGCTGCGGCCCGCGTCCGCGCTGCCGACGCCCGAGGCGGTCGACCGCGGCGCCTGGCTCGACGCGAACCTCGCCGGGATGCGCGACGTCCTCGACCCGATGGCCGACCGGATCGTGCCCGAGGGCGGCGGCCTGCTCGCCTCGATCGCCGGGCCGCTGCGCTCCGCGGGCGGGGTCGTGATCGCGGCCGAGGTCGGCGGGCTGGTCGGGCTGATGGCCCAGCGCGTGCTCGGCCAGTACGAGGTCCCGCCGCTCGATCCCGAGGGTCCCGCGCGGCTGCTGTTCGTCGCGCCCAACCTGCACGAGGCGGCGGGCAAGCTCGAGGTCGACGAGGCGTCGCTGCTGCGCTGGGTCGCGCTGCACGAGGTCACGCACGCGGTCCAGTTCTCGTCGGTGCCGTGGCTGCGCGGCCACGTCGCGGGGATGCTGCGGGAGATGCTCGACGCGATGGACCTCAAGCTCGACCTCGGCTCGGTCCGTCGGCTCGCCGACGGCGAGGAGCTCAAGAACCTGCTGGCCCGCGTCCGCGAGGGCGGGCTCGTGACCGCGGTGATGGGGTCGGAGCGCCGCGCGGTCCTCGACCGCATGCAGGCGACGATGGCCGTGATCGAGGGCCACGCCGAGCACGTCATGGACGCCGCTGGCGCCGAGGCGCTCCCGGACCTGGCCGAGCTGCGCGCCGCGCTCGACCGTCGCCGCCGCGAGAAGCCGCCCGCGCTCCGCGTCCTCGAGCTCCTGCTCGGGTTGGAGATGAAGATGAAGCAGTACGTCGTCGGCAAGCGCTTCTGCGACGCCGTCGTCGAGCGCGAGGGCGTCGACGCCCTCAACCGCGTGTGGTCCTCCCCCGACGCGATGCCCACCTGGGCCGAGCTCGAGGACCCCGCCGCGTGGCTCGCGCGCCCCGCTGTGTGAGGTACCGCACAGTGACCCGGTAACCGGGGTGGTTCGGTGGTTTACAAACATGTGTTCGCGGTACAAGAAGTGCGAACACCTGATCGCCAGAGAAGCTAGAGGCTCAACGGAGCCGAGGGAGACGAACCGACCAGATGGCTACCGCCACCACCACCCGCAAGGCCAACGAGACGAAGCGCTCGACGAGCGCCAAGAAGGCCGCGCAGACTCGTGCCGCCAACCAGGCCGCGACTGCCCGCAAGCGCAGCGCCACCGCCCGCAAGGCCGCCGAGACCCGCGCCGAGCTCGCCAAGACCCCGTTCGACCGCGCGACCGAGTACGCCGAGAAGGCGATCCTCGTTCCCGTCGGCGCCGCGCTGATCGCGCGTGACAACGTCGTCTCGACCGTCGAGACCGTTCGCAGCACCTACTCGACGACGGCCAAGGCCCAGACGCAGCTCAAGCGCTTCGAGCGCCGTGGCACCACCGCCCGCAACAAGCTCGAGCGCGAGGTCAAGAAGACCCGCACGAAGATCGAGCGCGAGCTGCGCCAGCGCCGGACCCGCGCGGAGCGCGTCCTGAAGACGAACCGCACCAAGGTCGAGCGTGAGCTCAAGACCCGCCAGAAGGACCTCGACCTGGTCACCGCCCGCGTCGAGAACGTCGTCCAGACGGGCCTGACCAACGGCACGCAGCTGGCCGCCGAGGTGCAGAAGCGCCTCGCGTCGGTCGCCTAGCACGCACCTACGCCTTCACGGCGAGCAGCACTTCACGGGGCGCCCCATGCGGGGCGCCCCGTCGTCGTTCCTAGCGCGTCCTGATCTGCTTCCAGGACGAGACGTTCCCGGCCCGGTCGGTGACCCGCACGAACCTCGCGCCCGTCGGCGCCTTGAAGGCCTTCGCGTACGGCTTCGCCTTCGCCGGCTTCGACCGCCGCGCCGCGGTCTCGATCGTCGCCACGCCCGAGACCTTATCGGTCACCGTTGTCCGCAGCTTCCCGTCCCGGAACGCCGCCGTCCTCACCTTCGGCTTCTCGAGGTCGAGCACGATCGAGTCGGTCAGCGCCGGCGTGTCGACGTCGAAGTGGACGCGGATCGACGCGGGTGTCGCGGTCTTGCCGTTTCCGGAGAACGTCCATGGGTACGTCGCCCGCACCGGGACGTTGGCGCCGTTCTTCTTCGCCGTCGTGAAGAGCATCTTCTGCGCGCCGGGCGGCCAGACGACGGCGAGGGTGACTGCGCGGTGGTTGGTGTACTTGGCGCCGCCGTCGATCGTGACGCCGACGTCGCCCTTGGGTGGTGTCGGGCCGACGACGACCACCGCGCTCCCTGTGCCCTCGATGCCCTCGGCGTCGCGGACGCGGACTGCGGCGGCGAGGTTCTTCACGGTCGTCGGGGTCACGATCACGCTCGGGCTCGCGCCGAAGGCGCCGAACGCACCCGTGCCGCCCTGGTCCCAGGAGTAGCTCAGCCCGGCGCCGACCGGGTTCGCGACCTTCAGCGTGACGGGCACGCCGACCGCGGTGCGAGCGTTCGGCGGCGTGATGGTGACGGTGAGGGGCGCGACCACGGTGATCGTGCGCGTGACCGAGGTGACGTTCTGCGCCTGATCCGTCGCCGTGACCTTGACGACGTGCGCGCCGGGTGCGAGCCCGCACGCCTGGAGGATCGCGTGCTGTCCGTCGACCGTCTCGATCACGTTGTCGAGGCCCACTCCGGAGTCGGTCTCGGCGTGGATGATCGGCAGGCACTTGCCGGCTGTCACCTTCTGGCCTTCCGTGGGCGAGGAGACGGTCAGGGTCGGCGCCACCGAGTCGATCGTGAACGACCACGTGTCGGTCTCGCGGTAGTTCTCCGCGTCGTCCCAGGCGACGATCGACCACGTGTGCCGGCCTTCCGGCACGTCCTCGTCCGGAGCGAGCGAGCAGGTCGCCGAGCACGTCCCGGCGTCGATCTCTCCCTCGTACTCACCGTCGAAGACCAGGCCGTAGGACACCACGCCGACGTCGTCGGTCGTCGTGCCCCACTTCAGCTCTGGCGTCCTGTCGTTCGTGAACCGGCCGTCGGTCGGCGCGATCAGCGTGAACGGCGCGGGAGGGGTCGTGTCGGGGACCGCGGCGGCGGGAGCGGCGAAGACCGCCCCCGCCGCGAGCGCCAAGCCGACGACGATCGCCGGCCTACGCATGCTTGACGGCCTTCCAGGCCGAGACGTTGCCCGCCCGGTCGGTGACGCGGACGAACTTCGCGTTCGTTGCAACGCGCAGCGCGGTGCGATACGGCTTCGCCTTCGCGGGCTTCGAGCGCCTCACCGCGGTCTGGATCGTGTCGACTCCCGAGACCTTCTCGATCACGGTCGTCCGCACCTTGCCGCCCCGCAGCACGGCGGTCTTGACCTTCGGCTTCTCGAGGTCGAGGAGGATGCTGTCGGTGTAGGTCTTGGCGGGGATCGGCCAGTCGAAGGTGGCGGTGATCTTCGTCGGCTTCCTGGTCGTGCCGGCGCCCGTGAGCGCCCACCTGACCGTCTCGCCGAGCTTGCGCCCCTTGGGCTTCGCCTCACCGGCGTTGAGGAGATGCAGGGTCGTGGCGCCCGGAGGCCACACGACCGCGACGTTCACCATGCGCCGGTTCACGTAGGCCGCGCCGTCGGCGATCGCCACGCCCGGCTTTCCGGCCGGGGGCTTGGGGCCGACGAGGATCTTCGCGGTGCCGGAGCCGACGTCCGCGTCGGCGTCGGTGGCGGACAGCGTCAGCTTCCGGGTCCCGGGCTGGGTGTACGTCACGGTGGCCGGCAGGGCCGGCCCGGGGCCGACCTGGCGATCGTCTCCGAGAAGCCAGGTGTACGCGAGCGGTCCCGGCGCGAACGTGCCGGCGGCGACCGCTCCGTTCAGCGTGATCGGCTCCCCGACCGCGGCGCGCGGCGGCACCGTGACGGTCACGCCGGGCCGGACCGCGTCGATCCGGTAGTGCCGGCTCATGGTCGCCTCGTTGCCCGCCCTGTCCATGACCGTGAGCGTGAACGTGTGCCATCCCTCGGCCAGGTTGCAGACCGTCGTCACACCCGGAGGACTGGACACGCCGTCGACCGTCACGGTCGTTGTCTCGTCCCCGTGCCCGCCGATCTGGATGACGCGGGGGGCGATGCAGCGCTTGTCCCTGTAGACGGTGTTCTCAGCGGGGTACATGCTCCCCGGCGCCCACGGGGCCACGGTGTCGACCGTGAGCGCGCGCCGCTCGCTGGCGGTCTCGTTGTCGGCGGCGTCGAAGGCCCAGATCTGCCAGGCGTGGGACCCGTCGCTGACCGGCACCGCCACGGTGGTCTCGCAGGTGCTCGTGCAGTCCGCGGCGTCGACGTCGCCCAGATAGACGTCGTCGAAGACCAGGGCGTACCCGACGACGCCGACGTCGTCGGTCGCGGTGGTCCAGGTGAGCGTGGGGGTGCTGTCGTTCGTGAAGACGTCCGCGGCGGGCGCGATGAGCTCCGGCGCGGACGGAGGGGTCGTGTCGTCGGCGGTGGCCAGGGCCGGGGCGGCGAAGGCCATCCCCATCCCCAGCGCCAGGCCGACGAGGATCGCCGGCCTACACATGCTTGACGGCCTTCCAGGCCGAGACGTTGCCCGCCCGGTCGGTGACGCGGACGTAGCGGGTCGTCCTGCCGGCCTTCACGGCCTTGGAGTACGGCAGTGCCTTCGCCGGCTTGGCCCGTCGCGCCGCGAGCTGGATCGAGGCGACGCCCGAGACCTTCTCGATCACGGTCGTCCGCACCTTGCCGCCCCGCAGCACGGCGGTCTTGACCTTCGGCTTCTCGAGGTCGAGGAGGATGCTGTCGGACACGGTCGGGTACGGACCGGCGGCGCCGAGCAGGACGGCCGAGACGGTGTCGGCCTTCCGGTCGGTGCCCGAGCCGGTCAGCGTCCAGCGCGGATGCGAGCGCCGGGCCATGGTCGCGGGCGCGCCGCCCGGGCTCAGCAGGGTCACCGTGGTCACGTCCGACGGCCACGTCAGCGAGAGCGTCACGACCCGGCGGTTGGCGAAGAGCGCGCCAGCGTTGATCGAGAGGCTGGCCTTGCCGGTCGGCGGCGTCACCTTGATGGCGTTCGCGGTCCCGATGGCGCTGGTGCCGTCGGCGGGACGGACGCGGGCGTGCACCGGCGGGGGCGTGAGGCTGGTCAGCCGCGCGGTCGCCGTCGGGCCGGTGCCCGTGATCTCGAAGACGCTGTCGCCGTCGAGGTCCCAGTCGTAGGTGAGCGCGCCCTGCCGGTCGGCTCCCGCCGGGAGCGCGGTGAACGTCACGGTCTCGCCGAAGTTCGCCGCCCAGGGCCCCTTGACCTGGAGCCCCAGGTGGCTCAGGTGCAGCGTCTGGCGGGCCTCGGCGGAGTGGTTCCCGGCCTCGTCGACCGCCACCACGGACCAGTCCTGGGCCTCGGCGCCGTTCGGGATCGTGACGGGCGCGGACGAGCTCCCCGTGTCGAAGTAGCCCGACGTGCCCGACGTGCCGATCCTCTTGACCAGGTACCGATCGGTGTCGCCCGTCCACGTAACCGTCGCCTTGTTGGGCTGCCATGAGGGTGACGTGATCGTCGGCATTGCCGGCGCGACCGTGTCGACGGTGAACGTCGAGGTCGCACTCTGGCTGGAGTTCTCCGCGTCGTCCCAGGCGACGATCGCCCACGTGTGGGCACCGTCGGGGATCGCCGGGTCGAGTTCGACCGAGCAGGTGGTCGAGCAGTCGCCCGCGTCGATGTCGCCCAGGTAGGCCCCGTCGAGGACGAGCCCGTAGGACACCACGCCGACGTCGTCGGTCGCGGAGCCCCACAAGAGGAGGGGCGTGCCGGTGTTGACGTACTCGCCTGGGGTGGGGAGGTCGAGCGTGGGGACGGCCGGTGGGGTCGTGTCGGGAGCGGCGGCGGCCGGGGCGGCGAGCGCGAGGGTCGCGGCGAGACCGATCAGGCTTACGTGCATAGTTCGATGACTCATTGAGCGGGGCAGTCTTACCGATCGTCCGCGTATCCGGCAAGCCGGCGCTCCTAGAATGGGGGTTCTCATGCCTTCCCGCGAAGAGATCCTCCAGTCCCTCCGTGCCGTCATCGACCCCGAGCTCCGTCAGGACATCGTCGAGCTGGGGATGGTGCGGTCGATCGAGGCCAAGGCCGACGGCAGCGTGGCCGTGACGGTGTCGCTGACGACGCCGGGGTGCCCGATCCGCAACCACTTCGAGACGTCGGTCCGCAACGCGGTCGCCGCGCTCGAGGGCGTGACGAGCGTGTCGGTCGCGTTCGACGTCCTCACGGACTCCGAGAAGGGCGACCTCCAGAAGAAGCTCGGCCGCGGCGGCCTGCCCGCCGGTGCGCTCGCGCAGGTGCAGAACGTCGTCTGCGTCGGCTCCGGCAAGGGCGGCGTCGGCAAGTCGACGCTGACCTCGAACCTCGCCGCGGCGCTGGCCGCCGAGGGCAAGAAGGTCGGGATCCTCGACGCCGACGTCTGGGGCTACTCGATCCCGCGCATGTTCGGGCTCGGCAGCGAGCGCCCGCCGGTCACGGCCGAGCGCAAGATCGCGCCGCTCGAGGCCCACGGCGTCAAGGTGATGTCGATCGGCTTCTTCGTCGAGGAGGACAGCGCCGTCGTCTGGCGCGGCCCGATGCTCCACAAGGCGCTCACGCAGTTCCTCGACGACGTCGACTGGGGCCAGCTGGACTACCTGCTGATCGACCTGCCCCCGGGCACCGGCGACGTCTCGATGACGCTGGCCCAGCTGCTGCCCGACGCGAAGTTCCTCCTCGTCACGACGCCGCAGCCGACCGCGCAGAAGGTCGCGCGCCGCGCCGCCGAGATGGCCCACAAGGTCTCGCTCGACATCGCCGGCGTCGTGGAGAACATGTCCGGCTTCACGACGCCCGACGGCCAGCGCTTCCAGCTCTTCGGCGAGGGCGGCGGCCAGGCGCTGGCCGACGAGCTCGACGTCCCGCTGCTCGGCAAGGTCCCGCTGACCATGCCGCTGCGCGAGGGG
>Ga0164241_10002720_pt1 | contig 18701 bp, 19 predicted proteins | sample OricomyardsoilBY_FD_108780 | JGI IMG/M metagenome (GOLD analysis project Ga0164241, IMG submission 108780) | Backyard soil microbial communities from Emeryville, California, USA - Original compost - Back yard soil (BY) | ecosystem: Environmental > Terrestrial > Soil > Unclassified | place: USA...
CGGCCGATCCCGGCCGCGGAAATGGCGCAGTACCTGGAGTGCGGCGAAGCCGGCGAGCTGGCGGGCCGCGCGGCCTGAAGGGGCGCGTCGGGCCGGCCGGGGAGGGCTCATCGCGCCGACGGCCGGCTTCGGGTCGGCGGTGAACCGTGGTCGTCATGCTCCACAATGACGGTTGTCGTCCTGAAGGCCGATCAGCAGGCCGATGGGCACCACGACCCGCCGCCGCGGGCATCGTTCGCGCCGCGCACGGCAAGGGAGAAGGACGCGTTGGATCGAAAGGCGATTCTGGTCATCGGTGCCGGCGACGCCACCGGCGGCGCGGTCGCGCGACGCTTCGCGCGCGAAGGCTACATCGCCTGCGTGACCCGGCGCACGGCGGACAAGCTGGCGCCGCTGGTCGAGCGCATCCGCGCCGAAGGTGGTACGGCCCACGCCTTCGGCAGCGATGCGCGCAACGAAGAGGCGGTGGTCGCGCTGGTCCAGACCATCGAGCGCGACATCGCGCCGATCGAGGTGGCGGTGTTCAACATCGGCGCCAACGTGCGCTTCGGCATCACCGAAACCACTGCGCGCGTGTACCACAAGGTCTGGGAAATGGCCTGCTTCGCCGGCTTCCTGATGGGCCGCGAGACCGCCAAGGTCATGCTCACGCGCGGCCGCGGCACGATCATCTTCACCGGCGCCACCGCCAGCCTGCGCGGCCGCGACGGCTTTGCGGCCTTCGCCGGTGCGAAGCATGCGTTGCGCGCACTGGCGCAGAGCATGGCGCGCGAGCTGTGGCCGAAGAACATCCATGTCGCGCACCCGGTGATCGACGGCGCGATCGATACCGAATGGATCCGCACGAATTTCCCCGAGCGCTACGCGGCAAAGGAGCAGCAGGGCATCGTCAGCCCCGACAGCATCGCCGAGGCCTACTGGCAGCTCCACATCCAGCCGCGCGACGCCTGGACCCACGAGACCGAACTGCGGCCGTGGATGGAGCCGTGGTAAAGATCCATCCCCGCCGACGAGGTGATCGATGAAGCCGGTGAAGGTCGAGTTCCTGTTCGATTTCGGCAGCCCCAACGCCTACCTGTGCCACAGGGCGATTCCGGCGATCGAGGCGCGCACCGGCGCCCGCTTCGAGTACGTACCGATCCTGCTGGGCGGGCTGTTCAAGCTGGCCAACAACCGCTCGCCGGGCGAAGCCTTCGCCGGCATCCCGAACAAGCTCGCCTACCAGAACCTCGAGATGCGGCGCTTCATCGCCGGGCACGGGCTGACGCGTTTCAGGTTCAACCCGTTCTTCCCGGTGAACACGCTGAAGATCATGCGCGGCGCCTGCGCCGCACAGCAGCTCGACTGCCTCGAGCGCTATGTCGAGGTGGTCTATGCGGCGATGTGGGAAGACGGCAGGAACATGGACGAGGTGCCGGTGATCGTCGCAACGCTGACGGCCGGCGGCCTGGACGCCGGGAAGATCGTTGCGCTGTCGCAGAAGCCGGAAGTGAAGAACGTCCTGCTGCGAAACACGCAGTCGGCGCATGACCGCGGCGCCTTCGGCTCGCCCAGCTTCTTCGTCGGCAACGAACTGTGGTTCGGCAAGGACCGGCTGCGCGAGGTCGAGGAAGAGATCGTGCGCGTCGCGGCGACATGATGGAGCCCTCCGCGCAATCGCCGGCCGCCGTTGCGGGCACGGCCGAAGGCGCGGGCGCATGCTGCCGCGGCCGGCAGTTGCCGCGCAGCATCGGCTAGTGTTCTATCGCGGCGAAGTACTGGCGCACGAAGTCGAATGCGCGCGCCGCCGCCGGCACCTGTGTGCGCCCGGCGCGTTGCACGATGCCGAGAACCAGCTCGGCGTCGAGGGCCGGCACCACGTCCAGCGCGACGACGGTGCCATCGCGCAACTCGTGCAGCATCGTCAGCTCGATCGCCGGGATGATGGCGTCGGTCGCCATCAGCACGGTGTGCACCGTGGCGCCGTCGGCGCATTGCAGCGTGAAGCGATCGAGCATCGAACCGGTCAGCCCGTAGCGGCGCAGGAACCGGCGCTCGGCGTCCGCGCCGATGAAGCCCGGCGCGATGAGCGGGTATCGCAACACCTCGCGGATCGACAGCGCGCGCTGGTCCTGCAGCGGATGGTCTTTGCGGGCGAACCACCCAAAGCGGCAGGCGTACAGCGGTTCGACCTGTAGCGCGGCATCGGTGTCCGCGATCCGGATGTCGCCGACGAAGAAATCCAGTTCCTCGTTGCGCAGCGCGGCCAGCAGGCGGTCAGTGGTGTCGATCAGCGTGCGCAGCTTCAGCCGTGGCGCTCCGGCCATCAGTTCCATGAGCAGGCGTGCGAGCAGGTCATGCGCGAGCGCCGACCCCATGCCGAAGGCCAGCGAACCGGCGCGGCCGGAATGCATCAGCGCCAGCTCGCGCGCGCCTTCGGCCTCCTCGAGCACGATGCGGCGCGCCCGCGCGAGATAGGCCTGCGCGAAAGGCGTCGGCACGAGGCGCCGTTCGTGACGGTCGAACAGCGGCGCGCGCAGTTCGCTCTCCAGCGCGCGCAGGCTGCGCGACAGCGCCGGCTGGCTCAGGTGCACCTGCTGCGCGGCCGCGCTGACCGAGCCCGTGTCGACGACGGCGAGCAGGTGGCGCAATTGACGGGTGTTCAAGCTGGCGGCCTTTGGGGCGACTTGATTAGCGATGAACTTCAGCTGCCGCAGGCAGCTGCCAGCACGCCGCACGTCCTCTCTGCGGGAGGGCGTGCAGCGTGCTGAGGTTCATCGCTAATCAGGTGGGGCGAAGATTTGACATGCAGTATTTGCAGCATATAAGAAATATAAATGCACTTTACGCATTTGATGCCTTTGCCTACATTGCCGGCACGGTGTCGCCCGGACACCGCAGCGAACGGAAGTCTGTGCGATGACCTCGTCCCGATCCGGTGCCGTCTCCCGCCCCGTGGTGGCCATCACCGCCGACCGCGGCGAACGCGACGGTCATGCCACCCACCAGGCCTTCGACGCCTACGTGCGGGCGGTGCATCAGGCCGCCGGCGCGCTGCCGCTGCTGCTGCCGGCCGCCGGCGCGGCGATCGATGCCGCATCGCTGATCGCCGCCGTGGACGGCGTGGTGCTGACCGGTGGACCGTCGAACGTGCAGGCCCAGCGCTACGGTGCCGAGCCGCTGCCGCCGGCGACGCTGACCGACCCCGACCGCGATGCCACCGTGCTGGCGCTGCTGCCCGCGTTGGTGGCGGCCGGCGTGCCGGTGCTCGCGGTGTGCCGCGGCTTGCAGGAGTTCAACGTCGCCTTCGGCGGCACGCTGGAGCGCGCGGTGCACGAGCAGCCGGGCCGGCAGGACCATCGCGAAGGCGACCATGCGCGCCCGATCGCGCGCTGGTACGACGACGCGCACGAGATTGCGCTCACGCCCGGCGGCCTGCTCGCGCGCCTGGCCGGCACCACGCGGGTCGCGGTGAACTCGCTGCACCACCAGGGCATCGCCCGGCTGGCACCGGGCCTGCGCATCGAGGCGACCGCGCCGGACGGCCTGGTCGAAGCCTTCACGGTCGCCGATGCACCCGGCTTCACGCTCGCGGTGCAGTGGCACCCGGAAATGCGCGTCGGCGACAGCGCCTTTGCCGAAGCGATCTTCGCTGCCTTCGGCCAAGCCTGCCGCGAGCGGCAGGCGCTGCGGCGGGCCGCCTGACATCCACGCCGTAGCCGCCACGGCCTTCACCCCCATCGGCTTTTCGCACACCCCACTCTAAGATGAACACACCCGCCGCCCTCTCGCCCCGCCCGGCCCACGCGACCTCGGCCTGTGCCGACATCGCCGACCCTGTCGCGCTGTTCTGCAGCAGCTATGCGCAGGCGCGGCAGCGCTTCCGCGACGCCGCCGGCCGGCGCGGCCTGGTCGTCGAATCGACCGTGCTCGACCGGCCCGGTGCCGACGGTGAGGAACTCGCGGTCGATGTCGTGCGCGACGGCCCGGCCGATGCCCAGCGGCTGCTGATCGTGATCAGCGGCGTGCACGGCGTCGAAGGCTACTGCGGCTCGGCGGTGCAGACCGGCCTGCTCGAGCTCGGCGCGCTCGACCGCGTCGCCGGCACGCGGGTGTGCGACACCGCGGCGCTGTACATCCACGCGATCAACCCGTGGGGCTTCTCGCACTCGCGCCGCGTCACGCAGGAGAACGTGGATCTGAACCGCAACTGCATCGATTTCGACGCGCCGCTGCCGGTCAACGCCGCCTACGGCGAGATCCACGACCTGCTGCTTCCCGAGGCCTGGCCGCCGACGCCGCAGGACGAGGCGGCGCTGGCCGCCTATGCCGCGCGCGTCGGCGCCAGGGGATTGCAGCGCGCGATCTCGCTGGGCCAGTACACCTACGCCGACGGCATGTTCTTCGGCGGCCAGGCGCCCACCTGGAGCAACCGCGCGCTGCGCGCGATCCTGCGCCGTCACGGCCGCCAGTGCCGCCAGATCGCGTCGATCGACATCCACACCGGCCTCGGCCCCTACGGCCACGGCGAACGCATCTTCGCGTCGCCGGACCAGGGTGCGCCGATCCTCGAGCGCGCACAGCGCTGGTGGGGCGAAGTGACCTCGGTGCACACCGGCAGCTCGTCCAGCGTGCCGATGACCGGGCCGGTGCAGTTCGCGCAATTCGACGAGTGCCCGCAGGCCCAGCACACCAACATCTGCCTGGAGTTCGGCACCTGGCCCGGCGAGCAGGTGCAGCACGCGCTGCGCGCCGAACACTGGAGTTGGCGGCGCGGTGCCGATGCCACCCGCACCGCGGCCGCGCGCGCGGCGCTGAAGGCCGCGTTCTACCCGGATGCTGCCGACTGGAAGGCCGCGATCTGGCGCCAGGGCCGCGAGGTCTTCGTGCAGGCGCTGGCCGGCCTGCAGCGCGCGCCGGCCTGACGCCGCCGAACGGCGTCCCGCGTCCACCCGACCCTTCTCGACCCCTCGTGATCGCTAGACCTTTCGATCCGCCACCCCACCGGAGAACCCTCATGAACACCTCGATCGCCGGCTCACCCGGCACTCTCGCCCAAGCCTTGCCGGCGCGCGACGCGGCCGAGCCGGCCGCGCTGCCGGCGATCTCGCGCAAGGCGGTCGCCGCGGCGGTTGCCGGCAACGCGCTCGAGTTCTACGACTTCGTGCTGTATGCGTATTTCGCGATCTACATCGGCCACGCGTTCTTCCCGATCGCCGGCGAATTCGGCTCGCTGCTGGCGTCGGTGGCAACCTTCGGCGTCGGCTTCTTCACCCGCCCGCTGGGCAGCGTGCTGATCGGCGCCTTCGCCGACCGCGCCGGGCGCAAGCCGGCGTTGATCCTGACCGTGGTGCTGATCACCGTCGGCACGCTGGGCATCGCCGCGACGCCCGGCTACGCGACGATCGGCATCGCCGCGCCGATCATCGTCGTCGTCTGCCGACTGCTGCAGGGGCTGGCGCTGGGCGGCGAGGTCGGGCCGGCCACGGCGCTGCTGCTCGAGATGGCGCCGCGCGGCAGGCGCGGCTACTACACCAGCTGGCAACTGGCCAGCCAGGGTCTGGCGGTGGCCCTCGGCGGGCTGTTCGGCGTCATCGTGTCGGCCTCGATGTCGCCGCAGGACCTGGCGTCCTGGGGCTGGCGGCTGCCGTTCCTGTTCAGCCTGGTGCTGGTGCCGGTCGCGATCACCATCCGCCGCAGCCTGCCCGAGACGCTGGGCCACCACGAAGGCGCGTCGACGGCGCAGATCGTCGGCACCGTGTTCAGGCAGCAGCGGCGCTGGGTGGTGCTGGGCATCCTGCTGATGATGTCCGGCGTCGTGTCCTCGCAGTTCGGCAACTTCATGGCCACCTATGCCATCAAGGCGCTGAAGCTGCCGCCCGCGGTGGCCCAGAGCTCGGTGCTGCTGGCCGGGCTGCTGACCTTCGCCGGCGCGCTGTTCGCCGGCTGGCTCAGCGACCGCCACGGCCGCAAGGCGCTGATGCTGCTGCCGCGCGCGGCGCTGATGCTGGCGATCGTGCCGATGCTGATGTGGCTGCACGGCACGCCCACTGCCGGCACGCTGTTCGTCGTCGTCGGCGTGCTGGCCACGCTGACCGCGATGAGCGGCGCTGCCAGCCTGGTCGCGGTCCCGGAGCTGATCCCGATCGCCATCCGCAGCACCACGCTGTCGCTGGTCTATGCGATCGCGGCGACGGTGTTCGGCGGCACGACGCAACTCGTGATCACCTGGCTGATGGCCGCCACCGGCGACCCGGTGTCTCCGGGCTGGTACATCGTCGTCACGAGCGCCATCAGCCTGGTCGCCATGGCGCTGCTGCCCGAGACGCGCGATGTCGACGTCTCCAAGTAGTGCAGCGAGTGCAGCGGCCTGACGAGGCCGCGGATCGAACTGCCGGGAATGGCGGCGTTTGCAGGCCGACGAAGGCAACCGGTTGCCCAGGGCAAGAGCCGCCGGACGCGAGGACGCCAGCTGATCGGTGCACTCGCGTCCGGTGAGACACCGACTTCAGGAACGGTCGAATCTTTGCCGCCAGCGGCCTGGCATCACGCCATCCGCGCGCCTGCTTCGTAGAGCTCGATCCGGGTTCCGTCAGGATCCGTGACGTAGACCGTGAGGCCGTAGGGCCCATCGTGCAGGTCTTCCTGGAAGGGCACGCCGGCCTTCGTCAGCCGGTCGCGCAGCGAGCGAACGTCGTTGACCTCGAAGGCCATGTGGTCGATTTGACGGTGCCCGGCCTGTCGCCCGGCGACGATGGCAATGCCCTGATGAAAGGCCGTGAACGGCCGCCCGTCGGCAAGCGGCTTGGCGGGCCGCACCGAGAAGCCGAGCTGTTCCACGTAGAAGGCGGTCGAGCGTGCGACGTCTTCCACCATCATCAGCATGTGCCCGTAGCCCAGCGTCCGCGGCCGCGACTGCGCCTCGATCCACGCGCCCATCGTCTTCGAGTCCGACAGCTCGCAGAAGTACTGCTTCCAGACCTGCTTGGCCGTTTCCTCCCAGGCCGGATTGACGCCCGAGATGCAGTCGTCGAGGGCGACGACGTCGTAGTCCCGCAGGTAAGCCTCGCGGATGCTGGTTTCGACGCAGGCGTTGGTCGTGGTGCCGGCAACGAACAATGTGCGGGTGCCCAGCATGTCCAGCAACATCTCCAGACGGGTCTCGTGGAACGCGCCGAACCGATGCTTGCGTATGACATAGGACGGATTGACCGCCGCCATCGCCTTCAACTCGTCGACGATCTCCTCGTCCCAGCTGCCGGCCAGCGCCGACACCTGCTTGCGCCGGCTGGTATGGCCGGCCAGCTTCTTGTGCGCCCGGCTCGCGTCGGCGGCGAAATGCTGCTGCACGGTCCAGATCACCGGCATGCCGGCCGCCTGGCACCGGGGAATCAGCTCGGCCAGAACCGGCACGATCGTCGACAGGCGCTGGGTGTCCACGCCGGAGATGCCCAGCGTGCCTTTGTCGTGCACGAACGCGTTCTGCAGGTCGATGACCAGCAGCGCCGAAGTTCGAAGGTCGAGATTGTCGAGGTTGCTCATTTGTTCTCCTCCATGTCGATGCCGAGAATGCCGGCGCGTCCCCAGCTGTCCTTCGGCGTGTCATGGATCACGACGTGGAGGTGCTCGGGCTTGCAGTCGGCACAGGTCACCATCGCGTCGGTGATGGCCTTGACCAGGTTGCGCTTCTGCTCCACCGTGCGCCCCTCCCAGAATTCAACGATGACGAATGGCATATCAGGTGTGCTCCGTTCGAGTGCCCGCCCAGCGAGGAACGGCGGGCGAAAAGCCGGTGACGAAATCGTTGCCGGCGCGATCCTCGCCCGACACCAGCCACAGCGGACGGGTCATGTAGTTGACGAGGGGCTGCGCCTCCATGGCCGAGCGGTTGCGCGGCGCGCCCGGATCGCGCAGGTACAGGCTCGTGGCCGGCATGTAGCGAATCACGTAGAGCGGTTCCGAAGGATCGAAACGGTCGGGGTCGATCGCAGCAGCCGCCGACAGTTCGACGCACACCGCCGGGATTGCCGGTCGCATCGGTGCGACAAGGACGAGCGCGCCGGCAAGCGGTGTCGCCGGCCAATAGCTGCCCTCACGGCCGGCCAGGACGAAGCGCAGATACGCGCCGGCTTGCAGGTACAGCTGGCTGTCCCATAGAACGACGTCCGGTCCGATCAGGCGCGCGACCGCCTCGACGACGGCAGCGTCTTCGCACAGATCCAGGAACGGCCATGCCGTCGCCAGCACGGCCGCGTGCCCCCAGGGGTTGTGGATGCCGCTGAGCCTTTCCGCACGGGGCTGCGGATTGCGCCCCGCGAGGTCGGCGACCATCGGCCGCACCGCCGCGACGCGCGCGCGGATCGCCGCGCCATCGATGTCGATCTGCCCGGTTGCCGCGGCCGCGATCACGGGATGCCCGCCTATGAAGGGATCGTCACGCAACGTCCGCGTCCATAGTGGCTCGCGTCGACGGCACCGTTTTCGTAGACGACGGCGCCGCGTGCGACCGTCAGGACCGGCCAGCCCTGCAGCTCCCAGCCTTCGTAGATGCAGGTGCCCTTGCCGGTGTGCCGGACGGTGCGCTTCTCGTCGAGATCGACCAGCACCATGTCGGCGTCGAAGCCGACGTCGATGTTCCCCTTGCGCGGCCACAAGCCGAATCGCCGGGCCGGATTCATCGAGTTGAGCTGCACCAGGCTCGACAGCGGCAACCCCCGCCGATGGACGCCGAAGTGCAGCATCAACGGCAGCTCCCACGGAAACGACACCACGCCGGGCAGCTCGGTCCAGAGATCCTCGCCCTTCTTCGGCAGGAACGGAACGTGGTCGGTGCCGAGGCTGTAGACCGAGCCGTTGAGGATGCCGCGCCACAGGCCGTCCTGCTCCTCCTGGTCCCGCAGCGGCGGCGAGATCTTCGCGCGCATGTCGAGGTCGGTGTCGTATGCGGTGCGGGTCAGGTAGTGCGGGCAGGTTTCCACGGTCACGTTCACGCCGCGTGCGCGGGCCTCCGCGGCGAGCACCGGCCCCATGCCCACGGAGGTGTGGACGAGGTGCAGCGGACAGCCGGTGCGCTCGGCCAGGAAGATCATGCGGCGGATCGTTTCGACCTCGCAGAATGCCGGCCGCGATTCGGTGTAGGCGCCCAGGTCCTGGCGACCGGTGGCGATCATCTCGTTCTTCATCCACGCCGCGATCTGCGTGTTCTCGCAATGCACGTTGATGACGCCGCCCGGCACCTTCGACAGGATGCGCATGGTCGCGTAGACCCAGCCGTCGGTCGCCGGGACGATGCCGATCGGGTTGTCGGGCTCGTAGCCGAAATAGCACTTGAAGGAGCGCACCCCGGTCTTCGCGATCACTTCCGGAATCTCGGCGATGTGCTCCTCGCGCTGAATGCCGAAGTGGAAGCCGAAGTCGATGACCGAATGCTCCTCGCCGACGGCCTTGCGCTCGTCGTAGAACGGCAGGTAGGAGGGCTTCAGGTTGCGGATGTACAGCAGCGCGGTGGTCACGCCACCCGAGGCCGCCGCGGCGGTCTCGGTGCGCATGTCTTCGGCATAGGGGTACTTGACGCCGAGATGGCAGTGCGGGTCGATCAGCCCCGGCATCAACACGCGGCCGTCGGCGTCGATCACCCGGCTGGCGGACGGCAGCGAATCGTCGGCGCCGGTGGCGACGATCTTGCCGCCGCGAACGGCAACGCCGCCATGGAATTCACCGTTATGGCGAACCACGCGGGCATTGCGGATGACCAGGTCGGCTTTCATGCACCCTCCTTCAAGATGGCTTCGATGCGGCGGCGAACGCCGCCCCACTGGCTGCGCCCCACGGTGATCGGCGCCCGCGCGCCCATGCCGCGCGCCCACACGAACTTCAGGCCGAGTTCCTGTGCCGCATCGCGGTCGATCCCGCCGGGCGGCGCGGCAAGGTCGACGAGCAGCGCGTGCTTGGGCAGGCGCTCGAGCAACTCGCGTCCGAGCACGCGCGCCGGCACGCTGGCGACGACGATATCGGTCGCCGGCAGGACATCGGCCAGCTCGCCCAGCTCGTGCGGCTCGGCGCCCATCGCATAGGCGCCGGCCCGCTGCACCGGGTTGCGCGCCGCGACATGCACATGGGCGCCAAGCCCGATCAGCGTGCGCGTCACCAGCGATCCGATCGTGCCTTGGCCGACCAGGCACACGCGGGCCTTGTGAACCGTGATGTCCGTGTTCTCGATCAACACCTTCAGCAGGCCTTCGACGATCGCCGGGCCGCGCAGCAGCATCAGATCTTCGTCCCACTCGTATTCATGCAGGGTGATGCCGAGACTCTCGCAATGCGCCTTGAGCTTCGGATCGCCCCAGCCGAGGATGATGTGCGCGGGCTTGCGCATTCGCGACAGGCTGTCGCGATCCGGAATCAGCCGCTCGGCAGACTGCGGTGCAAACAGCGCGCCGTCAGGGGCGATCCCCGGGATCGGGAACAGTGCGATGCGCGCGCCGTCCAGCGCTTCGGCGATGCTCGCCGATCGCCGCACACCTGCGATGCCTTGCGGCGGCCACGGAAATCCGCAGGCGCGAACCTCGGCGCCGGTGGCCTCGGCGCAGCGTGCGATCTCCTGCTCTCGGCGGTCACCGCCGACGATGGCCAGGGTAAGTTGATTCCAGCTCATTGGGGCCTGACAAAGTGGATCAGTTCGCTTCTCGACATGCCGCGGATGCCCATCGCTTCGGCGGTTCGACCGCTTTCGCGATAGTCCGTTCCGACCAGCGCCTCGGCGAGGATGAGCAGGGCACTGGCGACCGGCGTTTCGACCCCGGCGATGGCGGCGAGCTCGACGAACGGCAGCAGCCCGTGACCGAAGTCCTCGCGGTAGTAGCGGTGCTGCAGCGAATCCGGCGCCTTGATCCGGCGGTTGGCCTCGCCGCCGGCAATCGCGCCGACGAAGTCGTTCAGGTCGGTGACGGTGGGCTCGACGGTGCCGATCGATTGCATCTCGCCGATCAGATTGGGCAGGCGGTGGCCGAACGCCGACGCGACCGCCAGCCGCTCGTCGTCGAGGCGGCGCATGGTGCGCGCGACGCCCGGCGTCATGGCCTGGACGTAGAAGGTGAAGTCGCCGCGCGTCGCCTCGACCCAGGCGGCGCCGAGCACCGCTCCAGGCGGGTGCAGCACCAGGTTGGCGTTCGACAGATTGGCCGCGAGCACGTCGGTCACCGGCACGGCGGCCGGGAACAGGCGGCAGGCGACCTCGAGTGCCGCGGCGCCGCCCGGGAGCGCGGCGGCCCGCACGTGCCGGGCGCGTCCGGTAACGGTCACGCGATCGGGTCGGTACTTGCGCGCGACATAGGTCAGCGTCGAGAACTCGGCGATCGGCGGCAGGTCGGGACGCACGCTGCGATACGCCTGCGCGAACTCGAGCGCGCCGCCGGTGTGGCCGGGATTCAAAACGACCGGCCGGCTCGCGGGCCAGCCCGCGGCGGCCAGCGACCGCGCCACCGACGCGTGGGAGAACGTCGGCAGCGTCACCACCGCCGCGTCCGCTCCACCGATGGCCGATTCGAGGTCGCTCGTCATCAGGCGGGTCGGCGCCACGCCGTCGCCCAGCACGCCTTCGTAGGCCACCCCGCCCGATTCCTGGAACGGTGCCAGCGTCTCGGTCGACCGGTTCCACAGCGTCACCCGGTGTCCGGCGAAGGTCAGCTCCACCACCGCCGCTGCGCCGCCGGCTCCGGCACCGAGAATCAGAACATCCATGGCCTTCCTCAGTGGCTCACCAGCACGCCCTTGGCTTCGAAGATGCCGCGGACCTGACGCACGTAGCGCTGGAAGCTGGCGTCCTCGTGAACCTCGTTCCACCGCCGCGGGCGGGGGATCTCGATCGCCAGGTCGAGGTCCACGCGGCCCGGCCGCGGCGACATGACGACTACGCGGTCGGCCAGGAAAACCGCCTCGTCGATGCCGTGCGTGATGAACAGGACCGTATTGCGCAGGCGCAGCCACATCGTTTGCAGATCCATGATCATCTGCTCGCGCGTCAAGGCATCGAGCGCGCCGAAGGGTTCGTCCATGAGCAGCAGGCCGGGCTCCTGGATCAGGGCGCGGCAGATCGCGACGCGCTGGCGCATGCCGCCGGACAGCTCGGAAGGGAACTTGTCGGCGAATCCTTCGAGCCCGACCTGCGCCAGCAGTTCTCGGGCGCGATCGATGTAGACCTTTCGGTTGAGCTTCTTGATCTCGATCGGAAGCAACACGTTGTCGAGCACGGAACGCCAGTCGAGCAGCAGGTCCGACTGGAACACGACGCCGGATTTCGGGTGCGGCTTGACCACGTCCTCGCCGTCGATCGTCAGCTTCCCGGTCGTCAGGGGGATGAGTCCGGCGAGCAGCGACAGCAGCGTGCTCTTGCCGCAGCCGCTCGGCCCCACGACGGCGACGAAGGTCCCGGGGGCGATGTCGAGGTCGACGCTCTCCAGCGCAAGCACGTCTTCACCGGCCCGTACCGTGTAGGACTTCGAGACATCGGTCACGCTGACGGCGGCCGACCGCGCCGGCGGTTGCGCGTTGCCGGGTGTCGTGTTCATGTTGCGCTCTCTTTGCGATACGACACCTTGCCTTCGAGAAGCACGATCCCGAAATACAGCAGCACGCCGAGCAGCGAAATCGACACGACGGTCGCGAAGTTGAGCGTCGTGTCGAACTGCTGGTTAGCCTGCAACTGCAAATAGCCGAGTCCGCGCTCCGCGGCGATGTATTCGCCGATGATCGCGCCGATCACCGCCAGCGAGATCGCCACCTTCAGTCCGCCGAAGATGCTCGGCATCGCGGCCGGCAGGCGCAGCTTGAAGAATGTCTGGCGTTCGGACGCCCCCATCGACCTGACCATGTTGACCAGCGCCTTGTCCAGCGATTGCAGCCCGACCACCGTCGCGATGACGATCGGAAAGAACGAGATCAGGAACGCCAGTCCGATCTTCGGCCCCCAGCCGTAGCCGAGGTAGAGAACGAGCAGCGGAGCCAGCGAGATCTTGGGGACGGTCTGCAAGGCCACCAGCAGCGGGTAGACGGCGCGCTCGAAAACGCGCGAATAAAATATCGCCAGCGCGAGCGGCACACCGGCCAGCACCGCGGCGCCGAATCCGGCGACGACTTCGAGCAGGGTGTACCAGCCGTGCGTGGCGAGCAACGGCGCATCGGTGACCATGCGCCGGGCGATGGCCCAGGGCGTGGGAAGGACGAATTCGGACAGACCCAGCAGCGGTACGGCGAATTGCCAGATCACCAGCACGATCAGCGCCAGGCCGACCGAACCGAAGGTCTCCAGGCCCATGGACACGGACGAGCGCTTCTTTGCCCGCCTGGCGGTGACGGACGCGCGCGCGGCTTGTTCAAGATCGGGCATAGGATCGCAGGCTCGGGCGGTTTGGGCGAAACGCGACACCGGGTCGCGGTTCCCTCGGGGTGGGGAGTTTCGGAGACGGCATGGACATGAGGCAGGTGCAAGAGTGATCGTGGCACGCCGCCGATCTCATTGATCACGTAGTGTGATCACAATTATAATGAGTTCAACGGGGTAAACCCGAGAACAACGCGGTGGCTCGTGGCGCGAGCCGCAAGGACGACAGCTATGCCACAGACTGCGCAAATCGAACGCGACGGCAACGCGCAAAACCCATCGCCCAAGCGCGTTCGCGGTCATCTTCAGAACCAGGTATTCGAGCGCTTGCGGCGCGGGCTGATGGTCGGCGCCTTCGCCCCGGGGCAGGTCATGAGCCTGCGCAAGCTGGCCAACGGATTCGGTACCAGCCCGATGCCGATCCGCGAAGCACTGACGCGTCTGGTCGTCGTCAATGCGCTGGAGGAAACGGCCAACGGCTCGGTGTGCGTTCCGCGCCTCACCCCCGAGCGACTGGCCGAGATCTTCTCGGTTCGCGAGTTGCTCGAAGGCGCGGCGGCGGAACTCGCCTGCCGCAACTGCACGCCGGCCCTGATCAAGGAGCTGACGGAGATCAACAAGGAGCTGCTCGATGCGATTGCCAGGCGCAACGTCTTGAGCTGCCTGTCAGCCAACCAGCGATTCCACTTCACCTTGTATGGTGCGTCGGGTTCGGAGGTTCTGCTGCCGCTGATCGAGTCGCTGTGGCTGCAGTTCGGTCCGACGATGTACCTTTCGCTCCTTTCGCCCGACATGCCCTGGGACGCATCGGCCCACGTCGAGATCCTGGAGGGCCTGCGTACCGGGAAGGCTTCGCTGGCCCGCCGCAGCGTGCTCAGCGACATCCGCACCACGGGTCGAGCGCTCGCCCCGGCAATGGCCTCGCGCGCCGCGGTCGGGCTGTTGTCGGCGCCGCTCGACGATCTCTATTTCGGCAGTTGAGCGCTGCTTCTCCCGAGGACGCTTTGCATGAATCCAGGACATGAAGATCGGCTTGCCGCACTGGGCATCACGCTGCCGACGGCGGTTTCCCCCAAGGCCAGCTACGTCGCGGCCCGCCGCACCGGACCTTACGTCTACATTTCGGGGCAGGTGCCGGCGGCCGGCGGCAAGGACCAGTTCACCGGGAAACTCGGCCGCGAGATCTCGGTCGAGGAAGGGCAGAAGGCGGCGCGGCTGTGCGCCATCAACATTCTGGTGCAATTGCGCGCCGCGCTCGGCGGCAACCTCGACCGTGTCGTGGGCTGCATCCGTCTCGGCGGCTTCGTCAATGCGGTGCCCGAGTTCGGCGACCAGCCGGCGGTTCTGAACGGCGCTTCCGACCTGATGATCGCGGTGTTCGGCGATGCGGGACGCCATGCGCGCGCCGCCGTGGGCTGTGCCTCGCTGCCCCGCAATGTGCCGGTCGAGGTCGATGCGATCTTCGAGGTGCTATGACCGTGAGCGCCGACGCGGCAGCGAATGATCCGCGTACGCCGGTCCATATCCTCACCGGGTTTCTGGGCAGCGGCAAGACAACGCTGCTGCGGCGCTTGCTGGCCGATCCGTCCTTCGCCGACACCGCGGTCGTCATCAACGAGCTGGGCGAAGTCGGCCTGGATCAGTTGCTGGTCCGCGAAGTGGCCGAGGACGTGATCCTGCTGAGTTCGGGGTGTCTGTGCTGCACGGTACGGGACGATCTCGTGTCGACGCTGGCGGACCTGGATCGCATGATGCGCCGTGGTGACATCCCGCGGTTCGGGCGGGCCGTCGTCGAAACGACCGGCCTTGCCGACCCTGCGCCGATCATGCAGGCCCTGCTGAGCGCGAAGGAGCTCGTCCCGCGCTTCAGGCTCGGCCAGGTGATCGCGACGGTCGACGGCGTCAACGGGGCGAAGACGCTGGGAGCGCATCGAGAGGCGCGCCGCCAGGCGGCGATGGCGGACCTCATCGTCATGACGAAATGCGATCTGGCCGACGAGGGCACGAGAAGCTCGCTGCGGGACCGGCTTGCGCAGTGCAGTCCGAACGTCGCCGTGCATCGGTCCGATCGCATCGGGTCGATGGCCGGCGACCTCTTCGCCGACGCCGCACATTGGGACCGGACGCAGACGAGGTCGGACGCCATGCCATCGGTCGCAGCGGATCGGCATGATCACAGCCACGCCGGCCCCGCGCATGACGGCACGATCGGGACCTTCACGGTCTTTCCCGGCATGGCGATCGACTGGGACCCTTTCGTCGATTGGCTGGAACTGCTGCTGGCTAGCCGTGGCGATTCGATACTGCGGGTCAAAGGCCTGCTCGAGGTACGCGGTGCGGACGGCCCGGTGGTGCTGCAAGGGGTTCAGCATGTGCTCTATCCGCCGGAGCAGCTGCCGTCGTGGCCGGCGTCGTCGCCACGTGGAGGATGGATCGTCTTCATTGCGCGCGATCTGACGCGCAGCGCCATCGAGAACTCGCTGCGACGGATGCTGGACGGCGCCGAGATGTCAGGCTAGCCGTCCGCGGGCGGCCGCACGACCCGGCCGCCGCGGATCAGCACGCGGCCGGCCGGCCGGCGCGCCAGGGCGTCGTCGAAGGAGTCGGCCGGCACGAGTACCACGTCGGCGCTGTCGCCGACCGCAAGCCCGCGCCGGCCACCGCACATCGCGGCCATCAGCTGACAGCGGTCTTCGACGTGGGCACCGAGCATGCCCAGGCGCGCCTCGTCGAGCGGATCGGCGTCGCCGAACGGAACGAACCAGTCCCTGACATTGTCGGTGCCGAAGCGCAAATCGACGCCGGCGCGCAAGGCGTCCAGCAACGGCGCGATGCCGCGCCGGCGAGGTGAGCCGAGCCCCCGATCCTGCAGGTACAGGTTGGCTCCCGGTTGCACCGACAGCGTGATCCGCGCCAGCGCCATCTTCTGCAGCACGCGGCCGACCGCTGCCGGGTTCATCACCGCCAGGACACAGCAATGGCTGAATGTGACGCGTCCTTCGAGCTTGTGCGCGACAACCGCGTCGACGACGGATTCGAGGACGGCGGCCTCGGCGTCGAGATGTTCGTCCAGGTGAAGGTCCACGTCGACGCCCAAGTCCCGCGCCAGTGCGAGCAGGGACGCGGTGGACGCGAGCGGCCGGTCATACAAGGCCGGCACGCCGCCGACCAGCTTGGCCCCGCGGCGAACGGCAGCGGTCAGCAGTTCTCGCGTGGCGTCCGCGGCAGGATCGGCAGCCGCGTTCGCGAACGCGACCAGCTCGACGTCGATCGCGTCACCGGCGGCGTCGGCCGCCGCGAGTACGCCTTCGATGGCACGCAGGCCGATGGCCGCGTCGACATCGGTATGGGTGCGGACCCGCGAGGTTCCATGGCTGGCGGCCCGAGAAAGGAAGCGCTGCGCCCGCTTCCGGATGTCGTTGATGCCCGCCGTCGCGCGATCCGCCTTTGCCGCGGCCACCGCATCCTTGAACGACGCCGCCCGCGCATCGGGCGATGCGAAGGAACGGTCGGCGTGCGCATGGAAGTTGACGAAGGAGGGCAGCGCCAGCCACCGAGGCGGTTCGTTGCCGGCCGAGGCGGCGATCGAGGCGATTCGACCGGACTCGAAGCCGATATCGAAGCAGCCGTGCCGCTCCCCCAGCGCGACGCCCTCCAGCCCGGGCAATGGCTGCCCCGCCGACGGATACGTGTCCGCGCGCCCGTCCGGCGCGCCGGACGCGGGCGTACGGGAAGAGGGGTTGTCCGCGTCAGTTCCCTTCGTCGTAAAGGGTCGTGGTGGTCTCGACGTCCTCGACATGCAGGCCGGCGCGCTTCACTGCCGCGGCCGCCAGCCGCCGTGCCTTCGCGCGCAGTGCCTTCTCGTCGACGCCGTGCACCTTGCCTTCGCTGTAGAGCACCTTGCCGTCGACCCAGGTCTGCGAGATCGAAGCGGTCGATGCCGAGAACACCAGCGCCTGAAGCGGGTCGTGGAATGGCGTCCACTCCACGTGGTCGAGATCGAAGAGGATCAGGTCCGCCTTCTTGCCGATCTCGAGCGAGCCGATCTCGTGGTCCCACAGCGCGGCCTTCGCGCCCTCGATCGTCGCGGCGCGCAAGGCCTGGCGGGCGGTGAAGATGTCGGGCTTCATCCGCGCGTCCTTGAACATGCCGGCGACGATCAGCATCTGGCGCATCAGGTTCATGTTGCCGGCCGCCGACACGCCGTCGGTGCCGAGGCCGACGGTGACGCCCGCGGCCACCATCTCGGGATACTTGCCGATCGCCGTCGCGCCCTTGCCCAGCTTGAACGACGAGCACGGGCAGAAGGCCACCTTCGCGCCGCGTTCGGCGAGCAGCTTGACCTCGTCGTCGCTGACCGCGGCGCCGTGCGCGATCACCAGGTTGCGGCCGATGCCGCCGGCGCGATCGATGCGCGTGATCGGCCAGCAGCCGTGCTTGGCCTCGCAGATGTTCGCCTCCTCGATCGACGTCGCGAGGTGATACGTGGTGCCGACGCCGAGCCGTTCGGCGAGCTTCTGTGCGCCGACATGAAGCTCGAGCGTGCACGGCTCCTTGCCCTCGATGTTCACCCAGCAGCGCACGCGTCCGTCGAGCGCGCCGTCGTACTTGCGCACGCAGGCCTCGAGCGCCTCGAGCGCCGACCGGGCATCCGCAAAGAAGTGGTGCTGTGCCATTTCTTCGGTCCAGCCGCGCGGCAATTCCGCCGGCCGGTTGTCGGCCGCATGCCTGCCGGTGACGCCGCGAATGCCGGTCTGTTCCATCGCCCGCACCGTGATGCCCGGGTCGTACTGCGAGCCCATGTCGATGAAGCAGGTGGTGCCGTTGCGCAGCATCTCGGTGATGCCCAGCAGCGCGCCGCAGTACTCGTCTTCCTCGGTGATGTGCGCATAGAACGGCTTGGCCCAGTGGAACACCCAGGCACGCGTCGTCAGGTTGTCCGGAAAGACGGCGCGCGACAGCGTCTCGGAGAGGTGGACGTGACTGTCGACGAAGCCGGGGCAGATGCCGAGCATGCGGCCGTCCAGGACCCTGTCGAAGCTGCCTCGGGCGTGCCGCGCCGCCACGGCCGCCGCCGTACCGATATCGGCGATGCGGTCTGCATCGACGACGATGCTGGCGTCGCGAAGCACGGTGTCCCTGTCGTCGACGAGGAAGGCGAATTCCAGATGTTCTATCAGCGTGCGCATGGCGATGTCCGGACGAATGGGGTGCGTTGCCTTCGAGCAGGCAAGCGAAAGTCTCAGCGCCGAACGACCAGCAGCTTGTCGGTGTTCGCGTAGTCGGACAACAGCTCGCAGCCGGTGGCGGTGACCAGCAGCATGTCCTTGTTCTGCATGCCGAA
>Ga0164241_10002721_pt1 | contig 18696 bp, 12 predicted proteins | sample OricomyardsoilBY_FD_108780 | JGI IMG/M metagenome (GOLD analysis project Ga0164241, IMG submission 108780) | Backyard soil microbial communities from Emeryville, California, USA - Original compost - Back yard soil (BY) | ecosystem: Environmental > Terrestrial > Soil > Unclassified | place: USA...
CCTCGATCTCGGCGCGGGGCACGAGCGCGGCCACCGAGTCGATGACGATCAGCGACAGCGCGCCGGAGCGGACGAGCATGTCCGCGATCTCGAGCGCCTGCTCACCGTAGTCCGGCTGTGAGATCAGCAGGTCCTCGGTGCGGATGCCGAGCTTGCGCGCGTAGTTCACGTCGAGTGCGTGCTCGGCGTCGATGTAGGCCGCGACGCCGCCGCCCTTCTGGGCGTTGGCCGCGACGTGCAGCGCGAGCGTCGTCTTGCCCGACGACTCCGGTCCGAAGATCTCGACGATGCGTCCCTTCGGCAGGCCACCGATGCCGAGCGCGATGTCGAGCGGCAGGCACCCAGTCGGGATGACCGGCACCGAGCCGATGAGGTTGTCGGCCGGGCCCAGACGCATGATCGAGCCGCTACCGAACGGCCGCGCGATGGCCTCGACCGTGGTCGTGATGACCTTGTCCCGGGCGCTGTCGCGTGGCGGCCCATCGCCCTTGGCGTGCCCGTCGACGGCGTTGGTGTTGGCGGCTTTCTGGACCTTCGCGGGCTGTGCGCACATGGACTGGTTCTCCCTTGGGGACGACGCGTTATGCTGCCACTACTGAACAGGCGTCAAGCGATTTGTTCAGCCGCCATCAGCGCGCGCCGCAGTAGGTCGAGCACGGCGTAGGCGCTGACCACACGATTGCGCTCGCGGTCGAACGGGAGGCGGCGCTCGACGACCTTGGTCGGCCGGCCACGGCCGGCGAGCGCGACGTACACGAGGCCGACGGGCTTCGTCTCGGTGCCGCCGCCGGGCCCGGCGATACCGGTCACGGCCAGACCCCAGTCGGTGTTCGCGGTCGCGACGATGCCCTCGGCCATGGCCTGGCAGACCTCACGCGAGACCGCGCCGTGGGCCGCGAGCAGAACCGTCGGTACACCCAGGCGGGCGACCTTGACGGCGTTGTCGTATGCCACGACGCCCTCTTTGAACCAGGCGGACGAGCCCGCGAGATCGGTGCACATCTTCGCGACCAGCCCGCCCGTGCAAGACTCCGCGGTGGCGATGGTCTGGCCCGCCGCGATGAGCTCGCGTGCGATGACGGATACCAAAGATGCTTTGGCATCCTCGGCGTAGACGATGTCCCCGAGCGCCTCCCGCACGTGGCTCGCCGAGCGCTCGAGCAGCTCGCGGCCCTCGGCGTCTGCCGCGTCCACGTGCAGCGAGACCTGGATCTCGGGCATGTGAGCACGGTAGGCGACGTGCATGCGCGGGTCGCGCAGTAGGCCGTCGAGCAGCGTGGCGACCTGCGACTCGGTCTTGCCGAAGGTCTTGAAGATGGCGCTTCGATAGACCTTCACGGGCGCGTTCGCGGCGAGCCACGGCACGAGGTAGTCGTCGGCCAAGCGCGCGAGCTCGCTCGGCACGCCCGGAAAGAAGAAGTAGCGCGTCTTGCCGTGCTGGACCTGCACATGCGGCGCGGTGCCGACGGGGTTGTCGAAGACCTCCGCGCCTTCGGGGACCAGCGCCTGCTGCGCGTTGTTCGGCGTGAACGGGAAGCCACGCGAGGCGAACCGGGCCTTGATGCGCTCGAGCGTGGGCGTGTGCTCGACCAGCGGCACGGCCATGAGGTCGGCCATCGACGAGACCGTGAGGTCGTCCTCGGTGGGGCCGAGGCCGCCCGAGACGAGCACGACGTCGGCGCGCGACGCGATGCGTAGGGCCTCGATGATCGCGGCACGCACGTCCGGCACAGTCTGGCCGGCGCGCACGAACAGGCCGTGCTGGCGGAGCAGGGTTCCCAGGCGCGCGGTGTTCGTGTCGGCGAGATCGCCGTTGAGCAGCTCGTTGCCGATGGTCACGATCTCGATGTGCATGTCAGGGCCCGAGCTTCGCGGTCTTCGCGATGGTCAGCGCCGCGGCGCGCGCTACGTCGCTGGCGGACGTCTCCGAGATGATGCCGATGGTGAGGAGCTTGGTGTCCTTGACGAGCGCGACGAGCTCGATGCCGACCTTACGCGCCGTGGTCCCGGCGGGTGCACCGGCAGGAGCGGGGCTGGTCAGCTCGCCGAAGAAACGGCGCGCCTCGAAGCCGGTGATGTCGGTGATGGCGGTGTCGTCGAGCGCGAGCGTGACGGTGCGGCCGTTCTTCGACGCCGCCTGCTGGATGTTGTCGCGCACCTTGAGCCAGGGGACGCCGCCGTCGCGCGGGGGGCCCTCTTCGATAGCGGCGAGTGCGATCAGGAAGGGCTTCTGCGCGGCCGGCTCGGCGGCCTGCTCACGCACCACGAGGCCCGGATCGGTGCGCGTCTCCTTCCAGGTGGCTGGCACCTCGAGCGTCGCGCCGCCTTGGGCGGTGAGCTTCAGGATACCTTCGGGCGCGGGCTGCGCGAGCGCGAGACACGACCACACCACGACCATCAACAGAGCAAGAGCGACCCGCATCAGCGACCTCCCGAAGGGGGCGCCACCATATATCAGCGCCTGCGGGCGCGCACCCACAACGAGCAGCGACGCTCGGGCCGCGCGCGCGCCTCGGCTACCCTTTCGCGCTGCCCGCGGGCGTTGTTAGCTGGCCGCGTGCACGACCGGGCTGACCATGGCCGCGCACACCGCTGAGAGCACCGCCATGGCGATCGGCTTGGCGAGCACAGGACCATAGCCCGCGAGCACCTCTTCGATGCCGTCCTCGAGGTAGCCGGTCATGAACAGGATTGGCAGGGCGGGCCAGCGCGCCTTCACGCGCTCGACGAATGGTACTCCGCCGCCAGGCATGCGGATGTCGCTGATGATCATGTCGACGGGGCGAGACGCCAGCACCTCGAGCGCGCTCGGGCCGCTCTCAGCGAGCAGCACGTCGTAACCGAGCCGCGTCAGCATGCGGCGGTACATCTGGCGCACCAAGCCCTCGTCATCGACGACCAGGATGCGGCCGGGGCTGGCAGGTCGGGGTGAGTGCGTGGGTGTGTTCAATCTCACACGGCCCACGATGCGGACGCAACCGCGGCAGGTCAACGACCAGAACTTGACCCGCGGTCAGCCAGGTCGGTGATCCGGCGCGGCCCGCGGCTTGCCAATGACCACGGCGCCAACGATCGCGAGCGGCAGGTTGACGATGAGGAACGCGATCGGTTGGGCCATGGAGCGGCCGCCCGTGTCCGCCGCGATCATGACCGCGACCGCGATGAAGAGGACGGCGCTCACGAGGCTCGCGCTCAGCGCTGCGAGTCCAACGTACAGGCGGCTAGCGCGAGATGGTGCGGACGCGGTCTTCGCCTTCACGGCGAAGAAGCCAGCCGCGAACACGACGGCGCCGGAGATGATGAGCGCAGCGGGCGCGCCGAGGCGGGTCGAGCCGCCGTCGAAGACGTCGCCGAGGAGTACGCCGAGCGCGATGGTGACGACGCTGTACCCGATGTAGGCGATGAAGCCGTAGATGCTCGCGAAGCCGAGCATTGGGTCCGGTGGGCCGCCCTTGTCCTCGCGCCAGCGGCTGACGAGGTAGACCAGCACAGGGACGAACGCTCCGAAGATGCCCATGACCCACGGGACGACAGCCAAGATCTCGTAAATGCCCATGCGTGTGTTCCTTCTGACGGTTAGGCGCCGAGCGTCGCACGAATCATTGGACTGGCAAGTTTCTCCGGGTGTTTGGCAGTAAGCGACGCTTCCGGGGTTCGGATGCGGCCCAGATCGTAGGTAGCGGTCGAGGTGAGACGAAGCTGTCGATGCGGCCGTCGGCTCGCTCAGCCTGACTGCGGCGCGGTAGCCGTCGGCAAGTTGCCGAACACGCTCCAGTGATAAGTGCCCCACGGAAAGCAGAACGGCGCCCCGCGGTGCAGCGCACGATACGCGCTCCGGTAGAGCGCTCGGAAGCCATTCACCACCGCGCGGTACGCCTCGAGGAGCTCGCCCGCCCGCTCGACAGCGCCCACGGTCGCTGACGGTATTGGCGAGACCAGCTCCTCCTCCTTTGTCGGCGTCGCCGTAGGTTCGCACCCCAGGACCTTCGCGACGCCGAGGTAGGGCATGCCCTCTCGCGCTGCATCCAGCTTGCCCTCGCGCTTCTCCATCGCCTTCGCGATACGCGCTCGGAATGCCGCCGCCGTCATCTCGCCATGCGTCTTCGGCACGCTGAGGCGGAGCTCGAACGACTCCGGCAGCGTCGATTCCTCGCGGATGAACACCAGCTTCGGTCGCTGGACGACCCTCGTCGTGCCCAGCGTACCAACCCTGCTCAGCCAGCCCGGCCACGCGCTGCTGCGCGCCACGAGCCCGTCCTTCTGAGGATTCGTCATCGCATACACGAGCTCCTGCTCGACGGCCTCGGGCGTCAGGAGCTGCGTATACTTCAGCCCCTTCGACTCCCAGAAGTAGTCGCGTCGCTCCCGCTGCGCGTTGCCCGCCCGCGCCACCAGCTCGTCCAGCAGGCGTGCGAACCTCGGGACCTCGCCGAGCGGATCGTAGACGATCAGGTGGTAGTGCGTCGACATGACCACGCCTCCGACCAGCTCGACCTTGGTCTTGTCGCACGCACGCGCCAGCGCGTAGTCGAACAGCCCTCGCACCCACTCATCCGGGCGCAACAAGAACTGTCGGTTGAGCGTGCGGCGCGTCAGCATCCAATAACATGCGGGCCGAATCATCTTCGGAGGTGTCATCCTTGACCTCGGGAATTCGTGAAGCGGCACTTCGCCGCCTCCGGTCCCCCTGTTCCCCGAAGCCTCGCTTTTGATCCGCTTTTCTCACGACACTCGCGCTTTTCCCACCCGCGCGAGCGTCGCTCAGCGGATCCAGCGCTGCAGCGCGGCCATGATGGCGTCGTTGGTGATCGGCTTGGTCAGGTAGTCGTCCATACCGGCGGCGAGGCAGCGCTCGCGATCGCCCTCGATCGCGCTGGCCGTCACCGCGACGATCGGTACGTGCGCGTCACGCTCGCCGGCACGAATGCGCGCCGTCGCTGCGTAGCCGTCCATGTCCGCCATGATGCAGTCCATGAAAACAACGTCGTAGCGTTGCTCACTCACCGCGACGAACGCCGAGCTGCCGTCCTCGACGACGTCTACCCGGCAGCCCAAGCGCTCGAGCATCGCGCGCAGCAAGAATGAGTTGATGCGATTGTCTTCGGCAATCAAGACTCGCGCACCCTCGAAGCGGACCTTGTTCGGCCGCGGTCGTGGTGCGCTCCCCGTGCGTGCTGGCGGTGACGCGAGCTGCGTCAGGATGTCGAACAGAGTCTGTTGCCGAATCGGCTTCACCAGCAATGACGCGAACAGGTTCGGCGGCACGAACTGACGCTCGGCCACCGCCGTGGCCAAGACCAACGGAATACCGCGGGTGCGACGCACACGCTGCGCGAGCTCGTGCACATCGTCGTGCACGTTCGTGTCGATGATCGCGATCTCCGACTCGGCGAGCGCCGCCTCGCCGGTCGCCAGGTCGTGGGAGACACTCACCACCGCCCCGCCCTGGGTGAGCCAACGCGCCAGCGCGTGGGCCGCCGCTGGGTGCCCGTTCACAACCGCGACGCGCAGTCCCCGAGGCACCGATGATGCCGTCTCCGCGCACGTCGTGATCGGCAGTGGCAGCATCAAGCTGAAGCGCGCGCCCACGCCCAGCGCGGAGTCGACCGTGATGTGCCCGTGCATATGGCCCGCGAGGCGCTGCGCGATCGCCAAGCCGAGTCCGGTCCCGGACTGCTTGCGACCCGCCTTCGGACCGCCCTGCACGAACGGCTCGAATACCTGAGCTTGCTGCTCGGGTGCGATGCCCGGACCGGTGTCACGCACGCTCAGCACGAGTCGCGCCGTGGCACCGTCGACGACGCACGCGACCTTCAGCTCCACCTCACCCTGGTCGGTGAACTTCACCGCGTTCGCCGCGAGGTTCAGCAAGATCTGGCGGATCCGCTGAGTGTCTCCGAGCAACAGCGCAGGTACCTCGGGCCCCGCGTCGACCCACAGCTCGAGCCCCTTCCGCTGTGCGGCCTCGGCGACCACGCCCGCGACGTCGTCCATGAGTGTGCGAATACAGAATGGCTGCGGCGCCAGATCGATGTGATCGGCGTCGATCTTCGAGAAGTCGAGCACGTCGGACACCAGCGCCAGGAGCCATTCCCCCGACGCCCGCGCGACGTCCACGAACGCGCGCTGCTCGGGCGTCAGCTCGGTGTCGCGCAAGAGCTCGGCCATCCCGAGCACCCCATTGAGGGGCGTGCGGATCTCGTGGCTCATGGTCGCGAGGAACTCGGCCTTGGCGCGCGATGCGACCTCGGCCGCGTCCTTCGCGTTCCGCAGCGCTTCGCGCACGCGCACCACCTCGGTCACGTCCTGCTCGGTACCGTCGAAGAAGACCTCTCCGTCGGGCTCCACGCGCCTGCGGCCGCGGCTGTGGTGATAGCGAATCTCGCCACGGTCACCGTGCACGCGATACTCGACGGACCAGTCTCGCCCCTCACGGAGCGCCTCGGCGACCTCGAGCCGCATGCGCTCGCGGTCCTCGGGCAGCATCGCCAGCACCGCCTCCGCTTGCCTCGGCGGACCGAGCGCCGGGTCGCGCCGGAAGATGCGATACATGTTCGGCGACCACGTCAGCGAGCTCTCGTCGTCGGCTTGCGAGGTCCAGTGCCCGAGGTCGGCAATCGTCTCGGCCTGCAGCAAGCGCGCATGCGCGAGCCGCACCGCCTCCTCGACCTGCCGCCGCTTCGTGATGTCCATGTTGGTGCCGACGAAGCGCAGCGCTCTGCCGTCGGGTGCACGCGCGACCACGCGACCGCGCCCGAAGATCCAGCGCCACTCGTCGCGCTTGCGGAAGCGATACTCGACCTCGTAGAGATTCGTCCCATCGCGTATGTGCGCCTGCTGCGCCGCCAAGCAGCGCGGCAGATCGTCGGGGTGCACGCGCGCGCGCCATACATCTACGTGCGATGGTTGGCTCTCCTTCGGCACGTCGAAGAGCTGATACCAAGAGTCGCTGTAGACGACGGCGTCGGTGACCAGGTCCCAGTCCCAGATGCCATGCTCGCCGACCGCGATGGCGAACTCCAGCCGCTCCTCGGTCGCTCGCAGCTGGGCCTCGAGCTGCTTGAGCTCGGTGATGTCGGCGATGGTGCCGACCCAGCCCGCGAGCGCCTCGCCATCGTGGATCGGCGCCATGTGGTTGCGCACCCATCGAACCCCGCCGGCCGGCATGCGGATGCGGTAGTCCATCGGCCGCGGTGGCTGTGCCAGCGCGCTCTCTTGCCAGCGCGCCGGGATCGACAGGTCGTCGGGGTGCACGATGTTGTGCCAGCCCTGCGCCAGCTCGCTCGCGGAGCGTCCTAGGATCCGCTCGAGCGCGCGGTTGCCGTAGTCCTCGCGCTCCGCGACGCGGGTCACGAAGAAGCCGACCGCGGCGGCGTCCAGCGTGGCCTCGAGGCGCTTGCGCTCCACCACCTGCGCGCGCCGTGCCTTCTCGATGCGCCGCTTCTCGAGGCGCAGCTCGAGCAGGGCCTCCGCCTGCCGCGCGAGCCCCTCGAGCGCCGCGATCTTGTCTGGCGCGAGGGTACGCGGCTCGTAGTCGACGGCGCACAGGACGCCGATCGCGACGGCGCGCCCCGGCGCGTGGATCGGCACGCCGACATAGGAGCGTGCGCCGAGCTCACGCACCACGTGTGAGCTCACGAACTCGGGCTCGCGCTCGAGGTCGGCGAACACCGTCGTCGCGTTCGTGAGCAACGTGCGGCTGCACATCGTGCCCTGCAGCGGCAGGCTGTCCAGGTCAAAGCCGACGCGCGCCTTGAACCACAGGCGTGCCCCGTCGTACCAGCTCACCAAGACCGTCGGCATCTCGACCAACGCGGCGGCGACGCGGGCGAGTGAGTCCCAGGTCGGCTCCGGCGCGCTGCCGAGGATCTCGTAGCCGAGCATGATCTGGCGTCGCTCGGCGAGGTCTTCGGCGCCGACAGTCGGCTCGGCGCGCGGTACGGGTTCTATCGACACGATCTGATCTTCCGCTTCCCCTGACGGGCTGTCACCGGATTTCTCGACCGCGTTTCAGCCTCGCGTTACGAGGAATCGCAATAGCCCGACGCGAGCGACCTCCAGCTGCGGCGCGAGCTGCGCGACCTCACGCCCGAGCTCCAGCCAGTCGAGCTCCTTGCCATACTCGATGCGATTGCACGTCGCGGCCATCTCGAGCGCGCCGAGCATCTGACATACCGATCGGAGGCTGTGGGCGTGCAGCGCCAGCGCCTTGCGGTCCTGCGCCGCGACCGCTCGGTTCATGTCCGCGAGCGCCTTGGGGGTCGTGTCGACGAACATCGTCACGACCTCGCGGATGCCCTCCTCGCCGAGCGTCTCGACGATCGATGGCGAGGGATGGAACTGCTGCGTTGCCTCGGGGCGCGGTACGCGCTGTGTCGTCGGAGGCGACAGCTCGACGGCGAGGCGGTGCTGATCGATCGGCTTCGAGATGTAGCCGTCCATCCCCGCCGCGAGGCACATCTCGCGATCGCTCGCGAGCGCGTGGGCCGTCATCGCGACGATCCGTGGGCCGCGCTTGTCCCCGTAGTGCTTGCGGATGCGCCGCGTCGCTTCGAGGCCATCCATGTCCGGCATCTGGATGTCCATCAGCACGACGTCGTAGCCGCGTGCGATCGCCAGCTCGACACCCTGGAGGCCGCTCGACGCGACGTCCGCCGCGTAGCCCAGTCGCTCGAGCATCATCAACGCGACGCGCTGGTTCACCAGGTTGTCCTCGACCAGGAGGATGCGGATCGGTGGCTTCACGGTCTGTACCGGGGCTTCTTGCATCGTGCCGCGCTTCGGGATGAGGCAGTCGGCGAGCGTGTCGAACAGGGTCGACTGGCGCACCGGCTTCGTCAAGATGCCGTGGATGGGAACGTCGGTCGCCCGCACCTCGGGCGCGTGCAAGGCGTACGCGCTGATGAGCACCACCGGCATGGCCATCGCGCCCGGGATCCGGCGTAGCTCGCTGGCGAGCTCCAGACCCGACATCTCGGGCATACGATAGTCGAGCACCGCCAGTGAGAACCGCCGGCCCTGCCAGAGCGCGACGAGCGCCTCACGCGGACTCTCGAAGGCCTCTACCTCGATGCCCCACGAGCGCAGCGCGCTCGTCAGCAGCAGCCGATCGGGCGCGCTGTCGTCGACCACGAGCACCTTCAGGTCCGCGGGCAGGTGGCGCAGCGGCGTGGTCTGCGCGCCCTCGATGCTGGGCGCTGGCGGTGCGCGGAAGGTGAACGTGAACGTCGAGCCTTGCTCGGGCTCGCTCTCGGCACGGATGCTGCCGTCCATGAGCTCACACAACCGTCGGCTGATCGCCAAGCCGAGCCCGGTGCCGCCGAACTCGCGCCTGGTGCTCGTGTCGACCTGGCTGAACTCCTGGAACAGTCGGTTCATGCGGTCGGCCGGGATGCCGATGCCGGTGTCGCGCACCGCGCACGACAAGACGTCGTCGCCGCTGGCCGCCAGCGTGACCGTAACGGCGCCGCAGTTGGTGAACTTGACCGCGTTGGCGAGCAGGTTGAGCAGCACTTGGCGGAGCCGCGGCTCGTCGCCGACGATGGCGTCGGGCACGTCGTCACCCACGGAGTAAGTGAGCGACAGGTCCTTCTCGGCCGCGTGGGCCGCGACCAGATCGAGGCAGTCCTCGACGCAGCGGCGCAGCGCGAACGGGCGCGCCTCGATCTCGACCTGGCCCGCCATGATGCGGCTCAGGTCGAGCACGTCATTGAGCACGCTCATCAGGTGATCGGCGCCGATCTTGATCGCGCGCACCATCTCTCGCTGGGACGCTGTCAGCTCGGTGTCGACCAACATGCCCGCGAAGGCCACGACCGCGTTCATCGGCGTGCGGATCTCGTGGCTCATGTTGGCGAGGAAGTCGCTCTTGCTCTTAGCGGCCGCCTCGGCCTCGGTGCGCGCGACGCGCTCGGCGGTGACGTCCACGTTGGTGCCGACGATGCGCAGCGGCTGGTGGGCGGCGTCGAAGAAGACCTGCGCCGAGGAGCGGATGTAGCGCAACCCTCTCGGAACCTCGGCGCGGAACTCGCTGGCGAAGCGACCGTCGCCCGCGAACGCGTCGAGCCACTCTTGCTTGAGGCGCTTGCGATCGTCGGGGTGCACGCACCTGCGCCACGCGGCGATGGTGAGCTCGGTCGGCCCGAGCTCGTAGACCCGCTGCATCTGCTCGTCGGTCACGAACGTGTCGCGCACAACGTCGATCTCCCAGATACCGATGCCAGCGACCTCGGTCGCGAGCCGCACCCGCTCGCCCAGGTGAACCAGCTCGTCCTGCGCGCGGCGCTGCGTGGTGATGTCCTGCACGACCCCGATGAGGCGTGGCGCGCGGCCGTCGCTCCGCAGGATGCGGCGCGAGCTCGCGCGGATCCAGCGCACCTCGCCCGCTGGCGTCACGATTCGGTGATCAGTGAACTCGAAGAGATCGCGGTGGAACGCGGTCACGCGCTCCGTCAGAGCGCGCACGCGATCGTCGGGGTGAACCCGCTCTTCGTATGTGTTGATCGTGACCTGATAGCTCGCCGGATCGAGCCCGAAGATCTCGTGCCAGCGCGCATCGCAGTAGAGCCGACCGGTGGACGCATCGAAGTCCCAGAGGCCGATGCGACACGCCTCGATGGCGAACTGGTAGCGGTCCTCGTGCTCGCGCAGATCGGTCACTCGCACATCGTCACGTCGCTGCCGCACGAGCAACGCGACGTGCTCGCGCACCAGCGTCAGCACCTGCCGAGCGTGCAGCAGCTCATCCGCGCTCAGCCGCCGATCGCCCTCGTGCAACAGCAGCAGGCTGCCGAAGTGAAGCCTCCCGACTTCGATGTGCAGTGCCTCGTGCGGGCCGAGGGTCAGAGCGCCCGGCAGCGGCACGTCGACCTCGAAGCACGCGGGCGCGTTGCCGCTCGCGACCCGCACGACCGCGTGGTCGGCGTGTGCCTCGACCACCAACGCCGCGCGCAACGTGAGCAACCGCGCGGCCGCGTCGGCCAGCGCTTGCCACGACTCGAGGACCGATGGCGGCACGACGACTCGCATGAGATCAGGCGCGCCAAGCTAGGCAGAAGGGGGATCGTGGTCAAGCGCGGCTCGGGTCGCGCGGCCCCACGCGACGGCATTGACGCGCTGCCCGAGCGCACGCATGGTCGCGCGCGATGGAGCCGCTGGTTCGGGCCGAAGGGCTCAAGAAGTCGTTCGGTGCGGTCGACGCTGTGCGCGAGCTGTCGTTCCAGCTCGCGCCCGGTGAGGTGGTCGGGCTGCTCGGGCCCAACGGCGCGGGGAAGACCACCACGCTCAAGCTCCTGCTCGGGCTCTTGCGACCCACCGAGGGCTCGGCCACCGTGCTCGGCCTCGACTGCACCCGCCAGGCCCGCCAGGTCAAGGCGCGCCTCGGCTACTGTCCCGACGAGCCGGCCTTCCACGGCTTCCTCACGGGGCGCGAGACGCTCGCCTTCGTGGCCTCGGTGCGCGGGCTCGCGATCGGCGGCGCCATGGCGGGGCTCGAGCCACTCATCGCGACGCTCGACTTCGGCCCGCAGCTCGACGTGTTCACCGCCAACTACTCGCACGGCACCAAGAAGAAGCTCGCGCTCCTGGCCGCGCTCATCCACGACCCACGCGTGCTGCTGCTCGACGAGCCGACCAACGGGCTCGATCCGCCGACCGCGCATCGCGTGCGCGAGCTGCTCGCCGACAAGGCCCGCGCCGGCGCCGCCATCATGGTCTCGACGCACCTGCTCGACATGGCCGACCGCCTGTGCGACCGCGTGCTCGTCCTCGACAAGGGCGTGATCATCGCCGAGGGCTCGCCCGCGTCCGTACGCAGCCGCGCGGGCGTACCGCCGGAGGCCTCGCTCGAGGACGCGTTCCTGGCCCTGGTCGCGTGAACGACGAACGGTCGGCTGCGCCCTCCTCGATGCTCGGCGATCTGGTCCGGCAGACGCGCGCGGCGTCGCTCCTGCTCATCCGCTACCTCGCGCGCCGCGCCGTGCGAGGCGGGGCTGGGCCGACCTACGCGAAGTCGCGCGCGCCCTGGTTCCTGCTGCTGTCGCTCGTGTGGACGCTCTATGTCGGCAACCTCCTGTGGTCGCGCTTCGCCGACGCGGCCCTGAAGCCGCTCGCCGAGGGTCCGCCCGCGATGGCCTGGCAGCTCATCGGTGTCGTGCTCGCGATGGTCGGCTTCGGCTTCGTCGAGCTGGCGCCCGAGCTCGGCCGTATCCGCCCACCGCTGCGTATCACGCTGCTCGACGAGCTGCCGTTCTCGGTCGCCGCGCGCCTGATGTTGGTGTGGTTTCGGAACCCGTTCATGCCGGCCCTGACCATCGTCGGCGCGCTCGCGTGGTCGCCGGCAGCGCGCGTGTCGTTCGGTGGCGTGATGGCGGTCAGTGGCTTCGCGCTGGCCATCTACTTGGCCGCGACAACCCTCGGATACGCGCTCGGCTCGTGGATCCGTGTGCTCTTCAGCGGCCGCGGGCGACGCGCGATCAGCATCGCCTCGCTCGTGCTGGTGCTCGTCGGCGTCCAGCTGCTGGTGTTCTCCGAGCGCTTCCACCACCTCATCATGCCGCCCGCGCCCGCGCTCGACGCCGCCCTCGACATCCGCGCTGGCGCGCTCGGCGCCATCGCGCTGGTGGCGATCGGCGTGTGGCTCGTGGGCATGCTCGCGATCGCCTGGGCCGAGCGCGTCGGCTACGACCGTCTCGACGCGCTGCCCGCGGGCGTCAAGCGCGGCCGCAGCGTCGCGCTCGACGCGCGCGCCATCGAACGCCTGCTCACGCGCCGCGAGGGCGGTCTCGGGCTGGCCATCGTGGGCTGGCTCTTCTTCGTGATGGTGGCCGTCGGCGCGGGCTTCGCGATCGTCAAGCCACCCGAGCCCGACGTCACTCAGAAGCTCGTCCTCGGCATCTGCGTCGCGGTCGCCTACCTCGGCGCGGTCATCGCGCTCTCGCGCGCGGGCCAGGCGGTGCGCCGCGACGCTGGTGCGCGGGCGTTCCTGGCGCCGCTGCCGATCGCGCCCTATCAGACGCTCGACGGCAAGGTGCAGGCGGTGCGCGGCGTGGTGCTGCCGCTGATGCTCTGCGCCGTACCGGGCATCGCGCTCGCGCTCGACCAGGCGAGCGTGCTCGGGCCGATCGCGCTCGAGGTCGCCTGGCGCTCGCTCGCGACCGTGCTGGTGGTGTGGGTCGGCGCGGACGCGGCCGTCTCGATCGCGTTCCTGACCGGCGGCGTCGGCCTGCCGGGCGTCAAGAGCATGGGCGCGCCGACGAGCTTCGCCGTGCAGCTCCTGCTGTTGCCGCTGCTCGCCGCCTCGGCCGCGCCCGATCCGGTCGTCGCGCTCGCCTCGGTCGCCGCCGTCTTCGCCATCGCGCTCGAGGCGCGCCGCGCTGCACACCTCGCGGTGCGCTGGCTCGACGACGCGGCCGACGACCTCACCCGCGAGACGACCGTGTGGCGTGCGCTGCTGGCGCTGGCGGCGTTCTACGCGGCGCAGGCGCTGGGCGGCGAGCTGCTCGGGCTCGGCGATCTGCCGGACGCGGTGCGCGGCGCGCTGGTCGTCATGGCGGCCGGCGTGATCCTGGTGATCCTCACGCTGCAGGGCCGGCGCGCGCTCGGTCCGCTGCGCTGGTGGCCCAGCTCCCCCATCGCCTTGCTGGTCGGGCCGCTGGCCGGCGCGGTGAGCGCACTGGCGGCGCTCGGCTTCGCCTTCCTGGTGCGCCACGTGACCAACACCAGCACGCCCGCGGCCCCGGCCCTGACGCCGCTCGAGTCGATCGTCGCGGTCTTCGCGGTGACCATCGCCGCGCCGATCGCCGAGGAGATCTTCTTCCGCGGCTGGCTGCAGAGCGCCATCGCCAACGACCTCTCGGCGAAGCGCAAGAAGTGGGCGTTCGCCATCGCCGGTCTCGCCTTCGCGCTCGCGCACGTCGGCAGCTGGATCGTGCCGCAGCTCGTCATGGGCCTGCTGGCGGGCCTGCTCTACGCGCGCTGGAAGGCGCTCGTGCCGACGGTGCTGGCGCACACGACCCACAACGCGCTGGTGCTGGCGCTCTCCGGCGTTTTCTTGGGATCCCAATGATTGGGATCCCAATGATTCGCGGCTCGGCTAGCGCCGCGCCACCGCGACGGTCGACATCGCCAGCGGCGCGACGCGCCCGAGGTGGTGGAAGCGCACCGACGCGAAGCCACGCGCGACCAGCAGGCGCCGCAGGTGCGCGTCGCTGAAGAAGCGGATGTGCCCGCTCTCGAAGCTGCAGAAGTGCTTGTCGAAGCCGCTCACCGCCAGCGCCAGGTTCTTCAGCAGGCCATGGTACGGGGTCGTCAGGTACACCAGCCCGCCCGGCCTCGAGACGCGCGCGAGCTCGTCGAAGTAGGCCGGGAAGTCGTAGACGTGCTCGACCACCTCGCTCGTGACGACCAGGTCGGCCCAGCCGTCGGCCACCGGCCAGCGCTCCTCCAGATCGGCCCGCTCGAAGCGCACGCCGCTGACACCCGCCTCGGCGGCGCGTCGCGTCGCGCGTGCGACCGCCATCTCGCTGACATCGAGCGCGTGCACCTCGCCGGCCGCGCGAGCATAGCCGAGCGTCAGCGTGCCCGCGCCGCTGCCCGCGTCGACCACACGTGAACCAGGCCTCGCCCGCAGCAGCTGTTCGATGTCACGAACCTTGCGCGGCGTGAGTGGGTCGTGCTCAGGCATGGCGTCCGCGGCCGAGCCCCAGTAGCGATCATAGAAGGCTCTCATCGCTCATTGCTTAGCAGGCTTGTCCGTCAGGGGCGAGGCTGCTATTCGAGGCGACCGTATGCGGACCCTCCATCGCGCTCTCCTCGTTACCGCCGCCGCTTCGCTCGGCTTCGGCTGCTCGCCCCACGACCCGCGGATGCCCCACCAGCTCCCCGAGCCGGTAGATCCGAATGTGCCTCCGGCCGTCGTGATCGACCTCGCCGCCGCCAACCAGGCCGCGCCGTCGACGCCTGCGGAGGCGACGTCGAAGCCCGAGACGACGCCGACGCCGACCGATCCCAACACCAAGCCGCCCGAGCCGACGCCGGTCCCGACGCCCACGCCCGAGCCCGAGATCGATCCGGCGACGCTCGAGGACGGCGCCGTCGCCGCGCAGCGTATGCTCATGACCGGGCAGTACGGCAACGCCCCGATCATCGACACGTGGTGCAAGGAGTCGATCGCGCGCGCCAAGGGCGTGCGTAAGCGGCTGCAGGGCGCCGAGCCCGACGACGCGACCACGCTCGCCGACTTCAACCAGATGTCGCTCGAGCTCGACACCGTCACCGGCCTCACCAGCCTGCTGTTCGAGGTGAGCCCCGACGAGACGGTGCGCAAGACGAGCCAGGACTGCACTCAGGCGCTGTCGAAGTTCACCACCGAGACGAGCCTCGATCGCCGCCTCTACGATGCGCTCTCGCGCGTCGACACGAGCAAGCTCGACGAGACCGGCAAGTACTTCGTCGAGAAGAAGCTCCGCGACTTCCGCCGCTCGGGCGTCGACAAGGACGACAAGACGCGCGCGCGCATCACCGACATCAACGCCGAGCTGGTCAAGCTCGACCAGGACTACAGCAAGGGCGTCAACGACGACAAGCGCTCGATCACCGTGCCGCTGGCCGACCTGAAGGGCCTGCCCGAAGACTGGATCAAGGGCCACGAGGTCAAGGACGGCGCCATCCAGGTCAGCACCGAGTACCCCGACTTCTTCCCGTTCGAGACCTACAGCCCCAACGCCGAGCTGCGCGCCAAGCTCTACCGCGAGAACCTCCAGCGCGGCTTCCCCGGCAACGCCGACCGCTTGAAGCGCGTCCTCTCGCTCAGGAAGGAGCTCGCGAACCTGCTCGGCTACGGCAACTGGGCCGAGTACGCGACCGAGGACAAGATGACCGGCTCGGCCGCCGCGGCCGAGAAGTTCATCGAGGACATCAATGCAATCATTCGCCCGCTCTCCGACAAGGAGACCGCGCGACTCATCGAGCGCAAGAAGAAGGACGTGCCCGACGCGACCACGTTCGAGGTCTACGATCGCTTCTACTACGCCAATGTGCTGCGCTCGGAAGAGTACGACTTCGACGCGCAATCGGTGCGCCCGTACTTCTCCTACGACAAGGTCAAGGACGGCATCTTCGCGCTCTACAGCAAGCTCTTCGGGATCCAGATGACGCGCGTCGACGGCGCCGCCGGCTGGGCGCCCGACGTCGAGGTGTGGGAGGTCCAGCGCAATGGCGTCGTCATTGCGCGCTTCTTCCTCGACATGCACCCGCGCGAGAACAAGTACGGCCACGCCGCCATGTTCCCGATCCAGATCGGCCTCGAGTCGCAGGGCGACAAGCCAGGCCGCCTCGCGTGGGCGAGCCTCGTCTGCAACTTCCCCGCGCCGAGCGAGGGCAGCGAGGCGCTCATGGAGCACAGCGACGTCGTCACGTTCTTCCATGAGTTCGGCCACCTGATTCACCACGTGCTCGCTCAGAAAGGCGGCTTCGTCGACCTCGCCGGCATCAACGTCGAGTGGGACTTCGTCGAGGCGCCGAGCCAGCTCCTGGAAGAGTGGGCGTGGGACCCGAAGGTGCTCGCGACGTTCGCCAAGGACGCCAAGGGCAAGACCATCCCCAAGGCGATGGTCGACAAGATGAAGCGGGCCAAGGACTTCGGTAAGGCCTTCGACCTGCAGCGCCAGGTCTACCTCACGGCCTTCTCGTTCTTCCTCCACACGGCCGACCCGGCCACGCTCGACCTCGACGAGTTCACCGCCGAGATGAACAAGCGCTACTCGCCGTTCCCGAACTTCGAGGGCGACAAGCAGTACGCCAACTTCGGTCACCTGATGGGCTACAGCGCGCTCTACTACACGTATCAGTGGAGCCTGGTCATCGCGAAGGACCTGTTCGAGCGCTTCAGGCAGGCCAGCTTGCTCGACCCCAAGGTGGCCGCCGAGTACACCGCCAAGGTGCTCGAGCCAGGCGGAACCAAGAAGGCCGAGGCGCTCATCGTCGACTTCCTCGGGCGCGAGCAGAACCTCGACGCCTACAAGAAGTGGATCGCCGAGTAGCTGTTCCGAGTCGACCTCACGCGCTCGCGCGTGAGCGTTGACAGCGATGGCGAACGCCGACGATGCTCGACCGCCGACCGCCGCCACGGTCGCGCGGGGGTCTCAATTCAATGCTCGAGCGCCTGCTCAACCTCTTTCGTGGAGGACGTGTCCGGCCACCCGGCTCGGCGACGCATCGCCTCTGCCGCTTGCGTCACGCCACGCTGCACCCCGGCGCGTCGCTGTGGACGCCGGGCGTCGGCGGCGGCAACCTCGGCGGCGGCGCCTCCGCGGCACTCGACGACGCGGGCATCGGCGGCACCGTGGTCGTGGGCTTCCAGGCCGGCGCGCGTGAGCCCGTCCACCCGTTCGGTGTGCTCGCGCGCCTCGAAGAGCGCGTGCCGTTTCCGCTCACCTGGAACCCCGAGGGCCTCGGCGCGACCCATCGTTATCGCCTGACCGGCCTGCAGCGTGTCGTCATCGACGTCGCGACCACCAACAACAAGCGCGTGCCGTCGGTCATCGCGGCGCCGTCCGGCGAGCGCTCCGAAGATCGCCAGCCCGCCCCCGACGAGCTCGTGGCGCTGCTCGAGGCGCTCTCGCGGCTCGAGAACGCCTGGCCCGACCACTGGGTCGAGGCGTTTCGTACGCTGCCGACCGGCACGCTCGGGCAGTGGGCCACGACGCTTGGCTGGCGCCTGTCGCGCGACGAGCGCCTGCAGCTCTTCGATGCGCCCGGCCGCATCGCCGAGGTGCTGCTCTCGACGCTCGACGGGCTGCACCTCGGGCTCGCCCCCGAGCGTCGTCGCGAGGCCGTGCGCGTGCAGACGCTGACGCGCAGGACGACCGCCATGCCCGAGCGCAGCGTGCCGATCGTCGTCGACGAGGACGGCTGGGCGCTCTTTCACCCGGCCGACATCGCGCCCATCGACTGGGCCGAGAACCTCGCCGCGGGCAACGCCGTCATCGTCAGCTCGACCGCCGGTCGGCGCTGTCATGTGCGCATCACCGTCGGCCCATTGACCGCCGACGAGCAGGCCAAGAAGACGGCCGAGTCCGCCTTTCGCCTGCTCGTGCGCCACGGCCGCCTGTTCATCGGTGGCGCGTCGCTGCTGCGCGAGGGCTATCAAGAGCGGCTCGAGTTCGCCGACCCGCAGCAATGGATCGACGTCCCCAACGGCCTCTTCCGCGCCATCGTCTCCGCCTGCGGGGCAACCGACTACGTCGTGCAGCTCGTGCCGCAGGCCTCGCTCGACGACGTCGTCGCCCCCTCGGAGCCGCCGGTCCTATGACGACGGTGATCACACGCGAGCAGGCGCGTGCGTTCATGGTCGGCCACCACGGCCTGCGCGCGATGCGCACCGAGGCCACGCCCGACGCACGCTTGCAGGCCATGATCCGCGAGCTGCGCCACATCCAGCTCGACCCGCTCGACGTGCTCGGCACGAACGCCGATCTGGTCGCCATCGCGCGCGCCGACGGCATTCGTCGGGGCGACGTCTACAATCGCCTGATGCCCGGGCACGCGTTCGAGCACTGGGCCAAGCAGCGCTGCATTCTGCCGGCGTACGCCTTCCCCTACTATCGATCGCAGGAGATCACGCCGGGCTGGGCCTCGCAGGAAGAGCGCATGCGACGCCTCCCCGACGGCATCGTCGAGCGCGTGCTGCTGGCCATC
>Ga0164241_10002722_pt1 | contig 18685 bp, 18 predicted proteins | sample OricomyardsoilBY_FD_108780 | JGI IMG/M metagenome (GOLD analysis project Ga0164241, IMG submission 108780) | Backyard soil microbial communities from Emeryville, California, USA - Original compost - Back yard soil (BY) | ecosystem: Environmental > Terrestrial > Soil > Unclassified | place: USA...
GCGGCGGCGTAGGCGAAGACGTGCGCGTCGGGATTGGTCGCGCCGCCGCACATGTAGCGGGGATTGGAAAACAGATTGGCCGTCCCCCAGAGCAATTTCACGCCCGTGGCTTTCTGCAGGGCCTTCGCGTGCGCGACAATCTTGTCGAGGTTCCGGTTCGATTCGGCGAGCGTCCGGCCCTCCGGGGCGATGTCGCGGTCATGGAAACACCAGAACGGCGCGCGAATCTTCTGAAAAAACTCGAAGGCCGCATCCATCCGGACCTTCGCGATGGAAACCGCGTCGGCGCCTTTTTCCCACGGACGCCGGATCGTGCCCGGCCCGAACGGGTCCGCCCCCACCCCGCGAAACGCGTGCCAGTACGCGATCGAGAAACGCAGGTGCTCGCTCATCGTCTTCCCCTCGACCACCTCGTCGGGATTGTAGTGCCGGAAGGCCAGCGCGTTGGCCGCACCCGGACCTTCGTAGGCGATGGTTTTGGTTTTGAAATGGGTTTTGGGCATGGGAGCCAAAAGAGAACGAAAGATCGCACGTTATGCCATCCCTTTTGGCGAAAACCCCGGGAAGCTTTCGTCCTGCGCCCGCGCGAAGCTGCGAAAACCGCCGTCACTATAAAAAGCCGTTGACACGGAAAAGTCCGTGACCCACTTATGCCCTTCGCCTTGTTGCAGGGTGGAGCAGCCTGGTAGCTCGTCAGGCTCATAACCTGAAGGTCGCTGGTTCAAATCCAGCCCCTGCACCCAATTATTGGCCCTCCCACTGCTCGGGAGGGCCTTTTTATTGAGTGACTTAGGAATGTCGGCCGTGTGCCGAATTCCAAAAGCAACATCAGGCAACTTTAGGCACTTTCCTGAAACATAGGCCCAAGTTCAGGACTAAGTTTTTCGGGAGCTAGTCTCCTTGCCCGCAGCGGACGCACTCGGGCGTTCTTTTCGCATCCTTTATTCACAACGACGCCCTCAACTGCTGGCGATTCCGCGCATCCCAGCCCGTAGTTTACACCGTAGTTTCTACTTCTGAAAAACGCACCGTGCCGAGCTACCCAAACAAAAAGCCCGACCACCCTGTTCAGGGAAGTCGGGCCTTCTAAGCATTCCGCCAATACTGCGCTACGCGGCAGATTGCTCGCGACCGGTTACGACGCTGGCCTCAGCATCGATTCCCGTGAGCGCCAGCGCAGCAAGCTCGCGAAAGCGATACCGCCATGTCCCCGGAAGAATTTCGACCGGATGGAGCAAGCAATCCTTCGTCATGCGCCAGATCGTTACGCGACTTACGCTGAGTAGTTCGGCAGCCTGCTTCTGCGTCACCAGCAACCGGTCATCTGCAACGCCACAGCCGGCGGTCGAGGATTCGATCTGACCGTCAATGAGCCGTTGAGCTGCGCTCCGCTCCGCAGTGGAAAGGGAAGGGTCCGTGGCGAGCACGGTCTGAAGAATTGCGCGGCTGGTTGCGTTCATGACTTAGGGGTTCCTATCAAAACCGCATTTCGACCGCGTCGCGGATTTTTTTCTGCTTCAGAAGGTCGCAGGCGATCATGGCGAAATGCCAGTCATGAAATACATTCGCTCGTTGGAGAACCGGTAAGCCGATCTCAGTTCTCGCAACCTTCCATTTTACGAAGGCAACCATCCGTTGCTCGGATTGATCCAAGACGCGAATATCGCCGCCGTCGTAGGCCGGAGCTTGGAACATAAAGGCCTCAATTATTTCGGCCTCTGAGTCGGTGCTAAAGCCCGGCACGAAATTCCCACCGCGAGATTCGCGGTAGATTTGAAAGCGCCCAACTGCGGGGAGTTTCGCAGGGGTGAACGCTGGAGCTGATTGCAAGATGATGTTTGTTTTCATGGGAATGTTCCTTTGGTGAGGCCCATTCCGACGCGCCGCCGTCCGTCCCTCAACGGGGCGCACCCTCCGAATTTGGTGTAGGTCATCTACACCAAATTCGGTAGATGCGGCCGAAACGAATACAGCAACACAAACAACGGCTACGGACACCCGGCGACCCGTAGACGGCCACCGAGAGGCGAATTCGCTCCGGCCATCGGCATTCCAATTCCGCGAGCCGCGATGAACGTTCTGATCGTCCAGCTCCGCGCCCCGTTGTCATGACCGGCGGTGTCGTGGCCTGTCGTCGTCCACGTCCGAGCGAGGTCACAGCAAACGTCGCGTCGTTTCATTCACCCACACGGGATGACGGCCAAGGCGGAAGCATCACCGGCGGCCCGGCGGAAACGCGTTCCGGTCGCGAGCGGTTATCGCAATCGCGGGCAAGTCCGCCACGGCGGAACGTCCCTTTTTACCGGCGCGTTCTTGCTCTCTCTGGCGGCCCTCCCACCGGACCGCCGCTACGCGGACGGGGCGCGTTTGGGTCCTCCTTGAAAGGAATCCCCCCAACCGTCCCCTCGTTCCGGTCGGCACCCTCGCCCTTCGACGAGATAGCAATTCCGCTCCTCAAATCAAAAAGGAACATCATGCCCGCCAAGACCGCTCAACCCGCCTCGCAACCCAAGAACGCCGCCACCGGCCCAAAACTTCCGGTGAAGACCTTCCGCCTCGGCCGCATCAAAGCCGCCGTGTGGGAGAACGAAGCCGACCGGAAGAAGTTTTTCCACGTGACCTTCGCCCGGACCTACGTGGACGACGCCAAGAACTACCACGACACCGACAGCTACGGTCGCGACGACCTCCCGCTCGTCGCCAAACTGGCCGACCAAGCGCACACGTTCATCTTCGAACGGCTCGCGGAATTGAAATCCGAGCAAAGCGAATAAATCTCGCCTCAACGGGCGGCCGGTTTCCCCGGTCGCCTTTTTCGTGTCCTTCGCCGCAAGCTAGCAGTCACAGGATATGTCTGTCAGCTTTCCACGACAAGCGTTGAGAAATTCGGCGAATTACTCGCGGCGAAGAATCCCCGTCCGGAAAATCAGCGAAGTGACTAGATGGTGCCGTGGAACGTGCCCTCAACGTCGGATGGGAGTGACGCTTCACTGCTCCAGCGCCCACAGCGCGGGACAACTTGTCGTCGCGCGGCGATGACCACAGGCGGCGACAAATTTTAACAAGACGCGTCGCAGGCGGCGCATTTCCTTCATGCGCGTTTCGATGTCGCCGAGCTTCGCTTCGAGAAGCTCTTTCACCTCGGCACAGGACTCGCCGGGCAACACGCGCATGTCGAGCAGTTCCTTGATTTCGCGCAACGTGAAGCCAAGGTCCTTGGCGGAGCGGATGAATTGCAGACACAGGAGAGCTTTATCATCGAAGTCCCGGTAGCCCGAGTCGGGCCATCGATGCGCATCCGGCAGCAGCCCCTCCCGCTCATAATAGCGGATGGTCTGCACGTTCACGCCGACTTTTCTGGCTAGTTCTCCGATGGTCATGGGGAAGCCCTTGACCTTATACTATACTACAGGGTGTAAACTGCTACCATGAAAAAGACCAATTTCTCGTGGACTTTGACAGGGGGCGTCTTCGCCGCTCTCGTGGCGTCACTGTGCTGCATCGGGCCGCTGCTGTCGCTCACCCTCGGGCTCGGCAGTTTCGCCGCCTCGGCGTGGTTCGCCCAATGGCGGCCGGTATTTCTCGGCGTCACCTTTGTGCTCCTAGGCCTGGCCTGGTATCTTACCTACCGTCGGCCCACGGTGGACTGTGAAGATGGTTCATGCGTCCGGCCGCCCGGCAAGGCGGCACGCCTCAGCTTATGGCTGGGCACGATCGTGGCACTGGCAGCAGCTATTTATCCTGCTCTGCCGGCAGCGAATCATCAGATCAAAGCCGCTGCCGTAGTCGCCAGCGACGCCAAACTCAGCGTGCTGATCCCCTCGATGGACTGCCCGGCGTGCGCGGCGGGCATCGAAGCTTCGCTTAGCCGGGCTCCGGGCGTGAAGCAGGCGGCGGTGAACTATGACACCAAGGCGGCGGAGCTGGTTTATGATCCAACCCTCACAAGCCGCGACCAACTGCTCGCGCTCATCGACGCCAGCGGCTTCCTCGCCGAACGTTCCACCGTCAAATAGGCGAAAACTTAAATATCCTTCCCATGTCAGGCTGCTGCTCTACCAACCGAACCGGAAACTCAACCGCTACCGTCCCCGAGGCCCCTACTGCGCAGGCGAACGCCAAACATCTCCTTATCGTGGGCGGTGGCGGAGCGGCCTTTGCCGCCGCACTCAAGGCGTCGGGCCTCGGTGCCCGCGCGACGATCATCAACGACGGCCTGCCGATGGGGGGCACTTGTGTAAATGTCGGCTGTGTGCCGTCCAAAACGCTCCTGCGCGCGGCGGAAACCTTGCACCGCGCGCAATCGTCCCGAGCGTTTGCCGGCATCGAGACTTCGGGCCGGCTGGCTGATTTCGGCGCGGTCATGCGGCAGAAGCGCGAACTCGTCGAGGCGCTCCGCCAGGCTAAATACGCCGATGTGATTGGCGACGACCCCAACATCAAGTTCGCTCACGGCCGCGGCCGGCTGATTGACGCTCGCACGGTCGAAGTGAATGGCGAACGCCTCGTAGGCGACGCCGTGCTGCTCTGCACGGGAGCCCGGCCGGCGGTGCCCGAAATCCCCGGACTCTCGAACGTGCCGTTCCTCACCAACGAATCCGCCTTCGAGCTGACCGAAATGCCGGAATCCCTGATCGTGCTGGGCGGGCGTTACATCGCGCTGGAATGCGCGCAGATCTTTTCCCGGCTCGGTAGCCGCGTAACAGTGCTCCAACGCTCGGCACGCATTTTGCCTACCGAGTCGCCCGCTCTGACGGACGAACTCACCGCTCACCTGAAGGCGGAAGGTCTCGGCATCGTCACGGGCACTGCTATCCAACGGGTTTTCACGGAGGGTGCCGGGATCGCGGTGGAAGCCGTCGTCAACGGAAAGCGAGAGATCTTTCGCGCCAGGCGGTTGCTGGTCGCCACCGGCCGCACGCCCAACTCCGACGGGCTCGGACTCGAGAAAGCCGGCGTGAAGGTGGACGCGCAGGGTTTCATCTCGGCGGACGTTCACCTCGCAACTACGGTGACGGACATCTATGCGGCGGGCGATGTGATCGGCGAGCCGATGTTCGTTTACACCGCGGCCTACGAAGGCGCACTCGCTGCCGAAAACGCGCTCGCAGGCACGTCACGCCAGCGCGACTACACGGCGTTGCCTTGGGTGGTGTTCACCGATCCGCAAGTGGCGGGAGTCGGCCTCGATCTAACAGAGGCCGAAGCCGCCGGCCGCGACGCGGAGGCCAGCACGCTGCCGCTCTCGCAAGTGCCGCGCGCCATCGCCGCACGCGATACACGAGGATTCATTCAACTGATCCGCGACCGGAAAACCGACGGCCTCCTCGGCGCGCGAATCCTTGCCCCGGAAGGTGGAGAATTGCTCATGGAAGCGGCGCTCGCCATCCGGCACGGCATCACGGTGGGGGAGTTGAAGACGGCGTTTCATCCCTACCTTACTCTCAGCGAAGGTATCAAGCTGGCCGCGCTTTCCTTCGGCAAGGACGTGAAGAAATTGAGTTGCTGCGCGGCGTAAGCAATCGCGTGCCACCTGTTCATGCCGGCACCTGAGCGGCGAAATCCGCCGTCCCGGAGGATCGTGTAATTTCTCCTGTCTGGTTGAGATGCCGAGCCCTACTCGAACCGACGCTCGCTTCGCTCGTCTTCTTTTAGCGACTGCCAGCCGCTGATTTTCTCATTCTACACCCGGTCAAGGTCGTATCGCTGCGCGATCTCCACCACGCGGAAACACTCCGCTTCCCCTTCGTTGCGGCCGAGCCCGCCGCCTCAGCGCTCCGTCCACCGCTTTGACTTTCGGGTGTGGGGGAAAATCGCCAATCGGCAGTAGGCGATCAGGTCACGAATCGTGACACACGCCCCACGGGCCGAACGGCACGAAACCATGTCCTGTGAAAATCCGTTCGGTGAAACCATCTACTCCTACTCCCGCACCCAAGCCATCGAGGACGGTGTCCTCGTGGACCTCAGCCAGGCCGATTCCATCCGCCAGCACTGGAAATATCCCTTCGCTTGCACATCCGCCGTATGGGCGATCATCGAGGAGGCGCTTGAGAAACCCGGCCAGGACGTATCCGGTATCTGCCACGACATTTCGACGATGGCAAAGCTCGCGATCCGAAACGCGCAAGACGCACGCGACGCTGAGCAGACTCGCTTCGACGTCATCATCACCGGGAAGAAACACGGCCTGAAACTGCACATCGGACCCGGCGACACAGCCGCGCCGGTGCTCACCCTCATGCTGCCTTACGAGGACTAAACGAAGGGGCTTCGGCCCCTTTTTCGTCTGTCCGTTCTTGTCATGTATCCAACGTTTCATGGCACGAATTTTTAATCGCCCGAACCATGCACATCTTGCACCTTTCGTGCAGTAATGACCGACCTCATTTCAAACATCGTGCTATCTGTTGTGATGTTTGCCGCAACCAACGCGGACGATTTGGTCTTGCTGACGATCTTTTTTTCCCAGGCCGAATGTAAGCCACGCCAAGTTGTCATAGGACAACTCGCAGGCATAGGCGCACTCACAGCCATCAGCTATACGGCGTCGATGCTGGCACTGGCCGTTCCACATGCTTGGCTACCATTGGTTGGAATCGTTCCTTTCTGGTTAGGCGTGCGATGGCTGCGACGAAGCGAGACATCAGAAACGCCGTCAGTCGCAATGACCTGGTGGGCGATTGCCGGCATTACCATGGCAAACGGAGGCGATAATCTAGGCGTCTATATCCCCTCATTCGTCATCCAAACCGGCACCGAGAAAGTTATCACGGGTGCCGTTTTCACCCTGCTCACATTCTGCTGGTGCGGTATCGCCTGGACGGCGGTGCGCCATCCAACGTGGGGGCCAGTTGTGAGCCGCATTTGCCGCCGTCTTGCTCCTTTTATCCTTATGGGGATCGGCCTGTGGATTATCGCACACCACCCATTTTTTGGCCTTTTTTCACCTCGCGACGGCACCAAGTAGGCGAGCGCAAGTTTGGTTTGCGAAAGGGCGCGGCGCTTACCGGCGAAATTAGGCGACAACGACCGTCAACAGCCCCCCGTATTTTCGGTAGATGCGCGCCGCTGCTATTCCGTCCCGTCCATTGTTCGATGTCCGCGGATCGGTCAGCCGGACAGGCCGACCACAATCAAAACAACCCAAAATCATCGCCGTCATCACGCCGGCTCAAAATACAAATGAACATCGCAACAGAACCATCACAGCTCAAATCATCGGCCATCTCCGCACGTCCGCCACATTCCAGTTCCATCCCGGATGGAATCACGCAGGTAAAACGCGAGTTGCTTCAAGCAGAAGTTCGGCACGCGAGAGCACGCGCTGCCGTCTCCGGTGCCGAGGCGGACGTGAAAGTTCTAAACGCGCGCCTCAAAGCGCTCACGAAATAGCGCTCAACGAGGCGCTCGTTCTCAAAAGGCCGGCGAATTCGTCGGCCTTTTTTCTTTTCGCTCACGCGCGAATTACCGGCCTATGCCAGTTCGTTCTCAGTGCTTTTCTTTGTGGCGGTGAGACTCTGAATCTGCCGTTGGAACCCCGGACGAAAGACACCCTGCGAAGTAATATGCACGTATCCTTGCTGGAGTGCGTAGCACATAATCTGCCCTTTGTGGTGCAGCCCCAGTTTGCCCATGATCGTCTTGCGATGCGTGTTCACCGTCCGATACGAAAGGCCAAGTTTGTCGGCGGCCTCTTGATCGTCCGAGCCATCGCCAATGGTCGAGAGAACGATTTGTTCCTTGTCCGTGAGGGAATCGAGCGTGATTTTTTTTGGCTTCTTCAGGAGCGGAATGAGGGACGGGCTGATATAGAGACGGTGCTCCATTGCCTCTTGGATCGCCTCGTGTAGGTTGCCAAGGCCTTCGTCGCGCGCATCGTAGATTCCATCATAACGAATGCTCCGCAGCAGACAGAAAGTGCGAGCGTCCTTGTGGCACGTAAGGATCAGAATGGGCAGATTTCCGTCAATGAATGGTTCAAAATGTTCGAGGCCATCCATGTCTTCGACGTTCACGCCCGCGATGAATAGGTCCGGCACACTTGCTTGGATCGAATCCAACGCATCAAAACCTTTTTGGAAAACCTCCACCGTCGCGTTGCGCCAATACTCTTTAATGTGGCGGCAAATCAAATCGGCGTAGAGCCGGTTCGCCTTCAACACGACGATGCGAGGAGTGGCCGTTTTGGGGAGCATGGTCAGGAAGCGGCAGATGTGAGTCGAAGTTTCTGTCCGTCTGAATGCGGCACCAGCCGCCCGGTTCCGTCACCACCGTGCAGCAATTCGTGCGTGAGCGCGTTGCGAATCAGAAGCTCCGTGGCATCTCGCATGGGGCGCGCACCGAGCCGTTCGTGATAGCCGCGCTGAATCACGATGTCGGACACTTGCTCCTCGGGAGTGATCGCGAAGCCGCGTGCGGACAAAGCCGCGCACTCCTTCGCGATCATGCCACCGGCGATTTCGCACTGGGCGTCGTAACCGAGTTTGTTGAAGACGACGGTAACTGTAATGCGCGCAAAGATTTCCGGGCGGAGTTCGCGTTGCGCATCCTGCCGGACGAGGCGCTCCATCGTCTCATACTTCGACTTGCGCATCGTCATGATGCGTTGCGCTCCGATGTTGCTCGTCAGGACGACATACCACTCCGAGAAATCGATTACGCGATTCCGCCCCGTCGTGAGACGAGCGGCGTCAAGGAGTTGAAGCAACACGTCGAGGACGCGCGGGTGTGCTTTCTCGATTTCATCGAAGAGCAACGTCCCGCGTCCCTCGCACGCGTCGAAACCCTCCGCGATGCGTCCGGCTTCTTCACCGGTGCCGAGCAGCAGCGCGAGCCGGTCTGCCGTCTGATACTCTGACATGTCGAGGCGCACGACCCGGCCAGGGCCGATGAGATCTTCCGTGAAACGGAGCGTCAGTTCAGTCTTCCCGACGCCAGTTGGCCCCAAGAACATGAAACTCGCTTTCGGTCGGCCCGGCGTCGTGAGCCCGAGTTCGCCGTGCTGGAGTCGTTCCGCCACGAGATCGATCGCCATGTCCTGTCCGGTGAGAAGGCTTTTCAACCGCAGCGGCAGCGTCCGCAGTTTTTCACGATGTTCGTTGGTTAGCATCGCGATTGAACTACCATTTCACATCTGCATTTCCGTCGGACGCGGCGCCTGGAGTGGCAGGGACGGCTTCGACCGAAGGCACCGGACGGACCCGACGGCGTTCCACTGCCAGTTGGTCGCGCACTTTCATCGCCTCAGCGCTTTGTCGGACGAGCACGTCATACTGCGCCTGCATCTTTTGCTCAATCTCAGCCATCGAAGTCTGCATCGCGCGCACGTCTCCGGTAATCGTCCTTTGCGTGGCGAGTTCAGCCGTCAATTCCTCGCTCGCAGGCAAGGGAGCCACGCTCGCCGGTGGATACGAAGCACGCGGGACGGTTTCGAGATCGTCGCTCGCCGTGACCGGCACACGCGTGCGCCGGTAGACGGCGTGGGCTTCATGGCGGATCGACGGACTTGCCGCTTCGCGGTAACCGCGCACATCGTAACGGGTCTCGACGATCTTGGTGGGAGACACCGCCGCGATTGCGACCGGTGCGGAAGCATGCACGGCAACGGGGCGTTGCGTGGCGCAGCCGACCGCGAGCAACGGCATGAGGAAAATCAAAGTGTTACGCACGGTCATCCTTTTGTTGGGTTTTGAAGTTGCGGCGGCGCTACACCGTCATCTGTGGCGGCGGCGGTCGGTCGCTGTTTCACGCCCGCGATGCTCGCTTTCTGAGGATCGACCGACTCGAGGACGTAAACATAAAATTCCTTCCCGGCTGCCACGCGCACGTAGTAGCCGTTTTCTTCGATGTCTTTCAGAGTGCGCTTGGCGTAGAGATCGAAAACCTCGCCAACGCCCTCGCGCACGCCGTTCGAGACCGAGCCGGTGATCGTCGTTCCGAGCGCGCTCTGCTGGCGGTCCTGCGTTCCGCGCGCGAAGCCACTGAGCGCGGCTGAGGCGAGCATCTTGAGTTCCTGCAAATCGTCGGTCGCCATCACGCGTCCCTTGATGCCGCCCGAGCCGTCGGTGATTCCGTAACCGTCGATTTCTTGTTCGTATTCGCGATCCAGCGCGACGCCGCTGAACACGAGTTCACGGCCATCCTGCCACACGAAGCGCCAAGCACCAGTTGCGGTCACCCGGTCGCGCATCCGTCCCTTGCGTGCCGTGCCATGCACGAGCGTGTTGGCAGGGATGACTTTCTTTCCGTTCTGCCAAACATCTTCGAGGAGCAGCGCGATGACCGGTGTTTCGAGATTTGCGCTGTCGATGGTGTTAACGAGTTTGCACTTCAAGAGCGTGCCAAACGGCACGAATCGCTCCGGGGCCTGCGGCTCCGTTCGCTCTGCCCGCGCTGGAGGCGCTTCGTAACTCGCAAGCAACGAAGCATAGTGAACTTTGCGGGGCTTCGGATCAGCCTTCGCCACCGGGCCCGCTTTCGCGCTGGCCGATGGCGCCGTCGTTGCGGCGGGTGCGGGTGCCGTTGGTCGGAATGGAACGATGGCACCGCCCGCCGCTTCCTTCTCACCATGCGCATTCGCATGCGCTCGCGCCTGCTGCGGCACGCCACTCTCCAATCCTTGGTTCAGCGGTAACTTCACCTGACCAAGTTCGATCTTCTTCGCATCACTCGCAGCGAGCTTCGCGGCCTCACGCTCGCCCGATTGATGCCGCCCGTAAATCCAAAGACCGGAGAAGAGCACGACGACGAACACCACGAACAAGCCGAACTTACTCTTGAAGAAATTGCCGAGGTTACGCGGATTCATGGGTGCGCAGCCTCCGTTGACGTTGACGACGGCACGGCAGCAGCGGTGACCTTCGTCTCGCGCCGGGCGCTGTTGATCAGAATGGTAAACGCGTTGTCGGCGCTCAAATCGTTGCGCGTCCCGTCCAGGCACCCGACAATGGCGAATTCCGCCTCGGCGCTTTCACCCGGTCCCAGCGTGCGCGGGCCGTTGGCAATCGACTGCTCAAACCGTTCCTGCGCGACCCGCGCTGCAAACGTGCTTGGCACCAACTCGACGACACTGTCCGTCGTGTTTTTCAGCCGCAGAAGAAACACGACCGCGTCCTCTTTCGAGAACCGATAGACTTCCTGCACGGTGATTTCGAGGTCGGGCAAAACGACCTTCCGATTTTGCGCACTGAGCGTCACGCCTTCGACGGCTTTTGGCAGTGATCGGACCAAAACCGGATAGGCTCGTGCCCGGTCGAGTAGGCTGAGCCCAATGCGAGGCGAGAATTTTACCGGCGCTGGCGGCGCATCCACCATCACGGCATTCTGAGCGGACGCGCGTTTGAAGGTCACACTCGCGACCGAATCGCTCTCCACCGAGCGGAGTTGAATGACGTAGGCCGAGCCATCGTAAATCGCCGTGAGTCTCGCCGTCACTTCCGGCTGCAAACTCTGCACGAGAATGAAGTTTGAGCCGGGCGCATGGGTGACATGAAAACGGACCGGTGTTCCTTCATCGACCTCCACCGCTGCTCGCCCGCCATCAATCAGCATATCCGCTCCTGCTACCGCAGTGATCGCGCCGGGGAACATCACGGTCGTGATTTCCCGCGACACCGGCAGGTCAACCGCCTGAGCCGGATCGAGCGCGAGGTCGCGAATTGGCTGGGCCGCCAAGGCAGACGCCACGGCGAGAAAGAGTCCTGAAAATCTCAACATACGGGTTCACGTTTTGATTGGTTCGACTTGGAACGCCGCGACCGCAGTCGGGAAGCGTCCGTTGCGGGTCAGATCGGGGTTGACCAGAAATTTGAATTTCACGCGGTAATGCAGCACCTCGGTGATCGGCGCGCCTTGATACGAGCCGACGCGGATCAACTGCACATCGGCGGACGTATAGAACGCGCTGTCGCGCGTGCTCAGAATTTCAGTCGGGCCGACTTCGACTTTTTGATGCAGCGACTTCGCTTCGAATTCGGCTTTTGTCTTGTTGAGCGCGCCTTGGGCGACCTGCGCCGCGTCGCGCAGGAAGAGTTGCTTGAACAACTCGGGATTGTCCAAGCCCTCGGGGTTGCGCTCAAACAGCGCTTTGCAAGCGAGCTTGGTCTGCATCGCGTGCAGATCTTTCGCCTGTTGGATGTCCACGACCGGTGAGACGTAGTACGTGCCGAGGCTATCGATCATGATCACCTCGCGCTTGTGCGTCAGTTGCTCGACGAGTTGATGGCGGTCCCACACCGCCCACACCCAGGCGGCCACCGCGATCAGAAACCAGAGCAACGACTGACGCCGTTGACGCTCGAAAATCGCAAGTATCGACGGCCTCGTTTTTCCAAAACTCGGCACGGCACGAGGCGCGACGGGAGCAGCGGGTTCAGCGTTGGCGACCATTTGGGTTATTTCTTGGGAGGTTGGTTTTTCGAGGGCGTCGCGTCCTTACCGGGAGCGGTCTGTTTGTTTGCATCTGCCTTCTCTTCGCGCATCAGATCGCGAAGGGCTTGTGTGGCCTTAAGCGTCGCAGCCGTGCTACGGCGCGTCGCCTTGGTCGATTCTTCCTGCGCTTTGAGTGATCTACGACTTAGGTTTAGCATGGCTCTCGATGTCGATTGCGGCCCGGTTCGGGTCGTCATCATGCGGCTGCTTGTCGAACCCGCTCCGGCTTTGCCGCTGGCTCCGGGCGTATTCTGTGAAAACTGAGGCGAATGCTTCTGAGGCTTCCGCGTTTTGACGCTGGGCAGACGCCGATTCTTCCGACGCGGCGGCGTATCTTCGAGAAAGACTTCCTGAGTTGAAACCGGACAATCCGTTAATCGCGGCTCCGGTGGTTTTTGCCGATCCACCGCCGCGCGCGGCGGACTCACAACCTGCGGCCAACGCTCCACCGGCTGCCGAAGCAACTACGGCAGCTGCGCCCGCGCCGCCGGTGGCAACGGCCACGGCCGCGCCTACACCGCCAGAAAATGCCGCCTGCATGACGCCGCCAACTCCTTCCGCGAAAGCGGTCGCCGGATTTGCGCCCATCAGGAAAACTTTTGTGGTGATCCATGGGGCGAGGAATGAACTCACGAGCATCCACGAGCCGATTAGTAGCACTGTGAGAGCAGGAGCCGCGAGCGGCGCACCCGCCACAATAACCGGGATAAGATTCGCGGTGGCGGCTACGTCCAACATCGCGTTTGTGACGACCGCCGCCATAACCCAGCCGAACGGCCAGAACACGAGCGCAACCAAGCCGATGATGTATTTTTGCGCCACCCCTGCCATTGGGCGGAGCATGAAAAACGAGAGAAAGATCGGACTCAGTGACCAACCCGCCGTCAGCAACACGCCACCGACCAGTTTCACCACATACTGCACGCCCCACGAGAGCCAACCGAAGAGCCAGAGGAACGCATAACAAATCGCCGTGCCGATGGACTTCGTGCCCCAGATGATGTCCCAGACACTCGAATTCGGATCAGCCGCAGTCTTACCAGCAATGAACGCCACGAAGCGGTCATCAACTGTTGTGGGATCCACGCCCATCATCGCAGCAAATGCGAAAACGATGTCGTTGAGACGCATCAACCACTCCCGCAAAAAGACCGTGCTCAATCCGATGAGAAGCACTTTCGCGATGAGCCAGATGAACGTGCTGGCGTCCGGCCTGCCGCGCACGGTTTGGAGGACAAGTCCTGTAGCGACGATGGCGCTGGCGACGTAGGCGCATCCGCCCCACAACGAGGACAAGCCGTCGAAGTAAGTAGCGGGAAGGATGCTGCCAGGAGGTGCGGCCATGTTTCGTTAGGGAATAGTTTTCTTAGTCGCTGGCGCGCTCGCGTCAGGTTTCTTCTCAGGCTCATTCAGCCTAAAAAAAGGTGGTGATTTGAACGCCTTGGGTAGGGCGTCCATTTCTTTGCGAGCGGCCTCGGCTCGTGCCTTGGTTTCTGCTTCCTCCCGTGCCCGGCGGACCTCGGCTTCCCGGTCCGTGCAACCAGCGGACAGTAGAACCAAAAGCACCCCTCCTGTGATGAGTTTATTAATCATTGGCGGGTTCTGACCTAACAATCACGAAAAAGTTGCACGTCACGGGGATAACCTCTGTTCCGACACGTATTGCAGGAGGCATTCGTAGCGGGGTTTGAACGTCGTCGAGAGCTTCTTGACCTCCTGTTGCGCCAGCCGGCGACGGGCCTCGGCGTCCGCATCGTCTTGCGCGTTGCTCATCGCGGTCGCTTCCGCCGCCTTCACTTGAACCTCGGCGGCGCTCAAAGCAACCTCGGCATCAACAGCGGAGAGCTGGCCATATTGCGCATTCAACACGGCAGAGAGTTTTTGTTCCTCTGCGTCTGTGTCCGCTGCTTGGAGTGCCTCGCTTGTGCTCGCGATAGCACGCTTCAAATCTTCGCGTCGCGTATAAACGTCGCTCTGCACGGCTTTGAATTCATCCACCGTGACAGTCAGCGCGTTGGCTTCCTTAAAGACCCGCGCATCCCGCTCGATACTGACGCCGTCGAAGTCAGGGAACTGTGCGTTGATTCCCCGGAAGATACCGCCCCGGGTGTCACCGAACAGTCCGCGACCATCCACTCGCTTAAGTTCATCCGCCCACGTCTTTACCTTCGTCGGCAAATTGAGATCCAGGCGAAATTCGGGAAACCCGATCAGCTTTTTCACGTTCGCCATGTCACCCATGCGCTTCAGCTGTGTCTCAAATTGCTGAATTTGCTGCACCTGATTGGCAATCTGAGTCGCCTGTTTCGCGAGCTGGGCAGTCATCGCGGAATAGTTAACAACGCTTTGTTGCAAACCCGCAATATCCAGCACGGCCCACTGCGCAAAGCCGGGAGCGATCCCCGCCGTCGCGAAAAGAAAAAGTGAAATAAGGGTCTTCATGTTCCGGCCTCCTCTTTTGGCACCACGACGCGAATGACACGTTTGGTCGGTTCGCGACGCACACCTTCGCGGTCGCTCTGCGGCACGGTGATTTCGTAGAATGCCTCCTCATAGCCGTCGTCCAGCGACGGGCGCTGGTTATCGCGTGCGATCCAGTATTGCTGCTTCACGGCGTTGGACTGGCCCTTTTCGTAACCGGCAAGAAACGCCTCACGCTGCGCCTTGTTGTTGAAGTAATTGATTGTCTCGCCCGCGACAAATCCGACTGCCGCGCCCATCGCGGCGCTCTTCGCTTTCCCGTTCCCTTCCTTTGCACCGACGTAAGCACCGGCGGCGGTGGTCGCGGCAGTCGTGGTGAAATTGCGCGTGCTTCCGGCGGACTCAGCGCCCGCCGTCGCGCAACCGGATGCGAAAAACATAACGGGAAGGACCAAGAGCAGGCCGAGTAGATACGGCTGCGAAAATGTCAGGCTATCCAGGAATCGTTGCACGGTGCGTCTCGGGTTGAGGTTAAGGTTCGCCTATCGTGAGTTTGAGTTCGTGCCGTTCCGTCCGCTGCTCACGCATGCCATCCCGCGAGCACTGCCGCTCGACGGCGTGCGCGATCAAGACGCTCGATTTCAAACGGCCTTCGAAAAATTCCCCGATCTCCGCCTTCGTGCGCAGGCGGTCGGCAGGTGGGAGGAGATTCGTCTCTAATATGGATTCAACCTCGGCAACGGATTCGCCATCGGCAGGATCGGCGCGGTCTTCGCTCCGCTCCGCGTAGCGTTCGAGTGCAGCCCCGAGCCGCTCTTCCTCTGCCAGTTCGTATCCGGTGCGCAAAACATCGTAAACTGAATTACTGGACGCGAGGAGCGTGCCGTCCTCGTCACGCTCACCACGGTCCGAACCGGGAAGATCGGACTCCCGCTCCATGAGCCGGAAAACCAACGCGCCACCGACCATCGCCGCTTCGACGTGCCGCTCACGTCCCGGCGTTGCGGGACTCGTCGGAATATTCGCCAACACGGGTGACACCGCCGCGACGGACCCGCTCAAACCGGCGATGCGTTGTTCATTTTGAAACTGACCGACGAGCACAATCAATTGCCGGGCTTCGGCTTGGATTTCTTGGTTCGTTTTCATGGTTTCAGGCGTTGGCGATGATGGCCTTAACGACGTTGGCGTGACCTCTCAGCGCCTTCTGGCGTTGGTCGAAGTGCGAGCCGGAACTCGACGCGCAGTAGAGCATTTCGCGCGAGGCGACGTTGCGCATCGTCACAATAAGCGGACGGCGTTCGTCCGTGTGATAATAGGTGAACTGCGAAAACTTCTTCCCGATGATTTTCTCCGGTTCGGGGTGACTCATCACCGAGTCTTTCACCGCTTCCGGGATTGGGAAATCTCGACTGAGATCCTCAATGTCCGAGCGATCGCTCTGGCGCATGAGGAAAAGCATCCGGCTGTTGCCGAGCACCGCGCCGCGAATGTCCGAAGTTTTGAACTGTTCGTAATTCTGCACGGTCGCGACGTTCCAGACGTTATACTTGCGGAGCTGCTGGTAGGACTCGCGCAGCACCTTCTTGCCGGACGGCACGAGCGAGAAGCGGGCGACCTCTTCAAAAATATTCCGTTTCCGCAGCGCGCGCGGGAGCCGCATCATGTGCGACCGTGTATAGTTCGCGATGAGGAACGCGGCGGCGGCCTTCAGCTCTTCCGCCGATTCCGGGATGTAACCCAACTCGAAATGTGCGATCTTTCCGGTGAGGTTCACGTTGGACACACCGTCGAAGAGTTCGCCGTAGCTGCCGCCCGCCGACCACGGCTCCAGGAGCGTGGCGAGGTATCGCATTTCCTCGGCGTGCGGGCCGGACGCCTCTGCCGAGAGGAGTTCCTGCAAATGCCCGTGCTGCGGTTGCTCCGCCGGAGTGAAGCGCGAAAAAATCAAATCGCGGACTTGCTGCGCACCGGCGCTGTCCTTCGCGAAGCGGATGACTTCGCCCTCGTCGGCGCGCGCGATGAACGACGCGGCTTCATCGGCGCGCCCCTGCTCGAATTCCGAAAACTCGAGGAACGCGTCGAGTTCCGTCGCCTGCGGACTCATGCGCTCGCGGCGATACGCATCGAGGGCGAACGCACGACGGGCGAGCGAGCCGCGTTCGTCCGGGTGTTTGTTCAAATACCAGCGGGAAAAATCTTCGTAGAGACGGGCAATGGCATTCGAGAGCAGTGCTTGCCGGAGCTTCGTCCGGTCTTCGTCTTTCGACTGACCGACCATGAGCATCGGCAACGCCGACGCTGCGCTCAGATGAAGGCCGGACAACGGCAGGCCGCGCGTGTCCAGGTAGTTCATCGTCAGCTTGCCGTTCGCCTGCACGATGATCGGCTCCGTCGTCGGATCGACCGTCTTGGCATAAGTCGTGTAGGACTCACCTTCCTCCACGATCATCGTGTAGTGGTAGAACGGTTCCGTCTGAGTCAAAATGTCGATCACGTTGACACTCTTTCCCGAGCCGGTCGTGCCGATAACCACGGCGTTTTGCGGTGTCTGACTGCTCCCCTCACCGACGAAGGTCCGGCCACCGACGAGATTTCCATTCGGCCCCTCATAGATGAACTCCGCGTTTTCTAAATGGCCAACCGGCGTCGAGGAAAACGGCAGGATGTTCGCGACGAGCGCGTCATCGTAGTCGTGCCAGAGTGCGTCGTAATTGCTGAACGACCAGCCCGGCCACGTGCCGTAGAAGAAATTCCGCGCTGACGGTTCGAGTGCGGGCTCGTAGGCTTGCGCGCGCTCCATGCTGCCGACCGCGGCTTTCAGCGCGGTCAGCTTGGCACGCAAATCCTCCCGGCTGCGGTCCCATGCGCGGATGATGTATTGGATGCGGTAGGGCGAACTGTCGCCGTTGGAGTAGCGCGCGATTTTCGCGGCCTTTGTCCGCATCGCCGCAAGGAGCTTCACTTTTTTGAGGCTCTCGTAATCGCCTTCGACGCGGTTCAGCTCTTTTTGCTCTTTTTCGATCAACTCATCAACGTCCAGCGCTTCGACGTTGACCGTGATCGCATACTCGCGAAATCCGAGTTTCGTCAGCAGATACGCGATACTCGGGCGCGTGCGCTTTGGCAGCGCTTTCAGCACGAGCATCCCGTGGTAGTAGCCATCGAGGTAGAAACCGGCGTCGGGCTTTTCCAGGGGGCGGCCCTCGCCGTGCCAGCAGTTCTCCTGAATGGATTTCTCAGGATCGAAAAATTCCAGCGGGTCGGTGACCCGCTGTTCCGGCAGGGAAGGGTTCAGGAATTCCAGATAGTGGAGAAAGTGGTCGGCATCGGTCATCGGGCGGACCTGTCCGCCGCTGCCGCTGAAGAGTGCCTGGAGAAATTTCCCGGTCTGTTTGAACTGCTCTCCGTAAGCCCCGAGCAGCGCCTCTTTCGTGAGGCGACTGGATTTCTGGCCCACGGCCTCGGCATCAACCGGCATCGTGAAATACAGCCGCAACCGTTCCCGGCGCAGCACACCTTCGTCCATCAGCCGCGAGTAACGCACAAAACGTTCATTGCGCTGGCGCGTGCTCCACTCGTTGGTCGAGTGCTTGATTGTATCCTCCCGGTAACGGTGAAGCGGCTTCCTGAAATCGGAATCGTTCGTCCACTGCACCTGCATCCGCCACTCCGGTTTCAGGACGGAGAGCAAGGCGGCGAGATCGGATTCCAGCGTGTTGTGATGCACCGGGTCGGCCTGCTCCAAATCGGGCGCGGTGATTTCAAAGCCGCGCGACACGAACCCGCCGCGATGCAGGCCTTCGAAGACAATCATGTCTTCGCCGAAATA
>Ga0164241_10002723_pt1 | contig 18685 bp, 14 predicted proteins | sample OricomyardsoilBY_FD_108780 | JGI IMG/M metagenome (GOLD analysis project Ga0164241, IMG submission 108780) | Backyard soil microbial communities from Emeryville, California, USA - Original compost - Back yard soil (BY) | ecosystem: Environmental > Terrestrial > Soil > Unclassified | place: USA...
GTCGCGGGTGTGCTCCATGGGTGTCCACGATGGTGCGGTTGCGCACCCCAATACCGCCGACGGTAACTTACGGACCGTCGGGCGCGGGCACGGGCACGGGCACGTTTACGGCGAGACCAGCAATTCAGGGACACGCCCTACACGGCGCGTGCCTGGCTCACATCAGACGTGCCTTCGAATACGCTCGTCGCCGGCAACCCGGCCCGGATCGTGCGTTCACTCGACGACGCGTTGGCTTGAGCCGCCGGATGCGGCCTGGCTCCGCCACGTGAGCTTCTGCAATTCAGGCTGCAGCTCGGCAGCCCACCGATAAACCGAAGGAGTTATGGGCGTTCCCACTCCCGGTACTCGGGCAGCACCCTCGAAAATCGCTGCTTTCGCTCGGCTTCGCCGGGCAGCGTCAGCGCCGGCGGCTTGATCGCGAGCAGCTTGGCTTCGTCGACCTCATCGCACAGCTCGGCGGGCAAGTGTTGCTCGGCGTAGCGGCGGTAGGTGCCGGAGCTGATGAACAGGTCGAACACTTCGGGGTCGAGGTGGTGCTGCTCTTTCATGCGGCCCATGATGGCCATGACCTCGCTCAGCTTCTTGGGCTGCTTGTAAGGCCGATCCATGGCCGTCAGCGCTTCGTAGATGTCGGCGACGGCCATGATCCGCGCCGGCACCGACATGTCGCCGGCGTAGATGCCTCGAGGGTAACCGGTGCCGTCCATCTTTTCGTGGTGACCGGTGGCGTACTCGGGCACGCGCGAAAGCTCGGGCGGGAACGGCAGCGCGTTCAGGATGTTGACGGTGTGCACCATGTGCGCGTTGATGATCAGGCGCTCTTTTTCCGTGAGCGTGCCGCGCGAAACGGACAAGTTTCGTTGCTCTTCTTCATTGAGCAGCGGCAGGCGCTGGCCGCCGATTTCGACGGTGCGCTGGCCGATGCGCTTGATGCGCTCCTGGCCCTCTTTGGGCAGGAGCTCGCCGCCGAAATTGATCTTTTCGAGGAACGCCAGGTCGGCTTTGAGCGCCTTCTGCTCGGCCTCGAGATCGGCGCGCACGAGCGCCGGATCCTCGCCGGCGCGCTCGCGCTCGTAGGCGGCGAGCTGCGCGTCGCGCTGCAGCACCTCGAAGCGCGCCTGCACCGTCTCGATGCGGTCGAAGATCGTCTCGAGCTTCTTCGACTTGTCCATGACGTGGACGGGCGTGACGACCTTGCCGCAGTCGTGCAGCCAGCAGGCGATGTGCAGCTCGTACCACTCGAGCTCGCTCAGCGAGAACTCGGCGAACGGCCCGGATTTGACGTCGCAGGCCGCGCGCGCCAGCATTTCCGCGATCAGCGGCACGCGCTCGCAGTGCCCGCCGGTGTAGTCGCTCTTGGCGTCGATTGCGCCGGCGATCATGCGGATGAAGCTCTCGAGCAGGTCGCGGAGCGAGTCGCGCAGCAGCTTGTTCTGCAGGCTGACGCCGGCCTGGGATGCGAGCACCTCGACCGTTTGCTGGTCGACGTCGTCGAAGGCGATGACCTCGCCCGTCTGCGGATCGCGCGAGTTGATCAGCTGCAGCACGCCGACGACGCGGCCGGCGGCGTCGAGCATCGGGATCGTCAAGAAGGAGACGGAGCGGTAACCGCTGCGCGCGTCGAACGCCTTGGTCCCACTGAAGTCGAAGCGGGTGGTGTCGTAGGCGTTGGGAATGTTGATCGACTGCTTACGCAGCGCGGCATAGCTGGCGATGTGGCGATGATTGGGGGCACCCGACGGCTCGCAGAGCGGGATCGGCGGCAGGCTCGTCGGCTGCCCGGTCGTCCCGCCGAGCGCGATGCCGAGCGAGTCGGTGCGCATGATCGCAAACTCGAGGCCTTCGTCTTTGCGAATGTAGAGCGTGCCGCCGTCGGCGCGCGTGAGCTCCTTGGCTTCGAGCAGGATCGTCTCGAGCAAGCGATTCGTGTCGGTTTCGGCCGAGAGCGCCACGCCGACCCGGAGCAGGAGCTCGAGCCGGCGAAGCTTGTCGTCGGAGACGGACATGAACCGCGCTATGTTCCTACCGCTTCGATCGTAAGTCGAGCGGTGCTAAGCATCCGCCCCATGTTTCCGCCCGGTCCACTCGCCATCCCCAAGCTGCCCGCCCCGATCGATCGGGTTTGGCGGATTCCAGGGTCGAAGAGCATCACCAACCGCGCGCTCGTGCTCGCGGCCTTGGCCGACGGCACCACGCGTCTCGAGGGCGTGCTCGAGAGCGACGACACGCGCTACATGCAACAGGCGCTGCTCGAGCTGGGGGTGCCGGTGCGCAAACTATCGGCAACTGCAGTAGAAATCGACGGAGGCCGCCAGCGGCTCAAGGCCCCGGCGCGGCCGCTGTTCGTCGGCAACAGCGGTACCACGGTGCGGTTTCTCACCGCCCTTTCGTGCCTCGTCGACGGCCCTGTCACCTTGGTGGGTGACGAGGCGATGGCGAAGCGACCGATCGCCGATTTGGTGGACGGGCTGCGCCAGCTCGGGGTCGAGATCGATTGTGCGAGCGGCTGCCCTCCGCTCACGGTGTACGGCGGCAGGCTACCGGGCGGACGGCTGTCGATGCGCGGCGACCGCTCCAGCCAGTATTTTTCTGCCTTGCTACTAGCGGGCGCGCTTTCGGAGGGCGAAACCGAGCTCACCATCGAGGGTGATCTGGTGAGCCGCCCCTACGTCGAGATCACGCGGCGCATGGTCGAAGACTTCGGCGCCAAAATCGAGGTCACGGACAGCGGCTTTTGGTGGCGCGGCGGCGGGCGCTACACCGCGCGCGCCTACGAGATCGAGCCGGACGCCTCGAGCGCAAGCTATGCGTTCGCGTTCGCGGCCGCGACCGCGAGCCGGATCACGGTGCCCGGGCTCGGTCCCGGCGCGCTCCAGGGCGACTACGGGTTCGTCGATCTGATCGAGCGGCTGGGCGCGACCGTCGAGCGCGCCGCCGATCGTACGACGGTGCAGGGTACGGGCCGACTCGCCGGCATCGACGCCGACATGTTCCACATCTCCGATACGGTGATGACCCTGGCCGCGCTGGCTCCGCTGTGTGACGGGCCCACCTCGATCCGAAACGTGGCGAACATTCGCATCAAGGAGACGGACCGGCTCGCCGCGACCGTCGCCGAGTTGCGGCGCCTCGGTCAGCTCGTGACCGAGAGCGCCGACTCGCTCCACATCGAGCCACGCCCGCTCACTCCAGCGGTCGTGCAAAGCTACAAGGATCACCGCATGGCGATGAGCTTTGCGATTTTGGGCGCAGCCGCGGGCGGGGTCCAAATCGAAGATCCGGCCTGTGTTGCCAAGACCTACCCCGGGTTTTGGCGTGATTTGGCCGCCGCGTACGGTGCTTCGCCCTGGTAACCAAAAAATGACGGGACCCGCCGTGACGACCCCCGGGAAGTCGGGTAAGAGGCCGGGTTCTCGAGCGTAGCTCCCTCCTTAAACCATGCCCGGCATCCGCATTCTCGGCACCGGCCTGCACGTTCCCGGTCGGCCCTATACCAATCACGACCTCGCGCGGGTCCTCGACACGAACGACGCGTGGATCCGGCAGCGCACCGGCATCGCGCAGCGCTATTTTTGTCCCCCCGAGCTCGGCGTCTCGGACCTGGCGTTGCCGGCCGCCCAGCGCGCGCTCGAGGCCGCCGGCCGCAAGCCGGAAGACCTCGACTACATCTTGTTCAGCACGATGACGCCCGATCACTTGTTTCCGGGGTCGGGCTCGCTGCTGGGCGCCAAGCTCGGCTGTCCCGGCGTGCCTGCGCCCGACCTGCGCACGCAGTGCGCGGCGATGCTGTACGCGTTTCAGATGGCCGACGCCCTGCTCAAGGCCGACGCGGCGCGCACGATCTTGATCGTCGGCGCCGAAGCCCACGCCGGCTTCATGCCGTGGAGCGACTGGGACATCCTCGAAGGCACGAGCGACAGCAAGCCGTCGGAAGCGGCGTGGGCTCGCGCCACCAAGCACCGCGGCTGGGCGATCATCTTCGGCGACGGCGCCGGCGCGCTCGTCGTCGAAAAGGCGACCGATGGCGCGGGCATCATCGCGACCGATCTGCACTCCGACGGCCGTTATGCGACTCAATTGTGTGTTCCGGCCGGGTTCCGGGGGCGGCCGTGGACCAACAACGCCGGACCGGACGACGATGCGTGGCTCATCCAGATGGACGGCCGCGACGTCTTCAAGTTCGCGGTCACGCGCCTGCCGCGCTCGGTCAAGGCCGTCTGCGACAAGGCCCGCGTCGAGCTGACCGACATCGACTGGTTCATCGCCCACCAGGCCAATCAGCGCATCAACGAGGCGGTGGCGGAGAAGCTGAAGCTGCCGCTCGACAGGTTTCCGAGCAACATCGATCGCTTCGGCAACACCTCCGCCGCCACTATCCCGATCCTGATGGACGAGATGCGGCGTGACGGGCGGCTGCGCGAGGGCCAATTGGTGTGCCTGATGGCCCTCGGCGCCGGCTTCCACTGGGGCAGCGTGCTGGTTCAGGTCTGATTTCCCCGCCCCGCTCAATCAATCTTCAGTTTCTTGTACTTGATGCGCGTCGGCCGATCGGCGTCGGCGCCCAAGCGTCGCTTGCGATCTTCTTCGTAGGCCTGGTAGTTCCCCTCGAACCACACCGTCTTGCTGTCGCCCTCGAACGCCAAGATGTGAGTGGCGATGCGATCGAGGAACCAGCGATCGTGGCTGATCACCACCGCGCAGCCGGGAAAACCCAGCAGGGCCTCCTCGAGCGCGCGCAGGGTTTCGACGTCGAGATCGTTGGTCGGCTCGTCGAGCAGCAGCAGGTTGCCGCCTTCCTTCAGCAATTTGGCGAGGTGAACGCGGTTGCGCTCACCGCCCGACAGCGAGCCGACCTTCTTCTGCTGATCGCTGCCTTTGAAGCCGAACCAGCCGCAATACGCCCGCGACGACACCTCGCGCTTGCCGAGGAGCAGCTTCTCTTCGCCGCCGCTGATGACCTGCCACACGTTCTGATCGACGCCGAGGGCGCTGCGCGACTGATCGACGTAGGAGATCTTGACCGTGTCGCCGATCTTGAGCACGCCGCCGTCCGGCGTCTCTTCGCCGACGAGCATGCGAAAGAGCGTGGTCTTGCCCGCGCCGTTCGGCCCGATGATGCCGACGATCCCGCTGCGCGGCAGACGGAAGCTCAGGTCGTCGACCAGCAACCGATCACCGAAGCCCTTCTTGAGCTTGTCGGCCTCGATCACCAGGTCGCCCAGGCGCGGCCCGGGAGGAATGCCGATTTCGGTCGGATCGCTCGGACCTTTGCTGGATTTGTCGACCAGGTCTTCATAGGCCTGGAGGCGGGCCTTGCTCTTGGCCTGGCGGGCGCGCGGCGACGCACGCACCCACTCGAGCTCTTGCTTGAGCTTGCGCTGGCGGGCGCTCTCGGACTTCTCCTCGATCGCGAGGCGGGCTGACTTTTGCTCGAGCCAGCCGGTGTAGTTGCCTTTGAAGGGGTAACCCTTGCCGCGGTCGAGCTCCAAGATCCACTCCGCCACGTCGTCCAGGAAGTAACGGTCGTGGGTCACGGCCACGACCGTGCCGGCGTAGTCTTTCAAGAATAGCTCGAGCCACGCCACCGACTCCGCGTCGAGGTGGTTGGTCGGCTCGTCCAACAGCAGCATGTCGGGGCGCGACAGCAGGATGCGGGCGAGCGCGACGCGGCGCCGCTCGCCGCCCGACAGCTTGGCGAGCTCGGCTTCGGGAGGGGGCAGCCGCAGCGCGTCCATCGCCATTTCGACGCGTGAATCGAGGTTCCAGGCGTCGATGGCGTCGATGCGATCTTGAAGGGTGGCCTGCTGCTCGAGGACCTTGGTCATCTCGTCGTCCGACATCGGCTCGCCGAGCTTCATGCTGACGGCTTCGAACTCCGTGACGAGGCCGCGAATGTCCGCCACCGCCTCGTCGACGGCTTCTTTCACCGTCTTGAGGGAGCCAAGATCCGGCTCTTGGGCGAAGTAGCCGATCTTGGTGCCGGGGTAGGGCTTGGCCTCGCCGATGAACTCCTTGTCGACGCCGGCCATGATACGGAGCAGCGAGCTCTTGCCGGAGCCGTTGGTGCCGATCACGCCGATCTTGGCGCCCGGGTAAAAAGCGAGCGTGATGTCCTCGAGCACGCGCTTCTCGGGCGGATGGACGCGCGTGACGTTTTGCATCGTGAAGATGAACTCGGGCATGGGCGCACTGATTAGTGCAGGCCCCGAGAGGGAGCAATCGCCGAGCTTTGCCGCCCGGCTTTGGTAGGCTTGGGCGATGCGCTGGGCGCTGAGCTCGTGGCTGCTGCTCGCTCCGTTCCTCGAGCAGCACTGCGCCCGCGCCGAGCCCGAGCCGGCGACTCGACCTGCCGCCGCGAGCGCCTCGACCGCGCGCGACGACGACGTGGCGCGCGAAGGTCCGATCCGCATCGAGCCGCTCGATGCCGCCGCTTCGCCGCCGACGTTCGTGCTGCGCGGGCGCCCGCGCGGCGCCCAGAAGATCGTCTTTTTGCACGGGATGTGCGGCCACGGCCTCGGCTACGCGCAGTCGTTTCAAGGCAGCGCCGCCAAGCGCGGCACCCTGATCGCGCCCCAGGGCGACGTGCCGTGCGGCGCGGGACCGTGGGCGAAATGGTCGAGCGACGTCAAGGCGCTCGACCGGCGCATCACCGAAGCTTTTCGGGCCCTCGGCCACGCCGAGCCGATCACGGACGTGATCGCGATCGGTTACTCGCAAGGCGCGACCCGAGTCGAGACGCTGGCGCGCCTGTTCCCCGAGCGATACACGCGCCTCGTGTTGATCGGCGGCCCGCAGCCGGCCAATCCGCGCGGGCTGCGCGGGCTGCGCGGCGCCGTCGCGATGGCCGGTGACCACGATCGGCGTGACCTGATGCGACAGAGCGCGCAGGCGCTGGCGGCGGCGGGCGTACCGGCGACGTTCTTCGTGATGCCCGATGCCAGCCACGGCTCCATGGGCTCGCGCCCCGAACAGACGATGGACGAAGTCTTTCGCTGGCTCGCGGAGCACGAGCGGCGACCTCGCTAGTGCAGGCTGTCGGGCCGCGTCTTGCCCTCGGCGAGGGCGGACACGAGGCGATGCATGCGCACGATGCCGCGCAGGTTGCCGCTGTCGTCGATGCAGACGATCGGATCCCAGCGCAATCGCTCCGGTCGCGTCATGGCGCGCTGCGCGGCGGCGGACAGCGGGCTCTGCGGCTTGACTCGTAGCAGCTCGCGCTCGGGTCGCAGCTGCTCGCGGCCTTCGAGCAGCAAGCGCATCTCGAGGGGACGACCGTCGCCGTTGACCCGCAGCGCCACGCTGGCTTGCTCGGGCCACGGCTGCTCGATGTGGCACGTATTGCAGGGCTCGAGCAGGCTCCGCATCCCCTCGACCCGGCCGTCGCTCGGAGCCAAGCCGAGCAGCACGCCACGGGCGGCGGGGATGATATCGGTCCACGGCGCGGCGGGCCTGCCGAGCACGTAGCCCTGGCCGAGCGGCACGCGCATCTGTCGCAGCACGCTGAGCTCGTTCTCGGTTTCGATACCCTCCGCCAGCAGCCAGGCATCGAGCCGCCCCGACAGCTCGCCCAGCATCTGAATCAGCGCCTGCTTGGCCGCGTCTTCATCGACGTTCGTGACCAGCTCGCGATCCACCTTGAGCAGCTGCGGCCGCAGCGCGAGCAGCTGAGTCAGGCCCGAATAGCCCGAGCCCGCGTCGTCGACGGCGATCGAGGCGCCCCGCGCCCGCAGGCGGTCCAGCACGCGACTGAGCGCCTTCATGTCTTCCACCGCGCGGTGCTCGGTCAGCTCGAGGACGATGCCGGACAGGTTGGCCGGTATCATCAGCACGGCGAGCAGCCGATCGTCCAGCAAGTGGACCGGATCGACGTTGATGCTCAAGAAGCAGTTCGACGGCTTGTGCTCCGCGAGCTCGAGCGCTCGTTCGACGACGACAGCATCGAGCGCGACCCCGAGGCCGAGTCGAGTCGCTTCCGCGAACACGCGGTCAGGGGTGACGCGCGGTTCGAGGCGAAATCGGGACAGGGCCTCGTAGCCCGTGACGACGCCGCGCTCGAGATCGACGATCGGCTGAGCGACTAGCTCCAAGCGAGCCGGATCGTCGAGCAGCGCCCGGATGTCCATGAGCTAGCTCAAACGCTGGGGGCGTCGTGAATATGGGCTACGACTTGCTGGACCAGCTCCGTCGATACGCTGGTCAGACCGTGGTCGTCGCGCGCGTGCGCGGCCACCGCCGTCAAGATCTCCTCGTTGGAGTGCGCGTGGAACTTCGCCCCACAGCCCGGCACGACATCACCGCAAGAGAATTCTTTCATCGTCCTCGCGCCTGTACGGTTCGGCGGGCCGCTAAGTTTAGCCTCGCGCACGTCGAGGCCGAGAAGCGAGCCGACACGGCACCTCGAGCAGCGGCTCAGCCGGCGGCGGCGCGCAGCTCGTGACGGGCGATGACGTCGCCGGCCACGAACGCCCGTCGCAGCTTCTCGACGTGGGCGAGGCCGGAGCCGATGTGGGCGGCCGCGTACGCCTCGGCGAGCAGCCGCCGTTCCGGCCGCACGAGCCGGCCGTCGATGATCGCGGCGACGGCCAGCATTCGAACGACGACGCGCCGCTCGGCGGCGTCGAGCCTCGGGAGGTGCTTCAGGAACTCGTCGGAGTCGTCGAGCTCGAGGCCGCGCGGCGGCTCCCCGAGCCGCTGTCGGACGGCGTGCACGATCGCGACGTGATTCGGGTGCAGCTCGCGGGTGCGCACGATGGCGCTCGCGACGGCGCGGTGCATTCCTTCGGCGAGGGCGCGCGACGGCGCCGGCTCGAGCTCGAGCACCGCGTCCACCATCTCCAGCGCCGCCGACGGCCCCATCACGCGGATGCGCGCCTCGCGCAGCACCGACCAGCACACGAGACCGTTCCATAGCCCGTTGATCGGGATGGCGGTGAAGGCCAGCACCACGCGCGTCGCCAGCACCGGCAGCAGGTGCACCACCACCTGTTTGAACGCGAAATTGGTGACGGAGATCTTGAGCTTGTACAGCGCGGACGCCACGATCAGCTGCGCGCGGCTGACCTCGCGGTGAGGGTTCACGCCCATCACCGCCTCGGGAGGGTTGGGTAGCTCGAGCGCGGCGCGCGCCAGCGCCAGCGCGACCTCCTTGTTTTCGGGCCCGCTCAGCTCGAGGCCGGCGACGGCAGAGAGCCGGGTCACCGAGCGCAAGCCGTCCCAGCCCAGGTAAGCGACCTCGAGCACCGCGAACAGCACCGCGCCGGTGCAAAATCCGCTCCAGTACGCCGCGCGCTGCGCGAGGCTCGGGTGCTCCGGCAACGGGCCGAACAGATGCTGCGCGTACAGATCGCCCAGACCGGTCAAGATCGCGTTGATGACGCCGGCCGCCACCGCGCGCAGCAACGCCCCGCGCGCCACCCGACGCAAGCCCGCGCGCTCGACGGGATTGAGCACGTGAATCGGGTCGTCGGCGACGGCGGCGGCCTCGGCGTTACGCCGCAAGAAATCCTGGCCAAGTCGATCGAGCAAAGGAGAACGCCCCCTTTACCAGAACGGCACGCTCAGGCGGCGGCGGAGCTGCCTTCGCTACGCAATTCCGTCAAAATCGCGTCGACGTTCTTCTTGGCGTCGCCGAACAGCATGCGCGTGCCCTCTTTGAAGAACAGCGGATTTTCGACGCCAGCGTAACCGCTCGCCATGCTGCGCTTCATGACGATGGTCGACTTGGCTTTCCACACTTCCAGCACCGGCATGCCGTAAATCGGGCTCGAAGTGTCGTCGAGCGCGCCCGGGTTGACGATATCGTTGGCGCCGATGACGAGCACGACGTCGGTCTCGGGGAAATCTTCGTTGATCTCGTCCATCTCGAGCACGATGTCGTACGGCACCTTCGCCTCGGCGAGCAGCACGTTCATGTGGCCTGGTAGTCGACCGGCGACGGGATGGATCGCGAAACGTACGCTCGCGCCGCGCTTGCGGAGCAGCTCCGCGATCTCGAAGAGCGGGTACTGAGCGTGGGCGACGGCCATGCCGTAGCCCGGCACCACCACCACGTTCTTGGCGGAGCGCAATAGACCCGCCGTCTCGGGGGCGGTGATGGGGGTGACCTCGCCTTCGGGCTCGCCCGCCGGCTTAGCCGGCTTCTTGCCTTCATCCGCGCCGAAGCCGCCGAAGATCACGCTCAGGAACGAGCGGTTCATGGCGCGGCACATGATGTAGCTCAGGATGGCGCCGCTCGAGCCGACGAGGGCGCCCGTGATGATCAGCAGGTCGTTGCTGAGCATGAACCCGGCGGCAGCCGCCGCCCAACCGGAGTAGCTGTTCAGCATCGACACCACGACCGGCATGTCGGCCCCGCCGATCGCCATGACGATGTGGATGCCCAAGAAGCCGGCGATGCCCGTCATGATCAGCAGCGGAGGCAGGCCGTCGTCGATCGGCGCGCCCACGTAGCGCAAGGCCAACACCACGCACACCGCGACGAGCCCCGCGTTGAGGGCGTGCCGCCCCGGCAGCAGCAGCGGCTTGCTGCCGATCGTGCCGCGGAGCTTGAAGAACGCGATGATCGAGCCGGTGAAGGTGAGGGCACCCACGAAGACGCCGACGAAGATCTCGATTTCGTGGAGCAGCTGCTCGGTCGGTCCGAGCGCCGCATGGCCGCCGAGGTAGCTCGCGATACCGACGAGCACCGCCGCCAGACCCACGAAGCTGTGCAGCACCGCGACCAGCTCCGGCATCGCCGTCATCGCCACGCGGGAGGCCAGCAGCGCGCCGATACCGGCCCCGATCGCGATCGCGGCGGCGAGCAGCCCGAAGCTCGAGACGTGGCCGAGAGCGGTGACCCCCACCGCCAGCAGCATGCCGACGATGCCGAACCCGTTGCCGCGCCGGGCCGTCGTCTGCGCGCTCAAGCCGCCCAGGCTCAAGATGAAGAGCACGCCCGCGACCAGGTAGGAGACGGTGATGAGGCTTGCCGAGATTTCCATACTGACTACCTCTGGAACATCTTCAGCATGCGCTGAGTCACGAGAAAGCCGCCCGCGATGTTGATGGTGGCGATCAGCACGGCGATCGCCGACAAGATCACCACCGGCGAGCTGGTGGGGCCGGAGATCTGCAACATGCCACCGACGAGGATGATGCCGCTGACGGCGTTGGTGACGCTCATCAGCGGCGTGTGGAGCGCGGGCGTCACGTTCCACACGACTTGCCAGCCGATGAAGCAGGAGAGCACGAACACGGTCAGGTGCCCGACGAACGCGGGGGGAGCGAAGGCGCCCGCCAGGAGCAGCAGCACGAGCGCCGCCGCGATCACGCCCAGCGACGCGCCTGCGCTGTCGTCGGCCTTTTTGTGGCTGGGAGGGGGCACCGTCGGCGGGCGCTCTTTCCGCTCGACCGGCTTGGGCGCCTCGCGCCGCGGCGGCGGCCAGAGCAGCTCGCCGTTTTGCAGCACGATCGCGCCGCGCACCACCTCGTCCTCGAGATCGATGTGAAAGCTCTTGGCGCCGCCCATGTCGGCCAGCAGGTGCGTCAAGTTCGAGCCGTACAGCTGGCTGGCGGTGGGGGCGAGGCGGCTCGGCAGATCGACGTAACCGATGATGGTCACGCCGTGCTCGGTGATCACCTGCCCCGGCTGGGTGAGCGCGCAGTTACCGCCAGCTTCGGCCGCCATGTCGACGATCACCGAGCCCTGGCGCATCGACTGGACCATCTCCGCCGTGATCAGCACCGGCGCAGGCCGGCCCGGGATCAGCGCGGTAGTGATGATGATGTCGACGTCTTTGGCCTGCAGCGCGAACAGCGCCATCTCGGCCGCGATGAACTCCTTGCTCATCTCCTTCGCGTAGCCGCCGGCGCCGCTGCCGTCTTCTTGCAGGCTCACCGTCAAGAACTCGGCCCCCATGCTCTGGACCTGTTCGCGCACCTCGGCGCGGGTGTCGAAGGCGCGCACGATCGCCCCCAGGCCACGCGCGGCGCCGATCGCGGAAAGTCCGGCCACGCCCGCGCCGATCACCAGCACCTTGGCCGGTGGCACCTTGCCCGCCGCCGTCATCTGCCCGGTGAAGAAACGCCCGTAAAAGCTGGCCGCTTCGATGACGGCGCGGTACCCCGCGATGTTGGCCATCGAGCTTAGCGCGTCCATCTTTTGGGCGCGGGTGATGCGCGGCACCTGGTCGATGGCGAGCACGGTCGCCTTGCGCTTGGCGAGCCGCTCGATGAGCTCCGAATTTTTCGCCGGGAAAATGAAGCTTATCAGCGCGCCCCCTTCGCGCAGCAGCTCCGCTTCGTGCACGTCGAGGTCGGGGTGGTGCTCGGGCGGCTGAACCTTGAGCACCAGATCGACGTCTTGCCAGACTTGCCTGGCGGAGCCGGCGATTGTCGCGCCCTGGGCCACGTACTCCGCGTCGCGGAAGGAGGCCCCCGCGCCGGCGTCGGCTTCGACGAGCACCTCGAAACCGAGCTTCACGAGCCGCCCCACCGTTTCCGGAGTTGCCGCTACGCGACGTTCGCCGCGCCTGACTTCTTTCGGAACGCCTACCTTCATGAGTTCTCGATCAGCTGGTCACGAATGGCGGCTCGAAGGTTGCCACAGCCGATCCGGCAAGTACAGCGCCGCTCCAGACGCTGAAACACGGCGATTTCGGGGCTGCCATGCGCCGAACGCGGGGCTTGCCGCAAAAGCGCCTCGCGACGTGACGTCACGCACAGCCCGCAGGCCTACTCGGCGGAAACCGACGCCGGCAGCGTCTGCGTTACTTCTTTGCTCGACTCGAACTCTTTTTCGATCGCCAGGAGCGCGCGGGAGCGACCGGCGTGCTTGGCTCGATACAACGCGGCGTCGGCGGCGCGGATCAGCTCGTCGGCGCGGGCGCTGCCGAATTGATCGGTGGCGGCGACGCCGATGCTGATGGTGTGAGCGATGGTCGAGCCGCCGTACTTCGTCGGCACTTCGGCGAAGGAGCGGCACAGGCGCTGGGCGACGCTCAGCCCCGTCTTGGCGTCACACTCGGGCAGCACGGCGATGAACTCTTCGCCGCCGAGGCGCCCCACGGAGTCGTAGGCGCGCACGCCCGCCTGCAATCGCCGCGCGCTCTCCTTCAGCACCGCGTCGCCCGCGGGGTGACCATGGGTGTCGTTGATCACCTTGAAGTGGTCCAAATCGCCCATCAGCACCGCGACCGGCGCGCCGCGCCGCGACGCGCGTACCAGCTCTTTTTGCAGCTGCTCCAGCACCGCGCCGCGGTTGAGCAGGCCTGTCAACGAGTCGTGCATCGCCTCGAAGCGCAGGCTCTCGCGCGCCTTGACTAGCTGCTCTTGCAGCTCGATCACGCGGCGTCCGGCGCGCAGCCGCACCTTGAGCTCGAGCGGGTTGCACGGCTTGACGAGGTAGTCGTCGGCGCCGGCGTCGAGGCCGGCGATGATGTCGCTCTTGTCGTCTTTGGCCGTCAGCAAGACGACGTACACGTACGGCTCTTGGGGGCCGTTGCGGATCGCCTTGCACACGTCGATGCCGTCCTTCTTCGGCATCACCCAGTCCACGACCAGCAGGCGCAGCTCCGGGTCGTCCTTGAGCGCCTGCAGGGCCGACTCGCCGTCGCGGGCGAGCGTGACCTCATAGCCCCACCCCGCCAGCCAATGCTCCAGCATCGTGCGCGCAATGGGCTCATCGTCGGCGAGGAGGATCTTCATGCGTGAAGCTTCCGCTGCCGAGTTTCACCGAGGGTTGGGACCACCGCCATCTTCTCGCTCGAAAGAGGCTACGGCTTACGCGAGCTTCAGGTTAAGTCCCGCCGCCCGCCCCAGCTTAATCCCCGGAATGACGACGGTTTCCGGCGAGCGCCGCCCGCAGGCGCTGCTAGGCTCCGAGCCGCCGTGTTTCGCGCGCTCCGGGCTCTCAAGCTGTTTTGGACCATCATCGCCTCGTATGCGTTGGTGTGGGTGCTTTCACGCTTCGGCGGCGCCGCGTTCTGCGCCCGTCTGTACGAGCGAGCCCATCGCAAGAACGCGAAGCGCCTCGCCGACGGCTTCGTCGAGCTGCGCGGCGTGTTCATCAAGACCGGTCAGGTGCTCAGCGTCACCGGCACGTTCTTGCCGAGCGCCTACGGCGAAGCGCTGGCGAGGCTGCAAGACAAGGTGCCCCCCCGCCCATTCCTCGAGGTGCGCGGGCGCCTGCAGGAAGCGTTCGGCGCCGACGCGCTGGCGCGCTTCGGCAGCTTCGACGAGGTGCCAGTGGCGGCGGCGTCGCTGGCCCAGGTTCACCACGCCACCACTGCCGACGGCCGCGAGCTGGCCGTCAAGGTGCTGTACCCGGACATCGAGCGGCTGGTGCGCATCGACCTCGGCGTGCTCCGCTCGCTGCTACCGATCGTGAAGCTGCTGTTGCCGGTGTCGCGCGTCGAGCGTGTGCTCGACCAGCTGGCAGCCATGCTCTCGCGCGAGACCGACTACGTGCACGAGCGCGAAAACATGGAACGCCTGCGTGGCATCTTCGCCGGCCGCAGCGACGTTGTCGTGCCCCACGTGGAGTCGGAGCTGACCGCCGCCGGCGTGTTGTCGATGTCGTTCGAATCCGGCGTCAAAATCTCCGATCGGGCGGCGCTCGCCGGCATCGGGGTGGAGCCAGAAGCCGTCGCCAAGCTGCTCGTCGGGTGTTACTTCACGATGCTGTTTCAGCACCGCGTGTTTCACGCCGATCCCCACCCCGGCAATTTCTTGGTGCGGCCGGGGCCGCAGCTGATCATCTTGGACTACGGGGCCGTCGAAGAGGTCACGGAGCAGCTCCAGCAGGGCATGAAGAGCGTCGTGATGGGGGTGATGGTCAAGAACGACGACGAGATCCTGCGCGGCATCGAGGGCATGGGGTTCGTGGCGGAGGGCGGCGATCGAGAGCTGCTCGCGCGCGTCGGGCGAGAGTATTTGAACGTGCTCGGCTCCGTGAAAATCGACGACTTTTCGAAGCTCGACCGCGAGCAGATGGAGAAGCTCTCGGGATACGACCAGATGCGCGGCAAGCTGCGGCAGGTGATGAAGAGCGTCGAGTATCCGGAAGGGTACTTCTACGTGGAGCGCACGCTGGCGTTGCTGTTCGGCCTCGTCGGCCAGCTCGCGCCCAAGGTCGGCCTGCCGGGGCTGGTCATGCCGTACGCCTCGCAAGCGTTCATGAGCATGGCGCAGCGGCCCCCGGCTCCCCCGGCTCCGCCCGCGCCGACGGAAGGCGCGGCGTGACTCGCAGCGCGGCGGTCGTGGCCTTCTCGATCCTGACCGCGTGTCACTCACCGAGCGCCCGTCACGCCGCACCGACCACCATCGAGAGCTGCGACTACCAGGTGGCGCTGAGCGCCGATGGTCGGGCGCGGGTGCACGCCAGCTGCAAGGCCGACGGCCCGATCGCCTTCCGGGTCGCAGCGGCCCGACTGAGCCGGCGGGTGCACGCCAGCACCCCCGAAAAATCCGGGCGTTTTCCGGCGGCAGCGCGGGCTTTGGACTACGAGGTCGATCTGAAGCAGCTGGCGGCGGGTGGGCACGACTTCGATCGCGCGGCGCAGGTCGGGGCCTCGTTCGTGGGCACGATGTCGAGCGTGCTGCTCGTACCGGAGCCGCTCACGACCGAGATCCCGGTCACGGTCCACGTCGAGGCGGCGCCGCCAGTCGTGGTTTCGGTCGGCCTGAGGCGCGGCCCTGCCGCCGACACGTACCAGCTGATGGCGCACGAGATCGGTGTTTCGACTTACTTTGCGTTCGGCAAGCTCGAGCAGAAGACGCTCGAGCTCGCCGGCGCAAAGCTCGAGCTCACTCGATTGGACGGCACGCTCGACCAATCGTTCGACGACATCGGTCGCTGGGTCGAGAAGTCGGCGGCGGCGGTGCGCGATTTCTATGGCGCGTTTCCCGTTCCGCGCGCCAGCGTCACGATCATCCCGATCCCCTCGCGCGACGCGGTCGTGTTCGGCAAGGTGCTCCCCGAAAGCGAGCCCGGCGTCGCCTTGTTGCTGGGTGAGCACGCCCCGCGCCACGCCCTGTACTCGGATTGGATCCTCGTGCACGAGCTCTTTCACCTCGGATTTCCCAGCTTCTTCGGCGAGGGCAAATGGCTCGACGAGGGGCTCGCCACCTACTACGAGCCGATCATTCGCGTGCGCGCCGGCCTCTATTCGGAGCTCGAGCTTTGGGACGAGCTCGAGTCGCAGATGCCTCAGGGCCTGCCCGCGTTCCGTGACGGCCTGGAGCAGGCGGCCAGCTTCCGAGGCATCTACTGGGGCGGCGCGATCGCGTGTCTGCTGGCTGATGTCGAGGCGCGCCGTCGCAACCCCAGCCGCGGGCTCGAGGTCGGGCTACGCGCGCTGCGCGAAGCGGGGGGAACCGCCAGTGAAGTCTGGTCGCTGAAAGACGCGATCGGAGTCATCGACCACGCGCTCGGCGCCCCAACGCTCGCGCCGATCGCGGAAAGCCACGCGCGCCGCGGCTCCGCCTTCGACCTCGCCGGGCTTTTTTCCGCGCTGGGTGTGAAGCGCGATCCGAGCGGCGTCGTCGAGCTGTCCGACTCCGCCCCATTATCGGCGGTGCGCCGCGCCATCGTCCGAAGGCGGTGACCCGCCCGCCCCGGCCGCCCCTTGCATCCACTCTCGGCCTGGGCGAAACCTGGGGACGTTGGAAGATTCTCGCACCTACTTTTCACGCCGAGCTTGGTTCAAGACGGTCATCGTCGGAGCCATCGACGCGGGCGTGCTCGGGTGCCGACACGCCGACCCCGTCCCGAGCGCGAAGCGCGCGCCGGCTCGCCTCCCGGCGCCGTCTCCCGCCCACATCGCTGGCGAGAGCTTCACCCAAGGCCACCGCCGCCGCGACGGCGTCGTGTTCCCCAAGCGCGAGCCGAAGGAATCCTGCGAGGTCGTCGTGATCGGCGGCGGCCCGAGCGGGCTGTTCGCGACCCACTTGCTCGAGGGCCGCGACGTGGTCCTGCTCGAGAAGGAGAGCCGGCTCGGCGGCAACTGCTCGAGCGACGCGTGGCAGGGCATTCCGTTCTCGACCGGCGCTGCGTTCTTCACGAGCGGAGACACCGAGCTCGTGGAGCTGATGCAGAAGGTGGGGGTGACGAGCCTGCCCGTCGCGGGCGGTGACGCCCTGATCGTGCGCGGCGAGCCGTTCTTCGAGTTCTTCGGCGACGGAGCGCGACGCTTGCCCTTCACCCACGACGTTCGCGCCGATTTCGAGCGCTCGGCGGAGCACGCCGCGAAGCTGCTGCGCACGCGCGGCTCGGCCGCGCTCGACGACGAGAGCTTCTTCGAGCACATTCGGCCGTTTGCGCCTGAGATTCATCAGTTCTGGGACCGGTTCGGGGCTTCGAACTGGGGCGCCGCCGCCAAGAGCACGTCGGCGCGGCTCGGTCTACAGGCTTACGGATGGCTGACCGGTGAAGAGAAGCGACTGACGTTCGCAGGAGGTCTCGGCGTCGGGGCGGAGGCGCTCGGTCGCTACGTGAGCGGGCGCGGCCAGGTCCGCACCTCCGCGTTCGTGCACCACGTCGAGCGCGCCGCCGACGGCGGTTCGGTGCTGGTGCACCTGCTCAAAGACGGCGAGCCGCACGCGCTGCGAGCCAAGGCGGCGATCCTGGCGCTGCCGAAGTTCTTCGCCGCGCGCATCGTGGACGGCCTCGGCGAGCCCCAGCGCGCCGCGATGCGTGAGTTTCGTTACACGCCCTATCCCGTCTTCAACGTGTGCCTGCGCCGCTCGGGCCCGCAGCCGGCCTACGACAACTGGTTTCTCGACACCCCATTTGCCGACTTCGTCGTCGCGGACTGGGTCGTCCACGCCGGCAAGCGCCCCGACGCCGATCCGAGCGTGCTCACGGTCTACCACCCGCTCGCGGAGGCCAATCGTCACGAGCTTCTCGACGACGCGCGGCTGGTGCAAATGGCGGAAGAGGTCGTGGAGCACCTCGAGCGTCACTTCTCCGGCGTCAAGGCCGCCGTCGAGGAGGTGCACGTCTTCCGCCGCGGTCACGCGCTCGCGATCCCGAGCCCAGGGCAGCTTTCGCGCGCGGAGGCGGCGTCCCGCCCCGAAGGACGCGTCATCTTCGCCCACAGTGACAGCCGCGGCGACGTCTCGTCGTTCGCGGGAGCGTTGCGCGCCGCTCGCCAGGCCGTCGACGCCCTCGCCACGCTCGACTGAAGCAGCTCACTTCGCCGAGAAGCGCTGAAACCAGCTGCCAAACGCGGCGCCGTAGCGCTGCTGCGCGGCGAGGACGAGCGCGTCGGCGTCGCTCGCGTCATCGATCGGCTCGAGCTTTCTGCGCTCGAGAAAGCGCAAAAAGCTCTCCGCTTCTTCGCTCGGATCCGCGTCGTCGAGCTTGAAATACGACACAGCGTCGCGGTCGATCATCGGCTCCGTGTCGTAGCTCAAGAGCCGGAGCAGCGCCGAGATGCTCTCCGCCACGACGTGCACCCCGCCCTCGTCACCGAACACCAGCACCGGCGCGTCCTCGAGCGAACCCGCGCTCGGGAGCCACAGCGCGTAAGTCGAGCCCGAGCCGGTGGCGTTGCCGATCGGAAACAGCGCGCTCAGAAACTCCGGATGCTTCGACCAGCTCTCGAACGCGCTCTTGTCTTCGTCGACGCGGAGCTCGAAGCCGTCGCTGAAGAAATCCTCGAGCCTACGCTGATACTCATACAGCTCGACCAGCAGCGAC
>Ga0164241_10002724_pt1 | contig 18684 bp, 21 predicted proteins | sample OricomyardsoilBY_FD_108780 | JGI IMG/M metagenome (GOLD analysis project Ga0164241, IMG submission 108780) | Backyard soil microbial communities from Emeryville, California, USA - Original compost - Back yard soil (BY) | ecosystem: Environmental > Terrestrial > Soil > Unclassified | place: USA...
GCTGTTCTTGGCGTTCACCTCCTATGTCGGGCATCGCCTGTCCGGACCCGACCCGGTGACGGTGGCGAGCGCTAGCCTGGAGGGGCTGCGCGAGCAGAACCGCCTCTCGGCCTTCGCCGCGCGCTTCGTGGCGGTGGCGACCTCGACGCAGAACCAGTTCGGGCTCTCGACGCAGAAGACGATCATCATGCCCGGACTGGTCCGCTACGAGGTCGATCTCGGCAAGCTCAACCAGAAGGATGTGAAGTGGGATGCGACGGGCAAGACGCTGTTCGTCACATTGCCGCCGCTGGAGGTGACGCCGCCGCAGATCGATCTCAACCAGATTCAGGAATATGGCACCGGCGGATTGCTCTCGGTGCTGACCGACGCCGATACCAAGATCGAAGCGGCCAACCGCGCCGCCGGGCAGCAGAAGCTGATCGCGCAGGCGCATGAGGCGGTGCCGATGAACCTGGCGCGCGACGCGACCCGTCGTGCGGTCGAGCGCAGCTTCGCGATGCCGCTGCGCGCCGCGGGGCTCAATGCCAAGGTCGAGGTGCGCTTCGCCGACGACCCCGCCGCGAATGACGAGCAATGGGATCGCTCGCGCTCACTCGAAGAGATTTACGCGACGAACAAGATCGCCGCCGCGCGCTGATTTGCCGGCCGGCCCGTGATTTGGTATCGCTTGCGATACGAAATCCGGGGGGATTTGGCATGGCCACGATTGCCGAGACGCCTGCGCATCCGATCGCGCGCGACCGCTTGTTCTTCTTCGCGATGGCGCTCGTTATCGCCGCCACCACGGCGAGCGGCTTCGTGCTGCAGCTCGCGATGGGCCGATCGACCTTCCATTCGCCCTGGTGGGTACACGTTCATGGCCTCACCTTCATGGGCTGGCTGGGCATCTATCTCACGCAGAATTTCCTCGTCTGGCGCGGCGCAGTGATCGATCACCGGCGGCTCGGCCGGATCGCGGCGATCTATGTCGGCTGGATGGTGCTGGTCGGGATCAGCGTGAACACGCTGGCCGCGATCCATCACCGCATCCCGCCCTTTTTCGAAACCAACGTCTTCCTGGTGATGGACTGGACGATCGTCACCGTCTTCGCCGGGCTCACCTGGGCGGCGGTGCGGCTGCGTGGGACCAGCGACTGGCACCGCCGGCTGATGCTGTGCGGCGCGATGCAGGTGATGCTGCCCGGCGCCGCGCGGCTGATACTGCCGTTCATGGGCGGGTGGATTTTGATCGACATCTGGGCGACGCTGCTGCCGTTCATGGCGGCGGCGCTGATCTATGATCTGCGCACGCGCGGCCGCGTGCACCCGGCCTATTATTGGGGGTTCGGCGCGATCGTGCTGGGCCTCGCGCTGATCCGGCCGATTGCCTTTTCACCCCCGCTGCTGGCGCTGACGCATCATCTGGCGGGTTGATCGCCGCGTCCCGCAACGCCATGTGATCCCGGACATCGGGAGCGCGATATGGAACACCACCCCAATCTCACCGGTCTGGACCTGCGCGCCGAGATCGATCGGCTGCGCAAGGAGCGCAATGCCGTCATCCTCGCGCATTATTACCAGAAGCCCGAAATCCAGGATCTCGCCGATTTCGTCGGCGACAGCCTCGACCTCAGCCGCAAGGCGCAGGCGACCGATGCCGAGGTGATCGCCTTTTGCGGCGTCCGCTTCATGGCCGAGACCGCGAAGATCCTCTCGCCGGAGAAGATCGTCGTGCTGCCCGACATGAACGCCGGGTGCAGCCTGGAAGACAGCTGCCCGCCCGAGCAGTTCGCGGCGTTTCGCAGCGCTCATCCCGACGCGATCGCGCTGACCTATATCAATTGCTCCGCGGCGGTGAAGGCGCTCTCCGACGTGATCGTCACCAGTTCGTCGGCGGAGAAGATCCTTTCGCAAATTCCCAAGGATCAGCCGATCATCTTCGGCCCGGATCGCAATCTCGGCGGCTATCTCGCGCGCAAGACCGGACGCGACCTGATCGTGTGGCCGGGGGTGTGCATCGTGCACGAGGCATTCAGCGAAACCGAGCTGCTGAAGCTCAAGGCGGCGCATCCCGGCGCCCCGGTCGCGGCGCATCCCGAATGCCCGGCCGTCATCCTCGATCATGCCGATTATGTCGGCTCGACCAGCGGCATCCTCGAATTCGCCAAGAGCTTCGACGGCGACACTTTGATCGTCGCGACCGAGCCGCACATCATCCACCAGATGGAAAAGGCGCTTCCCGAGAAGCATTTCATCGGCGCGCCCGGTGCGGACGGCAACTGCAATTGCAACATCTGCCCCTACATGGCGCTCAACACGATGGAGAAGCTCTACGTCGCATTGCGCGACCTGGAGCCGCGGATCGAGATCGAGGAGAGCCTGCGGCTGAAAGCGAAGAAGAGTCTCGACGCGATGCTCGCGATGGCGAGCGGGACGGTGGGGATGGGCGATTTGGGGGCAGTCAGGGTTACGGGGGATTGAGGAAACTATCCGCTCAACAGTTCTTCATCGGAAAAGAACCCGTATTGGACGTGACAGGTTCGACACGCCAGTGACGTTTGAGCCTCGATACGACGCGAGCGGCAAATGCTCGATCCTTGTCGGCGTGTTCGCCTTCTCGGAATCCAAGCGAAACTTGTCGATTGGTTAGCCCAAGATTGCCCCCCATCACGATATTGCCTTCATCATCGTCAATGCCGATGTTCACGAATGGTTGCGGAGCGTAAGCTTGAGCGTTCGTGGCGGCGAGGTCGCCGTTCGTCTCGTTGCTTCCGTCGATAAATTTCATACCTTCTTCGCGAGCGATCGACTGCATTTGCTCCTTGAAAGGCGCGATGTTGTCCGGCCTTCCAAGGCAGACATCGACGGCTAAGAAGGTGCGATCTTTCGCTTGGCAGCCGCCGACGAGTGTAAGCGCTAACATGACCGCGGATCGCTGCGTCCCGAACACCGTAGGCAAAATATTCATCGCTCCAGCCGCCCGTCCTTCAACGCCTTCGCCTCGAACGCGAACAGCACGCGCAACACATACCGGATTACCGCCTTGTGCGCCTTCTTTGGGCAGTCCGCGCGCCTTATGTCGGCATTACCCAGTCGATCCCTAGCAGATTGGCCACCTCGGTTAGCCCGGTATCGCCGGTCGCCATCCTGAAATGCAGTCGCCGGCACGTCGCCAGGTGAATCGCGTCGGGCATGAGCAGCTTCGGGAGCGGGCGGCGGACCCACTTGGCCGCGGTCTCGATATCCTCCGGATCATGGTCGACGATGCTGACCGAACTTCGCAGCCAGGCGTCGAGCGCCGCTAGCGCACGATCGCCATGGTCGTCAGTCAACAGGTTCATCCGCCGCCGCCGGGAAATTGCCGATCCCGCCTCGCCGACGGCGAGATGACCGGTATAGAAGGAATCCCGCTGCTTCGCGATCCACGCCCGGGTGATTTCGCTCGCATTCTCTGTCACGACCAGAGGGACGATGACGCTGGCGTCAAGATAAAGCGTCAATGTTCGCCTTCCGCCTCGTCGAGGCGTTTCAGGTCGAGATACGACATATCCATCGTAGGCAGGCTTTCTCGCACCGCGGTCAGTTGCGCCAATGCCGCCGCGCGGTTGCGCATCGGATAATCCGGGCTGTTGAACACGCGCATTTGCACCACTGGTTTGCCGTGCCGGGTGATGATCACATCTTCGCCCGCGAGCGCCTTGTCGATCAGACTCGACAACTTGTCCTTGGTCGTCGCGACGCTGTAGCGAGCCACGTTCGATCTCCTTTTATGGCTATAATATGGAACGTTATAGCCATAAATACAAGCTACCGCTCCAGCCGCCCATCCTTCAGCGCCTTCGCCTCGAACGCGAACAGCACCTTCGCATCCGGTGCCTCGACCGTTTTCACCACCTCGTCTGGCGCCAGCACGCGCAGGACATGCTGGATCACGGCCTTGTGCGTTCTTCTTGTGGTCCGCCTTGACGCAAATCCACGGCGCGACCGCGCTTGATGTCGCGGTCAGCATCGTGTCGCGCGCCTTGGTGTAATCGTCCCACTTATCCTGCGCGACGGCGTCGAGCGCTGAGCGTTTGAGCGCCTTGAGTGGATTGCTCGCACGGTCGTCGAGGCGTTCTTTCTGCTCCTCCTTGTCGATATCGAGCCAGAGCTTGACCAGCTTGATCCCGCTTTCGATCAGCATCCGCTCGAATTCGGGCACGTCCTTGAGGAACTGCGCTTGCTCCTCCGCTGTCGAGAAGCCGTTGACCACCTCGACCCCGGCGCGATTGTACCAGCTGCGGTTGAAGATCACGAGCTCGCCCGCCGCGGGCAGGTGCGCGACGTAGCGCTGGAAATACCATTGCGTCCGCTCGCGGTCGTTGGGCTTGGGCAGCGCGACGACGCGCGTCGAGCGGACCGACAAATGCTCGGTCAGCGCCTTGATCGTGCCGTCCTTGCCCGCGGCGTCGCGCCCTTCGAGCACGATGATCGTGCGCTCGCCGCTCTTGGCGTGTGCGAGCTGCATCTGCACCAGCCCGAGCTGAAGCGCCTTGCCGCCGTCTTTCTTCGCCATCCGCCGCCTCCGTTCAGCCTGCCGCGCACACCACGCTCTCCACCGCCTTGCGCCAGCCGCCGAGCCGTGCCGCACGAGTCTGTTCATCGAGTTGCGGGGTGAAGCTCTCCACTTTCCCCCGCATCGCGCTCGCGGCCTCCAGATCGGCGAACAGGCCGCAGCCCACGCCCGCGAGCATCGCCGCGCCCAGCGCGGTCGTCTCGGTGAAGGCAGGACGCTCGACCTCGACCTGCAGGATGTCGGCGAGATCCTGTGCCAGCCAATCATTGGCGACCATACCGCCGTCGATGCGCAGCGTCTTCCAGTCGGCGCCGTCGGCGGCGAAGGCGGTCTTCAGATCGTGCGCCTGGTGCGCCATCGCCTCCAGCGCGGCGCGCACGATATGCGCGCGCGTCGCCGAGAAGCTGAGCCCCGAAATCGCCGCGCGTGCATCGGCTTCCCACCACGGCGCGCCGAGGCCTGAGAGCGCGGGGACGAGGTAGACGCCGCCATTGTCCTCGACCGAGCGGGCGATCCCCTGTGTCTCGGGCGCGCTGTCGATCAGCTTCACCGCATCGCGCAGCCACTGGATCAGCGAGCCGGCGACGAACACCGATCCTTCGAGCGCATAAGCCCGCTTGCCATCGAGCTGCCACGCGATGGTCGAGAGCAGGCGGTTCTTCGAGCTCGGCACTTTCGCGCCATATTGCGTCAGCACGAACGCGCCGGTGCCGAAGGTCGCCTTGGTCTCGCCGGGCTTGAGACAGGCCTGGCCGATCGTCGCCGCCTGCTGGTCGCCCGCGACGCCGCACACCTTGATCGGCGCACCGAACAGATCGGTGGTGCCGAGATCGCCGGCGCAATCGACGATTTGGGGGAGGGCGGCGCGTGGCGCGCCGAACAATTCGATCAGCCCGTCGTCCCAATGCCCGCTGCCGATCGCCATCAGCGCGGTGCGGCTCGCATTGGTCGCGTCGGTGACGTGCGCGCCGGTGAGCTTCCAGATCAGCCAGCTCTCGATCGTGCCGACCGCCAGCTTGTCGCCCGCTTCCTTAAGCTGCGGCCAATTGTCGAGCGCCCAGCCGATCTTCGAGCCGGAGAAATAGGGATCGAGCAGCAGCCCGGTCTTGGCCTGCACCGCCGGCTCGTGGCCCTCGTCCTTCAGCTTGCGGCAGATGTCGGCGGTGCGCCGGTCCTGCCAGACGATCGCGGGCGCGAGCGGCTCACCTGTCGTCTTGTCCCAGAACACCACCGTCTCGCGCTGGTTGGTGATGCCGATCGCCGCGATCCTGTCCGCGCCGCCGGCTTTCTCGACCATCGCCTTGGCGCAGGCGAGGGATTTGCTCCAGATCTCGGCGGCATCGTGCTCGACCCAGCCGGGTTTGGGATAATGCTGCGTCAGGTCCCGTTGCGCGGTGCCGAGACAGCGGCCGTCGGCGGCGAACAGCATCGCGCGGGTCGAGGTGGTGCCCTCGTCGATGACCAGGATCTGCTCTGCCATAAAGCCGACGCTAGCGGGGATTATCGCGCAAGGGAATTGCGGCTATCAGGCGAGCATAAGGAGTGCGGGACGGGCATGAACGAGATCAAGCCGGAGAGTGAAGGGGCGTTCGGCCCTCCGGTCGAGAACGACAGCCTAGAGCCGTCGCGTGTCACGATGCGGCGTGATCGGCTGCTCGCCTCGCTGACGCTGATCGCGGGGCTCGGGCTGGTGCTCGCCACGCCGTTCGCGCTCAAGGCGGGGGCGGAGTTCTTCCTGCCGACGACGATCGCCTTGGTGATCGCGATCGCGCTGGTGCCGCTGCTCGAATGGTTCGAGCGGCACCGGCTTCCGTCGCCGCTCGCCGCGCTGGTCTGCGTGCTGATGTTCCTCGCCGCGGCGAGCGTGGCGATCACCGCGATCGTGCTGCCCGCGACCGAATTCTTCCGCCGCTTGCCGCAGAGCGTGGGGCGCATTCAGAGCAATCTCGCGCCCTTGCTCGACCTGTATTCGAGCCTCGAAAAATACGTCAACCGCACTTTCCGTCAGCTTGCCGCCGGCCCGGTCCACCAGGCGCAGGCGACCGCGGTGGCGCCGCCCAGCTCGATCGTCGGCCTCGCCGCCACATCGGCGCCGACAGTGATCGTGCAGGTCTTCTTCGGCATCCTCGTGGTGTTCTTCTTCCTCTCGCACTGGACGCGAATCCGCCGCAACACGATCACCGGGCGGTCGAGCTTCACCGGCGCGCTGGCCACCGCGCGCGTGATCCAGGATGTGGTGGACGACACTTCGGCCTATCTCGGCACGATCACCGCGATCAACGTGACGCTCGGCTGCGTGATCGCCTTCGCCTTGTGGCTGGTGGGCATGCCTTATCCGCTGATGTGGGGCGGCATCGCGGCCTTGCTCAATTACGTGCCCTATTTCGGGCCGATCGTCGCGGCTTTGCTGCTCGCGGTCGGCGGGCTGATGACCTTCAACGACATCTGGGTGGCGATGCTGCCGCCCGCGATCATGATCGGTTGCCACCTGATCGAGGCGAACGCGATCACGCCGTTCATCGTCGGCCACCGCTTGACGATCAACCCGGTGCTGATCCTCATCTCGATCAGCTTCTGGGGCTGGGTGTGGGGCACGGCGGGGGCGCTGCTCGCGGTGCCGCTGCTGATCATCCTCCAGACCGTGATCGGCGCCGCCGGCAAGCCCGACATCGCCGGGTTCCTGTTCGAGCACGGCACGCTCACCGCCGAGCGCCGCGGCTGGCGGCGGCGGCAGGAAAAATGAGGGGCGGCGGGCGTTGACAGGCCCCGGCGGCTCGCCTAGTTGCGCCGCCTCACGCTTCCAAGCGGGTGTAGCTCAGTTGGTTAGAGCGCCGGCCTGTCACGCCGGAGGTCGCGGGTTCGAGCCCCGTCACTCGCGCCATTGCGCGGCGCGCAGTAGGAATAGCGGAGCTATTCCAAAGACGCACAAGCACGGCCGGCGGGCCAGAGCCCGACCGACGACGCGGCTTCGCCGCGGCGTGATCTTGGTATCGGATCACCGCCAGCGCCCGGTCTCCATCCACGCCAGCATCCGGCGCATCGGCAGAAGCCAGAGCCAGACGAAACCGGTGCCGACATAGAACAGCAATTGCCTGAGGATCGGCCATTGCCCGACCCAGCGCGACAGGCTGGCGTCGGCGACGCACCAGATCGCGATCAGCGCGACGATCAGCAACGCTCCCACGGGCTTGCGCCAGCTCGGTGTCATGATGTCAGCCACTCCTGTTCGGTCGCGATCGCGTGGAGCGGTAGGTCCCAAGGGTCAAGCGGCAGTCTGGGCAGTTCCTGCACCGACCAGGCGACGCCCACCCGCCACGCCTCGGGAAAGGCGGCGAAGGCGCGATCGTAATGCCCCGCGCCCTGGCCGAGCCGGTTGAGCGAACGGTCGAAGCCGACCAGCGGCGTCAGGATGATGTCGGGGCGCAGCTCGGCGGCGCTCTCGGCGGGCTGGCGCAGCCCGAACGGGCCGAGCGCCAGCTCGGCCTCAGTCTCCCAGGCGAGGAAGCGGATCGGCGCGGCGCGTGTGGTGACGTGCGGCAGGACGAGCGCGCAGCCCGCCTCCATCGCGATGCGCGCCAGCGGGGAGGGGTCGGCCTCGCTGCCGATCGGCACGTAGGACGCGACCGTCAGCCCATGCGACAGGCGCGCGCGGAATGCATCGGCTATCGCGATCGGCGGATGGGGGGCGGCCGCAAACCGATCGCGCACATGGCGCAGCTTCGCGCGGAGCAGCACCTTGTCGGTCGTCATGCGCGATCTCGGACGGGCGGGGTGGCGGGACCGCCATGGCCGTTTGCCGGGTTATCCTCTGACGCACGGTACGTCAGGTGGGAGCCATATGCTTCGGACCAGGATCCTAACAGGGACAGCCCCCATGGATGATGAATAGCCTCAGGGATAATATCAGCTCGTACCGGGCAGTGCCCGCCATCGCCTATTTAGGCGCTGGCGCCGGGCTTCTCAAGAGTGTCGGCGAGCGCTTCGAGCCGGTCGGCGACGCGCGCCAGCAACGCTTCTCCGGCACCGTCGGGCGAGCGGCGATCCGTCTCGTCCAGGGCATCGGCCAGCATCAGCGCGACGAACAGCATCGCGCGCTCGCCGTTCAGTCCGCCCGCGGCGCGCTCGGCGGATGCCCAACGCTGGTCGAGCATGTCGCCCAGCCGGCGCACCTGCGCCTCCTCGCCGTCGTGGCAGGCGACGATATGGCGGCGGCCGCCGATCGTCAGCGTCACCTCGCTCACGGCTCGCCCGCCCCCTCGCCATTGCCCTGCGCGACGACCTGGTCGAGCGCGACGATCGCCTCGCCGATCCGCGCGCGCAGCGTGGCATGGCGATGCGAAAGGGCGGCGATCGCATCGTCGCGCCGGGCGCTGGCGGTCTCGATCCGCCGGATCGCCGCCTCGATGCGGCCGAGCGCGTTGGGCTGGTCTGCCATCATCCCCGGATAGCATGGCTTGGCCGCGCGACAAGATCGATTTGGTCCATCCCGGTTGACGCCGCCACACGCCCACCGCAAAGACCGCGCGCATCATCGACTCGCCCGCCTCGATCGCACCAGCGCGGCGGCCGGCGTCGCGCACACGGATCGGGTTCGGTCCGCATCGAACCAGGGAGCCAGGGAATGACGGTGAAGGTTGCGATCAACGGGTTCGGGCGGATCGGTCGCCTCGTCGCGCGGGCGATGCTGGAAGGCAAGGGCCACGGCCTGGAGCTGGTGGCGATCAACGACCTCGCCGACGCCAAGTCCAACGCCTGGCTGTTCAAGCGCGACAGCGTGCACGGCAAATATCCCGGTGACGCCCACGCCGAGGGCAGCGATCTGGTCGTCGACGGCAAGCATATCCGCGTCACCGCCGAGCGCGATCCGGCCAAGCTGCCGCACAAGGAACTCGGCGTCGACCTCGTCCTCGAATGCACCGGCTTCTTCACCGATCGCGAGAGCGCGCAGAAGCATATCGACGCCGGCGCCAGGAAAGTGCTGATCTCGGCCCCGGCCAAGGGCGTCGATCTGACCGTGGTCTACGGCGTGAACCACCACATGCTGACCACCGATCACGCGATCGTCTCCAACGCTTCGTGCACCACCAACTGCCTCGCGCCGGTCGCCAAGGTGCTGAACGACGCGATCGGCATCGAGCGCGGGCTGATGACCACGGTCCATGCTTATACCAACGACCAGAAGATCCTCGACCAAATCCATCCCGATCTGCGCCGCGCCCGTGCCGCGGCGATGAGCATGATCCCGACCACCACCGGCGCGGCGCGCGCGGTGGGCGAGGTGTTGCCCGAGCTGAAGGGCAAGCTCGACGGCTCGGCGGTGCGCGTGCCGGTGCCCGACGGCAGCCTGATCGACCTGACCTTCACGCCAAAGCGCGATACCACGAGCGACGAGGTGAACGCGGTGCTCAAGGCGGCGGCCGAATCTGGCCCGCTCAAGGGCGTGCTGGTCTATTCGGAAGACCCGCTCGTTTCGACCGACATCGTCCATACCCCGGCCAGCTCGACCATCGACAGCCTGGAGACCGCGGTGCTCGACGGCAAACTGGTCCGCGTCGTCAGCTGGTACGACAACGAATGGGGTTTCTCGAACCGCATGATCGACACCGCCAGCGCGATGGCGAAGCTGTTCTGACGGACGCGATGGGCACGCTTGCCGGCATTGCGCGGCACGCCTTTCCCAAGGCGCCGATGGAAGTGCTGGAGCGCGCCCGCATTACCGTGGAAAGCGGGATCGATGGCGATTTCCGCGGCGCGGTGAAGCCGGGCGGTCGCGGGCGCCGCCAGGTGACCGCGATGGAACGCTGCGATTGGGACGCCGCGATGGCGGCGCTGGCGCACAATGTACCGTGGCAGGAGCGGCGGGTGAACCTCCTGATCGACGGGCTCGACCTGCCACAAGCCGCCGACCTGCGGCTGCGCATCGGCGCCGACGTGGTGCTCGCGGTGACCGGCGAATGCGATCCGTGCAGCCGCATGGAGGCGATCGTGCCGGGATTGAAGGCGGCGCTGACGCCCGACTGGCGCGGCGGCGTGACGACCAGGGTACTGGCCGGCGGCGAGATCGCCGTCGGCGACGAGATCAGGATCGAACACACATGACCAAGCCCTTCAACACGCTCGACGACATGGGTGAGATCGCCGGCCAGCGCGTGCTGGTGCGCGAGGATCTGAACGTGCCGATGGCCGATGGTGCGGTGACCGACGATACGCGCCTGCGCGCCGCGGTGCCGACCGTCGCCGAACTGGCCGACAAGGGCGCGAAAGTGCTGGTGCTCGCGCATTTCGGCCGCCCCAAAGGCCAGCCGAATCCCGACATGAGCCTCGCGCTCGTCACGCGCCCGTTCGAGCAGGTGCTCGGTCGCCCGGTGCGCTTCATCGCTTTCGATGGCGCGGACGCGGCGATCGCGACACTCAAGGACGGCGATGTCGCGATCCTGGAGAATACGCGCTTCTTCGCAGGCGAAGAGAAGAACGATCCGGAAGTCGTTGGGACATTTGCCGCACTCGGTGATCTCTACGTCAACGATGCCTTCTCGGCCGCGCACCGCGCGCATGCCTCGACCGAGGGACTGGCCCACCGGCTGCCCGCCTTCGCCGGGCGTCAGATGGAGGCCGAATTGACCGCGCTCGACAAGGCGCTGGGCAGTCCCGAGCATCCCGTTGCCGCTGTGGTCGGCGGCGCCAAGGTCTCGACCAAGCTCGACGTGCTCAAGCACCTCGTCGCCAAGGTCGATCATCTGATCATCGGCGGCGGCATGGCCAACACCTTCCTCGCCGCGCGCGGGGTGCATGTCGGCAAGAGTCTGGCCGAGCACGACCTGACCGATACCGCCAACGCGATCTTCGATGCCGCCGACAAGGCTGGCTGCACGATCCACCTGCCTTACGACGTGGTGGTGGCGAAGGAATTCAGGCCCAATCCGGCGACGCGCACCGTCAACGTGCATGAGGTTCAGGCGGACGAGATGATCCTCGATGTCGGCCCCGCCGCGGTCGAGGCGCTGGGTGACGTGCTCAAGACCTGCCGCACGCTCGTCTGGAACGGTCCGCTCGGCGCGTTCGAGACGCCGCCGTTCGATGCCGCGACCGTCGCGCTGGCCAGGACCGCCGCCGCGCTCACCCGCGAAGGCTCGCTGGTTTCGGTCGCGGGCGGCGGTGACACCGTGGCGGCGCTCAATCACGCCGGCGTGGGCGGCGACTTCACCTTCGTCTCGACCGCTGGCGGCGCCTTCCTCGAATGGATGGAAGGCCGGGAACTCCCCGGAGTGGCGGCGCTGTCGCGTTGAGGCGCTTTGCTCCATCCGCGCATGTTTGCGCGCATTACCACGTCCGCATTCCTGCCTAACGTTGTCAGACTATCCGTCCGCCGTAACCGCGGATAGGGCGTCTGACGAACAGTCAAAAGGGGACAGGAATGAACACCGCCGAGATGACCGCGAAGATGGGCGAGGGGAAGGGCTTCATCGCCGCGCTCGATCAATCGGGCGGCTCGACCCCCAAGGCGCTCAAGGGCTATGGCATCGAGGAGGGGTCCTGGTCGAACGACGCGGAGATGTTCGACCTGATCCATCAGATGCGGGTCCGGATCGTCACCGCGCCGAGCTTCACCGGCGACAAGGTGCTCGCCGCGATCCTGTTCGAGCGGACGATGGACGGACAGGCGGATGGGCAGCTGGTCCCGGCCTATCTTCACGACCGCGGTGTCGTGCCGTTCCTCAAGATCGACAAGGGGCTGGAGGACGAGGCGAACGGCGTGCAACTGATGAAGCCGATAACCAGGCTCGACGCGCTGCTCGATCGCGCCGCCAAGCTCGGCATCTTCGGCACCAAGGAGCGCTCGGTGATCAACCTCGGCAATCGCGAGGGCATCGCTGCCATCGTCAAGCAGCAGTTCGCGGTGGCCGAGCAGGTGCTTGCGCACGGACTGGTGCCGATCATCGAGCCGGAAGTGAACATCAAGAGCGCCGAGCGTGCCCAGGCCGACGCGATCCTGACCGAGGAGTTGCATACAGCGCTCGATGCGATGACCGGCGATGCGAAGGTGATGCTCAAGCTCTCGCTCCCCGCCAATCGCGGGCAGTATGAGAGCCTCATCCACCATCCGCGCGTGCTGCGCGTGGTGGCGCTGTCGGGCGGCTATAGCCGTGCCGAGGCGTGCGAGGAGCTGGCGCGCAACAAGGGCATGATCGCGAGCTTCAGCCGCGCGCTGCTCGAGGGGCTGCGCCACCAGATGAGCGACCAGGCGTTCGATACGGAGCTCGGCGAAGCGATCGACGAAATCTATACCGCTTCGGTCGATAAGGTGACGGGGGCAGCCTGATGGTCGAGCGCACCGTCCCGATCGATCCCGCCTGGGCGCGGGTCGATGCGTATATCGGCGAAAAGCTGCTCGGCACGGATGCGGTACTGTCCGCGGCGCTGGCCGCGAATGCGGCAGGAGGGCTGCCCGATATCGACGTATCGCCGGCGCAGGGGCGGATGCTCCACCTGCTCGCGCGGATGGCGGGTGCGCGGCGCATCCTGGAGATCGGGACGCTCGGCGGCTATTCGACCATCGAGCTGGCCCGCGCGCTACCCGAGAACGGCCGGCTGGTGACGCTGGAGCTGGAACCGCGCCATGCCGAGGTGGCGCGCGCCAACATCGCCCGCGCCGGGCTGACCGATCGGGTCGAGGTCCGTGTCGGGCCGGCGAGCGAGACGCTGCTGGCGATGATTGCGGGCGACGAGGCGCCGTTCGACTTCGTCTTCATCGACGCCGACAAGCAAGGCAATGCCGGCTATGTCGACGCCGCGCTCGCGCTGTCGCGGCCCGGCACGACGATCATCGTCGATAATGTGGTGCGCGAAGGCGGCGTGCTCGATGCGGACAGCGCGGACGCGCGCATCCACGGCACCCGCGCGCTGTTCGACCATCTCGCCGCCCATCCGCGCCTGACCGCGACCGCGGTGCAGACGGTGGGCGTCAAGAAGTGGGACGGGTTCCTGCTGGCGGTGGTGCGTTAAAGATAGAGCGGCCGTCCACTTCCACTCCAATTGCAGACATAGCGATTTGATGCGAGCGTGTGCGGGTGAAGCTCCTGATGCCCTTGGCGCTAGTAACGATGGGTGCGGCTCCGGTCGACCATCCGCGCACCTACCTTCTTTCGATCGGGCGGATACCGCTAAGGAATACAGAGAGCATTGAGACCTTCGCCATAAAGACGTGGGGCGTCGAGTTCAAATCAGTCTGCAGAATTCCGAGCGGCTGGAGGATCAAGGCCGGTAGCAGTGCCACGCCGGATGGCGACCTTGAGGGAGAAGGAAGTCAAGGCGCGACGTGGTTTAATGCCGCCAGCCCGAGAGAGCTTCGTAACTTCGTTCTCGTTACTCTCTACGCGCCGGTGCAACGCGCTGATATTGGGTCACCCGACAACGGCGTCCCAGCGACGTTCAAAGGATTCGTAACCATCAGCACCGACGACGGTGATGTGCAGCGCACGCTGAGCTATCAAAACATCACTCTCGTTCCTGCACGTCGCTGTCCGGTTCGCTAGGCCCACTTCCACCCAATAGCGATCATCCTTGCAATGTTGGATTTCGTCTGACAGCGTTCCGGCGCTCTTTGACAGTGTGCGCACCCACCATCGAACGCTCGCAGGAATGGCGCCGAGTGGCGCTTGTGCCAAGCTATCCCGATTTCCTGCCGGCGCAGGACCATGCGAGCCGCGACGACGCGCATAGTGTGACCCTGGTGTGACCTTTCGGCGTCCAGCCCCATGGCGGGCTGAGAGTGCCGTCAAAATCGCTATGGCGCGCGCGTTCTCCACGACACGATGCCTTGGGCCCGCTCGATCCCCGTTCGCCCGATCAGCGATGATCGAGCTGTGCGCCCGCCTCGGGGTGCCGCGCCTGCCACGACCGGCCTTCGAGCCAGATCGGGATGGCGAGCACCACCGCGAAGGCGATCGTCAGCTTCACGAACTCGCTATTCGGCAGCCAGCCGAGCAGCGCGATGATGACAAGCGCGAGGATCGGCAAAGCGGCCCAGCCTGGATGCCCGATCCGCCGCAACGCGAACCACAAGCCGGCGGCGAGCAGCAAGGCGCAGATCAGGCTGCCGAGGATGAGCGCAACCGAATCGACGATGGTCATGACGATGGACATGCGGTCTCTCCCGAGGCCGCAGGGGCAGGCCGCAACGGCCTCCTCATCGCCATAGGCGATTATGCGCTGGAACTCAATCGTTTGCCGGACCTTGTCCGCCCTCAGGTAAGCCGCGCCAGCAGCGTCGTGAACAGCGGGCGCAGCCGCCGCAATTCCTCGCGGTGGGTGGCGGACAATTGCGAGAGCAACGCCGCTGCCTTGGGCGTCAACGACACCAGGGCCTGCCGCCGATCGCTCGGCGACACGCGGCGCTCGACGAGATCGAGCGCGGCGAGACGGTCGACCAGTTCCGACGCCGAATGCGGCTTCACCACCAGCCGTTCGGCGACATGGCCGATCGTCACCGCGGGCGCGCCGGCGGCGCGGATCGCGAGCAGAGCCTGGTGCTGCTGCGGCGTCAGCCCGCATTCGGCGGCGCGGCGCTCGCTGAATTCCTGAAACTTGCGCAGCGCATGGCGGAAATCGGCCAGCGCCACATAATCGACCTCGGTATCGGCCTCCCGGGGAAAATCCGCATCGTCGCGCATTGAAATATGTCGTATCCCGATATAGCTGGCCCGTCCATTGCAGGAATCTCAGAAAAATGTCCGAACCCGACGCCGCGCCTTATCCGCGCCATCTGGCCGATCATAGTGCCGATTGGCGGATGGTGATGCTCGCGGGGGCGGCCTTGCTGATCGGGACCGGCGGCGCGTTCGGCGCCTGGGTGCTGCTCAAGCTGATCGCGCTGGCGACCAATCTGTTCTGGTTCGGGCATTGGTCGTTCGTCCGCACCGACATCGTCAACGCGCATGTCGGTTTCGGCGTGGTCGTCATTCCGGTGCTGGGCAGCCTGATGATCGGGCTGATGGCGCGGTTCGGCTCGGACAAGATCCGCGGCCACGGCATTCCCGAAGCGATCGAGGCGATCCTTTACGGCGAAAGCAAGCTGTCGCCCAAGGTCGCGCTGCTCAAGCCGATCTCCGCCGCGATCTCGATCGGCAGCGGCGGACCGTTCGGCGCCGAAGGCCCGATCATCATGACCGGCGGCGCGGTCGGCTCGCTGTTCGCGCAGCGCTTCCGGTTGAGCGCGGCCGAGCGCAAGACCTTGCTGGTCGCCGGTGCCTCGGCGGGCATGACCGGCATCTTCGGCACGCCGCTCGCCGCGATCCTGCTGGCGATCGAGGTGCTGCTGTTCGAATGGAAGCCGCGCAGCTTCGTGCCGGTGGTGGTCGCCGCGCTGGTGTCGCTCGCCTGGCGGCCATGGCTGATCGGCAGCGGCCCGCTGTTCCCCTTCGCGGTCGCGGCCCTGCCCGGCTGGTGGATGACGAGCGGAATCGCCGTGGCGCTGGGCATCGTGATCGGGCTGGAAGCCGCATTGCTGTCGACGCTGCTCTACCGGATCGAGGACGGCTTTCACCGCCTGCCGGTCCACTGGATGTGGTGGCCGGCGCTGGGCAGCATCGTGGTCGGGCTGGGTGGCCTGATCGACGCGCATGTGCTCGGGGCGGGCTATGCCAATATCAGGCGCTGCTCGACGGCAATCTGGCGATCCGCGTGGTGCTGGCCTTGCTGGCGGTCAAGGCGGTCGTCTGGCTGGTGGCGCTGGGATCGGGAACGTCGGGCGGCATCCTGGCGCCGTTGCTGATCCTCGGCGGTGCGGCGGGATGCCTGGCCGGGCACTGGCTGCCGGGCACGCCGGGATTCTGGGCGATGATCGGCATGGCCGCGATCATGAGCGGCGCGATGCGCGCGCCGCTGACCGGCGCCTTGTTCGCGGTCGAACTCACCGGGCATTTTGCCGCGCTGCCGGTCGCCATCGCCGCTTCGGCGGGCGCCTATGCGGTAAGCGTGCTGGTGATGCGCCGCTCGATCCTGACCGAGAAGATCGCCCGGCGCGGGCGCCATATCCTGCAGGAATATACCGTCGACCCGCTTGAGTTCCTCCAGGCGGCGGAGATCATGACGCGCGATCCGGCGACGTTGCCTGGATCGCAATCGATTCCCGAGACGATCCGGTTTTTCGAGGAGGAGGCGGATCATCGCAGCTATCCGGTGGTCGACGCCGCCGGGCGCCTGCTCGGGCTCGTCTCGCGCTCGGACGCCTTGCGCTGGCAAGTCGAGCGGCGCGAAGGGACCGGCACGCTCGGCGACGCGCTCTCCGACGCCTCGCAGCCCACCGCTTTCCCGCAGACGCCGATCCGCGCGGTCGCCGATCTGATGGTGGAGACCGGCGTGGGCCGCATCCCGATCGTCGCCCCGGAAGACCGCCGTGTGGTCGGCATCCTGTCACGCCACGATCTGCTCAAGGCGCGCAACCTGCGTCGCCGCGCCGAGCATGAGCGCGCCACCGCGCCCTTCCTTGGCGGCGGCGGGGAGGCTAGGGGAGGTGAATGACCGATGACCCGCTCGGCCCGCTCGATCCCGATTTCGCCGCACGCTTCGTGCGCGACGTTTCACGACCGCCCTGCCAGCTCTATTTGATCTCGCCGCCGGACGTGACCGGCGCTTTCGGTGACAGGCTGGCGCGCGCGCTCGACGCCGGGCCGGTCGCGGCGTTCCAGTTTCGCGTGAAGGATGTCGACCAGCATCAGGCCGCGCGGCTCGCCGAGCCGTTGCAGCGCCTCTGTGCCGATCGCGAGGTCGCGTTCATCGTCAACGACAGTATCAGCCTGGCGAAGCGGCTCGGCGCCGACGGCGTGCATCTCGGGCAGGAGGACGGCGACCCGCGTGAGGCACGCTCGGTGCTTGGCCCCGCCGCGCAGATCGGCGTGACCTGTCACGGCAGCCGGCATCTCGCGATGGAAGCGGGCGATGCGGGCGCCGATTACGTCGCGTTCGGCAGCTTTTATCCCACGACCACCAAGACGGTGCGGCACCACGCCGAGCCCGTCATCCTGAGCTGGTGGTCGGCGCTGTTCGAGCTGCCCTGCGTCGCGATCGGCGGGATCACGCCCGACAATGCCGCGCCGCTGGTGGCGGCGGGCGCCGATTTCCTCGCGGTGAGCAACGCCGTGTGGGGCGGCGACGAAGCCGCCGCGGTGCGTGCGTTTGCCGGCATCCTCGCGGCGTAAGTCAGGAAACCTTCCGTACTCCTCGTCCGTTCGTTCTTGCAGCGTAACTGTAAGGACATGGATTCATGCGAAAATCGATCGCCGCGCTGGCCTTGGCCACCTTGCCCCTGTCGGCGCTCGCCGCCCCGGAGCCCGTGCCGCCGCCGCCGACACCGCCGATCGACCGCACCATCCTTCATGCGCAAGTGATCCTCGATCATCTCGGCTTCTCGCCGGGCGTGATCGATGGCCGTGCGGGCAAGACGCTCACCGCCGCGGTCACGGGGTTTCAGGAGGCGAATGGCTTGCCCCAGACCGGCAAGCTCGACGGTATCACGCTCCATGCTCTCTATCCCTATCGCCAGTGGCGCCCGACCGTCACGTTGCCGCTCACCGCGGACATGCTTGCCGGGCCTTATGTGAACCCGATCCCGAAGAGCGAGGATGCACAGGCCAAGTTGCCCGCGCTCTCTTATCGCTCTCCGATGGAGAAGCTGGCGGAGATGTTCCACACCATGCCCGAGGTGCTGGTCGCGCTCAACAGCCCGACCACCCGGCTCGCGCCCGGCAGCAAGGTCGTGTTTCCCGGTGTCGCGACGTCCGACCATGCGTACGACGCGAAACTGCCCGATCACTGGCGCGCGACGCTGGCGATGCTCAACGTGCCCGCCACCGAGCCGGCGGGCGCGAAGATCGTGGTCGACAAGTCCGATCAGGTGCTGCGCGTGCTCGACGCCGAAGGCCGTCTCGTCGCGCAGTTCATGGTCACCACCGGCAGCGAGCACGATCCGCTGCCGATCGGTCACTGGAAGATCAACGCTGCGGACTACAACCCGAAATTCCACTATAATCCGGCGTTGTTCTGGGACGCGAAAAAGGGCGACGATTCCGCGATGTTGCCGCCGGGGCCGAACGGGCCGGTCGGCGTAGTGTGGCTCGATCTGTCGAAGGAGCATTACGGCATTCACGGCA
>Ga0164241_10002725_pt1 | contig 18678 bp, 20 predicted proteins | sample OricomyardsoilBY_FD_108780 | JGI IMG/M metagenome (GOLD analysis project Ga0164241, IMG submission 108780) | Backyard soil microbial communities from Emeryville, California, USA - Original compost - Back yard soil (BY) | ecosystem: Environmental > Terrestrial > Soil > Unclassified | place: USA...
GTCCCCGAAGTCGAACGAATGCGTAGCCTCGCCCGGCCGCCCTTCGTGCAGCCACGAGCAGCGATACTCGACGTACGCGATCTCCCCCAGGCGAGCGTCGAGGAGCCACTCGGCCAGCGAGCGCCCGGACTTGGCGTCGACCGCGGTGGCGATCGGAGCCAGCGGCCCCGCGAGCAGCACGGCGATCGTGGGGTCGTCAGAAACTTGCCGGAGTCGCCGAGCCTCCTCGGAGTACGGCTCCGGAGGTCTTGTCGGCGCCCCGTAGGTTTGCAGTAGGTCCAGGGCAGCAGCAGCGAACCCCGAAGGTCTCTTCGTTGCCCTCCAGCGCATGTATGGAAGGCTGAGGCGCTCGAACACGTCGCGGCGTCCGCCGTGGGTGAGTAGGAACTCCCCGAACCGACGCGCGGGGGGACGGCCGGTTCTTGCCACCGCCCGAGCCCAAAGGTTCGCCAGCGAATCGAGCGCGGCGAAAGCGAGGACGTTCGCCTCGTGGTGCCGCGCCGGCAGCGGTAACGAGGCGACGAACTCGACTCGCTCGCGCCAATAGTTGAAGAACAGCGTGCTCACGCTGTGGCGCCCGCCCGTGCGCCGGTCTGCACGCTCGAACTCGTTCCCCAGCTCAGCGCAAGGTCCGCGAAAACGCTCTTCAAGAGCAGATGGCCCTGGCCTGGCGACCCGATCTCCGAAAGCCATTCCCGAAAGTCCTTCGCGTGGGATTGCCGGAAATCGCTGCGCTTGGATCGAAGATGCCCGTGCAGCGAGGTGCCCCAGCAGTAGCGCTGCAGGTTCTCGAAGTCATCGATCGAGCATAGATGAACATCAGTGGCGTCCTTGATGCCGTCACCCGCGATCAGATCGCGGAGGAGCCAGTTGGCGAAAGGGACCTGATCGTGCGTCACGACGAGCAGCTCGACATCTGTGACGCCGTGCAAATCCTCGAGGCCAGCGGCCTTGGCCTGAAGGTCGTCTCGGAACTTGAGGAGCTGGCGTGTTCCAGCCGCAAGCGTCTTCCGTAGGTCTCGGACCACGTCGTCGATCGCGCCAAGGGTCTTGGAGTCCAACGTTAGTGCGGACTGCTTGACCTCGATCACTACGAGGCGCTCGCCGTCGAGGACGAGCCAGTCCGGAGTCCGCCGCTGCTCGTGCTTTCGGCCGTACTCGCGTTCGCGAAGCACCTTGGCCTTGCCCGAGCCCGCGCGCAGTAACTCGCCGACGTATTCTTGGAAGACGTGCCCGAACGCCTCTCTGAACGGGTTCACGACGCCGTGGGCGGCGCTGGCCGTTGCGAGTGTGTGGTAGACGCCGTCGGTCACGCGCCGAGCGAGATACCTTGGAGACGGGACCAACAGAACGGCCTCGGCTCCTGCCTCTGGCGGGCGGTCCGGCCGAACAACGGGTTTCACGAGGAAGGGGCTCAACCGGTACTTGTCGTACGCCGCGTGCGGCACCTCGCGTGCGCCGAGCTTGCGGATCTCGTCATAGGTTCCCGTCATCCAGTCGAGAAATCGTTGCTGCTCCTCTGGGCGCACGCCGAGGGTAGTAGGCAGCTTCTTCAATGCGTCCTCCGGATACGGGACGAAATATCCAGGACGCGCCAGCACCGAGTACGCGTAGCCCAACGCTACAAGCTGCCGTAGCGACAACCCGGTCAGGTCATGGAGAGCTTTCGCGGGATGGAAGCCGGCGGCCTTCGGCACCTTCGGCCAGAGTTCATGATAGAGCATCCATGTCCTTGCCGTCGCGTTGTGCAGATCCTGCGTCCCGGCGAACTGCAGGCATCCCATCCTGATCAGGTACTCGAAGATCCACGGATCGGAACCGCCGTTGATGCGCGGCTCCGTCATGCCGTTGAAGATTCGTGCCGCCTCCGCCAAATCTGCGTGGGACGGTATCGTCACGACGTCGTCTGACGACACTTCGATGGCGACCAGAGCAAGGTATGGAAGGCAATAGGCTGCGACCGCTACACCTTCAATGCTCGTCCCAGTCTTCCCCTCAACGAGCGCGCTTAGTTGGCCGAGACAGCGGAGCATCCAGGTGAGATTGAAACGGGAAAGATGCGACCGAAGCTGTTCGAGGGTCGTGGTCTCAGGGTCAGTCGTGACCATCACGGGCTTTCCGAGGAATGTGCCCATGGGTTCTACGCCGGTGACGCCCCAAGCCGCGGTTGCGGGCCGCGGCGTGAGCTGAATCCCAGGCGACCTGTCACCGAGGCGTCCTCGGATCTCTCGACGCTGCAGCCTCCTGCTGAATGACACTGGCGAGTAGTAGCTCCATCCTGGGCGAGGAAGCGGACAGGAAATGTCCGGTCGCGCGGTCCGCCCAGGTTGGCGAGATGCGTGGAACGAGAGAAGATCTTGGCGCTGACGGCTATTCGCGCAGTGCGGGCGCGTCGGGGTGAAATACAGGTGAGCGAGTAGCCTCGGCAGACTCGGATGGGCGCGCCATCGGAACACGGGCAGCCGCTACTCACGAAAGGGGCCGGTCGTCCGGGCCCGTCCGAAGCGGCGCTCGACTTCTGCGCGCAGGCGCCCACCGTCGTCATCGACGATGCGATCGCGTGAATAGAGAAAACGCCCTGGCCCGTCGATCATCGTAAGGTTATGGACGAGGACGAGCGACTGGCACAGGTCCTTGAACTCCTGGTCCGCAGGCCAGTGCGACGGGTACATCACAAAGAGACACGAGGGCGACAGCGCGCACGCGAGAAGCTCGATCGGTCTCGAGTCTGTTCCCGCGTTGATGCTCAGCGGCGCGTCGCTGGTAACGAGGTCAGGACCCTGACCAAGGCGAACGAGCCGCCATCCTCGGCGCTGGAGGATATCGAGCGTCTTGGGGTCCCGTATCTCCCGAACCATGTGCTCGCGCACCGAGTTCAGGGATATCGCTTCGCAGTCGAGGCTTTGCAGCGTGTCGTCGAGCCTCGCCAGGTCTTCCATCGTTCGAGCGCGACTTCGCAGCTTGCTGGTGACGCTCTCCGTAAACTTGGGTGCAAGGTCCTCTCGCTCCCGGATTACTCGAAGGTCACGTTCGAGCATCGAATTCAAGAACGTGGCCCACGCGGTTCTTTCCGCGTCGGAGAGCGTGGGGCACGGCTCCTCGAGGAGCTTCCGGTGGACCGGGGCGGCCGCGTCGTCGATGGAAGCCAGGAACGTACTTTCGATGCCAACGGGATCACGCTCGGGCAGGAACGTTGCCACTTCGCGAACTGCGTAGAGGTTCTCCTCGAACCCGGTCGCCTTCGGAGAGACCTGGCGCTCGCTCACCTGACCGGACGGCTCACGCTTGTATTGCCAGAGTTTGCCGTCAGAGCCGGCGAACGCCCGCAGGTAGAACTGTGGCACGTAGTGGTGCCGCCTGGCGGGGTTCTGGGCCTGCATTTCTCGAATCAAGAGCTACCATGCTGTCTCCGCCAGGCCCAAGGCGCGGGTCCCCCGCTCTCTCGTCAGCCGGCTGCGCCGAGCGACGTTACGGCGACACAGCTGCAGGTTTACAGTCCACCGCCTTCGTTAGGGAGGCCTTCGTTCTGCAGAGCCGCCTCGAATTCCGAGGACAACATTTCGATCTCAGCTCCTTCTGCCAAGCCGAGCGCGTGCGCGAGCGGATACTCGGGGGCCGTCACGTGCTCGCGGATGACGCGGTCGAACCAGGCCTTGAGGGACTCGCCCTGAACGCGGGGGTAGGCGGAGAGTGCTGCACGCAGATCGGAGAGGAGTTCGGCATTGAGGGTGTCGCCAGGGGTGCCGCCGCCGACCTCACGGGTCGCGTTTGTTTCGCGCATCGCGCCCGTCTCGACTGCAGAGCCGCCCCCCTGGGCGAGAGCCTCCTCGGGCACGTCGCGCTGACCACGCTTCGCTCGAGCTTCCGTCAACTCGGCCTCCACGCGCTCGAACCACGCTGGAGGCGTCTCTTCGGGGTGTCTCGGGAACGCGTCGAGGAGGTATTGCATCCGTGGACGCGTTCTAGTTCCGCCCCGGCGGCCCTTTGATGCGCGCAGCTCCGCGATGATCCTTGCGTTCACCTCGTCGTACAAAAGCGCTCTCGTGGCGAGCCTCTCCAGGTTTCCTTGCATGAACGAACCGACCCGGTCCGCGTCCGAACGGTCGAGGAAAGCGCTCTCCCACACGACTCTGCTGTGATCCCCGGTCGCGTCCAGATCGATCATCGTCAGCGTCGAGCCACGGCCGATTTGATCATCGACCCGCACTTCCAGGCGATGACCGATGTGCGTTAGGTGCAGCAAATGGAGCCAGTCGGCCCAGGTGGTCCACTCCTCCACGGGTGGGGTCGTGAAGATATCGGCTGACTCGCTGGGTGGACCAGCCGCAACCCCAATTGGACGGCGTCCCACCGAGCTCACCTCCAAACCCTGCGAGGTCGCCGCATCGACGTGCCTTCTCGTCTGCACCAGCGGCCCACCGACGAATTTCTTCAGAAGTCGCTCCAGCAAGACGCAGACGTCATCCGCATCGTTGGCCCATTTGAAGGTTGGGACACCCCATACGATACCTTGCGCGCAGTCGGGCTCTTCGATGTCTCGTATCATGACGCTGTAGCCGTGCTGCGCCTTGCCCTCCATCTCAACCTCGAGTTTCCTGCCTCGCTGGACCATGTCCACGATCCTCTCGAGTGAATGCAACCACGTGACCCATTCGTCGCCGTTTTCCATGAAGTCGTCTCCTCTCTGATTGACGATCACCAAGATCGTCGTCGGTAATTTCTAACGCGCTCCATTGGCGGGTTCCGTCAGGGCCGCGGACGTCTCTTGTCCGGGCCAGAGCACCCTGAGTGCGTCGAAGTCGTAGCAATCGCATGCGCCCTGCTCGTCACGCCCGCAGCGTGGGGCGTTCCGCAGGCCAAACTCGCGCTGCCTGACGAGTTCGTCGACGGCGGCTCGCGCGCGGCTGAAGGTCGCGAGGATCGAGTGATCAATCACAGTGGATGACGATGGTAAGCCTTGCACTGTGATCGCGGACATGAATGGGCGAACCCCAATCTTGATGTCCGGCTGGTCGATGACGCCGTGATGCAAGATGTCGCCGAGCAGTTCGCACACCTTCGAGAAGGTGACTGTGGCGCGCGCGATCGGAGACACCACCGACGTCACTTGGGGAGAGGCAGTAGCCTGCACCCTCAGCTTCACCTCGCGAACGAGATCATGCAGCTCTCGAACGACCGACTGTGCCTCACGCAGCGTACGAAAAGAAGGCGCGCCCCACAGCGTGCGGACGCGCTCGACGTGCGCCGTGACAGTGTAGTCGGCGTGGTCGAGCAGCACGTCGACCGTTACCTCCTGCCCCGCGCGCACTACGAGGATAAACCGATCCAGAGTGTCGTTTGTGTCGCCAGTTCTTAGGGTCCAGGTGAGAAGCCGAACTCGTCCGACCCACTCACACATGTCATCGTACTCGTGCACGTCAGGGTTGCCCGCGAGAGCGTCGGGCGCACCAGCCGAGCTGCAGAGCGTATCGTGGGAGCTCATCGCCACCCCTCCAATGCGAGCCGTTCCGCGCGCTCGCAATCGGCCTCGGAGGGCTCGAACTGCTCGGGCTCGAAGTCATCCCAAGGATCCATGCTCGGTTCGACGACTGGAACGGGGGGCGGGTGCAGCTCGACGCCGAGCAACTTGGCGAAGTGCACTGGCTCCCACGTGGCCAAATCATGGAGGACGGCAGCCGCAATCTGCGGCAGCTCGAGATACAGTTGCGACGTGCGCACCCATTGGATGATCGCGGCGATCAGCGCGCCGCGCGTGCTGCCGCCATCCGGGTCTACCTCGTGCACGGCGCCCTGTGTGAGCAGTGTACCGAGCAGGCTCTCCTGGTCCACGGATGAGCGAGCTGCCAAGGTCGGGTTGATACTCGCGACCTCACGAATCACGGTCAGAAATACTTCCTGAGCTGTGGGAACGACCCCGATCTCCGTGAACTGCTCCAGCCAACTAAGGAGGGCTTGATGGACCTGCCGCCGCAGCGGCTCCTCGAGCGCGCGGTGCCAGTTGAGTTGATACTCTGGCGAAATTGTCCTGATGTCGATGGGTCTCACCTGCCAGAGTGCGCGCACGTCAACCTCGAGACGACCGCTCGTCGAGCAGCCCGCGCAACGGATCGGGATAGATAGAGTCGTGGTCTCAACGTGCACGAAGTGGTCGAGCTCGTGTGTCCAGCGGCAGGTGTGGACGTCTTGCGACGGCGCCAAGGCCTGTGCGGCGGCTTGACGCGGACGTACAGTCGTGAGCCACCGGACCTCCTGGTAGCTGCCTCCGCGCAGGAGCGCCGTCGACGTCACCGGGACTCGCTCACCCCCGAGCCTCATTGCGGCATCTTCCGAGACGGTCACGAGTCCGCTGCCGTTCCAAACTCCGTGGACTCGCAGCCCCAGCCAATCGGCGCGCGCAATGGTCGCCATCCTGCGAAGGTCGGTCGCCGACACTGCCCGAACCACGACTGCATGCGGCGCCTCCGCCTGCTCGATTCTGACGCACATTGCGCGGGTTGCGTCGGTGATCCATAGCGCGCCGTCGGCAAACTCCAAGAGGCAGGGTAGACCGCGGCGCGCGGCGCGTGCCGTAGCGGCGATGACGTCCCGCCGCAGCAAGCGTAACGACAGCGTGCTGGACATCGGCGCCAAAGAGACTCGGCGTGCTGGGGAGCCGAGTTCGAGCCGCCCGCCCCGACCTAAAAGATAAAAGTTGTTCGTCTCCTCCTCGACTCGGATCTGGCGCCGCGTCCCGTCGAGAAACTCCAACGCGGAGGCAACGTTCGGGACCGAGAAGTGGCCGGTGATAGCGCTGCATTCAAACAGCGCACCGACCTGCGCGTTCTTGCCGAGGACTGCGCCGTTCTGGACTTGAGCGGTGGAGGCGCATGCGATGTGCGAGATCGCGCGGAGGGCGCGCCGGAGTACCGGAGCGCTCATTGCAGCTACGACCGGCACGATGGGTACCTTTCCGCAAGCTCCGCTTGCCGAGCTCGCATTCTCGGTGCGACGTCTGCCCCAGGTTCCACTTTCGCCGCGTACACCACATGCTCGCCGTCAAGTAGCTCCCAGTGTCCCGGTGCCTTCACGACCCGTCGCGTCGGTGCATCGGCATATCGTGTGAGTGCGAGTGAGCTGTCATCCAGGTGGTACACGGAGATCGGCCAATTGAGCTGGTTTCCTCCGACCAGCCAGTAGAACGCGAGCACGGTGGTCTGTTCGTCCACCTCCTCCGCGGTCAGCTTGATGGGGACGCTGGCGGCGAGTCGCGCAAGTGCTCCCGAGATTGGCTCGCCATCCTCGAGGATCTCCCAGACCCTGCCGCACTCTCGTCCCGCTCGAACGAGTGGTGAAAGGTCTCGTGCCAGCTCGATGCCCGCAACAGGTAAACTGATGCAAACCGTTGCGATGCTCTCTGAGGTGTATTTGGTGGGCCACGCGATGCATTCAAAAGTCGTCATGACGTCCATCTTCTCGTGCGGCTATGCACGGGTCAGACCTGGTTCAGGAGGTCGTCGTCGAAATCGACGGTGTCGCTTGCGACGCTCGGCGACACTGTGGACAAGCCAAGTAGGCGGCGCAGCTCTGATTCGGGAATGTCGCGACCGATCCGCACGCTGTCGTAGAGAGGGATCGCCCGACCGAGGAACTTCTCTTGCGCCTCCGGTTTCATTCGCCAGATCGCCTGTCCTGCCACCGAAACCTTCACGTACTGTTTTCGGCTGTTCGAGCACTCCACCTTGAGGTCGATGCTGCCAAGGTTCCTCCCCAGCGGTCGCTGCTGGATGGCCAACTCATGAAGCCGCCGGTAAGTCGGCTCACCGAAGTCCCAGGGCAGGATCACGATTCCAGTGGGCTCGTGCAGGACCTTGCCGCTCGGATCTGTCGGGTACTTCACGACCAGCGTCGCATACCTCTCGCGGGGCGCCTCAAACTGCTGCCAGACCTCCTCATCCGCACCTTCCTCACCCTTGCGGCTCAATACGGTGCCCAGTGAGGTGTGATACTGGGTCCGTGCCGCTTGCACACGGGGGCGTGTCAGGTCGGGTCGCCCTTCCTTGTCCAGTTGGAAAAAGATTATCGAGAGGCGATCGACGAGGCCCTCCGTCGCGCGGTAGGGGCGCGTCGCAGCCGATTGCTCGGGCGGCGCGTCGTCGAAAGTTAGCTCGCGGACGCTCACTTGCCGCCTCCGGCCACTGCGCCCTCGGCGCGGTCAATCTCGTCGATCGCCTTCTGCAGGGCGACAGCAACGAACTCGCTGACGGTCACGCCGGAAAGTGCGGCATGGGCCTTCACCTGGCGCCTGAGTCCCTCGGGGATCTCAGCGTTCAACACAGATTTCTCTTCCATGGTTCTTCTCCTTGGCGGTGGCGCGATGCCACCGCGTCTACCAAGGAGTGCGAAGAAGATGATTATTGGGCGAACGACGATTTTTCTTTGTTCTGCTTGTTTGCCTGGAGTTTGTGCTGTCCCAGCTCAATATAGAAAGAATACACATGGAAAGCAGAAAATCTCGGAGCGTCGTTGAATCAAGGATCTCTTGTTCGTCCGGCAACTGGTGGAAGGACCACCGAGCATGCCGGACCCACACGAGCCTCATATCAATGTGGTTGAGGGCTACGCCTGTAGCTCCGCCCGAGAGGGCGCACAGTCAACCCAAGCAGATAGAGCAAGCGAAGGGGTACGCGGTGACGGACACGCACACGCACGTGCTGAGACGAGCGCACAGGCGGATGTCAGCGCCCAAGCGCGCCTGTCGGCGAACGCAAACGCGCATGAGGAACGAAGCGGCGCGGAGCGCGAGCCCGCGCTTTGGTGCGAACCGCCGTGCGTCAGTGAGCCAGCAACAAAGGTGCTTATCGACGACCTCACGATAGTTGGAGGGATCGGCGCCAGGCATCGACCAGCGGCTCTACTTCCCCTGCAAGAGGGTCAACTCGTCCGCACCGACCGCATCCGCAGCGCCGACAACCGCGAGCGGCTCTGGCAGATCGTCACAGCTCGAGGACTAGTCATTCGCTACTGCCCCGAAATCGGGCACATCCAGGTCCGCCTGAGCGTGCCGCGCTTGGCGTATCCCGCGTCCTCGCCATGGGCGTACAACTTCCCTCTCGGAGGATCACTTCCCGCCCTTGGTGCGGTCGCGGCCGCTATCGCCCGGGCGTGTGGCCTTGAGCGTGCGCTCGGGACACGTTCCGCGGAGAAAGCTCTTGCCCTTCACAAGTGCGGGATCTCCCGCATCAGCTATACGGTTGACGTTCCGGTCGGCGATGCGACCGGTGCTGTTGCGGCCTTGAGCCACGTGAAGCGGCTCGGCAATGCCGTCCAAACCTGGGGCTCCCCGCCGCACGCTTGTCAGTGGCAAACGGACCTCTACAAGGTTCTCATCTATTCGAAGGAGCATGAGATCCGCGCGCGCCGAGGAACCAAGATCCCAGCGATTGCCCGGTCGCAGGCCGACTACAACGACCCCGGGAAGGCGTTCCGTGCTCGCCTTGCTGACGAAGCGAGGGGGATCGTGCGCTTCGAGACTACGCTTCGGTCGAAGGCGATCCGCGAAACCTTCGGGATCAACGGCGGTTTCCTCCCGAACTACGAATACATGACGCGACCCGAGGTGGGGCGATTCTTCCTCGGCCGAGAGCGTGACCGGCTGCGCGTCCGTGACGTATTCGATGGCGCAACTTCAACCGGCGTCACGGACGCTGCCGCCCTCGCTCTGACGTTCGAGGCAGCCGTCGGTCGCCTCGAAGCCGCCGGCAAGCGCTTGTCCGGGTCCGGCGGGGCACGCGTCTCGTGCAACCGTATCGCCATCCTTCAGACGGTATACGGGCTGACCGGCGTCTTCGACGACACCACGCTGTGCAGGGTGCTGCGCTTGGATCAGAAGACGTTGGCTGCTCGGCGACGCAACCTCCTCGAGCTAGGGCTGCCGCCACTGGGCGACGTGTCTCCGCATAGCCTCGCCTGCCTCAGGGAGTTCCTTCAGGAATTCGAACGGTTCGTGCCTGTGGGTGCAGCGGTCACGGACCCGCAGGAAGACGACATCGCCGTGGCCCCATGGCTCGACATGCTCCCGGAGGACGAGCCGGGCGAGCCAGATGCGCCCGCTGAGTCGGTCTGCGCAGAGGAGTTCCAGGAGCTCCTCGAGCAGGTATGACCAAGGCGCGTGAGGAGCGTAAGACCGATACGCAGGTTTCTAGTTTGCGCTGAGATCGGGCCGCGGACGAAGCAGCGGCATCGCTACGCAGCGTCGGGTCGGCACCAACGTCACCACGCCAGCCTGGACTTTCACCGTGAAGGTGTCGATCGAGTCCGCGGTCATCCTGACCACGTCACCTGATCGAATCGTATCGTCGAACCCATGAACCTCACGCCCGTCGTGGACGAGGCACCGCAGTCCGCTCGCCTCTCGGAGGCTGCCGGCGATACGGCCGGCGTGCAGGAGGGAGTGGTAGGGTTCGGCTACCACGAGAAATGCCTGGGAGTCTGGGCGCACCACCGCGTACTTCGGGAGGGCGTGAGCTTCAACGGGCTCGGGCCAGTCGTGGAGGCCATATTGGCGGAGCATGAGCTGCGGGTCCATCCAGAGCTCCTCCTGGAACGCCGGGCCTGACCAAATGGAGGCCGCGCCGACAGGTAGACGCAAGACGTAGTCCGGTCGTCCAGCGGCGGCAGGCACCGGATGGACCAGGGCCTTCACGACGCCGAGCTCACTCATCATGCGCGGTGGCTCGACGATGCCGCTACGAGAGTCCTCGACTCTGAGGTCGCAGGGGAGTCGAAGCCCGTGATCCATCCGAACCGCCCATTCGACCCTGTCTATGTAGATGCAAGCCGCGATGTAGGAGTACAGTCCGGCGGACCTGGATGTGCTTTGCGCGTGGGTGACGACCACGCGGTAGGGCCTCTCGGGTAGGCGCTTCGCCGGGACACAGTCCCGTCGGCGCACCCTCATGAGCCGAAGCGCAGTCTGGACGTCCGGGAACAGCTGCTCGTTGTCGAGGGGGCTGTCCGAGAGCCGATCGTCGGTGATGGCGACGACGCCGAAGGGGTACTGGATGAGATACCCGGGGCGCGGCCCCTTGAGCCGAAGAACTCGTGATTCGGACTTCATATAGGACACCGCGCAGCAAAAGACCCGCGAACCCTGTTGGCGAGCAGTGGACTCGTGTGGCTCCAGGCGGACCGGATCTCGTGGTGCACACCTCGTGGGTCGGCGTCCCGTGAGATCGGCAAAAATATTTCCAGGTGGCGGGATCTACCAATCTGATCCAAACCTTAGGCTATGGCAGACGTCATTGATCTATTTGACGACGGTGGCCCTGGGCGCTCGAGGGTTGTGTCGCGCCCTAGCGCTCGTACACAGGCGCGTATCGCTCGTCACCGGGCAGCAGTTGAGGAGCACGAGACGCTCGATCCCCTGCTTGCTGTTGCTCGCAGCGCCGAGAGGCTCGAGACGTTGTATGCAGTGAGGGAGCAGATGGCGCGGGAGACCGCAGCCTTGCTCTTTTCGCGGTTGAACCTCCGACCGGGTGCCCGGGAAATCGGCCGAACAGCTTCGCGCCGCATTGCCGCGCTCGCCGAGGTTGGCCGGCTCACGGTCGAGATCGCCCGAGCTGATCCCGGCGCACCATCCGCAGCGGTGATGAAGCGCATCTGCCTTCTGCTCCTGTCGGACATCGAGGCGGCCGCCGCGGAGGTCTTCGACGACGCCACAACGGGTCGTCTCACAACTGCGCTGCGTGTTCGCCTCGATGACGACGCTATCGAGGCTATCGTCGCTCTACGGTGAGGCCGGGCCGAGCTGCGGTACACGGTGTTCTCGCGAGGTTTGCGTTGCGCGCGGCGGTGACACACGGTTGAACGACCACTCCGTCCCGTCCGAGCGGTACAACCTTCCGAAGTCGGGAAGGACAGCCCCAACTCCACGGAGTGCGCGAACTAGCGCATCGCGCATGGCCTGACGCACGCCTTCGGCCTGAATGAACTGGCCATTTGGCGCGAGTAGGAACGGACGTCGATCGACCTCGAAGAGCACCGCCCCGGAGCGGGCGCGAGGGAACGGCTCGGTGGCGTCTAGCCAGCGGACACAGAAGCTACTGGCAATACCGGCACCTTGGATCGCGATTTTTTGAACGACCCGTGCCGAGCGCTGGCCGGTTGGGTCGTAAACTGCTCGAGGGTGACCGAGCGCTACCAGCGTTGCCAAGTCCGAGGGCAACTCGCCGATTACCTCTGCCGCGATGTCTGCGGTCATCGACAAGGTCACCGGCCGGCGGTCCACTGGAATCGCTTTCGGCTGCACGTCCTCGGCTGGCCCGACGTACCGAAGGGCAAATGTTTGGTGGTCGCGCGCGATCTGTACTCGAACTCTCTTCTCCCCGAGCACGGCCGTCCCCGAGAGTCGCCCGCGCGTTTCAACCAAGGCACCGGTGGCCAACCGTCGCGGCTTGGGCGCACTGGTAGCGGCAGAGCCCGAGACGACCATGAGTGCCGTGCGGACGGTCGTCACGGTGTGCTCCACGAGGTAGACCGCCACCGGGTGTCGGAGGTCCTCCGGCGCTCGGGCCAGCGCGAGCAGCTGGCTGTGATTGTCCGCGATCGGCGCCTCGGCGATCAGAGCCACCGTCTCCTTGCCGAGCGCTTCAGCGATCTGGACTCGCTGCTCGACCATCCGTTTGCCCCCTCCGTTGCCCTCGGTCGTCGCGGTTGCAAACGAAATGGATTTCGCTTGCACATGCTTGGCGAGCGCGCCGGCCATGCCGCGGCGAGACTCAGGATACTTCTGCAAATACAAGACCTTTTGACGATACTCGGCAAGCGCACGCTCGAGAACGGTGAGCTCACGACGAGCAAGGTTCTCCTCGATCTCGTCCAGTTCGGCGTCGATGGGATCACTGTCGTCGACGAAGACCTCGATCATCTCGAGGCCAAGCCTCTCATGGGCCGCGAGGCGATGAAGCCCACACACGAGGGTGCCGTCGCTGCGGATGCGAATCGGAGAGAACAGACCGTTGCGCTGGATAGACGGCGCAAGCCGCAAGACGGTCGCCTCGTCGAGCATCTTGCGGCGCTGCGGGGTGACCTTGATGTCGGCAACTCGCCACGACCAGATAGTCCGTCCTGATTTGCGGTTCATAATACTGTCTCCTTTCGTGGGCTCCCGTTCCGTACTCGTGGTTCCTCAGGGCGCCGGCGGAACGGAACGGGACGTCCAGACCCGACCGACCTTGGCCACCAGCCCCGCCTGCTCGAGTTCCTTGAGCACTGCGCTGACCTTCTCGGCTCCAACGCCGAGCTGGATTCGCAGTGCATTGAATCCAAGGCCGTGCTGGGCCTCACTGAGCACGGCGAGGAGCCGCTCTTGCAGGTCGGCGGTTTCGTTGTTTGCCGCTGTCGCCCCGAGAGTTGCGGGGTCGCCTGGCATGTACTCAATGTGCGTGCTCCGGATACCAGTTGGGTCTGCACCGAGAACGCGTCGGAGCAGGAAAGGAGGCTGCGGCGGAGAGTTCCGGTACTCGCCCCTCACGATGCTGATACTTTCGTCGTCTCTGCTGCGCCAGACAAAGAGATTCACGTCGCCCCAGGCGTGGATGTCGCTGCTTCCACGCAGACTGTGCCCCGAAACAGGGTCGTGCTCCGACTGTTTGGTGATGTGGTGCGTGAGCAGGATCGCAACGCTGTACTGGCGCTGGATTCGGCGGAACTGTGTGAGCACCAACGACATGGCGTCGGAGCTGCTCTCGTGCCCGCTGCAGACACGGCGAAGGGGATCGAGGATTACGAGCGCCGGCCTATCGTCCCGGATCCTTCGTTCGAGTCGTCCCAGATCCATCGGCCGGTTCAGCGTCAGCATGGGCTCATCGACGAGTTCGAACGCGAGGTCTTGGAGGGGGAGGTTGCGCGCTCGCGCGAGTCCCAGCACGCGTGTCTTCATTTCGTGGTTGCGATCCTCCGAGGCGAACATGATCACTCTGCCGGCTCGCTGGACTGGAAAATGTCCTGCGAACGGCGTCGCGCTGGCGACCGAGATGCCGATATCGGCTGCGATCCAGGTCTTGCCGACCTTAGCCGTGGCGGCGACGACGCCGACTCCCTCGGAAGGCCACAGGCCCTCCACGAGCCACCGTTGCTCCGGGGCGACTTCGGGGATGTCCGCGAGGCGGAGCGTCCTCACGGGGTCGACCGCATCGAGGTCGACGCTCCCAAGCTCAGCCTCAGCTGTCACTCGTCCCCCGTCCGGAGTCGACCGGGGGCGTCTCAACCGTGAGGTCGAGTTCGACGAGTCTGCGCTCGACAAGGGCTACGGTCGAAGCGTGGGCCCGAAGCCCGGCAGCCACAGACGCGAGCGTTTGCGGGCTGATGCCGATCTGGGCGGCAAGAGCTCGCAGGCCCCGCACACGAGTGAGCTCGACCAACCGCGCCCTTTGTTCAATTGCCAGTTCGTGCCGCTTGCTTACTGCCTGCTGCATTTGAGCCACCCTGCGGGATTTTCACTTCGGTCCGCCATCAACAAAGGCCTTATATTGGCGACATCCGCATGCCGCGCCGGGCAAACGATCGGAAGGATGTGCTTGAGCGGCGCCTTGCGCGCGCCAAGGCAAAGCGGGAAGCGAAGGCGCGCGAGCGCAAGGCCACGCTCGAGAACATCGAGCTTCGGCGTGAGGAGACGATACGCACGAGGATGGTCGAGCGCGCCGGCTTCTCGCGCGCCGAGTGGGAGCCAATCGTCGCGGTCTTCGCGCGGCACTACACGGGCAGGTTCGCCCCGCGTCCCGAACCAGACGCCGCGGCCGTCCGGCGCGCTGCGGTCGCCAAACGGAAACGCTAGGTCCGTCGCCAAGGGGCGATTGCTCGACGCATGCGCTGTGAGCCACGGGTTCACCGCCTGCGCGAGCGCCGTTTCCGACCCGAGCGAAAGGGATCCACACCAATAGGTGGTCTCTGCGGGCGCACGTAAATGCGCCCGAGCGAGTCCACCCGCGCTTCGTAGGATATCTCGTACCCCGCGGCGTTCGCGAGGGTGACCGCTGCGCGACGGCCTTCGACGAGCCATTTGGCCTCCGTCATTGCGTCGGCTGGCTGCCATTCGAGGCGGACGGTGTGCTTTTGAAGAGTTCTCTCCACCAGTGCTACCAGCGAAGAGTGGGTGCACCGGCCGACACCAGGCTGTGCGGTCGGTGCGGCCGGGGTCTGTTCGTCAGTGGTCATGTGTTGATGCCTCCATCGTCCCCTTACACCGGGGACACGCGTCGCCTGGGGCACGTCCAAGAAAAAATCCCCGTGAGACGCACTTTGGCGCTGAGCGCGATTTTTCAGCCACGTTGGATGACGCGCGCATCGGCGAGAAGATTTCATGCACGATAAGTCATGTTAGCGAGCGTGAGGATCCGGGATTTTGGTCACATCTCCGGGGTGTGATTCCGTACCCCCGTCATGAACACCATGGTGAGCCCCTCCGGTGAGGACGCCGCAGTCGTTGCGCTATGGCTCCGCGAGCGTCCTGCCACCACGAGGCGTGCCTACACGGCCGACTACGGGGTGTTCACGGATTTCGTTCGGAAGCCGCTCGTCGAGATCACCTCGGATGACTTGTTTAGGTTTGCGGCCCAGGTCCAGGGCGCCCCGTCGACACGTGCAAGGCGGCTTGCAGGGGTGAAGAGCTTGATGGGCTTTTCGCACCGGATCGGGGTTCGGAAGGACGACCCTGCGCGGGCTTTGAAGCTACCTAGGGTTCCGCGGGACTTGAACGCCAGGGTGCTCAGGGAGGATGAGATCCCCGAGCTCATCAAGGAGACGCACGGCAGTCGGAACCAAGCATTGCTGCGCACCCTTTACTTCTCTGGCGCTCGGATTCAGGAGGTCGTCGGGTTGCGCTGGAAGGACCTCGGAAGGCGGTGGGTCGCGCTGCGTGGGAAGGGCGAGAAGTTTCGAACCGTCCTCGTGCCTGACCACGTTCTCACCGAGTTGCGGAGCCTAAGAAGGAGCGACGCGTCCGAGTCCGACCCTGTATTTCGGGGTTCACCGGGACGGCCACTGTCCGCCGGGCAAGCGCGCCGCATCATCTCTGCTGCCGGCTTCGAGGCGCTGGGAAAACGGGTGAGTTGCCACTGGTTTCGGCACTCGCATGCGTGCCATGCGGTCGAGCATGGGGTTCCCCTACATGTTCTTCAGGCTTCGCTTGGGCACGCATCGTTGAGCACGACGTCCCTGTATTTGCACGCGAGACCAACCCAAGGGTCGAGCCAGTACCTCCGGCTCCCACCCTAAGGACACCAGGCCTTTGCAAGGGTTGGTGGGTCTGATATTCAGGGTGCTACGCGGGGGACTGATAGAAAGATCTACACTAGAGATGCCTACCAAGAGCAAACCCAAGTTCGGCCAGAAGAGCGAATTTGTGAGGTCGCTGCCCGCCAACACACCCGCAGCAGAGGTCGTAGCGGCTGCGAAGAAGAGAGGGATCTCGATCACTCCCTCCCTCGTCTACAACATTCGATCGACCTCGAAACAACCGTCTGGGACGCCTGCGAGGAACGGCAAGCCAGGACCCAAGCCCGGTCGCAAAGGTCGCGCTGCGGGAGCCGCATCGGCCGAAATTCAGCTGAGGAACGCCATCGCAGCGTTGGGCATTACAAAGACGCGTGAAATCCTCGCCGCGGTCGAGGCAGCATTCGCCGGACGTTAGATCCAACGCTTGCGTAGTTCGTTGGGGGCTGGCCCCTCGCGGCGGCTTTGCGCCACGAGATTGGCAAACAGGGCGCCCGGCAGGGGGATGCTGAGCGTAAGGAGGGGGCTGCGCGGCTCTTCGTCCGGCGGGCCTAGGAGGATGGGCTGCCGGTGTAGATCCCTGAGAGCCGGCTTCCGGCGCAGGGATCCCAGACGTCACCGACCTGGAGAAAATAGAGATGCTCCGTGTCAGACCTCACCAAGGATCTCCAGGCTGAGGAGGTTCGTCGGTACCGCTACGCCGCTCTTGTTGCCCTCATGATCGAGTACGCCTGGCCGCGGCGCGCGGAAGGCGTGGCGGCACTCGCCGATACCCGCAGAACGGTGGCCAGGCGCCATCCCTGGGCGAGGGGGATCCGCTTGCAGCGTGGCGAACGGTCGGCGATCGGTTCGGTACTGGTCGAAAATTCCGAGTCGGTGCAGACCGCGAGACAAGTCTCGAGCATCGAGCTGATGGATGAGGACGCCGTCCTCCTACTGGCTCGCCAGTGCATGCGCGCGCAAAATCGGCGCGCGAAGCACCACCGCCGCGATCGCGTCGTCGTGTGGGATGGAGACAAGGCCTACATGGGACGGTCAGCAATTGTCGAGCAGGTCTACACGCTAAAGAAGCGGTTTCTCAGGGCGTGGGTTGAGCACGACCAAACCGTGCGCGTGGAGCACTTCACTCGCCGAAGCGTGCGCGGTTGGGAGTGCTTCGATTGCGAGCGATCTTGGGGTGGCGGGGAGCATGCGGACGAGTGCTACTCGTGTGGAGATTCTGGATCGCCTATTCTTGCTACGGAGAACTGGTTCATCGTGGACCTCGGAGGCGGTTACAGGTTCCACCAGCCTGGCAATGAGCTTCCCGAGGCGGCGCTGTCCCGATACTTGTCGATTGCCGTTGAGGTCGAGGCACATGACCCTGAGCAACCGCTTCGAGAGGTCCCCTACCTGGGCCTCACTGATGCCGCGCAGCGCCATTGCATCGAGCGCGCCATCATCGCCTTGAGGAGGCGCACAGCACGGCCGCACGCCGCGACCTCGTAGAAAATGTGCAGTCGTATGTTGTTACAACCCGGCTACACAGTTCACGCAGCGCAGTCCGAGGGCACCACACAGATTTGCTTGGACAGCTCAGGGAGCTCCGGCGTAGCTTGGAGACGAAGCTCGGCTAGGACGTAGAAATCGGCCCCTAGCGCGACCCGGATTTTCGCCCGGAGCACTCCTGCTTACGGCGCGGACGGAATACTCGGCCCCGAAAGGGCGAGGTCCATTCCGTGGCCGACAAGGCGAGCTGTCGTGGGGGTTCATCCAAGAGAGCCGCGCAGCGTACCCGTTCTAACGACGTGGACGCTGCGCGCGACCTTTCGAGCCAGGAAGAGCCAAGGGCCCACGCCGCGGAGCGCGCGCGCCTGCGTGGGCTACCTGCCACAACTGGACTGTTCGACCGGCGCCGACGCGACGTTGGCATTTCGTCGGTCCTCGACGCGGTGCTGTTGGAGGTCTTGCGTGGGCTGCTCCGTGTCGCCGCGAGCTCTCCTGAAGTGGCCGAGCAGCTCGGTGGGATCCTAGGTGCCGTTCGAGACGAAGCGGGTGCAGGACCTCTCCTTGCCGTGAAGAGCGAGTACGCCGCCCGTCTGCGCTACTCGGTCCGCAAGCTCGATGAACTCCTCGACGCCGGGCTCCCTACGGTCGGCAGAGGGCGCGCGCTTCGTATTCCCGTCCAAAAGGCCGACGACTGGGTGCTTGCCCATCTGTCGAGCGACCACGATGGGGACGAGGATCTGGTCGTCCAAGCGCTCGCCAGCGTTAGGAAGCGCGCGCAGCGAGGCCGCCGGTGATCGAAGGCGCCCGGATCAAGGGCGACGGCTGGACAGCGTTCGTCCGCGACCGTCAGTGGGTGCTGAAGTTCAAGAGTCGGGGCACGTGGGTCCAGCACCGGATTCCAAGGGATATCTCGAGCGAAGCGCGAGTCAGGCGATACGTCCA
>Ga0164241_10002727_pt1 | contig 18659 bp, 16 predicted proteins | sample OricomyardsoilBY_FD_108780 | JGI IMG/M metagenome (GOLD analysis project Ga0164241, IMG submission 108780) | Backyard soil microbial communities from Emeryville, California, USA - Original compost - Back yard soil (BY) | ecosystem: Environmental > Terrestrial > Soil > Unclassified | place: USA...
GCGTGGTACGTCCACGACCGCCTGGTGGCGCGCCTGTCTGACCCGAGCACGCTCGTGGTCCGGGTTCCGCTGAGCAAGCGGGAGTCGCTGCTGGAGGCCTACCCGGACAGCTTCGGCGTACCGCCCCGCATGGAGGCACACCACAAGGTCGAGGCCTATCTCGATCGGGCTCAGCCACGTGCGGTGCGCACCGCGATCGACCTGGCCTGGGAGATGCAGCGACGTTGAGTCCGGCCTGTGCCGCCGTGGCGCGGCGACCAGAGTCTCGGCGTACTCTCCGGTCCAGTGCGCGCGGCCGGACGGTCGCCGCAGCCGTGCCGACGGAAGGAGACGAGGAGTCGTGACCGGACCGCTGCACCGCCCGTATCCGCCGGACGTCTACCGCGGCAGCTCCGGAGAGGTGTCTGGGTGGATCCGCCCGAGCGAGACAGAGGCGGCAATCCGGTACCGATCCGGTGGCAGCTGCGAGTACCTCGCCACGGGCGATCAGACCCACGGCACGTTCGGGCTCTACCGGTGGAACTTCGGCCCGGACGAGTCCGGCCCCGACCCACACTTCCACCGTTCCATCACCGAGTCGTTCTACGTGCTCAGCGGTGAGGTGAGCCTGTACGACGGCGCGCAGTGGAAGGCGGGCGAGCCCGGTGACTTCTTCTTCGTGCCGGAGGGAGGGCTGCACGGCTTCCGAGGTGCGAACCACGCGTCGATGCTGCTGATGTTCAGCCCGGGCGCGCCTCGCGAGGACTACTTCGAGACGCTGGCTGCGTCGGCCGAGAACCCCATGACCGCGGAGGAGCGCGTGGAGTTCATGCTCCGCCATGACACGTACTGGGTCTGACAGTGGGCTCCCGGGCCTGATGTCTGACTGGGTGAGTCCTGCTCGGGAAGGAATGGCACGGAGGCGCCGATGAGCGGACGACTCGCCCACTCACTCGCCCAGGGCTGGGCTGACCCCTTAAAGCCCACCAGTGTCTGGAGGAGAACCACCACCGTAGAGGTTGTTCAGATTGCCCCCGCCTGGGCTCTGTCCCGAGTCCTTGGCTCGGTCGACCACCGATCTCCGGTTGGCCCGGTAGAGGTTCGTCCGGCGGAACCACCACACGCCGAGCGCCAAGAAGATGACCAAAGACGCGACTTCCAACACGGCAACCACGTCGAAACCCCCTCCCCCGAGGCCGTCCATCCTACGCACGACTCGGCCTTCGCGCGGGCGACGTACGGGCGGCGACGCACCCGGGAAACGCACGCTCATCCGCTGACATGGACGACGTCGCGTTCCGCCCATGCCGCTGACAGGGGCCGGATCTGCCGATGAGCCATGCAGGGGTCCGTCGGCGTATATACCTTGACGGTTACGTACCTATCAAGTTACTATCGTGGGATGGAAGCCGCTCTGCGAGCACTCGCGGATCCGAGTCGGCGGATCATGGTCGAGAGGTTGAATCGCGGCCCGGTCACGGCCGGCGAGCTGGCCGCGCTGCTGCCCATCGCCCGGCCCGGTGTGTCGCGGCACCTGCGGGTGTTGCGGGAGGCGGGGCTGGTGGACGTTCGTCGCGACGCGCAGAGACGGGTTTACAGCCTTCGACCTGAGCCGCTCGCCGAGATCGATGATTGGTTGATCCCCTATCGGGCCCGGTGGAACCAGCGGCTGGATGCCCTGCACACCGAGGTCGCCCGAGGCAAGCGCGAGCGAAGGAGCGCCAGATGACAGGCAACACAAGCCCAGGTGACCGGATCCTCGGCAGCCTCGGATCGACAGCCGGCGGCGGCGTCGTACGCATCGAGAACCGCTACGACACCGATATCGAGGACCTGTGGGAAGCGCTCACCGAGCCCGCGCGCCTGCGCCGCTGGTTCGGCGTGGTGGAGGGGGACCTTCGACAGGGCGGGGAGTTCCGCATCTACATCGCGGCCGACGACATCGAAAGCGTTGGACGCGTGGAAGCATGCGAGCCTCCTCGACGGCTGCTGGTCACGAACCGGGAAACCGACGAGTCCTACCTGCGCGGGAAGGGAGAGCCGCCGCACGACGCGGCCATCGAGGCCACCCTGACCCCCGACGGCGGCCAGACCAATCTGGTCATCGACGTCCGGGGGATGCCGCTCGACAAGATCGCCTTCTACGGGGCGGGGTGGCAGATCCACGCCGAGAACCTCGCGGGATACATCGCCGGGCGAGAGCGCGGCGACACCGAGGCGCGGTGGGGCGAGCTCGTACCGCCCTACCAGGAACTGGCGGCCAACATCAGTTAGCCGACTTACGCAAACCCCTCAGCGACCGCTCTTGCCGCTGACCGGGACGGGTTCTGCCGATGAGCGTGCGTACAGGCACTGGGTCGGATCGTAAGGTGCGATGGGTGACCGCTGGGGCCGACGTAGAAGTGCGTCGAGCGTTGCTCAAGTCGGCACGTCTGGTCGCCGGCGAAGTCTTGCAAGATGGGGGCTACCACTTCTACCCAGACACCGAACGGGTCCGTGGCTGGCCAGGGAGCCAAGGCTTCGCCATCTGGGCGGAGCCCGAGGGGGACGGGTACGTCCACCTTTTGGCGGCGCGTGCATAGAAGCACACTCTCCTGTGCCGCTCACATGAACGACATAGCTTGATGGGCCGCTATGTCGACGCACGACGGACACAGGTAGTGACGCGCGCATCCATGCGCCTGTGGTCGCGGGTCCCTCGATCCTCATCCACAAGGGGCTCGAGGGTCGCTTGCGCGTGACTCGAACGTAAGTTCTAATGGAGTTACGTCGGAGTGATACTGATGCGAGGCTCCGGCGGGGCCCTCGGAGGGTTGTTTTCGGGGGTCGCCCTGCTCACCGGGCGCTGCCATCGAAACGTGAGACCTGAGTCCATTGTCGATGTCGGGATGTGCCCATGGGTCAGCAGCCAGTCGCGATGCACCCGGTGCTCGCCTGCGCCGACGCGGTGGAGGCGGCGTCGAAGGATGCTGCTGGGGTGGATCCGGGGTTCATGCGGAAGGGGGCGAAGGCGGAGGCGTTGCGTCGGCTGTCTCGGTTGGAGGGTCGGTTGGCGGGGTTGCGGATGCGGGTGATGGCCACCGCCGATGAGGTGGCGGAGGCGGCGGCGGATGCCAGTGTGGCGACCTGGTTGGCGGCCGAGACGCGGACCGATCCGCGGGAGCGGTTCGGCGAGCTGGGGTTGGCGCGAGGCCTGGAGCGACGGTGGACCCGACTCGGCACCGTCGTCACTGACGGGTCGGTGAATCTGGCGCAGGCCCGGGTGATCGCGCACGCCTTGGAGGATCTCTCGGAGGCCGAGGTCGGGCCGGAGGTGCTGGTCAAGGCCGAGGAGGCGTTGATCGGCTACGCCGCCACGTATGCGCCGCGAGAGCTTCGGCGGTTGGGGCGCCGGATCCTTCAGGTCGCCGCCCCCGAGATCTGCGAGCAGCACGAGGGCAAGGCGTTGGAGGCCGAGGAGCGCCGGGCCGCGGGCCTGACCCACCTGAGCCTGCGGTGCCTCGGGGACGGGACCACCCGGATCAGTGGCCGGTTGGCCGATGCGGTGGCCGACCGGTTGCGCACGTATCTGGACGCCTACACCTCGCCGCGGCACCGGTCGGCCGAGCACGAGGATCCCGGTGGGCCCACGAGCCCCCGCACGAGGCTGGGGCAGCCGTTCGGGACCTTTTTGGAGGCCGCCGACCCGGCCCGCATGCCGGAGCATGCCGGAGCACGGCGGGGACGCGACCACGGTCCTGGTCACCATCGACCTGGCCACGTTGGCCTCGGATCTGGCGGGGACCGGCCTGATCGGGGAGGACCCGATCAGCGCTATCAGGTCCGACGACTGGCCTGCACCGCGCAGATCATCCCGGCCGTCCTCGTCGGCGACTCCGAGGTCCTCGACCTGGGTCGGTCCAGCCGGTTGTACTCCCCGCCGCAACGCAACGCAATGGCGATCCGCGACAAACGCTGCCGGGCCGAGGGGTGCACGATCCCGGCGTCGTCATGCGAAGCCCATCATGCGAAGAAGCCCTGGGCCGAAGGCGGACTGACCGACATCGCCGACGGTGCCGTGCTGTGTGCCTGGCACCACCACCGAGCCCACGACCACCACTACCAGACACGCCGACTACCCGAGGGTGATTTTCGCTTCCACCGACGGTCCTGAGGCAACCTGGTCAACCGAAAGCTCATCCGGCGAAGGCGGCCGCGGTGGGTGGCGGCAGGATGGAGTCCTTGGGGAGCCAGCGCGGCAGGTTGCGAGTCACGTGCGAGGGGCCGTGGATGCGGAGGTCGCCCGACCGCTGCGATCCGCTCCAGGTGAGCTGACCGCGCCAGATACGGGTGAGAGTGCGCAGATCGACCTCGATGGTCGCGGTCACGGGGTGTCCGGGATCGAAGGAGCACAGGTCCACGCCGTCGGGCGTGATCACGATCCACCAGGTGCGCTCCTCGGGCACGACGTCTGGGAAGGTGAAGCGAAGCACCGTGCGACCGGGCGGTACAGCGCTGAGGTCGACGCTGCGGTGAAGGTCCCACATCAGCAGGTGCGGGTCGTAGTCCTCGTCTCCGAGCTCGGGGACCCAGCGCAGTCCCCACTCTCCGAGGGCCTCCACGATGGGACGCAGCTGCTCGCCGGCCGGGGTCAGCACGTAGGTGACCTGCCGGCCGTCCTCGTAGCGCTCGACGACTCCGGCTCGCACGAGGGTGCGAAGCCGCGCCGACAGCAGTGACGGCGACATCCGAGGTACGCCGCGGCGCAGGGCGTTGAAGTGCCGGCTGCCGCAGAGCAGCTCTCGGATCACCAGCATCGTCCAGCGCTCGTCGAGCAGCTCCATCGCCTTCGCGACCGGGCAAAACTGCCCGTACCCCGCCATCGCGACCTCCCCTGTCGAGAGCTCAGCTGTCGAGAACTCTCACGCTCTGCCCACGGACGTTACGGCCGCCCCGGGACGGTGCCTAGTACAGATCCCGTACTGGAGTGGTCCAGATCCAGGACTGACGGCGCAACGCCGCACGGGACCAATCTCGATCCACCGCCGCCGGTCAACCGGACTGGTCGGCACCACGCGGATACCAAAGACCTTTCATGAGGAGTGCGTTCCATGACCACGAGCCAGACAGTCCCCTCGGCCCTGGAGACCCTGAAGCACAAGCAGCAGCAGATCTGGAGCAGCGGTGACTACAACAAGATCGCTCGGATCACCGTCCCGATCGCCCGCGAGCTGATCGAGTCGGCCGAGCCGCGGCCGGGAGCACGCGTGCTGGACGTTGCCACCGGCACCGGCCACGTCGCCCTCGAGGCGGCGCGGATGGCGTGCGTCGTCACCGGCATCGACTACGTCCCCGCCTGGGTGGACGTCGCCCATCGCCGAGCCGAGGCCGAGGGCCTGGAGGTCGACTTCCAGGTCGCCGACGCGGAGCAGCTGCCCTTCGACGACGACAGCTTCGACACGGTTCTGTCGGCGATCGGGGTGATGTTCACCGCCGATCACCACCGTGCGGCCGCGGAGCTGGTCCGGGTATGCCGGCCGGGGGGTCGGATCGGTCTGGCGAGCTGGACGCCGACCGGGTTCGTCGGGCAGATGCTGAAGGCCGTGGGACAGCACGTGCCTCCGCCGCCGGCCGCTCAGCCGCCGACGCGGTGGGGGACCGAGGAGGTGGTGGCCGAACTGCTCGGCGACGGGGTCCACGACATCGCGTCGTACACCGCGTCGGTCACCGAACGGTTCGCCTCGCCGGAGGCCTTCACCGACATCTTCCTGACCCACTACGGCCCCACCTTCGCCGCCGCGAGGAGCCTCGACGATGAGGGCCGAGCTGCCCTGCAAAGCGACCTGACCAGGCTCGCGCACCAGGCCAACCGGGCCCCGGACGGCAGCTTCGTCAGCGACTGGGACTACCTCGTCGTCACCGCCGAGAAGCGGTGACGAAAAGCGCGCAGTTCAGGCAGGGCTGGCCGCTTCGTTCTCGTCGCCATCGACCAGATCGTCGCGCAGCGAGCGAAGCTCGGAGCGCAGGAAGTCGCGCGTGGCGACCTCGCCCACCGCCATCCGCAGCGAGGCGACCTCGCGGGCCAGGAACTCCATGTCGGCGTGGGCGCGGGCGTTGACCTGGCGGTCCTGCTCGGCGACGACCTTGTCGCGTGACTCCTGACGGTTCTGCGCGAGCAGGATCAGCGGAGCGGCGTACGACGCCTGCAGGCTGAGGATCAGGGTCAGGAAGATGAAGGGGTAGTCGTCGAAGCGCAGGTCGCGCGGGGCCAGGGTGTTCCAGACGATCCAGGTGACGACGACGACCGTCATCCACATCAGGAACCGGGCGGTGCCCATGAACCTGGCGAACTGCTCGGCGAACACACCGAACGCGTCACGGTCGTAGGACGGGGCGTGGATCAGGGTGCGCCGCTGCTCCTTGGGGGTGTCGAGCCGGCTCCCGCGACGCTCAGCCATGAGCGACCTCCGCCGGGTGGGCAACGGCCTGGTCGCGCCAGTTCTCCGGGAGCATGTGGTCGAGCAGGTCGTCGACGGTGACCGCGCCCAGCAGATGGCCGTCCTCGTCGACGACCGGGGCGGCGACCAGGTTGTACGTCGCGAGGTGCGCCGCGACCTCGTCGATGGTCGCCTCCGGATGGAGCGGGTCCATCGACTGGTCGAGCGCGGCGGCGACCAGGGTCGAGGGCGGCTCACGCAGCAGGCGCTGGAAGTGGGCGACACCGAGCAGCTTCCCGGTCGGTGTCTCGAGCGGCTGCCGGCACACGTAGACCATGGCCGCGAGTGAGACCGGGAGCTCCTCCTCCCGGATCTGCGCGAGCGCGTCGGCGATGGTCGCGTCCGGGCCGAGGATCACCGGCTCGGGCGTCATCATGGCGCCCGCCGTCTCCTCGGCATACGACATCAGGCGCCGCACGTCCTCGGCCTCCTCGGGCTCCATCAGCTCGAGCAGCTTGGCCGCGGTCTCGGGTGCCAGGTCGGCGATCAGGTCCGCGGCGTCGTCTGCGGACATCTCCTCGAGGATGTCGGCGGCGCGCTCACTGTCGAGGTGCTCGAGGATCTCGACCTGGTCCTCGTCGGGCAGCTCCTCGAGCACGTCGGCGAGCCGCTCGTCGTCGAGCGCTGCCACCACCGCGGCTCGACGTTCGGGTGGCAGGTCGTGGAGCACGCTCGCCGCGTCGGCGGCCCGCATCTCGTTCAGGGCGGCGATCAGGTGAGTGGCGCCCTGCGTCGGCTCGCGGCCGACCAGGCCGACGACGTCTCGCCACTCGACGACGTGTGTCTGGCCCCGGCGTCGTAACCCCTTCCCGGGCTCCTGCACGGCGACCCGGCTCAGCACCCAGTCGCGCGTGCGCACCTGCTCCATCGCGACGTCGTAGACGGTGCCGGTGACCGTGTCGCTGTCGGGTCCCTCGTCGATGGTCACGGTGCGGTCGAGCATCTGGCCGATCACGAGGGTCTCGGACGATCGCTGCTCGAAGCGGCGCAGGTTGAGCAGTCCGGTGGTGTACACCTGGCCGCTGTCGATGTGGGTCACCCGGGTCATCGGGAGGAAGACACGCCGTCGGCCGAACACCTCCGCGACCATGCCGAGCACTCGCGGCTGGTTGACCTCCGAGCGGATCGCCACGACGAGGTCGCGCACCTTGCCGACCTGGTCTCCCTGGGGGTCGAAGATGGGCAGACCGACGAGCCGGGCGGCGTACACACGACCGGGCTTGGCCGGCCCGGACTGCGTGGTGCTCACAGCCGCCCACGCTACCGGCCGCGGCCCGGCATCAGCGGGAGCACCGCACCGGCCACACCGGTGGGCGAGACGTCAGCGATAGAAGTCCGTGGGGCAGCTGGTGCCACTGCAGTCGTGGTAGCGCTTGTTCATCTTGCGGAGCTTGTGCTTCTGGTCCTGGTAGCGCGGGTCCTTGGCCAGGTTGTGGTTCTGGAACGGGTCGACGGTCAGCCGGTAGAGCTCACCGCGGCCGGCGCGGCCCTGCACCCAGGTCCAGGGGCCGTCGATGATGCCGGTGTAGAGCGGGGTCCGACCGCCCTTGACCGGATAACCCTCGATCGGGACCGCTCGGGCCCGCGCGCCGGAGGTCAGCCACGGCATCACGTCGACGCCGTCGACGGTCCGGGTCGGCGTCGCTCCGGCGAGCGAGGCGAAGGTCGGCGCCCAGTCGGCGTTCGTGACCGGGGTGCGACTCACGCGTCCGTGGGGGAGCCCAGGGCCGCGGATGTACATGGGGATCCCGCTGATGTCGCGGAAGTACCACAGCTTCCCGGTGAGGTTGTGCTCGCCGAGCGCGTACCCGTTGTCGGAGGTGAACACGACGTAGGTCCGGTGCAGCTGGTGGCTCTCGCGCAGCGTGCGGAACGTGCGCGCCAGCGCCCGGTCGACCGCCTGTAGTGACTCGACCCGCTGCTGGAAGGCGGTCTTCAGCTCGTCGCGCCGGTACGTCGGCCACTTCTTGTGGGTCGCCCGGATCAGCACCTTGTCGGAGGTGTCCTTCTCGAACATGTCGGGCTTCTGGTTCAGCCCCAACCGGTGGAAGGTCCCGGCGTCGCGTTTGGCGGGCGTCGTCGTACTGACCGGGTCCGGGTCGTTGGGATGGACCGCCGCCGGGTCGTCCGGAGCGATCGGTCCCCCGATGTGCGGCGCGACGTAGTTGACCCACATGTACCAGGGCTTGTGTCGCGTCGCTCTCTGCCCGAGCAGCTGGTTGGAGATGTCACTGATGACCGACGTGCTGTAGCGGTGGTAGGTGCGCAGCGTGCCGTTGTTGTTCACGGTCGGCTCGACGAAGTTGTACGTCGACGGGTCGACGGTGCCGTGCCAGCTCGACCACCCGGGCGGGACGTGCGTGGGTGCGTCCTGCTCGCCGTACCCGTTGAGGTACTTGCCGACGAACATCGTGCGGTAACCCGACTGCTGCAGCCACACCGGGAGAGTGCGCTCCTCGTCGAACGCCGCGACGCCGCCGCCCTCGCCGTTGATCGTCAGGGCCCCGTGGTTGTGGGCGTACTGGCCGGACAGCAAGGACGCACGCGCCGGAACGCAGATCGGTGTCGGCGCCAGGCCGTTGCGGAGGGTGAGCCCCCGGTCGGCCATCAGGTGCCGCAGGTGCGGCATGTACTTCATGGTGTTCCACGACGCGTCGTCGACGGTGATCATCAGCAGGTTGGGATCCTTGACCGGCTGATGGAACGGCGTCTGCTCCATCGGCGGCCCGAGGCCGAGGCCCGAGCCCGAGATCCCCTTCACCGGCTGCGTCCCGCTGGGGACGCTGTAGCGCGGCCCCTTGGGTGCACCCTCGTGGCCGGAGCCGGCGCTGCACGCCGTGGCCGCCAGTCCGACCGCAGTGACGACCGCGGCGGCAGCCAGGCAGCGCGAACGCAGCGAGGCATGCGGCATCTGCGGTCCTGTCGGGAGGGGTGGGAGGTCCGGGTCAGTATAGGTGGGCCATCCACGCCGATCCGGGGATCACAGACCTCGAGTCAGCCGAAAATTCGACTCCTCATCCGAGGCGTCATCCCACGTGTCATCCCACGTGTCATCCCACGTGTCATCCCACGGGGGGAGCCAGGACCGTCAGGTCCTGGGAACGCCCGAGGCGGGACCCGGGAACCGGCGGCAGGCCGAGCATCTTGGTGACCAGGTTGGCGATCAGCGCGGTGCGGATCGGCCCACTGGAGCCGTAGCCGGGGTTGGTGCCCCGGGGGTCGATGTTCTCCGGGTTCATCGCATACAGGTTGCCACCGGCGAGGACGCCGGCGCCGGCGACCAGCAAGGGCACCCGGTAGACGGCCGGCACCGTGGTGCCGCGCGCGTGCTTGCCCGAGCCGCCTCGGTTGGCCGTGACGATCAGCAACGTGTGGCCGTCCAGCTTCGGGTTGGCCGCGATCGCGGACCGGACACGGCCGACCAGCCGGTCGGTGGCGGTGAGCGCCGCGGCGTACTCCTTGCTGCCGAAGCCGGACTTGTTCCCGACCACCCTCAGCCGGACCAGCTGCGCGACGGTCAGCTTGGCCGGGCGGGAGCCCAGCTTGGACACCAGCGCACTGACCAGGTCCCGTTCGCGGGTCATCCGGACGTATCGGCTGATCTTGTTCCGGCCGTTGTTGAGGCCGAATCGGTCGGCCGCGCCGTTGGTCGCGTTCCAGCTGGAGGCGAGCAGGTCGACGTCTCGACGGCTCGAGTAGAGCGCGGTGCTCCGCCCGTAGTTGTGGACGACGTCGAACATGCTGGAGATGTAGTGCCCGGCACTCTTGGACAGCGGCCCACGGGAGGCGCCGTGCCAGCCGCTGCCGGTCCCGCCGATCGTGGGGTCCACCGGCCGACCGGTCAGCATGCTCGCGAGGTTTGCGATCCGACCCGTGCTCTCCGCCGTGGTCCGGGCATTCAGCGTGGACGCGCCGCTCTCGATCATGCTCGCGAGCCGTGGCGCGTCACCCCGCGCCACGGCGTCGGAAAGGCCTCGGGAGGTGAGTCCGTCGACGGCCAGCACGACCGCGTGCGTGATCCCGGTGTCGACGACGGGTAGGGACGGTAGGACGGCGTCCGCGATGATCACGTAGTGGTCGGTGGTCTTGCGGACCAGCTTGGTGTGGAGCGCGGTGTGGCCGGTGAACTGCACCAGCGGGTCGCTCCCCATCACCCAGTCGACGCGCATCTGGTCCGGCGTGACGCAGGTCGAGTCGAGGACACCTCCGCCGTTGGAGGCTCGCATCTGCGACCCCAGGACCATCGGGCAGAAGTACCGCTCGCGGTCGTTCTCGTCGCCGGTGCTGATCACCGGGGTCGTCGGGTAGTCGGCTTGGAGCTGGTTGAACAGCGCCATCTCGATCGCCACGGCCCGGTTGCGCCAGCGCTGGGCGTTGCCATGGGCGTTCGCCGGGTTGTGCGAGTTGAAGAACCATGCCTGCCGTCCGGTCAGCCGGTTCTCGAGGAGCACGTAGGGCATCCGGATCAGGTTGCCGTGGAAGTAGGGGATCTGGACGGTCTGCGCCTCGACAAGTCGCCACTCGCTCTTCCGCCAGGCGATCGAGTTGGCCATCGCGGCGGTGGTCAGCTTGTTGCCGGGGTAGATGCCGTACTCGCTGCCCGTGAGCTCGCGGAAGCGCTGGTACTGCGGCTTCTGCATCTCCTGGAACCCGATCACCTGGAGGTTGTTGCTGTGGATGATGCGCACCGCCCACTTCATCCGGGTGATGCCGTCGGTGAACCGGGGGTGGTCGCCGCGTCGGACCGTGTGCCCGTAGCCGAGCAGGTTGAACGAGCTCACGCGGAGCCGCGTCGGGGTGTCGGTCGGGGCCGGCTCCGTCGTCGCGGCGGCTTCCAGGCGAGCCGTTGTCGGCGACGCGGACGGACTCGCCTGGGTCGGTCCGGTCAGGATCGCGGCGGTGACGGCGACCCCGACGACGAGGGGGAAGGTGGCACGGAGACGACCGGACCGACGGGGACGACCGGGCAGAAGATAGGGGAGAGGCGAGATCGGTCGGTGAGGGGGCACAGGGGTTCCTTCTCAGCGGCGGGGATTCACACTGGCCACGCGGGTCACAGCAGAAACACGCTAAGTCGGGGTCGCGTCCGTGACCGTCGCGGTGGGGAACCGTTATCTGATCGTTACCAAACCTCAGGCGTGTCGTCTTGGCTGACCACGGGTTGACGTTCGCCTGGTGGTCCGACGACGGGAGGTCCGAGCCTGTACGGCGTACCGGGCCGGTACCGGGCCGGCCCCGCTACCATGACCCGGCACGCGACCGGACCGCGGCAGCCCGGACCGCGACAGCACAGACGGGAGCGACAACAGCACGTGGCGAAGCGCGTCGTCCTCCACATCGGCACGATGAAGTCCGGAACCAGCTTCGTGCAGTCCGCCCTCACCCAGAACCGGGACCTGCTGGCGGCCGCGGGCGCGCGCTACCTCGGCGGGACCTTCGGCCGCCAGGCGAAGGCAGTCCTCGAGATCAACCGCAACCCCCGGCGTCGCGAGGAGCACGTGCGGTGGCAGGCGCTCGCCGACGAGGCGCGGACCTTCCCCGGCGACGTCGGGATCGTGTCGATGGAGTTCTTGAGCTTCGTCGACTCGGGCCGGCTCGGCCCCTTCCTCGACCCGCTCGAGGGCCTCGAGGTCGAGGTGGTGCTGACCGTGCGCGACCAGTTCCGGGCAATCCCGGCGCAATGGCAGACGTTCACCCGCAACTTCGGCACCGATGACTGGGAGACGTATCTGCGCAGGATCGGCGCCACCGGGTGGCGGCGTACCCGGGGCTCGCGGGCGGCGAAGACGTTCCATCGTGCCCAGGACGTCGTCCCGATCCTCGAACGGTGGTCGGCCCCGAAGATCGTGAGCCGAGTGACCGTCGTGACTCTTCCGCCCCCGGATGCCCCGCGGGACGAGCTGTGGCGGAGGTTCTGTGAGGCGGTGCGGCTGCCGGCCGAGCAGGCCTTGCTGGGCGGACTGCGCGACAACATCTCACTCGGGTACGCCTCCTGTGACTTCCTGCGCCGGCTCAACGTCCATCTCGCTGACGTGTCGCCGCGCGACTACCGCCTCGGCATGCGACCGATGTCCCGCGAGGTGCTGGCACCGCTGCGCGAGATCGAAGGCCGTCCCGTGCTCGACCGCGAGGGTGCCGCTCTGGCCGGTGAGCGCAACCAGGCGGTCCGAGACGCGATCGCCAACCGCGGCTACCTGCTCGTCGGCTCGTTGGACGACCTGCCGGTCGGTGCGCCGCCGGATGCACCGGGCCAGGTGACGCCGCCTGTGACGGCCGAGGTGATCCGGGCCGCCGAGGGTGTCCGGGCGTACGCAGCGGACCTGGTGGGACGGGGCTCTCGTCGTGGCGACCCCGTGGCCGAAGCGGGCGACAAGACCCTCGACGAGCTGGTGGACGAGGGTGCCCGACTGCTGCGAAGCGCCCACCGCTGGGGTCTGTAGCCTGTGCCGCGTGAACGAGAGGCAGCCCTCCCTCGAGGGTGACGTCGAGGGAGCCCGAGCCGTCTCCCGTGCTCCCTCGTCGTTCGACGCGGCCTCCGTCCTCGTCTCGGACGAGGGCGTCCTCCTCCGTTCGCCCGGGGCACGCGACTTCCCGGTGGACATCTTGTTCGACGGTCGGCGGATCGCGTCGTTCTGGATGCGTCGCGACACCGAGGTCCAGGGCCTGGGCACGAAGGGCTCCGACGTTCTCTATCGGTGGCCGACTCCGTTGCGCCGGTTCCTCGACGGTACGACGGAGCTCAGCCTGGTCGACCACGTGTCGGGAGGGGAGCTCTTCAGGGCGGAGGTCACCCTCGGTTCCGGCGACGGTCGGATCGCGGTCGAGGATGCGCGGGGGAATCCCCTCGGGCTCGACAAGAGCAACCGACTCAGCCGCCTGTTCACCAGCCGCAGCGACGAGCACCTCGCGCCCCTTCTCGACGCCATCGGGACCGTCCTCGAGGCCCTCGAGGAGGCCGGTGCCCGGCCGTTCCTCGCCTATGGCACCCTGCTGGGCGCGGTTCGGCAGGGCGGCTTCATCGGACACGACTCCGACGCGGACCTCGGCTACGTCAGCGAGCACGACCATCCCGTCGACGCCGCGCTCGAGTCGTTCCGCCTCCAGCGCCGGCTCACCCGGGCTGGTTTCGAGATCTCGCGCTACAGCGGCCTCGCGTTCAAGGTCATCGTCCGCGAGTCCGACGGCGCGACCCGGGGACTGGATGTCTTCGGCGGGTTCGTGCGCGAGGGGACGCTCTACTTGATGGGGGAGGTCGGCGCGCCGTTCCGTCGAGAGTGGCTCGAGCCGCGCAGTGAGGTGACGCTGGCGGGCCGCACGTTCCCCGCGCCGCACCAGCCCGAGCGGCTGCTCGAGGCGATGTACGGGCCCGGCTGGCGGGTGCCCGACCCGGCGTACAAGTTCGAGACCCCGCGGACCGTGCAGCGCCGGCTGTCCGGCTGGTTCCGCGGGACCCGGGTCGGTCTCGAGACCCGGTGGCAGCGGCTGCACAAGAATCCAGCGCCCAGGCCGGTGGACGGTCCCAGCGACTTCGTGCGCTGGGTGCGCAACCGCGAACCCGATCTGCGGACCGCCGTCGACGTCGGTTGCGGAACGGGACGCGATGTGCTGTTCCTGGCGCGCTCCGGGGTCTCGGCGCACGGCCTCGACTACTTCCCACGTGACTTCCGTGGCGCCGACCGGCGGGCCGGGAAGAGAAACCTGGATGCCACCTTCGAGTGGATGAACCTCACCGAGCTCCGCTCGGTGCTCGCCACCGGTGCCGCGCTGAGCCGCACGCCTGGACCACGCGTCGTGCTCGCTCGTCACGTCGTCGAGAGCACCGACCGGAACGGCCGCGAGAACCTGTTCCGCCTCGCGAAGATGGTGACCCGCGGATCGGGCCGGCTGTACCTCCAGCTGCGGGCCACGCGCCGCGGCGCCACCGGGAGCTCAGACGTACCACGACTCGACCTCGACCGGCTCCGATCGATGGTCACGGCCCAGGGCGGGCGGGTCGTGGAGGACATCGGGCTGGATGCACAGGAGCAGCCGCTCGGTGCCCAGGACGTACACGCGACACCGGCGATCCGCAGATGGGTGATCACATGGGACGACTGAACAACCTGCGCCCGAGCAATCTGGCCCCGAAGAATCTGGCCCCGAAGAAGTGGGCCCCGAAGTGGGCACAGGGCTACCAGAACGTCGTCGGTCTGCCGGACCGGCTGGCCGAGCTCGAGGAGGAGATCCAGGAGTGCCGTCAGGTCAACCTGCGGCTGGCCGAGCTGTGCGACGTGATGATGGAGCTCCTGTTGCCGGTCGCCGACCGCGACGAGGCCGAGGTCCAGGCGATCCTGGCGCGCTACCGCGCGGACGTGAGCGATCCCCTCCGGTGGCGCTCGGGTCCCGAGGCTGGCTGACGGGACACAAGGGGGCTCAGGGTGACTGACCGCGTCTTCCTGCACGTCGGCCTGCCCAAGACCGGAACGACCTACCTCCAGCGCACCCTGTGGGAGAACAAGGACGCCCTGTCCGAGGCCGGTCTGCTTCTTCCCGGTCGCCATCGGCGGCGCCACTTGCTTGCGTCCCTGGACGTGCGCGAGGACCCGAAGCTCGCCGACCGGGCCGGGGACGTCAGTGCACCCTGGGCGGACCTCGTCGCAGAGGCGCTCGAGTGGCACGGCGACGTACTGATCAGCCACGAGTTCTTCGGCCCGGCATCGCCGGACCAGGTCGGTCGCGCGGTGGAGTCCCTGCCGGGGGCAGAGGTCCACGTCCTCATCACCGCTCGCGACATGGTCGGGTTGGCGATCTCTCGGTGGCAGGAGTACGTCCGCAACGGCGGTCCGCGCCCGATCGACTCGTATCCGCCGGACAAGGAGTACGACCCTGCGGACGCCTGGGGCTGGGCGAGCTTCGACCTGGCCGACATCCTCGACCGCTGGGGCGCGGTGATCGCACACGACCGGATCCACGTGCTGCCGATGGCGCCGGGCGCTTCGGACCCCGGTGAGCTCCTGCACCGCTTCCTGGACGTGATGGGGTACGGCGACGTCCCCGTGACGACGCCGGAGAGCCACATCAACGAGGGACTCGGGCTCGTCGAGGCCGAGCTGCTCCGGCGTACGACGCCGCTGATGACGGACTTCCGCTCGGCCGGCGATCGCGGCAACTGGATCCGCGGATACCTCGCTGCCCCGGGCGTCATGCCGAGCTCGGGAGAGAAGTTCCGGCCGTCCGACGAGCGGCTCCGGGATCTGGAGGCACGCGGGCGGCGAGCGATCGCGACCCTGCAGGGCGGGGGCTACGACGTCGTCGGCGATCTCTCGCTGCTCGAGCCCCGCGACGTGCGAGACCGCCGGCAACCCGGCGAGGTCTCCGACGCCGAGCAGCTGGAGGTCGCCGTCCAGGTCATCGCCGCGCTGATGACGCGCGTCCGTGCGCTGACCCGCCAGCAGCGCGCGGCGGCCCAAAGACAAGAAGTCGAGCCGAACCGTGTTAGCGTTTCCCGGTTTGTAACGGGGCTGATCTCCAGGATCAGGAAGGACGACGCATCTTGAAGCGCCTGTTCGTATTCGCTCTCGGCGTGGCCGCGGCTCTTGCTCTGACGACGCTCTCGGTGGTGCCGAGCCAGGCGACCACGGGGTCCGGTTCGAAGCACAGCGCGGTCGCGAGTGCTCATGACAAGGCCAAGGCAAAGGTAAGTGCCAAGGCCAAGCCCAAGCCCAAGTGGCACCCCGCGCAGGGCGGGTGGTTCAACACGCCCCGGCACGGGGCCAAGCAGTGGGTGCTTCACCAGCACATCGTGGCCGCGATCAACCATGCCAAGCCGGGGTCCTACATCCGGATCGCGCTGTTCTCCTTCGGCCGCAAGTACGTCGCGAGCAAGCTGATCCGGGCCAAGAAGCGTGGCGTGCACGTGCAGGTCCTGCTCAACGACCACCAGGTGACGCCGGCTCAGAAGATGCTGCACCGGGCCCTCGGCATGAAGCGCTCGAGGAAGAGCTTTTCCTATGAGTGCCACCACGGGTGCCGGTCCACCGGCGAGAACCTGCACACGAAGTTCTACCTGTTCTCCCACACCGGCGGGGCCCGCAATGTCGTGATGACCGGATCCGTCAACCTGACCGCCAACTCGGCGTTGAACCAGTACAACGACCTCTATGTCGTCAACAACGCCCCGAAGCTGAGCGACAGGTTCAACGTCCTGTGGAACCAGATGAAGAAGGACAAGCCGGCCCACCCGGGCTGGTTCGTGAGGAAGGTGCGGCCCAGCTTCCGGCTCGAGGCCACGCCCTACCCGCACCCGGGGCCGCGCCACGACCCGATCATCTCGATCCTCAACAAGGTGCACTGCAAGGGCGCGACCCACGGCACCGGGAACAAGGTCCATCACACCGTCATCCGGGTGATCATGCACGCCTGGAACGACGAGCGCGGCCACTACATCGCGCAGAAGGCCCGGCGGCTCTACGCCGCGGGCTGTGACGTGAAGCTCATGTACGGCTTCGCCGGGCACGCGGTCCGCGACACGTTCGCCAGCAGGACACCTCGCGGTTTCCTCCCGGTCCACACGACGGGCAAGGACACCAACGAGGACGGCCTGCTCGACCTCTACACGCACCAGAAGGAGCTGCTGATCTCCGGCCACTACGGCAAGAGCACGCACACGCGGCTCGTGGTCACCGGATCCAGCAACTACAACAAGGACGGCATCCGCGGGGACGAGGAGATCTTCTACATCCAGAACCGGTTGCCGGCGTGGCAGGACTACATCAGGGACTTCCAGCGGATGTGGGCCAAGTTCTCCACCCGGGTGAAGTACATCCCATACCCGAACGCTGACCCGACCGACCCGACCGACCCCACTGACCCGACCGACCCGACGACGCGGGCGATGGGCCACGGCAGCTCGTTCGTGGAGTCGCGCGGCCAGGTGGTGCGGTTCACCATCGCCCAGGGTGCCCGACCGGGTGGCCCCGCCTGGGAGAACGACTGACCGAGACCGGGTCACCCGGCCCGATCCGATGATCGGGCCGGGTGATCAGGGCCGGCTGATCAGGCCCGGCTGATCAGGCCCGGGTGATCACGGGGTCCGACGTACCTGTCGGACCTGGTGGAGGACGCCGGTCAGGGCTGCGACCGCCGCCTCGAGCTGGGCGGCGTCGCCGACCTTCGCCGGGTCCACGCCGCGTACGTCGACCGGCTCGAGGTCGGTGAGGTCGCCCACGACGTGGGCACCGCTGCGCCGCAGGTCGGCGAGGATCTCTGCGGACTCCTCGCGCAGCCACTTCGGGACGGTGAACCCGATCGGCTGCTCCTCGCCGCGGTGTCCGCCCATGACGTACTTGGCGAGTGCCTTGACCCGCTTCTTGTAGGCGGCGATCGGGAGTTCCTGGGTGGAGAAGTTCAGCTGCCGCATCACCAGCGTGGACGCGGCGCCCAGCGACTCGTTGGCACGTGGTGCCTCGTCCCAGGTGTCCGGTCTGATCCCGGCGACCTCGCTGAACCGGTCCCACAGCAGCGCCGGGTCCGCGCCCGGCGGTGGCACGGTGACGACGTACACGTGGTCGAACCCGAGCACCGAGCCCCAGCGGCGAACGATCTTGCCGACGTGCTGCTGACGCCAGAAGCGGCGCCCCGGGTTGCCGCCTTTCTCGATCGAGCGGACGTACTCGGCCCAGGTCCACGTGGCCCGGTTCTTGACCGCCTCCTGCCACATGGCGGGAACGCTTCGGCCGAGGTCGCGGACCGAGACGGCCACCCGGATCTCGGTGTCGGGGAAGGCATCGCGCAGCACCTTGATCCGGGGACGTCCCATCGGAGCGAGGTACTCCATGGAGACCACGGCGGTCCCGTCGTAGGCGTTGATCTCCTCGACCAGTGAGTTCCACGAGCCGGGGTTCCGCTTCGCGGAGCCGAGCAGGTCGGAGACGGCGCGCACGTGCCGGTTCCAGGTCGGGCCGGGGAACAGGACCTGCTGCTCGGCCAAGCGCCCCCGGTTGGTGTTGAGCCGGCCCTGGATGAACGTCGTACCGGACTTCATCAGCCCGATGTGGAAGACCACCCGCTGTGCCATCCGTGTCCCCGCCCCTTGTCGCCGCTGCCGGCGCACAGTCTGCCAGCCGCCGGGGTTGCCAGCCGCCGGGGTTGCCAGCCGCCGGGGTTGTCAGCCGCCGGGGTTGTCAGCCGCCGGGGGTGTCAGCCGCCGGGGCAGAACCAGCCGAA
>Ga0164241_10002728_pt1 | contig 18655 bp, 10 predicted proteins | sample OricomyardsoilBY_FD_108780 | JGI IMG/M metagenome (GOLD analysis project Ga0164241, IMG submission 108780) | Backyard soil microbial communities from Emeryville, California, USA - Original compost - Back yard soil (BY) | ecosystem: Environmental > Terrestrial > Soil > Unclassified | place: USA...
AGACGTTGTGCAGGAACGCGTCGAGCGCGGTGTCCTCGAGCGTGCGGCCAGTCAGCGTCTCGAACGTCTTGTAGCTCACCACCATCACGGCGATGGCGTTGTTGTTGGTGATGGTGTTGTCGCGGATCTCGATGTCGCGTCCGCACAAGGACAGGATGCCGATGCCCTTGGGCACGTACGACACGACCGTGCCGGTCTCGGCGAAGCCCTGGCGGTTGTTGTCGTGGATGTCGTTGTCGCGCAGGAGCACGTACTGGTTCTTCTTGATGCGCAGGTTCGGCAGCACCAGCGCGAGGATGCCGGCGGTGTTGTCGTAGACCTCGTTCTCGTACACGTCGGCGTTCACCGAGTTCTCGATCTCGAGGCCGGCCACGTTCGCGTGGACCTTGTTGCGGCGCACGATGGCGTACTCGCACGAGCCGACGTAGATGCCCGCGTCCGAGGCCCCGATGACCTCGGAGTCCTCGATGATGACCTTCTTGCAGTCGGTCGGATAGACCGCGTACGAGCCGTTCGCGGTGACCGAGCCGGCGTCCCACCACACCTTGATGTTCCGGAACGTCGACCGCTCGGCGTGGGCCACGACGCCGTTGCCCTTCGAGTTCTTGATGCTCAGGTTCGCGATGGTGAAGCCGGTCGCGGTGACGGTCACGCCGTCGTCGCCCTCGACCTGGTTCGCGAAGTCGAGCACCACGTCGTCGCGCGTCGCGCCGATGCCCTCGAGCGTCACGTCGGCGGCGTTGGTGAGCGAGAGCTCGCGCGTCATCGTGTAGGTGCCGGGCTTCAGGCAGATGACGTCACCCGAGCTGGCCTCGATGAAGGCGGTCTGCAGGGCCTCGGTGTCGTCGCTGCTCGGACCGATGGCGGTCGTGCACTCGGCCGGGACGCTGTCCTTGTTGGTGTCACCGTCGTCGCCGCAGGCCACGACCGACACCAGCACCAAGGGGAGGATGTTGATTGCGCGCATCGTCTTGCTCCTCTCGAACGACCGATCAGGCCCGGTCGATGACGCGCGGAGCATAGTCTCGGGTCCCGCTGGTCGCAAACACCAGCGCCACGGCGCCTCAGGGGCAGGTCGCCGGACCCGTCCAGGGGAAGCCGAAGAGCGCGTCGAGCGCACGGCCGGCGCACACATGCGCGTCGAGGTAGTCGACCAGGTCGGGGTCGGGCGCGCCACGGTCGAGCGCCGCGTCGTGCATGCGCTGCGTGTCGATGGTCGCGAGCGTCGTGTCGCCGAGCGCGACCGTGTCGTGGTCGGCCTCGGACATGTCGTCGTAGAGGTCCCAGAGCGTCGCAGCCACGATGCCCTCGTTGATGGGCTGCGTCAGTGGGCCGCTCGTGTCGGGCAGCGGGAAGGTGAAGCCGAGGCTCGACTGGTCGGTCGTCACGCCGGTGCCGATGCGCTCGAGGTCGATCCAATATTGGATGTTCTGCTGCTCGGTGAAGAAGCGGGCGTCGACCTCGCCATCCGACAGCGACCACTGCGCATAGAACGTCGCGAAGCCCTCGCTCCACGCGAGCGACGGCGCTACCAGCGAGCTCCACGCGTGCGCGCCGCCGATGGGCGGCAGCCGCGAGAAGACATCCATCACCCAGTGGCCGAGCTCGTGGCCGCTGAGGCTCGGCGTCCAGTGGTGCGGCGCGGCGTCGGCGCCCGAGAGGAACATGGCGCGGTCGAAGGTCGCCGTGAGCAGCCCGTTGGTGCGCAGCGTGAGCGGTCCCCAGGGCGCTGGGAAGTAGCACGACAGGCACGGCGGCGTGACCGCCGGCGACCACAAGACGCCGAGCGTCGGCACGTCGGTGGTGCCGAAGAACGTCGTCGCGCGCGTCCACGCGTGCTCGAGATCCAGCAGCAGCTGCATGGCCCCAGAGCCGTGCGGGATGTCGATGACGAGCGCGCCGAGGTCGGTGTCGTCACCTGCGGCGAGCGTGCCCTCGAACGACCACGCCCACACACGCGACGCCACGATCGGCACGTTCGTCGCGCTCGGGAACGTGACGTTGGCACCATCGAGGATGGTGATGGCCGGCGCCGCGTTCGCCATGAGCGGTGACGCGGCGACCACCAGCAGCTCGATCGACGCGCCCGCCGGCAGCGGCGTGCCGCCGTCTAGCGCCAACACGAAGCGCCCATCGGCGTCGGTGCGGGCGACGCCGAGCGTCTCGTCGCGGCGCGAGACGATGACGTCGCGGCCCGCCAGCGGGACCTCCTCGGGTGCCTGCAGCGCCGAGCGCGTAGGGTTCGGTCGACGCCGCTCGAGGCGCAGCTCGCCGCGGATGAAGCGGGGGCTCAGGACGTCTTCGGTGGCGTCCGTGAGCGTGACGGTGTCCTCGATCGCGGTGTCGTTGGCGTCAGGCCCGACCTCGATGACGTCAGCGGGCTCGTCGACCTCGGCCTCAGCGACCTCATCGACGTCAGCAGGCGCGTCGCTGTCGTCGTGCACCTCGATCGCGACGTCGGTCTCGGCGTCGGTTGGGGCGCTCGTGTCGTGCGTCGGCTCGGCCACGTCCGACGCGTCGCGGACCATGCGCTCGGGAGCGTCGCTGCAGCCGAGCCGCGACAGCACGAGGACCAAGAGCGCGACTGAGCGGACGGCCTTCACCGCGCGATGGTGGCGAAGCCCACAACGACGGGCAAGCACGTTTACGACGACGGCTCCCTGTCGGCTCATGGCGCGACGCCGGAAAAAATGTCGGACGGCCATCGGCGACGAGCGCGCGGGGCGTGTATAGTGTCGCCTGCCAGTTAAGCAATGCGGTGTCGGGCGCCAGCCAACACCGCGCGATTACTGGATAAAACGCGGTCCTCTGACCATGCACCTGGCCAGAACCCGCGCCGCGGTCGACTACGGAGGACCCATGACCCAGTTCACGAAGGCGAGTGACGAAGGCCCGAGCTACCACCGTTCCAAGACGCCGGTGGAGACCTCTGCGCGTGCGCTACAGATCCTGCACGCGGCCGACGAGCTGCTCGCCGAGCGCGGCCCTGATCACGTGAGCATGCGCGACGTCGCAGAGCGCGCGGGCGTGAACAAGGCATTGATCTTCTATTACTTCGGCTCGCGCACGCTGCTCTTCGACAAGGTCCTCGAGCGCTACTACAAGAACCACGCGAAGGCGCTCGCGAACGCGTTCGGCACCGAGGGCACGCCGCAAGAGCGCGTGCGCCGCGCCATCGACGCGTACCTCGACTTCATGGACCAGAACCACCTGTTCTCGCGCCTCGTGATGCAAGAGATCGCGCGCCACGACGACGGCAAGCTGCCGCAGATCCGCGCGAACCTGCACCAGCTCTACGAGCTACTCGAGCGTGAGTTCGCCGACATCCTGCCGGCCGATGGGCCGCTCTCGCCGCGCCACTTCTTCGTGTCGTTGTCGTCGACGATCATCAACTACTACACGTACGCGCGTGTGCTCGGACAGGACATCTGGGGCATGGACCCGACCGAGCCCCGCGCCCTCGAGGAGCGGCGCGCCCACGTGCAGTGGCTCGCGCGCGCGGTGATCGACCGGCTGCTGGCCGACAAGGCGGCGCGCGCGGACTGAGCCCGCGCGGGCGTTTGTAAGCCGCGCGTGAGCGCCCTGGACGGCGCGCGCGCAGGTGCGTAGAACCGCAGCCGTGCACGACAAGGCGCCGCTGCGACTGACCGTTGGCGATCTCGAGACGCGGGTGCAGTCGGTCGTTCCGCATGCGCACCTGGTGAGTGAGCACATCGTGCGCAAGGCCGCGCGCGAGGAGCACAAGATCACCGGCGTGCGCACGTTCGTGCCGCACACGCACGCCCTGGCGGTGCCGACCGACGCGCTCACGCGCGCGCTGCCGAGCGACGAGCGCGCCGAGCTGGGCGAGCTGCACGAGCGCGATGGCTGGACCATCCTGTTGCCCAAGGGCGAGGACGTGGTCGAGGGGCGCGACGCGCTCGACGTGCTCGTCGACACCTGGCGGCGCCTCTTCCACGCGCGCATCGACGAGGAGCTCGGACGTCAGGTCGCGAGCGGTGCGCTCGGGCGCGCGCGCGTGCTCGAGACGATCGACCGCATCGGCCAGCTGCCGATGGACGAGGCGCGCGCGGTGCTCGCCGACGAGGGCCTCACCAGCCCGGAGAGCGACCCAGCGCGCGAGCTGATCGAGCTCGTCGCGCTCTACGGCGAGCTGCGCTTCTTCGCGCCCGATCTCATCAGCCACTTCTTCCCGTCACTCGTCGGACGCGACGAGATCATCGGCATCTTCGACGCCATCGTGCCGGCCGCGACGCTGTTCGCCGAGACGCGCCTGGCGAGCACGCCCGATCCGATCGCGCACCGCGCCGAGGCCCATGCGGCGCACGAGGAAGAGGACGTCATCCTGCCCGGCTGGCGCGTGCGCAACCTGCTCGAGGCGGCGCGCCAGAGCCGCAAGCGCGCGCGCGACAGCGACGCCGCGCAGAGCGCCTGGCGCGCACGCCAGATCGCGCCGCGTGACAGCGCCGAGCATCGTGAGGCGACCGAGCTCGAGGCGGTGGCGCTGGCGTCGCTCGGGCAGCGCCTCGCGCGGCTCGCCGGCACCGACGATCAGGCGGAGTGGTCGAGCGCGGCGGCGGCGCTCTTGCCACGCGCGCGCCGCGGCATGACATCGGTCGAGGGTCGGCTGCTGCACGACCTGCAGAAGGCCTGCGACGACTCCGAAGGCGAGGACACCAGCGTCGACGTGTGGCGCTGGCTGCGACGCTTCGGGCGCGAGCCGCTGCGCCGCCACGAGCGCGTGCTGCAAGAGGTGACGGTGGCGCGCCACGTCGCCAGCGCGCTCCGCCGCGTGCCGCTGGTGACCGTGCTGGAGGCCGAGCGGCGCCGCATGAAGCGGCTCCTGGGCGAGCTCGCGGCCAAGACCGAGGAGCGCCTGCGCGCCAGCCTCGGCGAGACCATCGAGCGCGGGCTGCGCGACGCCGGCCTCGTCCCCGCGAACGTCCCCGAGCAGGTCGGTGAGCACAAGCTCGCCGCCGAGCTGTGCGACAAGGTCCTCGACAAGGGCTTCATCACCTTCGCCGACGTGCGCGATCTCATCGCGAGGAACCAGCTCAAGCTGCCCGATCTCGAGGGCCCGCTGCAGGTCGTCGTGCGCGACCAGCTGCTGCGCTTCGACCGCTTCCTGCGCACCCACCTCGACGGCGCGTATCGCCCGGGTGAGGCCTATCGACGCGGGCTCCAGAAGCTGTCGTCGGTGCTGTTCGCGAACTCGTGGGGGCGCGTCCTGGTGCGCTACGCGATCCTGCCGTTCGGCGGCTCGTTCATGCTCATCCAGGGCTTCGACCACGTGGTCCTCGCCATCCTCGGGGCCATCTTCGGCTTCCACGCCGAGCTCTGGTCGATCCCCTTGTGGATTACCCTCGGCGTCCTGCTCTTCGGCATCCTGCACTTCCCCCGCTTCAAGCGCGGCGCGCTCGCCACGGTGCGCGGGGTCGGCCACGGCGCGCGCTTCGTGGCGTTCGACGTGCCGCGTGCGGTCAGCGCGCTGCCGGCCGTGCAGCGCTTCGTCGCGACGCCCGGCTGGCGCTTCGTGCACGACACGCTGTGGCGGCCGCTGTGGCTCGCCGCGCTGCCGACGAGCATCATCGTGTGGCTCACACGAGAACCACAACTATGGTTGTGGATCGGCGTGCCGCTGTGGATCGGCCTGTCGCTGTTCCTCAGCACGCGGCTCGGCGGGCGCCTCGTCGAGCGCACGCGCGAGAGCGTCGTGTTCGGCTGGCGACAACTGCTGAGCGACTGGCTGCCGCGCCTCTTCAGCGCCATCATGGGCTTCTTCAAGTCGGTCGTGGAGCGGGCCGAGGTCGTGCTCTACACGGTCGACAAGTGGCTGCGCTTTCGCCGCGGCGACTCGCTCGTCGGGGTCGTGCTGAAGTCGGCGTTCCTGATGCTGTGGTCGATCGTGGCCTACGTCGTGCGGCTGGTCGTGAACCTGGTGGCCGAGCCGCAGCTCAACCCGATCAAGCACTTCCCGGTCGTGACGGTGTCCCACAAGTTCACCATCGGCTGGAGCCTGGCGCTGATGCAAGAGCTCAGGCCGAGCATCGGCGAGCCGATGGCCGGCGTCATCGCGCTCATGGTGCAGCTCGTCATCCCCGGGCTGGCGGGCTTCCTGGTGTGGGAGTTCAAGGAGAACTGGCGCCTCTACCAGCAGAACAGGAAGCCGGTGCTCGCGCCGGTCATCGTCGGCTCGCATGGTGAGCCCGTCGGTCGCCTCATCCGCCCAGGCTTCCACTCGGGCACGGTACCGACGCTCTTCAAGAAGCTCCGCCGCGCCGAGCGCAAGGGCAAGCCGATCGTCGCGCGAGGGCTGCACGAGGACCTGCACCACGTCGAGCAGGCGGTCGAGCGCTTCGTCGCGCGCGAGCTCAAGGCGCTGCTCGAGCTGTCGGGTCAGCTGCCCGCGGCGCGCACGCTGCACGTGCAGCACGTCCAGCTCACGCCCGCGCGCATCGCCATCGAGCTCGGCTGCCCCGAGCTCGGGCCCGAGCCGATGCGCCTCGCGTTCGAGGAGCAGGGGCGCTTCGTGGTCGCCGACGTGGTGCAGCGCGGCTTCCTCACGAGCTTCGGCGACGACCCCATGCAGCCGGCGCGCGTGGCCTTCGCGACCGCGCTGCTCGGCCTCTACAAGCTCGCCGGCGTGCAGCTCGTGCGCGGCCACATCGTCGCGGCGCTGCCGCCCGACGCGCGCTACGACATCACCGCGCGCGGCCTGGTGGTGTGGCTCGGCGCATACACAACCGAGGTTGTGTATCCGTGGGTGTTCGATGCGTCCGAGCTGGTGCCGACCAAGCAGGGCCGCGTGGTCGCGGGTATGCCGAAGATCCCGGTGGACGCCGTGGCGTTCCAGCGGCGCGTCGTGACCTGGGCTGCCTGGACCGAGGCGTGGCAGTCGCCCGAGGCGACGGCGGCGCTGCGTGAGCGCGTGATGGGCGAGCAGCTCTTGCTGTCGTGATCGGGTTCATCTCGGACGTGCTGCCTATCGCCATCCCCATCGTCGCGGTGGCGGTGGCAGCGGTCGCGTGCGTGCACGTCATCTTGCGCGTGCGTGACGCGCGCGCGGCGGTCGGCTGGCTCGGCATCGTCATCGTGCTGCCGATCGTCGGCGCCCTGGTCTACTGGGTGTTCGGCATCAACCGCGTCCAGCGCCGTGCGCTCGCGCTGTGGCGGCGCCGCGAGCGCCCCTACCCGGTCGGCGACGAGGAGCGCGATCGACCATCGCTCAGCGAAGCGACGCACCTGGTCGACCTGGCGCGCCTCATGGACAACGTGACGGTGCGGCCGCTGGTGCCGGGCAACGCCATCGTGCCGCTCATCAACGGCGACGAGGCGTACGCCGCGATGCTCGCGGCCATCGACGCCGCCGAGACCTCGGTCACGTTCACGACCTACATCTTCGACCGCGACCGCGCCGGCCTGCGCTTCGTCGCCGCGTTCGCGCGCGCGGTCGAGCGCGGCGTGAAGGTGCGCGTGCTCATCGACGCGGTCGGCGCGCGCTACTCGTTTCCGACGGTGCTGCGTGACCTGCACAAGCAGCGCGTGCCGGTCGCGCGCTTCAACCCGACGCTCTTGCCGTGGCGCTGGGCGTACGCGAACCTCCGGAACCATCGGAAGATCCTGGTCACCGATGGCGTGCTCGGCTTCACCGGTGGGCTCAACATCCGTGAGGGCCACGTGATCGCGGAGCGACCCGCGCACCCGACCCTCGACCTGCACTTCGAGGTGCGTGGGCCAGTGGTCGCGCACATGCAGCGCTGCTTCGCCGAGGACTGGCACTTCGCGACCGGCGAGCGCCTCGACGACACATTCTTCTGCGAGCCGCCCGCGGGCGCGGGTGAGGTGTGGGCGCGCGGCATCACCGACGGCCCCGACGTCGACATCGGCAAGCTCAAGTGTGCGGTGCTCGGAGGGCTGGCGTGCGCGCGCGAGCGGGTGCGCATCGTGACGCCCTACTTCCTGCCCGAGCCCGACATCCTCGCCGGCCTGATGACGGCGGTCTTGCGCGGCGTGACGGTCGAGGTGGTGCTGCCGTCGAAGAACAACCAGCTGCTGGTGAAGTGGGCGGCCGACGCGCTCTTGCCCGAGCTGGTGCGTGCGGGCTGCCATGTGCACGAGACGCGCGGCCCGTTCGACCACAGCAAGGTGATGGTGGTCGACGACGCATGGGTGCTGCTCGGCTCGGCGAACTTCGACCCGCGCTCGTTGCGGCTGAACTTCGAGTTCAACATCGAGTGCCACGGGCGCGCGTTCGCGCGCGGCGTCAGCGACATCATCGACGTGAAGCTCACCGGCTCGCGCCGCATCGGGCTCGACGAGCTGGCCGCGGTGGGCGTCGTGCGGCGGCTGCGCAACGGCCTCGCGCGGCTGTTCATCCCTTATTTATGAACGCGCGTTCGTAATCAGTCGAAGCTGGTGAACGCGCTCACGGAGGCCCGCTCGCGCCCCATGACCAGGCCGCTGGCGAGGTGCGCGATGGCGGCCGCGCACGGGCCGGCGATCATGGTCGCGACGAACAGGCCGAGGCTCGAGACGTCGCCGGCGTAGAGCGCGGCCACGCCGACGATGAGCGTGGCGGTGGTGGCGAAGGAGGCGAGCGCCGCGGTGCGCGCCAGCCCGCGGTGGGTGGGGTGGCCGAGCCACACGATGCCGTGGGCCAGGTAGTAGGCGGCCACGGTCATGATCACCAGCATGCCGGTGGCGGCCGAGCCGTGGCGATAGCCGAGCTCGACGGCGGCGGCCGTGCCGACGATGACGACCACGAACAGCGCGGCGGTGAGCCAGGCCATCAGCGTCTTCGAGCGGTCGACCTTGGCCAGCGCGAACCAGCCGATGACGCCGAGGATCCAGCCGACCAACCAGGCCAGCACGACGGCGACCTCGAGCATGCCGATGACGTCGCTGCCGTCGAAGTGCCAGAAGCTCTTGGTGGCGAGCGAGATGACCCCGAGCATCACCAGGACGTGCACGAGCCAGCTCGCGAACAGCACCCAGCCGCCCGCCAGGCCGACGGTGAGCTGTGAGCGGATCATCCTGGCGCGGACCTCCGCGGTCGTCGGGAGCTTCGGGATCGCGGTCATGCGCGAGGTGTCGATCGGACGCGCGGGATCGTCAACCGCGCTCGCAGGCACGCCTGCGGGCGGGACGCGTGGGGCGGACAGCGGGGCGTTGGGAGAGCGCCGTCGCGGCCCGGCCGCGGCCGCCGGGGGCGGGTGAGTCGGGTCGCGTTTCTACAGGGCGGCGCGCGCGCGTGGAGGTGAACGTGGACGTGGAAGCGCGCGGGGAGCGGAGCGCGTCGAGCGGGAGCGCGCGCGGCCTCCGGCCTCCGCCGACCTCACGCGTCCACGTCCGCCTCCACCCCGCTCTGCCCCGCCTTGCTCACGCACGCGCGCGGTGGCATGGTGCGCCGTCAACCGCCGCTCTTCGAGGGGGTCCCCGATGCCCGAGCCGACCTACGACAACGTCAGCCCCCTGGTCGTCGACCAGCAGGCGACCGGCAACTACCTGCGCGTCGTCTTCCAGTGCCCGGTCTCCGGCGAGCAGGTCACCGGCTCCGCCAGCGCGACCTCGACGCAGGGCGACCTCGTCAAGAAGGAGATCAAGCACAGCGTCTGGCGCAACATCCGCTGGTCCATCTCGTCGGCGGTGCGCTCGATGTTCGGCTACAACGCGGGCGGCATCATCGCCGGCGCGGTGGCCGACGTGGCGCTGACGCCGGGGCACGTGCGCGACTACCAGATGACCAAGGACGAGGTGAAGGCCGCCACGCTCGAGGCCTTCCGCCAGGTCGCCAACAAGTTCGCGTGGGACCAGACCAACGCGCGCTGGGTGTCGGCCAAGACGCTGCGCGAGCTGCAGGCCGAGCTCACGGTGCTCATCCAGCAGGCCAACATCACCAAGAAGTGGGACCGCGCGGTGCTGACGCGCATGCTCGCCGAGATCGCCGCGGCCGACGGCGCGGTGGCCGACGAAGAGCGCGAGCTGTTCCACGCGTTCGGCGACGACGGCATGTCGCTCGACGAGCTGTTCGAGCGCGCGCCGCTGACGGCCGCCGACATGGAAGAGTGCTCCGACGACGTGCGCCACGAGATGTGGCTCTTGTCGGCCGCCATGGCCGTCACCGACAAGGAGCTGGCCGACACCGAGAAGGCGCTCTTGAGCGAGTGGGGCGCGTCGCTCGGCATCGCGCCGAAGGACCAGGCGCGCGGCCTCGAGCTGGCGCGCGAGTGGGTCGTCGACCAGGCGCTCGACGCGAGCTACGCCGACGGCAAGCTCGACAAGTCCGAGAACGCCGAGATCCGCGCCATTGCCAAGGCGCTGGGGGTGCCGAACGAGCGCGTCGACCGCCTCGACGCCCGCACGCGCAAGCGCCGCGGCATCTATTGATTCGATAGTTGGGATCCCAATGATTGGGATCCCAACGAAGCAGTCCCCGCCGGTCCGCGAACGCGGCAGTCGGGGGCGCCGGCGACCTCGTATGGAGCGAGTCGCCAGAGCGGCTCGCTCGATGCGAACGGAGCCGCGGGGAGTCCAGAGAGTATGTCCAACGCCTTCATCTATGACGCCGTCCGGACCCCGCGCGGGCGCGGCAAGTCCTCCGGCAGCCTGTACACGACCCGCCCGGTCGACCTCGTGGTGACCGCGCTGCAGGCCATCCGCGACCGCAACCAGCTCGACACCAGCAAGGTCGACGACGTCGTCATGGGCTGCGTCACGCAGAGCGGCGACCAGGGACAGTGCATCGCGCGCACCGCGTCGCTGCTCGCCGGCTACGACTTCGACGCGCCCGGCGTGACGCTCAACCGCTTCTGCGGCTCCGGCCTCGAGGCCGTCAACCACGCGGCCGCGATGGTCGGCTCGGGCTACTTCGACCTGGTCGTGGCGGGCGGCGTCGAGTCGATGTCGCGCGTCGAGATGGGCTCGGACGGCGGCGCGATGATGGACGCCGCGACCGAGGTCAAGCTCAACACCGTGCCGCAGGGCATCTCGGCCGACCTCATCGCCACGCTGCGCGGCTTCTCGCGCGCCGACGTCGATCAGTTCGCGGTGCAGTCGCAGCAGTACGCGGGCAAGGCGCAGGCGGCGGGCCACTTCGACAAGAGCATCGTCCCGGTGCTCGACATGAACGGCCTCACGTTGCTGGCCAAGGACGAGCACCTGCGACCCGACACCACCGTCGAGGGCCTGCACAAGCTCAAGGCGTCGTTCGAGATGCTCGGCAAGATGTTCGCGCTCGACGAGCTGACCAAGTCGACCTACCCCGAGGTCGAGTCCATCAACCACGTGCACCATGCCGGCAACTCGTCCGGCATCGTCGACGGCGCCGCCGCCGTGCTGGTCGGCTCGGCCGCCGCGGGCGAGCGCCATGGGCTCAGGCCGCGCGCGCGCATCCGCGCGGTGGCGCTGGCCGGCGCCGAGCCCATCATCATGCTGACCGGCCCGCTGCCGGCGACGCGCAAGGTGCTGGCCAAGGCCGGCATGACCATCGGCGACATCGACCACTTCGAGGTCAACGAGGCGTTCGCCGCCGTGCCGCTGATGTTCATGCAGGAGTTCGGCGTGGCGCGTGAGCTGGTGAACCCGGATGGCGGCGCCATCGCGCTCGGGCACCCGCTCGGAGCGACCGGTGCGATGCTGCTCGGGACCGCGCTGGACGCGCTCGAGCGGACCGGCAAGGGGACCGCGCTCATCACGCTGTGCATCGGCGGCGGCATGGGCATCGCGACGATCATCGAGAGGGTTTGAGCATGACGACCACAACGGCCGAGCACCACAACGCTGCCTTCCAGTCCTCGTTCGACGCGACCACGGGCGTCGCCACGCTGCTCTTCGCGATGGCGGGCGGGACCAACAAGGTCGACCGCACCATGGCCGAGGGCCTGCATGACGCGCTCACCTGGGCCAAGGCGCAGGCGGGTCTCAAGGGCATCATCATCGGCACGGCGCACAAGAACTTCTGCGTCGGCGCCGACATCGACAGCCTCGTACCGCTGGTCGACGCGCAGGCGACGTACGACTACGTGCGCCAGCTCTCGCTGCTGTTCCGCTCCATCGAGACCGCCGGCGTGCCGGTCGTCGCGGCGCTGACCGGGTCGGCGCTGGGCGGCGGCTATGAGCTGGCACTGTCCTGCCATCGCCGCTTCGCCATCGATGATCCCGGGGTGCAGATCGGCCTCCCCGAGGTGTCGCTCGGCGTCATCCCCGGCGCCGGCGGCACGCAGCGCCTGCCGCGTATCATCGGCATCCAGAAGGCGCTCGAGCACATCATGCAGGGCCAGCCGGTGCGCGCGCCGAAGGCCGCGTCGAGCGGCATGGTCGACGGCCTGTTCGCGACCAAGGACGCCTTGCTGGAGGCGGCGCACGCGTGGATCGCGGCGAACCCGAAGGCCAAGCAGCCGTGGGACCACAAGGGCTTCCAGTTCCCGGGGCCGCAGCCGACGTCGGGCGACGCGCGCAACATCTACATCGGCGCGCTGGCGATGCTCTACAAGAAGGTCGGCCACCACATGCCGCAGGTCGAGGCGGTCGTGTGCTCGGTGCAGGAGGGCTGCATCATCGACTTCGACCGCGCCCTCGAGGTCGAGGCGCGCTATTTTGTCAGATGCGCAATCTCGCCGACCTCGAAGGACATGATCCGCACCTTCTGGTACCACCGCAACGCGGCGCTCAAGGGCGAGGGCCTGCCGGGGCTGCCCCCCGAGGCGCGCCAGGGCGCGGACGCGGGGGGCGCGCCGGAGGCGCGGGGGGATCACAAGGTCGGCTGGCTGCCCAAGAAGGTGACCATCCTCGGCGCCGGCATGATGGGCGCCGGGCTGGCCTTCATCGCGGCCGAGAAGGGCCTGACGGTGGTGCTGAAGGACATCGCGGAGGCGGCGCTCGACGGCGCCAAGAAGCACTGCGAGGACGAGCTGAAGAAGAAGAAGCACCTGAGCCCCGACAAGGCGCAGGCGCTCCTCGCGCGCATCACCTTCACGACCGAGAACGAGCCCATCCGCGGCAGCGATCTGATCATCGAGGCGGTCATCGAGAAGGACGACGTCAAGCACGCGGTCACGCGTGAGCTCGAGCCGCTGCTCGCCGAAGGCGGCGTGTGGGCGTCGAACACCTCGGCCATCCCGATCACGCACCTGGCCACCGCCAGCGCGCACCCGGACCGCTTCGTCGGCCTGCACTTCTTCTCGCCGGTCGAGCAGATGCCGCTGCTCGAGATCATCAAGGGCGAGCAGACCTCGGACGTCACGCTGGGGCGCTCGGTGGCATTTGCCAAGTTGCTCGGCAAACTGCCAATTCTGGTCAACGACGGCTACGGCTTCTTCACCTCGCGCGTCTTCGCGACGTACCTCATGGAGGCGGCGCAGCTCGTCGCCGAGGGCCACGACCCGGTGCTGGTCGAGGCCGCGGGCAAGCACGCGGGTATGGTCGTGTCGCCGCTCAAGGTGTTCGACGAGGTCACGCTGCGGCTCGGCCTGCACGGCGTCGAGCAGCGCGAGCGCTACCTCGGCGAGAAGCTCGGCGACGTGCCCGGCATCACGCTCTTGAAGCAGCTCGTCGCCGAGGGCCGCATCGGCAAGGTGGCCGGCAAGGGCTTCTACGACTACGGAGACGGCAAGGGGGATCGGAAGATCTGGCCGGGCCTGAGAGCGCTGGCCATCGGCACGCCCGCGAAGACGGGCATCGACTACCTCGCCGAGCGCCTGATGCTGGTGCAGGTCGCCGAGGTCGTGAAGTGCCTCGAGGAGGGTATCCTGCGCGAGAAGCGCGACGCCGAGGTCGGCGCCATCTTCGGCATCGGCTTCGCGCCGAGCTCGGGTGGCCCGCTCGCGTGGATCGATCGCCGGGGCGCCCGCGCCGTCGTCGCGAGCATGCGCACGCTGGCCGCCGAGGCGGGTCCCCGCTACGCGCCGCCGAAGCTCTTGGAGTCCATGGCGGAGAAGAACGAGCGCTTCTGGAGCTGACGTGAGCGACGCGCCGAGCGTGAGCCCGTCGGCGTACGGGCTGTTCTTCAGGCGCGCGCTGCGCGTCGACCTCGATCCGATCCAGGTGTTGCCGGACGAGGTCGCCGCGCTCGACGTCGAGCGTGTGCACGGCTCGAGCGACGCCATGGGCGACATGCTGCTGTGGCGGCGCGCGGCCTTGTTCGTGGCGTTCGTGCTGCAGGTGCCGCCGACGCTCGTGCACCTCGTCAAGAGCTTCGTCGACCTCGGCAAGACCGGCACCGGCAACGACATCGCCGGGCTCGAGCTGCTGGTGGTCTTCGCCAACGTCGCGCTCGTCGCGGCGCTGTGGGTGGCGTTCACGCGCTGGGCGCGCTGGTCGTCGTCGCGTAAGGTCCTCTACTGGGCGTGGCTCGTGGCCTTCACCTTGCCGTTCGTCATCGCGCTCGTGCCTTACCGCGCTGTGCTCGGAGCGGGCGGCGCGGGCGGCGCCGGCATCGGCCTGCTCGCCGGCTTCGGGGTCATGGTGCAGCTCGGGCCGAAGGTGCTGGCGCTCTTGCCGGGGCTCTTGCGCTCGGCCATCGTGACCAAGGTGATGTTCCCGAGCTCGCCGACGCCGGGCGTCACCGTCATGCTCGGCGCGCCGTTCTATCTGCTCTTGTTGTTCGTGCTCTTGCTGTTGCCCTACCAGCTCGCGGGCGGCGGGCTGATGGCGCCAGCGCTCATCTTGTTGATGGCGGCGCCGCTCTTCATGTGGCGTGCGGGCCGAGCGCTGGCGCGTCCCCGCGCCAAGGACGACGTCGTCGCCATCGTGCGCGCGCTGAAGACCACGACGCTCGTCACCAATGTCTTGGGGGGGCTGTTCCTGCTCATCGGCCTCGTCGACGTCATGGGCGACATCAAGCTGTCGGCGCTGGACGCGATCCTGCCGCTACTGCAGGTCGTCGCGAACGTGTTCACGCTGTCGATCGTCGGCGTCGACACGCTGCTCACGGCGCTCATGCGCGCGCACGTCGCCGCTCGAGACGACCTGCACCAGGCCGGGCTCGCGACCTACACGCACGAGATGGCGGCCTTCGTCGAGGCGGCCGAGCTGGCCGGGGTCAGCGCGCAGCCAGTCGTCGTGCGCGACCCGCTGCCGCCCGAGCCGATGGTGTCGAAGACGAAGCCGGTGGTACCGTTGCGACCGGCGCCGCACGCACCTGCCGCGGCGCCAGCCCCGCCCGACGCGTCCGAGCCACTCGGCGAGACGCAGCCGGGCGGTCCCAAGCAGTAGACCGGTCTAAACAGTGTCGCATTGGCCGAGAGACATGCGCGAGGCGAGGAGAGGCGAGCACCGCGGAGGCGTATATGGACATACGTCGAGCACGGAGCGGAGCCTCGACGACGCATCGCGCTTTGGATCTCGGACAAGGAGACACTGTTTAGCTCTCACGCCAAGCAGGCACCATGCGCACCCTCCTGTTGCTCCTCGGCCTCGCCCTCACCGTGCCCGCCCGCGCGGCCGCCCCGACGGGCTTCGACGAGACCACCTGGAAGCTCGGCGTGAGCCCTGCGACCGGCATGGCCTGGGCGCCCGACGGCAGCCGCCGGCTGTTCGTGCTCGAGAAGGGCACGGGCACGACCGGGCGCGTCCACATCATCCAGATGCAGCCGGACATGACCCCGCCGCGCGACGGCAACGACACCATCATCACCTCGGTGTTCGCGACCGAGGCGGTCATCACGCCGAGCGAGTGTGGCCTCATCGGCATCGCGTTCGACCCGGCGTTCGTCGAGAACCACTACCTCTACGTGTTCGTGACGGTGTCGGCGAGCGAGCAACAGATCCTGCGCTACACCGACGACCACGGGACGATGACCGAGCGCACCGTGCTCGTGACCGGGCTCCCGACACGCGGCGCGAACCACGACGGCGGCGGCATCGGCGTCGGCCTCGACGGCAAGCTCTACTGGTCCATCGGCGACAACGGCGCGGGCGTCGGCGTCGATCAGGACCTCACGCTGCTGGCCGCCAAGGTGAGCCGCGCCGAGCTCGACGGTGAGCCCGTCAACGACAACCCGTTCAATGACGGCGTCGGCCCGAACAACGAGTACATCTGGGCACGCGGCTTCCGGAACCCATTCACGTTCACGTTCGAGCCGGCCACTGGCGCGCTGTGGGTCAACACCGTCGGCACCGGCTACGAGCAGATATTCGTGCCGCACCAGGGCGACCACGCGGGCTACAACGACTACGAGAACAACCAGCCCGCCGGCTACCTCACGCCCGCGCTGAAGTACCGCACCAACGGCAGCGACACGCGCACCCTCGTCAGCGCCACGCGCACGAGCGGCGTCGTCACCTACACGACGAGCGCCGACCACGGATTCCGGGTCGGCGAGCGCATCACCATCGCGGGCGCCGGCGCGCTGAGCGGCGCGGCCTACGTCACCTCACGGGCCGACCGCACGTTCACGATGAGCCAGCCCGGCCCCGACGCGACCGTCACCGGCGGCACCGCGACGACCGACAACATCGGCGGCTCGATCACCGGGGGCGCGTTCATCGATGGGAATCTCTTCCCCGATGACTACCAGGGCAACTTCATCTTCGGCGACTACAACAGCGGCAACCTCACGCGCGTGCAGCTCGGCGACGATCACCTGCCGAAGCAGGTCGACATCTGGACGAGCGGCGTGAGCTCGACCGTCGATCTCGCGCTCGGGCCCGACGGCGCGCTGTGGGGCGTCGGGGTCGTGAGCGGGGTCCTGCGCCGCTACGCGCCGAGCGTGGTCGCGCCGAAGATGGTCGTCAGCGGGCTCCACCCATGGATCGTCGAGGGCCGCACGGCGACGTTCCAGGTGAGCCTCGCGGCCGCGCCGGACAGCGACGTGACGGTGCGCATCGCGCGCTCGGACGGCGCGACGACCATCGACACGATGACGAGCAACCTGACGTTCACGACGAGCAGCTGGCGGACCCCGCAGGCCGTCGTGCTGCACGCCGACGACACGCCGAGCTACGACAGCGATCGACACGCGACGTTCGAGCTCGTCGCCGCGGGCTATCCGAGCAAGCACGTCGAGGCGCGCACCATCGAGCTGGAGGAGCAGCGGCTGGTGGTCTCGGTCGCGCAGCTCCAGCTCAGCGAGGGCGGCAGCGGCTCCTTCTTCGTGAGCTTGTCCAAGGCCCCGCTGGCGCCGCTCACGGTCAGCGCGACGAGCGCCGGCGACGCCGACATCGTGGTCGACACGCCGTCGCTGACGTTCACCGCGCTCGACTGGGACCAGCCGCACGAGGTGAAGCTCCACGCCGAGCTCGACGCCGACAGCGACGCCGATCACGCGCTCGTCACGCTCATGGGCAGCGGCGTCAGCGCGCGCACCGTCCAGGTCACGGCGAACGACATCGCGTTCACGGCGCCGCAGATCACCTCGGTCCCGAACCTCACCGCGTACGTCGGCTACACCTACACCTACCAGGTCGTCGCGAGCGGCAACCCGCCGCCGCACTTCACGCTCGGCGGCGCCGTCGCGAACATGTCGATGAACAGCGACACGGGCCTGCTCACGTGGACGCCGAGCGAGCCGATGCCGGCCAACATCAACATCATCGCCGACAACGGCGTGGCGCCGAGCGCGCTGCAGAGCGCGAGCCTCGTCGCGGTCGAGGACGCCGGGCCGATCGCGGTGCTCACGCGCCCGACCAACGGTGAGCTCGTGAGCGGCACGACGGCCGAGTGCTTCGGCGACTGCATCGACGACATCGGCTGCACCGAGGGCCGCTTCTACATCGACGACGTGCTCGCCTGGACCGACGTCGTGGAGGGCAACCACTACCACCTCGGGGGCGCGCACAACCTGTGGGACACGACCACGCTCACGGCCGGTCCCCACACCGTCAAGCTGGTCGTCGTCGACACCAGCGGCCACACCGCCGAGGACAGCGCCACCGTGTGCGTGCGCGAGTGCTTCCCGGTCGGTGAGCCGAACGACTTCCCCGAAGCCGAGACGAGCGAGCCGAGCCCCGAGGGCGCCGTGGAATCCACAACCGAGGTTGTGGAATCGCCGGAGTCGGGCGACGACGTCAGCGACGTGCACACCACCCACAAGGGAAAGGATGATGGCTGCGGCGCGGGCGCGACGCCGCTGTGGCTGCTCGTCTTGGTGCCGCTCGCGCGCCGAAGGGCGCGACACGCGTGACCGCTACTTGTCGATGGACATATCGGTTCCGACTCAGGCAAGCGCCTGGGTCCGATCCGTCGCCGCCCGACACCCGTACGTAGCCAGCGCACCCACGCGCCGCCCGATGAGGAAGCCATCCGCACCCGCACCCCACTGAAGCGCCTACGCACCCGCGACGCCGCGTTCGTGGGGCTCGTGGCGCTCGTGTGGGCGATGGTGGTGGCGCCGCTCGTGCACTTGATCGGGCACACGCCCGACCACATCCACGCGGCCAACGGCGCCATCATCCAGCTCACGCCCGAGCCCGACGAGGCGGTTGTGGTCACGGCGCCGATCGCGGCGAGCGGCTGGCTCGGTGAGCGCGTGCCGGACCTGCACCCGCTGCCGCTGCCGGCCACCCACCAGGCCGCGCCGAGCGGCGCGCACGTCGGGCGCCACGCGCCGTATGCGCCGACGGCGCCGCACGACGGACGCGGCGCGCTGGTCCACTTCGGCCTCGCGATCATCGCGGTGGCCACGTTCTTCTTCCTGCCGCCGACGCCTACGCGCGTCCC